>Ga0134125_10008588_pt1 | contig 11526 bp, 13 predicted proteins | sample KB31751_FD_96464 | JGI IMG/M metagenome (GOLD analysis project Ga0134125, IMG submission 96464) | Terrestrial soil microbial communities with excess Nitrogen fertilizer from Kellogg Biological Station, Michigan, USA - KB3-175-1 | ecosystem: Environmental > Terrestrial > Soil > Unclassified ... | reverse complement strand
TTTTCGATATACTTGTCTTTTTTTCACAGATACCTATTAAGCAAAAGAGCAAGAACATTTAAAACAACTATCACCGCCAAGAAAAAAATAGCATAATTAAAAATTTTGTTCTTTTCTGCCACCTTATCAGCACCTAAAAAATATTGATTAAAATTCTTTTCTTTACCAGCGATAGAATGATAAATTTTTCCCAAAATATCTGTACCTACATATTTTTTTCCTAAAAAAATAAACAAAGTGGAAAAAACTGTCCAGGAGATAACATTAAATAATAATTTAGAAAAGAAAAAACGTGGATAGTGTGATAATTCATTCTTTTTTTTCGCCATGATTTTTTATATACCTATTTTAATAAATGAAGTTGTTTTATTGGCCAATAAAAAGAGTTAAAACTTTCCTTTTGATACTAGGCAAATATCGACTAATTGTCAGTTTTTTAAGTTTACCGAACTCATCCCCTAAGCAGCAAAGTTAGGTTAAAAAACTGCTACTTTCTTTTTTTCTCTGTCCTTCCGCCCTTTCTCCTTTTGTCTTTCTAATAACTTATTAAATTCTTCTTCAGGAAACTGATAATTTTCTTTTTTCAAATAAAAGCGAATTAGTTCCTCCGGAATTCCTTTGGTATCGTACCAAAAAAATATATTTTCGGCCGTGATTTTTGGTGAATAATTTTTATCTAACTCCTGGATGGAATTACTAATAAATTTTCTATTCTTATTTATTTCTTTTTCTAACTCACTAATTACTATTTTTTCCTCTTTTTTTAAATGGGTATAGTAAGAGGAATTAACTTCAATTAATTTTTGGCTAACTTTTATTAATTGCTCAGCATTTAAATTAAGAAAATAGGCTAATAAAGTGGCTTTTTTGACTAGTTTTTTGAGAATATAACCTCGCCCTTTAGACTCAAACGTGGCTCCATCAGCCAAAGCAAAAATGGTAGTTCGTAAATGGTCGGCAATAATGTAATAATTTCCTTTTTGCTGGTCGATATCATTCATGAATTTTTAATGCTTGGATTTGGAACTCCTTTTTAGTCAGAAAATGACTAGTCCAAAAAATACTAGGACTCCACCAATTCCTAAGCCAATTATTAGAGATAAGTCAGTGGGTTGAGATGAATTTCCTTCTTGGTTTTTAGTATTGTTTGATTTACTATCATTGTCCTTTTGGGCTGGTTCATTTTTGTGTCCGTGCCGACAATTTTTCGGAGGACACCCTTGGCCAACTTGGCAATTCTTATGTAAGCAAAGTTTTTGCTCGCACTCTGAGCATTTAATATCACAACTAGCATATTTTTGTGGCTGGTCAGATTTCATAATTGAGAGCCTCTGCTCAATTTCAGCAAGATTTTTTTTTGTGGTAGCAATTGCCTCACTTCTTTTTTCAGTAGCAAACTCTTGACCTAAATATTTTTCTAAATAAACTAGATTTTCTGAAAATTGTCGGTGAAATTTTTGTAATCTATCGCGACACAAGAAACAACAACCGGGATGTGATTGCTCGTGTTCTTTTTTTTGTTCTCACTTTTCAGCAACCTCGAAATGATAATGATAACGAAAGGATTTTTTTTCTCCTGCTTCCAACTTCCGACCTTGGCATTTTTTTCCTGTCGCTAATCTCCCGTGGGTAAACTGGTGGTCTATTCAAGAACCACACCGGTGGTTATCGACATAATAATTGCCTTGATTAATATCCTCATCAGAAATTACTTCACCGCAATCTCAGCATTTAGTCCCCGAAGGAGGGAAAGAAATTACTAACTCCCGACCACCATTTTTTTGAACTTTTTCGGCTCAGGCTTGTTGAGCGACTTGATAATTTTCAGCATGCTTTTTTCTGGTTTCTTGGTCTAATTCGGTATAATAAATAAGAAGTTGTCCCTCCTTTCGTTCGCCAATTTCCGACCGATAAGTAAAAAGATTATCGTCTTGGTCAACCAGAATGAAAGAACAATTATCATTACTATTAGCCTGAAATTCGCTAATAATACTTCCTTCATTTCCCTCCACCTGCTGGAAATCCAAAGACAGCAATAGTTCAGCCTGTTTCGCTAACATTTCCCGCAAAGTTTTTTTTAACCGAGGGGATAAGATATCAAAACTTCTGAGGGTATAGCCGACAAAATATCCACTATTTTTTTCTTCTTTATCTCCTATTATTATTGGAGGTGCTTTTTTTGAAGCCTTATGAGTCTCGCCAGCAAAGACATAATCTACTCCCTCCTGAAACTCCTGGATTTTTTTTTCAATTAGGCTTTGATTTATTTTTTTCATATTACTCTACAAAAAATTAATTTCCACTTTTAATCTATTTTATTAACTTAATTTTTTGGTGGAACTTCCACCTTTACTTCCAATTTTAACTGTTTTGATTGTTTTTCTAATTCTATTATTTTACTTCTGGTTTGAAAAATAAATATCTGTAAGGCTTTATCAGTTAGTTCATTTAATATTTGACCAAGCAAGGCTTCGCTGAGATTATTTAGCATTTTAACTGTAATAATCAATTCTTGATTATCTTTTCTTCAAGTTTGATAATCATAAGAATCATCATCTTCCTCATTTTTCTGATAACCCATCAATAATTCAGCTAAATTGCCACTACATCAAATTCACTTTAAACTATCAGGTAAATACTCATGACCACCATTAATATCGGTATTTATAATATTCAACTCTTTTAGTTTAGTCAAATTCTTTAAGGGTTTGAGGGAACCAATTCAGCGATTGTAAGTGCCTTGGTTAATTCTTTCTTCATCGTTTGTGCCTAGACATAATTTTTTTAATTGGGTCAAATTAGCCAAACAGTTTAAATCTTGGGGCGAAAAGTTATTATTTTCTAATATAAGAAAAGTCAATGTTTCCCCATTGAGAGCTGACCAATTCAGGTCAGTCAGTAAATTGCCTCAGCAAAATAATCACTCTAAATTATTAGGGGTGGGTAAAATTAATTGAGTAAGATTATTTCAATAGCAACCAAGTTTAGTTAAATTAACAGACTTACTCAAATTGAGACTAGTGAGTTGATTATGGTGACACTCCAATCGTTCTAAATTAACAAAATCAGTTAAGTCGAGCGAACCTTCCAACTCTTTTCAAATAATATCTAAACGAGTTATTTGCTCTCTTTTGGCTTTGGTGTTATATTTTGTTTGACTTTCTAGTCATTGTTGGGCTTGTACCATATTAAATTATTATTTAACAACCTATATTTATATTTTAAGATTTATAAAAGCAAGAAGATAAAATTTAATTTCCTAATTATCAAAGTAAAAGTCATTAATGACTAAATATTTTCACGACATAAACCATTAATTCTCTTAATGACTAAGACTTTATTTTTTTCTCTACTTCATAGTCAATAAGTTTTTGGCATAACTCCTCCAAATCCCCTTCTATAATAAAATTAAGTTTGTTCCAACTTATTCCCAGACGATGGTCGGTTATCCGATTTTGGGGATAATTATAGGTGCGGATTTTTTCCGCTCGTTCGGCAGTCCCAATCATGGAGGAGCGCAAATTTCCTGTTTCTTTTTGCTGTTCGGTTTTTAATTTTTCTAGTAAGCGGCTTTTGAGAACAAAAAGAGCATGTTCGCGATTGATTCGCTGGTCTCGACTATCTTGGGAAGTAGCAACAATCCTAGTTGGCAAGTGGGTAATTCGCACGGCTGATGCGGTCTTGTTGGCATGTTGTCCGCCAGGTCCACCTGAATTATAAGTTTCGATCTCTAAATCCTGGGACTGAATATTTAAAACTATGTCTTGGGCTTCTGGCAAGACTGCCACGGTAGCAGTCGAGGTATGAATTCTCCCCTTGCTTTCGGTTTTGGGAACCCGCTGGACTCGGTGAACTCCCGCTTCATTTTTTAACCAATTGAAAGCATCTTTTCCTTTCACTAAAAAAGAAACAAAATTAAAATTTCCTTCCTTATCGACGCTTGTTTCTACCATTTCTACTTTCCATTTTTTGCTTTCAGCGAACTTATGATACATGCGATAAAGGTCGCGAGCAAATAATCCAGCTTCCGTTCCCCCTGTACCTGGACGAATTTCAAAGACAATATTTTGTTTAGTCCCTTCTTCTTCAATCAACTGTTCCTTAACTTTGTTAATCAGCCACTCTTTTTTTTCCTCCAACCCTTTAATCTCAGTTAAGAGAAGATTTTGTTCTTCCCGACTCGCTTCTTGGCTTAATTCTTGATAATCTTTTTGTTCTTGATCTAACTTCTCATACTCTTTTTTGCTGGCTAGCAAAAGGTTTTTTTTTTTACTGTTTATTTGGTAAGGAACTTCATTTTTTTCTAACCTTTTTAAATAGTCAATGATTTTGGCTTCTAATTCTTTATTATTATTCATGAAAACTTTAAAATTTCCCTAAAGCACTAATCGCTCCTTTCATATACTCTAATTTTTTAAATATTTTTGACTTTTTAACCGCCAACAGTAAATCATAAAAAAGCAGGAGAGCAACCAATTAATTAAGTAAAAAAATTATATTATCACCAATAACATTATAAAATTACACTAGTTATGAATAATTACCAAAGAATTAAATTGCCCTATGAACTTAACGAATTGGAGTGAGTAATCTCTTTCAAAACAATGTATTATCACTACAACATCCTCCACAAAAACTATGAACTTAAATTATTGGAAACTCTTCGCGGAAGAAAAGCCAACGAAGAATCAGAAATTGAAAAACAATTTCCTACTCTGGAAGAATTAATAGAAAATTTGGAGCAACTGCCAGAGAAAATAAAGGATGACGTGCGTTTTTTTGGGGGCGGACTAATTAACCATAATTTTTTCTTTGCTCATTTGGCTAAATTTGACCCTAAACGAAAAGAACAAGAACTCGAAGAAAAAATTAGTCCTAATTTGCTAGATTTTATCCAAAAACATAAAGACTTCCCTAACTTAGAAAAAGTAAAAAAAAAATTAGTAGAAAGTGCTTTAAAAGTAAAAGGGAGTGGCTGAACATGGTTAGTGTTAAATAAAAATGGAAAATTAGAAATCATTAATACGGCTAATCAGGATAGTCCTTGATTATTACATTGTCGTCCATTGATTGCCATTGACGTTTGAGAACATGCTTACTATCTAGACTATGGAGCCAATCGAAAAGAATATGTGGAAAAACTTCTCAAACACCTCTTAAATTGAGAATATATTAACCAACTTTATCTTAATTTCTCTTTAAATAAGTAGGTGATCTTGTGCCCCTGCCCCCTCAGCGTTCCCGATGACCAAAAAATTTCACTCGAGCGGTGTTTATTACAAATCTCACTATTCCACTAAGAAAAGAGAGTAAATTATTTCCTACACTGTTCATTCCAAATGCTCTTACAAGAGCCATTATAAGTAAAGTAAAAAAAAGATTAAACGCCCAATTTTTTGCTATATAACTTTTCAATTCCTGCTTATTTAGTAGACGACCATGGTTCAAGAACTCAGCGCTAATATTTGAGAGGAAAATAGAGATAAACATAGGCAAGACCCAAATAAATCACTTTGTTTTGGGAGTTCCAGTCTGAAACAAGGGGTCAGTGCGGTCAAAGAAAGCCGGATGGAAAAAAAGAAAGAAGTTAAACATAACAAACATAAAGCCATTAAAGAACATATACTTAACCAGCGGAGAGGCCTCTTCCTGCAATTGTTCTTTTTCCTCAACACTTAGGTAAGGGTCACGAATTTTCTCCATATTTTCCCACACTATTTTTGTTGCTGAATAAGAAATTCACAATAAAACTATTTCAATAATTACTAATTTAAAAATTATCTCCAAAAATAGGTGGTTATGTAGTCCGAGTGCTTTACTCGTTTTGTTAAGGGGAGAAACAATAAAGAACTTCAAAGGGTCATAAGTCATTTTCTGTCATCAATTTCTATTATCATCTAATTCAGTAATATTTAATTGGTTTTTCTCTAATTGATCCCGAATATTTTTAATTGTTTTTTCTTTGGCTTTCTCAAATTTTTCATTGTACTCTTTCCCCTTTTTTTCCAGGGCTTCTTTTTCTTCGCTAGTGGGATTTTCTTTTTTTTGTAATTCTTCCTTTTCTTGATATATTTTCTTTAATTCAGTCTCCTCTTCTTTTCACTTTCGCGGAAGTTTTTTGCCACCTAATTCCTCCTTTTTTTTTTCTTCGATTTGCCTTAATACATCATCCTCAATTTCTCCAATATTTTTCTCTTTTTTCTCGTTAAACCACCCCGTGAAACGCTGGTATCCCTTGACTTTACCATCAGGTTCTTTTATTTTTTCTTCTTCCTTGACATTTTTTTCACTGATGGCTTCCTGATAGTTAACACAGTTAGCATAGGAAGTAAGTCAAAGAATTCAGTGTAAGAAAATAACTAAAAAAAGTATCCGAAGACCATTTCTTAAGAAATTGGCTACTTTATATAAACTTGATTTTCCTTTACGCGTCATATATTATTAAATTTTTTGAAATTATTTTGCTTTTTCTGTCTCCTTTCTATCCGAGTAGTAAATAAGAAGAAGTATTAGGATTAAAAAAGTGAGAAGAGAAGCAATTAAAATATGATAAAAGTATTTATCTCAAAAAAATTCTTTCGGTTGGGCTGTCTCAACATTTATACAGTCTAATCGCGACATAAGAGGATTAGATAATCGGCCAGTATCCTGAGTAGAACTAGTGGCAATTAAAATAAACTGGGACAAATCAATTGTTTCCCCCTCAATTGATAAAGAGGAATTTTGGGCTGGGTCAAAAATCGCTAGCAAGAATTTTTGGAGCGGAGATTTATTTTCAATTTTATCAATATTTTTAAACCAAATGACCGGAAAATTTTCTTTCTCGATAAGTTGCTTGTTAGTAGAAGAATTAGCGATTTCTTTAATTTTTTTTTCGACTAATTCTTTTTTTTTATTTTCTTCTTCAGAAAAGTCAATGATATTATTCTTTAATATTTCGCTATTTTTGGCTAACTCTTGATTATACTCCTCACCAGCAAAAAAAGAAGGTCAAGAAAAAAGTTCACTACTCCTCCCTTTCTTTTTTTCTTCTTTTCTTATTCAAGTTTTACTTTTTCTCGTTTTTTCTATTTGTTCGGCAATTTTATTCATAAATAGTTCTATTCTTTAGGCTGCTTTTTTATTATAAATCTTTTAAAAATTCAACTGGCGAAGAGGACAAAATTAAGTCCTAAAAGAATAAAAAGGAAGTAGTGCTTTCAAGTGGCTTGAAATTCTTCCTGATAAGGGAAAATATTTTTTTTTACTCATTCCTGAGGATTTTCCGTAACGGTAAATTTTTCATTATTGTTTTTAGTATAAATGTATTCTTCCTCAATTTTACGTAGTGCTCTTTCGGCTTGTCTTACCCCTACTTCTCTAATTTGTTTAAGTATTTCCTTAATAATCTTTTTGTTTATAATACCACCTTTTTTTTCAGAATATTTTTTATTAATTTCTTCTGCTTTCATTTTTAAAATCTTTTTTTTTTCTTTATAAGTGAAATCTGATAATTCAGTTATATCAATTTCATTTTTCAATCCCATATCTAAGTCATCAATATAATTTACGGTGGCAAAAAAGGTAATATGGCTTAAATCTATTTCGGTTTGGAAATATTTATCAGTAAATTTTTTTCCTTCTTTATAGTCTTTAAAAAGTTGAATTAAATGCTTTTGAATTTCTTTATCTTCAACTTTTTCTAACTCATCCAAGAGAATAACTGGATTTTTTAAACCATTTTTTTTAATTGCTCAGGCTACTAGACTAGGTTTTTTCTCATCCCCTAAAATGGAATATTCTCCGGATTCTTTGAAACCAGCTAACGAGATTGTTTCACAGTCCCGACCCATAGCACTAGCCAGATTTTTGATAAAAGTGGTTTTTCCCATGCCCGGAGCACTGGAATAGCAAATTACTTTCCTCTCGGGTCAAAACCGTCCCTGTGTCATGGCGTAAACTTTAAAATGGCCCAAAAAGGTCTTCTTTTCTTTATCAAATCCAATATGCTTTTCTAAATCTGATTCGGCCTTTTCAATATTATTAGATACTTTTAAGTTGTTAAGTGCTGTGATTAACTTTTCTTTTTCTAGTTGAAAATTATTCATAAGTTAGTTATTATTTTACTTTTAATTTATTTTTTTGTTTAGCCACTACCGCGGTCAATGAAAAATGGCAAGATACTTATTAGAAACAAGCAGACGATAATAATTATTAATCATAAAACCCAAGTCTTTTTTATATATTTTTTATATGAGGAGTTAGTGGCGGCCAAGGATAATTGGAGGTTGCCATTTAAAGGCGAAACTCCCTCAGCCACCATGCGAGCCATGTGAATAACTGTTATACTGTATGCTAAAGTATTAGTGGAAAGACTTTTCAAGATTGGAGCCATAAGTTTGGTAAGCGTATTTTTCACACTAATGGAAAGGAACGTCAAAATAAAAATAATCGTGAAAATCAACGGAAACACCCAAAAGCGGCTGTGCGGCAAGAAGGTTGGTTTAATTTTTAGTTCCATCTTGTTTACTAACACTACCGCGGTATAGGAAAAAATATAAACGATAATAATTGGGGCTGTTTTGGTGATGGTAGTAATCAGGGTATTGAAGATATTCAATTTAGCAATTAAACAAATTATTATTCCCCCAATAGTAAATCAATAAACTATCTGAGGATGATGTCACTTCCCAAACTTTCTTCAGGCCGAGGTCTTTTTAGTAGTTTTTTCAGCAATATCCATTTCATTTTTATTTTTTTCACCCTCTTTTTTCGGCGAAGTGTCATCAGTGACCTTGACTTTTCCTAAATAATTATAACCTTCTTTTATTTCTTTATTACATATTTTCTCGGAAACGTTATCAGTCATTTTTCCCGTTTTCTCAGCAAATCAACTAACGCTTCCTAAAATACTTACCAAAATAAAGAAAAAACTAAGGAAGAGAATAAGTTTTCTTCTCCAATTAAAGGGTGGGACTTTTGCTGCTGGTTGAACTTGATTATTGGCAGGTAACGAAGAAGGTTTTTTTTGCACTTTGTTACAATATCAAACATTAAAAAAAACTAAAATCGTGGTCAAAATTAACCACACCATTACTGAAAAGTAGCGACCTTCTGAACCAGTAAAATGGGTCTTGACCTCTGGATTAACAAAATTATTAAAAGAATATCGACGACCCTGGTTGCTCATGCTACCAATAATTCCGACGGCCGAACCACCATAAAGACAAAGCAGCGAAGAAAAAGTATCAAATCCCATGCTCAACAAGAAAGGAATCATTAGAGGGTAAAAATGAATAAACTCATCTGCTCATCACAAATTGGAAGCTAAAAGAGAGGTGGTAATAGTGATTATAGCAACTGCGGCCAGTTTTCTTTTTTGTAATCATTTTCGTTTGGAAGCAAATAAGGCTTGAACACTTTCACTTTGCAAAAGGGCATAAAGAAGAAAAGCCATCGCAATAATGGATAGGCCATTTCCGTGTTCGAGGTCCAAAGTTTTCTTGGCTGATTCCCAAATAGCTGGAATAACATTAGTTATTCCAATTGGTTGTTTGGCTAGACTAGTTCACGAAATACCTATTAAAACAACAAATACTAGTAGATAGATTAAAAAAAACATATGATGATATTAGATTGTTAAGTAAAAAAAGTATGAAAATTAAAGGTCTTCAATGAAGCGACAAAAGTTTTTTTGTAAAGTTTTTAGTATAATTATGTAAAAAGTTTGTAAAGTTAATAAAAGAACTTAATTTTGCCGCCTGAAAGCGGCTTGTTTTTGTTTAAAGAATAATTTGCTTTTAGCCAGGCAAACCGCAAAATTAGAGAAAACATCTTCCTCCCTTCTCTTAAATAAGGATTAGTCCTTTTTTTGCTTCCAAACAACACTTCTTGACAATTCATACTATTATATTATTTTGTGATTGAGAACAATTCAATTAAAGTTCTTATCATGACACCAGTCCCCCGCTTGGTTTTAGTTTTTCAAGCAGTTCCCGCGATATCACAGTGCAGAAAAGGTAATTTTTCCACAAATTCTTGTAAGAAAGCGGCCGCGTTGGAAGCTCCCATGTAGCGGCTATTACTAATATTACCAAGGTCAGCAATAGTAGTATTTTCTTTTAAGTTTTTGGTATTTTCTGGCAAAAGTGGTAGTTCTCATATCTTTTCATGGGACTTTTGGCTGGCTTGACTAAATTGTTGGTAAAAATCTCGGTTATTTGTCATAACTCCGGTATTATTCTCGCCCAGTGCCAATACACAGGCTCCGGTTAAAGTCGCTACTGTGATTATTTTAGTTGCTTTTTCCTTTTGAATCGCATAAGTAATTCCATCTGCCAAAACTAAACGACCTTCGGCATCAGTATTATTAATTTCCACCGTTTTACCACTCATGGAAGTTATTACTGACTCCGTGAGAGTAGCATGTCCGCCAATCGCATTTTCGGTTAAACAAGCCACTGCTATTACATTTATTGTAGGTTTTTTTTGAACCAAACCTAAAAAGGAAGCACAAACTACTGCGGCTCCAGACATGTCAAATTTCATACATTGTAAATACTGTGAAGGTTTTAAATCATAACCACCACTATCAAAAGTTATACCTTTTCCTACTAATCCCAGGACGTTTTTTTTATTTTTCTTGTCACCAAAATAGCGCAAAATAACCACTCTTGGTTCGTGATGACTACCAGCATTAACTGCTAGTAATAAACCCATTTTGTTTTTTTCAATTTGCTTTTTATCTAAGACTTCTACTTCAATATTTTTCAATTTGTTAAACTTGGCTTTTACTTCTTCAGCAAATTCCTTAGCATGAAGTTTGTTCGGTGGAGAATCCTGTAAATTTCGTGCCCAGTTAACTGCCTCCAGTTTGTTAAGGGAACCGTCCAAAATTGCTCTCGCTTTCTTATTTTTAGTTATTAAATAGTAATCGCCACCTTTTTTTTTGTCCTCTTTTTTCTTAAATTTTATTGACTGATGGGTGCCAAATAATATTCCTTCCGTGATGGCTTGAATTACCTCTTCCTCCCCTAGCGTTTTAGAGACAAAAGATTGAATATCAATGTTCCAATTTCTTTCATTACTGCTCGAAAAACTGACAAAATAATTGTAAAGACTATGAAAATTATAATCACTACTTTCTTTATCTAGATACAAATAACAGGTTTTTTTTTCGGAAATTAAAGTGGCTTTTCACTCCTTTTTTTCAATTAGAGAATGAATTTTGTCTTTGTTGGTAATGGCACATAGAGTTAGTAAATTAACTTTAGACTCTTTTTGAATGAATAATGCGGTCATATATTTTTATTTTAATTACTAGTCGATTTAAGTAAGATAATAATCCTTTATTTTTTTAGTCTAGAAAATTTTTATAAATTTAATTCCTTTTAATATATTTTACTTTTTTCAATTAAGTCTTTTAAATAATCACTATTTTTTTCTACCAGTCCTCAACTGGTTATTGAAGTCATTTATTAATCAGTTTTTTTTTTTTTTTTTTTCATTTTTTTAAATTTTTTTTTGTTATTTTTTTTTTTTATTTTT
>Ga0134125_10008587_pt1 | contig 11529 bp, 7 predicted proteins | sample KB31751_FD_96464 | JGI IMG/M metagenome (GOLD analysis project Ga0134125, IMG submission 96464) | Terrestrial soil microbial communities with excess Nitrogen fertilizer from Kellogg Biological Station, Michigan, USA - KB3-175-1 | ecosystem: Environmental > Terrestrial > Soil > Unclassified ... | reverse complement strand
CGTCGAGTGCGTCGCTGTCGCTCACCGCGCTCCAGGTCAGGCCGGCGTCGTTGGACTGGTAGAACAAGCCGGTCTTGGACTGCACGATGGCGTACGCCCGGGTGGGCTCGCTGGGGGCGAAGCCGAGGCCGATGCGTCCATAGGGTCCGCGCGCCAAGCCGGCGGTGATGCGGGTCCAGGTGTCGCCGCCGTCAATCGAGCGGTAGAGGCCGCTGCCCGGGCCGCCGTTGTCCAGCGTCCAGGGGTGGCGGGTGACGTCCCACATGCCGGCCAGCAGGATCCGGGGATTGTCGGGCTTCATGGCCAAGTCGATCGCGCCGGTATGGTCGTCCACATACAGCGTTTTCTTCCAGGTCTTGCCGCCGTCGGTGGTGTGGAACACGCCGCGCTCCGGGTTGGGGCCAAAGGCGTGGCCCAACACCGCGACCCACAGCTCGTTGGGGTCCTGGGGGTTGATCACGATGCGGGACATCTGGCCGGCGTTGTGGAAGATTTGCGGCGCGACCTCGGTGAAGGTGGCCCCGGCATCGGGCGAAAAGTAGAGACCGTGGCCGACCATCACGTCATTGCGGATATTGGGCTCGCCGGTGGCCACCCAGACCAGGTTGGGGTTGGACGGGGCCAGCGCAATGTCGCCAATGGAAGCCACCGGCTCGTTCTCAAAGATGGGCTTCCAGGTGTTGCCGGCGTCGGTGGTCTTCCATACCCCGCCCGCGGCCGAACCCATGTAGTAGATGTCGGGCTGGCCGGGAATGCCGACCACCACCGATACACGCCCGCCGCCCTGGGCCGGGCCCAAGTTGCGGAACTGCATCGGGGCGGCGTTGGGGTTCGGGCCGGCGCCGCGGCGCTGCGCTGCGGCGGGCAGGCATAGCGCGGCGGAGAGGAGAACCAGACCGGTGGAGGATATCAACCGTGTAGATGTCATGAATGCGTCTCCTGGATTTGCGTCCGTTACGGGTTGAGGCTGGGCCCGGCGGCGGTCAGCACCGCGGGCGCGGCCGGCAGCGTGACCGGGCCGCCCGCCACCAGCGTCACGCCGTTGTGCGCGAGCGCCAGCTTGTTGAAGGCCACCACGTCGGTCTTCACCAGGGCGTTGTACTCCGCCAGATAACCTTGCAGCTTGACCCGGTCCTGCGCCCAATCGCGCAGATCCTGGGCGTGGGGCATCTCGTTGACGCCGCCGCTGACACGGCGGAAGATGCCGTTGAACTCGGCCGCGAACTCGGTGATGCCACCATAGTCCTCGTGCCGGGGCGCCGGGTTGAACTTATCCAGCAGCGTCACCGCTTTCTTCCGCAGTGCGCCGGCCTGGGTCAGCATGGTGTCGTAGTCGCCCTGGCCCTTGTAGACCGCCAGGTTCTTCTGCACCGCGCCCAACTGCTGCTCCAGGCTGGTGAGCCCGTCGAGCATGCGGTTCATGGCGTCGATGTCGGGCTGCATGGCCTGACCCGCCTTGAGCGTGGCTTCGAGCGCGGCCATATCCACCTTGACCCGCGGATCTTCCTTCAAGTTCACCCACTGTGTCTGGGCGGGGAACCCGGGTGCCGTGACCGTGACCTTGTAGCGGCCGGGCAGGGCGCGCAGGCCTTGGCCGGCTCCGCCGAAGAAGCCACCGCCGCCGCGGCCATTGCTGGGGGGCGCCTTCACCGGCGAGGGATCGAAGTTGCCGCTCCACACCACCTCGTTGACGCCGGCGCGGGCGGGTCCGTGGAGCGTAGCCACGTGCTGTCCCTGCGCATCGGCGACCTCGACCGTGACCGGACCGGTGCTGGTGGTGGGCAGCGCGAAGCCGAACTGCGCCGCCATCGCCGCCATTTGCGCCTGCTCCGGATCCACCGGCTGCGGGGCCGCCGGCCGGGGCGAACGGATCGCGGTCTTCAAGTTGTACTGGATGACCGCGCCCTGCGGCGGCTGCGGCACGCGCACGGCGAACGGATCCTGATTCAGGCCACCGCCTCCGCCCCCGGCCCGGGTGTAGCGGTAGGCGTCAAGGATGGGGAACAGCGTGAAGGGCGCATCCGCCACCTGGGTGTCGGCCATCTGCTCCCAGGGGGTGATGTCGTTCATCACGTAAATGCCGCGTCCGTGCGTGCCCACGATCAGGTCGTGGCTGGCCTTGACGAACTTGATGTCGTAGACCACTGTGACCGGAAGGCCGCTGTGGACCTGGGTCCAGGTGGCGCCGTCGTCGGTGGATTTGTAGAGGCCGGAGTAGGTGCCCAGCATGAGCAAACCCTTGTGGTTGGGATCCTCGCGCACTACGGTGGCGGAGTAATCCTCCGGCAAGCCGGCGTTGATCGCGGTCCAGGTCTTGCCGCTGTCATGCGTCTTGTAGACGTAGGGCTTGTCGTCGTCCATCTCGTGCCGGTCGTAGGCGACGTAGGCGGTGTTGGGATCAAACGGCGAGCATTCGATCTCCTGCAGCCGTCCCCATTCGGGCAGGCCGGCGATGTTGTTGCTGGTGTTGGTCCAGGTCTTGCCGCCGTCGTGGGTGACCTGCACATAGCCGTCGTCGGTGCCCACCCAGATGGTGTCCTTGTCGGTGGGCGAGAGCGAGATGGAGAGAATGGTGTCGGCGGTCTCGGCCCCGGTCATATCCAGGTCGATGGGGCCGCCGGAGGCCTGCTGCTTGCTCTTGTCGTTGCGGGTGAGATCGGGGCTGATGGCGGTCCAGTCGTGGCCGCCGTTGGTGCTCTTGTAGAGCCGGTTGGCGCCGATGTACACCGTATTGGGGTCGTTCGCGTCCACCTCGATCGGCGTGGTCCAGTTGAAGCGCGCCGGCATGGCGTAGACGAAGTTGGTTTCCCCCGAGGTGGCGGTGTTCAGCGGCTTGACGTTGGCCGAGACGCCGGTGGCGAAGTCGGTGCGCTGGACGTCGCCCTCCTGCGAGTCGGCATAGAGGATGTTGGCGTCGCTGGGCGCGGGCACGACGTACTCGCCGTCGCCGCCCACCACCATGCGCCAATCGGAGGGCCGCGCCGCGGCCTGCGAGGGGCCGCACCAGCCGCCGTTGTCCTGCAGGCCGTCGCAGATGTGGTAGGGGGTGTCGTTATCCACGTGGATGGAGTAGCCCTCCTCCAGCGCCACGTTGGCGGTATGCAGCCAGTGCAGCCCCGCGTCGTGGGAGAAGTTGACGCCGCCGTCGTCGCCCTCGATCATGCGGCTGGGGTTGGTCGGATCCATCCAGAGCGCGTGGTGATCGGAGTGCAGCGTGGTGCCGGCGGCCGTGGCGGTCTTGCCGCCGTCGGCCGAGTAGGACATGCGCACCGACAGGAAGAAGATCTTGTCGGGGTCGTTGGGCATGACCTCGAAGCGGCTGAAGTAGAAGGGGCGCGAGTTGAGCTGGTAGTCGTCGCTCACCAGGCTCCAGCTCTCGCCGGCGTCGTCCGAGCGCCAGAAGACGCCGCGCTTGGCCTGGATTTCGGCGTAGAGGCGGTCGGGCTGGCTGGGGGCGAACTCGACCGCGATGCGGCCGTAGGGACCGGCGGGCAGGCCGCGGCTGAGCTTCTTCCAGGTCTGGCCGCCGTCGGTGGATTTATACATGCCGCTACCCGGGCCGCCATCGTCCAGGCCCCAGGGATGGCGCACCGTCTGCCACATCGCCGCCACCAGCACGCGCGGGTTGCCGGGCTGCATGCTGAGGTCGATCGCGCCGGTATTTTCGTCCACGAACAGCGTCTTCTGCCAGGTGGCGCCGCCGTCGGTGGTGTGGTAGACGCCGCGGTCGGGGTTGGGGCCGAAGGCGTGGCCCAGCACCCCCACCCAGACCTCGTTGGCGTTGTCCGGGTTGATCACGATCTTGGAGATCTGGCCGGCGTGATGGAAGTATTGCGCGCCGACTTCGGTGAAGGTCTGCCCCGCGTCGGGCGAGAAGAACAGGCCATGGCCGTCAATCACGTCGTTGCGCACGTTGCTCTCGCCGGTGCCCACCCAGAGCAAATTGGGGTTGGAGGGCGCCAGCGCCAGCGCGCCGATGGACTCGGTCGTATAGTGCTCGAAGATCGGCTTCCAGGAGAAGCCGCCGTCGGTGGTCTTCCACACCCCGCCCCCGCCGCCGCCGATGTAGTAGACGTTGGGTTGGCCGGGGATACCCACCACACAGCACACGCGCCCGCCGCCATCCACCGGGCCCAAGGCGCGGAACTGGAGGGGTTGCGCCGGAGCGGCGCCACCGCGCCCTCCCCGCTGCGCCAGCAGCCCTCCGGTGGTGAGCAGCAACGCCAGCGCCAAGCCGGCGGAAACCCGAAAGCGAGCAGCGTTCATAGGCAGCGGTCTCCCGTGGGTGCGACTCTATCACAGCGTGCGCCATTGCGGCCAGTCCCGCCTCGCGCCGCCGCGGCAGCCGACACTACGCCGGTTACAGTACGGCGGCGGCGCGGCCCAGGTTACAGGCCTGTGCCACCCTTTTCCGCCGCATCCATCCCGTTACCGGCTGTAGTAGCTTACCCCAACCCTGCCCACCCGGGGGCTACGCCGCGTACTTTTGCGCCGCCTGCCGCAGGTCCCGCTCCGCCTTGGCCAGGTCCTGCGGGGTCATGGCGGGATGCATCTCCAGGTACGCCCCCAGGCCCAGGAAAAACGGCTCGGCCAACCGCGGAATCTGCGCCGCCTCGGCCAGCTCCACCACGAATAGGCCGGTGCGCTGGCCGTTTTCCTCGTAGAAATAGGCCGCCTCGGGCTTGAGTTCCTCCACCATGGCCCGCAGCGTGCTGCCCAACTTCCCTTCCCGAATCAAACGATTGCCCTGTTCGGTGGGTATCCTCGCCTTCACCAGCATGCGCATAAGTCCCTCCTTGGCCGGCGTTGCCGACCTGGACTGGGATGCTGTGCCGCAAATCCTCATGGCTGCGCCGTTATAGGGAATTCTGGCTCTAAGGCTGGCCGCCGCCCGGTCCGCGCAGCCCGCCCCCACCGGGGGGCGCGGGCGGTCCCCCCGGCACGGTCAGCCGCTGCCCGGGCGCCACCGTCGCCGGGTTGATGAAGTTGTTGTTGGCGGCAGCGGCGTTCACCGGCGCAAACGAGGCCGGCAGCCACAGCGCCGCCGACCGCGTGGGCGGGAGTTGGACCACATGCGGGGTGACGATCAGCACCAGTTGATCCAGCATGGTTTGCCCGCTCTGGGTCGAGAACAACCGCCCCACCCCCGGCAACTGCGCCAGGCCGGGCAAACCCGAGAGCGTCGTCATCTCCTGACGGTCGAAGAGCCCAGCCATCAGCACCGGCTCGCCGTTCTTCAGGCCAACTTCTGTGACCAGGTGGCGATTGCTCAGGATGGGCATGTTGTTGCTCGAAACCCCGGTCAGACCCTTGATGGTGAGATCCACTTGCAGCGTCAGGGCGCCCGACGAGCTCAGGTGGGGGGTGAGTTTGGCGTCCAAGCCCAGGTCCTCGTAGGTAAACGACGGAAACGGCTGAATAAAGCTGCCGTTGCCGATGACCTGGCTGATGGCCGGACTCAGGCTGATGGGCGAGAAGGTGGCGTTAATTATGGGAAAGCGCTGGCCAATTTTCAACTCGGCCGACTGGCCGCTGGTGGCGCGCAAGAGCGCATTCTCCAGGTCGGCGACCCGGCCGGAAGTCGCATTCAGGCTGAGGGTGGCGTTGGGAATCGAGAGCGCCATCAGCGTGGCGCCGCCGCCGAACACCGCAAACGGGTTCTGCAACAATGGCGAGAGGGTGGCCTGCGCCTGGGCCAGCTGCGTGGGCGACAGCTGCCCCGAGTTCAATACCGCGTTCAGGCCGCCCGACTCGAACAGCTGCAGAATCTCCTGTTGCAGGTTGTTGCTGCCTTGCAACTGGGCGAGCAGCGGCCCCAGCGCAAACATCGTGAACTGATCGGGCTCGCCGACGCCCAGCTGCCGCGCCGCCGTGTTCGATAGTTCGGCGATCTTGACCTCGAGCACCACCTGACCCGGGGATTGGTGCAGGTCGAGCAGGAGCTGTTCGGCCGCATCCAACTGCGCCGGCGTGGCGCGCACGGTGATGGCGCGGGAGGCGGTATCGAGCGTCGCCTGGCGGACGCCGAGCATGGTCCGCACCACGTTGGCGATCTCGTTAAGCGCCACGCCATCGCTCACCCAGGGCACATAGAACGTCCGCACCGCCATGGGGGCGACGGTGTGCATTTGATCGGCGGTGTCGAAGTACAGGGTGTGGGCATCGAGCGCGAACCAGTCCACCCCGGCCACGTCGTGCAGCGCCTCCATCGAATCGGCGAAGGTCGCCTTGTCCACGTCCAGCCGCACCGGCCGCGCCGGCACGGCGTTGGCGACGTAGGCCTTCAACTGCCATGCCGCGGCGATCTGGGCGATCGCCTGGCGCACGTCGCCGCGCAAATGAAAGGCGCGCACCCCCGCGGCCGGCTGCACCTCGACCGGCGAGGCGGCGTTGCGCACCCGCAACTCGGTGGAGGTGGGTGGGGGCGCGGCCCGGGGATACGCGGCGGCCAGGCCTTGCCGCGCATCCAGGCTGCCGGGATCGACCGCCAAGGCGGCGCGGTACTCGAGCGCGGCTGCGGCCGCATGGCGATCCATTGCGAACGCGTGCGCCCGCTGCAGATGTGCTAGCGTCGCGCGCTGCCGCAGCACTTCGCGCGCGGCCACGAACTCGGAGTCGTCCGCCTGCCCCGCGGCCGCCTTCTGGGCCAGCAGGAAGGCCTCGTCCAACTTCCCGCGCCGCACCGCATCCCGGGCCTGACTCAAGAGCCGGCGGGCGGCGGCGGGGCCGGGGGGCGCGGGTACGCTGGCGCCGAGCCCCAGGCTGAGCAGCACACTGAGCCCGGCGGCGCCGAGCCAAGAACGGCAGCAACTCACCCTGTCATTATAGTTCCCATGCCGCTGGGGCTCGAAACCGAGGTGCAGTACCTGAAGGGCGTGGGCCCGCGGCTGGGGGAACTGCTGGCCTCGCGCGGCGTGGCCACGGTGGAAGATCTGCTGTACACCCTGCCCTTCCGCTACAACGACCGCACCCAGTTCCGTCCGATTCAGGGTCTGTTGGAGGGAGAATCGGCCACCGTGGTCGCCCAGATACGCACCCTCCACTGGGCCCGGACCCGGCGCGGCATGACGCTTCTCACCCTCAGCGTCGGCGACGGCACCGGGGTGATTCGCTGCGTTTGGTACAACGCCGACTACCTGCGCGACCGCTTCCAGTCCGGCCAAACACTGGCGTTGTTCGGCAAAGTCGAGCGCGAGGGCGGTGTGTTGACGCTGCGGCAGCCCGAGTTCGAGATCCTTGACGCCGCGCCACTGGCCGAACCCGCGGGGGAAGCCGCGCTGGGGGGCTCGCTCAAGCTGGGCCGCATCGTTCCCGTCTACGAGGCGGTGGGCACGCTCACCTCGGGCCGGCTCCGCTTGCTGATTCACCGCGCGCTGAGTGAGCTGCCGGCCGAGTTTCCCGATGCGCTGCCCGCCGAACTGCGCCAGCGGTTGAAGCTGCCCGGACGGCGCGCGGCGCTCGAGCAGGTGCACTTCCCCACATCCGACGTTGCGCTCGATCTGCTGCAGCAGGCGCGCAGCCCCGGCCACATCCGGCTGATCGTCGAGGAGCTGTTTTACCTGCAAGCCGGGCTGGAACTCAAACGCCGCCGGGTCAAACGGCAAAAAGGCGCCGCCATCGGCGTCAACGCCGCCATCCGCGAATCGCTCAAGCGGGTGCTGCCCTTCCATCCCACCGGCGACCAGAAGCAGGCGCTGCGGGAGATCGTCGCCGACCTGTGCAGCGGCCAGCCCATGCGGCGCCTGCTTCAGGGCGACGTGGGCTCGGGCAAGACCATCGTGGCGCTGCAAGCGGCGGTGATCGCCATCGAGAACGGCTACCAGGTGGCGCTGATGGCCCCGACGCAGATCCTGGCGGAACAACACTACCTCTACGCCCAAAAACGGTTGCAGGGCTTCCGGGTCGCGCTGGTGACCGGCGGCAGCGGCAAGAAGGCGCGGGCGCGCACCGCGGCCGCCGCACCGCAGTTGGCGATCGGCACCCAGGCGCTGCTGGAGGGCGGTTTTCAGTTCACCCGCCTGGGTCTGGTGGTGGTGGACGAACAGCACCGCTTCGGCGTGCTGCAACGCTTCCACCTGATGCACAAGGACGCCGACCTTACCGAAGGTTCGGCCCACGTCCTGGTCATGACGGCAACCCCGATCCCGCGCACCCTCGCCCTGGCGCTCTATGGCGATCTGGACACCAGCGTGATTCGGCAGTCGCCGCCGGGCGCCCTCCCCATCGCCACCAAAGTGGGGCCGGCGGCACGCGCCGCCGAAGTCTACGAGTTCGTCCGCGGCCAGGTTGGGGCCGGACGGCAAGCCTACTTCGTTTACCCGCTAATCGAAGAGTCGGAAACTTTGGACCTGAAACCGGCGCTCACCATGTTCGAACACCTGCGCCGCATCTATCCTGAGTTCCGCGTGGGGATGCTGCACGGACGCCTGCCCACGGAGGAGAAGAACGCGGTCATGGAGTCGTTCCGGCGCGGCGAGCTCCAGGTTTTGGTTGCGACCACGGTCATCGAGGTGGGCATGGACGTACCCAACGCCACCGTCATGGTCATCGAGCACGCCGAACGGTTCGGGGTGGCGCAACTGCACCAGTTGCGCGGACGGGTGGGGCGGCCGCAGCCGCGCGGCGCGGCGGGCGGGAGCTCCTACTGTTTTCTGCTCTACGGCGAGCCCTTGGGCGCCCCGGCGCGGCAGCGGCTGGCGGCGCTGGCGCGCACCCGGGACGGCTTCGAGCTGGCCGAGATGGATTTGAAGCTGCGCGGCCCGGGCGAATTTTTCGGCACCCGCCAGAGTGGTCTGCCGACGCTGACCGTGGCTCAGCCGGTACGCGACCGGGAGTTGATGGAGCTGGCGCGGCAGGAGGCGCGGGCCTACGTGGAGCAGGCGGGGGCGGAGGCGCAGCGGCGGCTGGTGGCGCAGATCCAGGCGCGCTGGCAGCGGCGCTACGGGCTGGTGGAGGTGGGCTGAGGGCCGTCTGGGACCACTTTGGGGCGTTTGGCCTCGCTACCGCGAGCTGCCTTGGCGAATCCAATGAACGGCTGGACTTGCGCACTTTATATAGCTCGACCGCCTCTTTACATTATTTGATCGGCAATTAAGGTATATTGGAACGATGCAGGACGTCCCAGGAATTCGCGAGCCGGTGCTCCGGGAGTTGGTCGGGGCTTCCGGCAACGGGATCGCCGCCACAATCGCGGGGCGCAGACCTGGCTTTGCCCTTGTCGTGCATTTGGGCGATTCCAACAAAATTCTGACCACTTCGCGCGGGGCTGTTCGCTTATTTGCCTCCCTGGATACCGCTGGTGCCTTCGTCAAGGACATCGGAATCGAACGCTTCGAGGTTGATATGAGCGACCACCAGCCCGGTCGGCTCCGCGGGGCCCGCCCTGACCGCGCCCTGGCCTTGCGTCGGGCTCGCACTCGCCTTCGGCAACAGGAACTGGAGCTTCGCCCATGAATCCGGAAATCGAAGCTGCCGCGCATGATGATTTTCGCGCTCGGCTCAGCGGTAGCCGGTTCGCGACAATTTTGGCGGACCCTCCGTGGCAGTTCCAGAACCGGACAGGAAAAGTCGCACCGGAACACCGACGGTTGTCCCGCTATGGGACGATGAGTCTCGAGAGCATCCAAAGGCTCCCGGTTCATTCTGTTGCCGCGGATACCGCCCACCTCTACTTGTGGGTGCCCAACGCACTCTTGCCCGAAGGCATCGCCGTGATGGCGGCCTGGGGCTTCCGCTACAAGGGCAACTTGGTGTGGCACAAAATCCGCAAGGACGGCGGTTCTGACGGTCGGGGGGTTGGCTTTTACTTTCGCAACGTGACCGAACTCATGCTGTTCGGGGTGCGGGGCAAGAATGCCCGCACACTGGCCCCGGGCAGGACGCAGGTCAATTACTTATCGAGCCGCAAGCGAGAGCACTCTCGTAAGCCGGATGAACAGTACTCCATCATTGAAGCCTGCAGCCCGGGCCCGTACTTGGAATTGTTCGCTCGCGGTGAGCGCCGGCGCTGGACCGTCTGGGGCAACCAGGCGGACGAAAACTATAGGCCTACCTGGGACACCTATGCAAACCATTCGCGCAGCCGCCAGCAATTGGATTTTCGCTGCGCCGAATGCGACTAGTTTATTGGCGATCCGGCGCCTCCTCGTCACCTTGGGCGACGATGCCGGCAGCTTCGGCTATTTCGACCGCTGCTTGTTCTCGCCCCACTGGCTCAGGAAAATCAACGATCGAGGGGGGCAGACCCAGGAAGACCAGCGGGCACGGATTACCAACGCCACGGTTGGCGCGATCCATCAACTTCTGCCAGTGTGTTGTCGCGGCTCCATATTTGTCAGCGACAAATTGATCGGCCCACGCTTCCCCGAATCCAACCGGGTCCCGATCACGTTCGACGCGCTTTAGAATCTGGTCGCGCTGGCGCGGGGTGGGCTGAATCCCGAGCTGCTTCAAATCTCCTAAGGAATTGACCGCTTCCTCCTTCGCAAACCGCAGGACGGCTTCTCGCAGTTGGTGTTGCAGTTGGGCGCCGCGGGTGACAACCACACCCATGCTAATGGCGCCTTCGGCATGAAGCCGTTTGAAGTTTTCCAGGTCTCGATCGAAAAATGGGTCTTTGTTATTCCATTCGATCTCCAGTGCGATCGTTCCGTGTTCGAAACTTTTCACGTGGTCAATTTGATGGCTGAGCGACTCCTGGATCACTCCGTTGACCGTCTTTGAAATCTCAAAATTGGTCTTGACCCAGCCCAAGTCAGTGAATGCGCGTCGCATCCGCTGAGTAGCCTTGGTCTCGCCCCCACCCGAGCCGATTATTTCGGCGATAGGCATTCGTGTGTCGCTGATCGCGCTCGCGATCTCGGCCGCGGCGTCGGGAAAATCCACTTCAAGGATCGCCTGGGCATGACAGCGGAAGTAAACCTGAAAGCCTCTTGAGTTGAGCTGTTCGAACACACGAACTCCCCAGCCTTCGAGCCCCGATTATGGGCTGGGACAAGGCAGTTCCGCAAATCCCCGTTTGCGCCACCGCCGGCGGAAGATTCTCTACTTTTTTGCTTGCGGCAGGCGGGGGCGGAGGCGCAGCGGCGGCTGGTGGCGCAGATCCAGGCGCGCTGGCAACGGCGCTACGGGCTGGTGGAGGTGGGCTGAGGGCGAGACGGCGAGGCTTAGGCGGCGCGGCGGGGGATGTAGATGTTCTGCGGCCGCGCGGCCAAGCGGCGCATGCGCTGCCAGTCGTACCAAAACTCGCGTCCGCAGTCGAGACACGTGACGTGGGGACGAGGTTGCTCGGCGGCGGCGGCGGGGGAACGCTCGACCGTGGTGATGGGAAAGCTGAGGTGATTATGCGGACAACCCAGAATGCCAAAGCCCATAGTCACTCCCCTCCAGGCGTGGGATGCGGCCTGGCCCGGCGGAGTGGCTTGTGCTCACAATTTATTTTCCCGCCGCACCCGCGCCATGACCCGTTCGTGCAAGGCCGCCGGCAGCTCCGGCAGGGCCTGGCCGCGGAAAACCCGGATGGTTTGCCGG
>Ga0134125_10008584_pt1 | contig 11530 bp, 10 predicted proteins | sample KB31751_FD_96464 | JGI IMG/M metagenome (GOLD analysis project Ga0134125, IMG submission 96464) | Terrestrial soil microbial communities with excess Nitrogen fertilizer from Kellogg Biological Station, Michigan, USA - KB3-175-1 | ecosystem: Environmental > Terrestrial > Soil > Unclassified ... | reverse complement strand
ATCAGCGTCACCTGGCCGGTCTCGGCGCGCGGCAGCACCATGCGCAGCGAGTTGCGGATGATCTTCGTCACGTCCGTTTCCGCCCATTCCATCTGCAGCTTGCCGGCCTCGGCCTTCGAGTAATCGAGGATGTCGTCGACGATGCGCAGCAGCTCCTTGGCCGATGCATTGGATGTCATGAGGTATTCGCGCTGCACCGGCGTGAGGTCGGTACCGAGCACGATGTCGAGCAACGGCAGGATGCCGTTCAAAGGGGTGCGGATTTCATGGCTCATGCTGGCCAGGAACTCGCTCTTGGCCAGCATCGCGGCTTCCGCGGCCTGCTTGGCGGCCAGCAATTCACGCTGCACGCCGCGCAGCGAAGACAATTCCGCCTGCGCGGAGGCAAGCCGCGTGCGCATCGCCACGTCGACCGGGTCGGGGACCTGCGGCGAATGTTGCGGCACTTCGATCGTTGGCGGCGCGCGCACCAGCCACAGCAGCAGCAACGCGGCGAGCAGCAGCACCCACACCGCGAAGACCTGCGGCATCGCCACCCACCTTGCCGCCACGGCGCCCGCCGCGACCAGCGCCAGGCTGGCTGCCCACCGCGGCCACGCGGCCGCGAAACCGGAATGCGTTCTCGCCAACATCAGGTCTCCGCCTGGGGGAATGTTTCGCCAAGGTCGGCCGCGGGCGGCCGGAAATAGTTGCCTTGCAGCAGGTCGATGCCTGCCGTGCGCAAGCGTTCGACCTCGGCAACCGATTCCACGCACGGCGCCACCACCCGCAGGCCGCGGTCGTGCGCCGTCTCTACGACCGCCTGCAACGACAGGTCATCCAGCGCCGGTGCAAGTTTCACGTAGTCGAGCGGCAGATGCTCAAGCCAGCCCGCCGCGACCGCATCGGCATCCACGCCGGCAAGCGACAGGCGCACCTCCGTCTGCCGCAGTTCCGGCGCGAGCGCGAGCAGCGTCCGCATGTTGTGGCGGACTTCCTCGGCGCGGAATTCCAGGATCAGCGAACCCGCCTGCACACCGGTCGCCGTGAGTGCCGCGCGCAGTGCCGAGGCGCGGTCGCCGCCACTCCAGCCCTGCAGCGACTGGCTTGCGAACAGGCGCACGGGATCGCCGTCGCGCAACCGCTCGGCGAGGATGGCGATGCAACGCTGCACCACCCAGGCATCGATCGCGGCGATCGAGCCGGTGCGGACGGCGACCGGCACCAGTTCCGCGGCCAGGTATTCGCGCCCGTCCGCACGCAGGCGCAACAGCGCCTGGTACTGCGGCTCGGCTGCACCACGGATCGGCAGGATCGGCTGGAAGGCGAGTCCCAGCGACCCGGTGGCAAGCGCCACCGCAAGCCGCTGGGTGATCGAATTGGGATCCGGCTCGAGCTTCGAGTAGATGGCGATCTCGCCCGGCTGCGCGCGTGCCGCCGACAAGGTGCGCTCGACCGCCGCCAGCGCCTGTGCCGGTTCGCTGACGGAGGTATCGAAGGCGCACACCGCGCAGGCCAGCCCCACCGCGGAAGCCTGTGCGCCGAAGCGCGATTCATGTGCGGCTTCGACCAGTTCGTTCGCGAGCGCGGCAAGCTCGGCCTCGCCACGCGCCGGCGCGAAAATCAGGTATCCCGCGCTGCCGTGCCGCGCAGTCATGCAGCCTGCGCGCGCATGCGCGACGACGAAGGCGCCGATCTGCGAGAGCAACTGGTCGAACGAAGCCAACCCGAGATGGCTGCGCAACGCCGCCGCGGCTTCGATCTCGATGGCCAGCAATCCGCCCGGCGCGGCGCGCCCGCCGCTGGCGGCAAGATGTTCCGAAAGCGCATCCAGCAATTGCGAGCGGTCATGCAAGCCCGTGCCGGCATCGCGGCGACGCTTGCGCAGCGCGCGCGAGGCCGCCATCCGGGCGCGGCGCACCCGGTTGGTGACCGCCGCGACCAGGTGCGTCGGGCGGATCGGCTTGACCAGGAAATCATCGCCGCCCGCATCCAGCGCGGCGAACTGGCGTTCTTCATCCTGGTCGCCCGACAGGAACACGATCGGCGTGTTGACGTAGCCGTCGCGCTCGCGGATCAGCGCGGTCAACTCGAAACCGTCGCAATCGGGCATGTTGAGGTCGAGCAGCAGCAGGTCGGGCCGGAAGCGGTCCAGTTCGTCCAGCACCGCCAGCGATTCGCCGAGAACCTTGGTTTCCATGCCCGCGCGGCGCAGGATGGCCTGCGCGAACAGCGCCTGCGGCGCATCGTCATCGACGATCAGGATGCGATACGCGCTTTCCTGGTCGACGCTGGCCAGTTCCACCGCGGCGCCGACGATTTCTTCCGACGGCGATGGCAATGCGACGCAGCGATCGGCCCCGCTGCGCAGCGCGCGCAATTGCAATTCCACATCCGGCGTGCGCAGCAGCATCAGCAAGCGCACGCGGTGCGCGGGATCGCGGCGGGTTTGTTGCAGCGCAACGGCCAGCGCATCGAACTTCGTCTGCGCATCGGCAACCAGGATGGCAAGATCGGGCGGCGCGGTGCGCAACGCGTCGATCAGCCCGTCGAGGCGATCGACGAGCGCCACGTCGCAGCCCTGCTGTTCCAGCCGCAACAACAGTTCGTTCACCGCAGGATCGTCGTCGTTGACGATTCGTACGCGCGGACCATGCGGCATATCCGCCAGGGTTGGCGATTCCGTTTGTGCGGACGGGAAATCATTCGCCACGATCGTGTCCGCCACGCCCTGGACGTCGGCGATGCCGAGCTGCAACCAGTATCTGTCGGGCGGAACTTCGCAGCGCGGGAACGGATCACGCGCGGCCAGCGGGGTTGCGGCCGGCGTCCAGTCGTGACGGTTCGGACCGGGCGACGGCGGCTGCAGGTGCGGACGCAAGCTGTCGAGCAAGGTGTCGATCTCGGCGTTCGCCGCTGCATCGGGAACGCCCTGGGCGGCAGCAGGAACCGCCAAGGCGGACTCCAGCGCCAGCAGGCGCTCGCCGGTTTCCAGCATGCCGTAGCGGCCGCAGGCACCGGCGAGTACCGCGATCTCGTCATGGAGGGCGCGCAACACGTTGCAATCCCAGCCGCTGCGGCACTGCGCGCGCGCGCGCCGCAGCAAGGTGCGCAGCCGCTGCGGCAGGTGCCGGCGGAAGGCCGCTTGCAGTTCCGGACCGGGATCCTGCTGGGATAATTGCAATGCCATCAGGGTGACTCCCCCACGTCGGCGCACTATATCAAGCCGGGCTGCGGCAAACACTTGCCGAAACGGCTGTCGTGGCAAGCCTGGCCACGAATGATTTTTCGAAATGCCTGGCTGGCCCGGCGACCAGGCAACGGATCATGCGGCGATCGGGGATGGGAGCAATCAAAAGGGCTTCACCACCGCGAGGATCACGATCGCCAGCAACAGCACGCCGGGCACTTCGTTGAACCAGCGCAAGCTTCGCGAGGACCAGGTGCAGCGATCCGCCGCAAAGTCGCGGGTGAGCTTCACCAGCGCCGCATGATAGATCACCAGCAGCAGCACCAATGCGAGCTTCACGTGCAACCAGCCGGCGCGGAGATAAAAGGGCTCCGTTGCCAGGGTCGCGGCGCCGAATGCGAGCGCGAGCGCGCCGCCGATGTGGGTCATTGCCAGCAGCCGCCGTTCCATGACTTTCAGCCGGTCGCGAACCGCGGCTTCCCCCGCTTCCGCGTGGTACACGAACAGGCGCGGCAGGTAGAACAGGCCCGCGAACCAAGTCACCACGCCGATGATGTGGAAGGCCTTCAGCCACAAGGTCAGCATCGAAACCTCCTGCCGGAACGGCTGCGGGTCATGGCGAAAAAATGAGCACGACATACGCGAGGAACAACAACAGGTGCACCAGCCCCTGCATCGCATTGGTGCGGCCGCTGCCGAGCGTCAGGATCGACACCCCGAAGGTCAGCACCAGCATCATCATGTTGGCGGCGGAAAGACCCAGCACCGCGGTGCGCCCCATGAAAAGGTCGATCAGCAGGATCGCCGGCACGGTCAATGCGATGGTCGACAACGCGGTGCCGAGACCGATGTTCATCGCACGCTGCATCTGGTTCTGACGCGCGGCACGGATCGCCGCGATGCCTTCCGGGGCCAGCACCAGTACCGCGACCGCGAAGCCCGCCAGCATGGCCGGCATTCCGAGGCGAGCGACACCGGTTTCCAGCGGCAGCGCGAACAGTTTGGCCAACAACACCACCAGCACCAGGTACACGATCAGCAGGACCGCGTGGAACGTCCATCCGCGCGATGATTCCGGATGTGCGGGCGCCTGTTCCATCGCCTCGACCTCGGCGACAAAGAAGCTGGTGTGGGTGCGCGTCTGGATCACCAGGAACGCTGCGTACATCAGCAGCGACATCACCAGCAGGAACAGTTTTTGCACCAGCGACAAGGTGCCGACGCCGGACGTGACGGTGAAATCGGGCCAGATCAGCGCCAGCGTCGCCAGCGGAATCAGCAGGCTCAGGTAGGCCTTGGCGCCGCGCAGGTTGTAGGTCTGTTCGTGGTGGCGCAGGCCGCCTACCAGCAGCGCGGTGCCGATGATGCCGTTCAACACGATCATCACCACCGAAAACATGGTGTCGCGCCCGAACGCCGGGTTGTCGGCGTTGTGCAACATCACGGTCACCACGGTCGCGATCTCCAGCGAGATCGCCGAGAGCGTGAGCATCAGCGTCCCGTAAGGTTCGCCGAAACGTTCGGCGAGGTGCTCGGCATGTCGCGTGGCGAGGATCGCCGCGAGCAGCGCGCCGATGAAGAACGCCGCGAAGGCGGCGCCGACCGCAATGTTGCCGGCGCCATTCGTCGCAAAGGCCGGCTTCAACCACCAGCCGGCAACAAGGATGACCAGCGCGACCGGCAAGGGCCATTCGCCGAGCCACGCATTCTTGCCCGCCGTCGTCTGCATGTGCGTTCCTCTCGGTAACCCTTCGTCGTTCCGGAGCAGGCCGAAGGCCTGGACCAGGAATCCATGTCGATCTTCGTATCGGCGAAGCCTGTCCAGATGGATGCCGGATCACCGCTGCGCGGCGTCCGGAATGACGCCAAGGTTCTACACGCACCCTGCGAACGTCAATAGTATGCGTGTTGGGAGGCGGTGCATGGAAACGATAACCTGGGACGACTTCTGCATGGTCGAACTGCGCGTAGGCCGCGTCATCGACGCGCGGGTGTTTGCCGAAGCGCGCAAGCCCGCTTACGTGTTGCAGGTCGATTTCGGCCCCGAGTTCGGCATCCGCAAATCCAGCGCGCAAATCACGAAGTTGTATGCGCCGGAAGCGTTGGTCGGGAAGCTGGTGGTGGGCGTCGTCAACTTCCCGAAGAAGCAGATCGGTCCATTGATGTCCGAATGCCTCGTCACCGGCTTCTACGACGCGAATGGCGACGTCGCGTTGTGTGTCCCGGACAAGCCCGTGCCGCTGGGCGCGAAGCTGGGTTGAGTCGCACCAGTCACATACATGGTGCAATTGTCGAACCAATTTGGTGCAATCGCATTGATCTACTTTTGTAAGCCCTTGAATTGGAACGCCACAATGGCTGGCATGCTGCTTGCATTTTTCAGCCATCCGCCCCCACCCCCGAGCCTGCCATGACCGCCGACAACGTCCTCGAAACCATCAAGTCCGAAGCCATCGAATTCGTCGACCTGCGCTTCGCCGACATGCGCGGCGTCGAGCACCACGTGACTTTCCCCGCCCACGCGATCGACGCCGACACGTTCGAGGACGGCAAGATGTTCGACGGCTCGTCCATCTCCGGCTGGAAGGGCATCAACGAGTCGGACATGGTGTTGATGCCGGATCCCGCGACTGCATTCATCGATCCGTTTGCGGCCAACAAGCAGTTGAACATCGCGTGCGACGTGCTGGAGCCGTCCACGATGCAGGCCTATTCGCGCGATCCGCGTTCGATCGCACGGCGCGCGGAAGCCTTCCTCAAATCCACCGGCGTCGCCGACACCGCGTTCTTCGGTCCCGAACCGGAATTCTTCATCTTCGATTCGGTGCGCTGGCAGAACGACATGGGCCGCGTGTTCTACGAAATCGGTTCGGAAGAAGCCGCGTGGGCGTCGCGCTACAAGTACGAGGAGGGCAACCACGGCCATCGCCCCGGCGTGAAGGGCGGTTATTTCCCGGTGCCACCGGTCGATTCGCTGCACGACCTGCGTGCGGAGATGTGCAAGGTGCTGGAGTCGCTGGGGCAGACCGTCGAGGTGCACCACCACGAAGTCGGGAACGCCGGCCAGTGCGAGATCGGCGTGAAGTTCAACACGCTGCTGCACAAGGCCGACGACCTGCAAACCATGAAGTACGTGATCCGCAATGTCGCGCACGCCGCCGCCAAGACGGTCACCTTCATGGCCAAGCCCATCGTCGGCGACAATGGCTCCGGCATGCACGTGCACCAGTCGCTGTCGAAGGATGGCAAGAACCTGTTCGCGGGTGAGCTGTACGGCGGACTGTCGCAGCTCGCGTTGTGGTACATCGGCGGCATCTTCAAGCATGCGCGCGCGATCAACGCATTCGCCAACTCGACCACCAACTCCTACAAGCGCCTGGTGCCGGGCTTCGAGGCGCCGGTGATGCTGGCCTACTCCGCACGCAATCGCTCGGCATCGTGCCGCATTCCGTACGTGTCGAACCCGAAAGGCCGCCGCATCGAAGTGCGCTTCCCGGATCCGATGAATTCGGGTTATTTGACCTTCACCGCGCTGATGATGGCCGGCCTCGACGGGATATTGAACAAGACCGATCCCGGCGCGCCGATGGACAAGGATCTCTACGACCTGCCGCCGGAAGAAGAGCGCAACATCCCGCAGGTATGTTCGTCGCTGGACGGCGCGCTGGAAGCGCTGGATCGCGATCGCGACTTCCTGAAGGCCGGCGGCGTGATGAGCGACGACTTCATCGACGCCTACATCGCGCTGAAGATGAAGGAAGTCACCGCGTATCGCGCGTCCACGCATCCGCTCGAGTACCAGATGTATTACTCCATCTGAAGGCGAATGAGCATGTCCCGGCTTTTCGCCGATGCCTTTCGCTACAAGGCCTGGGCCAACCGCGCGTTGCTGGATGACGGTGAGCGCCAATGGACGGCGCTTCCGGACGAGGATGCGCGCTTCTTCGTGCGCATCCTCAACCACGCGTACGTGGTCGACCGCATCTTCATCGGCCATCTCACCGGCAAGCCGCACGGCTTCGATGCCGACAACACCGTGGTGACCCCCACCATCGCCGAATTGCGGACAGCGTTCGCGCAAACCGACGCGTGGCTGGTCGACTACGCGGCGGACGCGACCAGCGAAGAGCTGGCACGCGAGATCGGATTCGAATTCACCGACGGCGACCGCGGCTGCATGCGTGCGGAAGAAATCCTGCTGCACCTGCTCACGCACGGCAATATCCACCGGGGCATGGCGGAACGGGTGCTCGCCGTGCACGGCCTCGACCGTCCTGCAGATACCTTCACGCATTTCCTCCACATGACAGACCGGTCGCGGCGCAACGGCAAGACAACCCCGCAATCGTCCGCATGACCACCGCGCGGGTGCGGCCGGGGACGCTCGACGATGCCGCGGCGATCGCCTCGATTTACAACCATTACGTCACCCACACGATCGTGACGTTCGAGGAGCAGCCGGCCACGCAGGCTGAAATGCGGTCGCGCATGACCACGGTGCTCGAAAGGTTGCCGTGGCTGGTGCTTGAACGCGACGGCGGCATTGCCGGTTACGCGTATGCGTCGCCTTGGAAATCGCGCATCGGCTACCGGTTCGCGGTGGAGAGCTCGATCTATCTCGCGCCCGCGCACGTCGGATGTGGTTTCGGTTCCGCGCTGTACCAAAGCCTGCTCGACGACCTGCGCACGCGGAAGATCCATTGCGTGATCGGTGGCGCTGCGCTGCCGAATCCGGCCAGCGCGGCCCTGCACGAAAAGCTCGGCTTCACCAAGGTCGCGCATTTCCGCGAGAACGGGTTCAAGTTCGGCCGCTGGATCGACGTGGCGTACTGGCAGCGCCTGTTGTGACGTGGCGTACTGGCAGCGCCTGTTGTAACGCAACACCATCCACGCACAGTGCAACATCGGCTTGCACGGGATCGATCGCGCACCCATATCGGATTGCACCAACTGCCGATTGCCAGTGACTGCAACCCTGCCCCTATTCGAGATGTCGCCGCTCACCACGCGTGAAGAACTCGCGCCCGGCGCGTGGGTATTGCGCGGGATTGCGTTGGGCGTCGCTGAAAACCTGCTGACGGAAATCGACCGCATCGCGACACGCTCGCCGTTCCGTCATCTGGTCACGCCCGGCGGCAAGCCCATGTCCGTCGCGATGACCAACTGCGGCGCGCTGGGCTGGTTCAGCGACCGGCGCGGGTATCGCTATACGGCGACTGATCCGGAAACCGGCAAGCCGTGGCCTGCGATGCCGGCGCTGTTCGCCGGACTCGCGCGCGACGCGGCACGCGCAGCCGGTTTCGATGATTACACGCCGGACGTGTGCCTGATCAATCGCTACGAAGTCGGCACGCGCCTGACGCTGCACCAGGATCAGGACGAACGGGACCCGCATTCGCCCATTGTGTCGGCGTCGCTCGGGTTGCCGGCGACGTTCCTGTTCGGTGGCCTGGCACGCAAGGATCCGCAACGCCGCGTGCCAGTCGTGCACGGCGACGTGGTGGCGTGGGGCGGCCCTTCGCGCATGCGCTACCACGGGGTGCTGGCGATCAAGGACGGCGAGCATCCGCTGACCGGCCCGCGGCGCTACAACCTGACTTTTCGCGTCGCGGGCTGAGCTTGCCGAGATCCATGATGCGCACTAAATTGGTGCAATGATCCGCACCAAACTGGAAACGGCTTCGCTCGACGAACTCGCGACCGGCGTGGCCGGACTGGACGCGGAGGGCCGCATGACCTACGCCAACCCGGCTTTCATCGAGCACACCGGCTACGGCTTGTCGCGCCTTCTCGGGCAGACACTCGAAGTGCTGAAACCCGAAGGTGAACGCCTGCACGCCGTGGTGCTGCGGTCACGGGCGGAACACGGCACGCTCGGCCTGCCTGGCGTCGCGATTTGCGCGATGCCGGGCAGCGAAATGCGGCTCGACTTCAGCTTCGCGCCCTCCGAAAGCGGCGTGTGGGTCGAAACCCGTCCGGCCGTAATGGCGAATGGCGCCACGCGCGTATCGGAATCGTTGCGCGGCTTCGCGCACGAAATCCGCAACCCGTTGGCCGCGATTTCCGGCGCGGCGCAACTGCTGGAGCAGCGCGCGGGCGACGCCCGGCAGCGCGAACTCGCGCAACTGATCCGCGACGAATCCGCACGGCTGGCGACGCTGGCCGAACGCCTGCTGGGTGCGCGCCACGCGATGGCGACGCGCGCGGTCAACGTGCACGCGATGCTGGAGCGCGCCGCGGAATTGCTGGTCGCGGAACGCGGCGATGTCGCCCTCGTGCGCGATTACGATCCCAGCCTGCCCGCATGGCACGGCGATCCCGATCGCCTGCTGCAGGCGATCCTGAATCTTCTGCGCAACGCGGTGCAGGCCAACGCGACACGGATCGTCCTGCGCAGTCGCGCCGAAGCCGGCTGGCGCGATGTGCACGGACAGCGCGTGCCTGCGTTGCGCATTGAAGTCGAAGATGACGGCGACGGCGTGCCGGATGCGATCGCGACAACATTGTTCGAGCCGCTGGTCTCCGGCCGCGCGGGCGGTACCGGCCTCGGGCTTGCGCTGGCACGCGAAATCGCACGCGAACACGGCGGCGAACTCGCGCTGCAACGGCGGCAATCGGGGTCGTGCTTCGTGCTGTTGCTCCCCCGCCACCCGCGCCCGGGAGAACACGCTTGAGCGACATCTACATCGTCGACGACGATCGCGCGGTGCGTTTCGTGCTGGCGACGGCGCTGCGCGACGCGGGGCATGCGGTCACCGAGTTCGCCGACGCCGAAGCCACGCAGCGCGCGCTGCAACGCGCGGTTCCGGACCTTTTGATCAGCGACGTGCGCTTGCCCGGCGACGACGGCCTCGCCCTGTTGCGCGAAACGAAGTCGGCACACCCGAATCTGCCGGTGATCGTGATGAGCGCCTTCACCGATGTCGCGACCACCGCGGCGGCCTATCGTGAAGGCGCGGCGGATTACCTGGCGAAGCCGTTCGATCTCGCGCAAGCCGTATCCGCGGTTCAACGTGCTGTCAGCGAATCGGCGCAGGCAGGGCAGCCATCGCGCACAACGGTCCCGCGCCACGCCTTGCTCGGTGAAAGTGCGTCGATGCGCGAAGTATTCCGCCTGATCGGACGCGTCGCGGCCAGCGATCTGAACGTGTTGATCACCGGCGAAACCGGCACCGGCAAGGAGCTGGTCGCGCGCGCCCTGCATGAGGAAAGTGCGCGGCGGGCGCGACCGTTCGTTGCGCTGAATACGGCGGCGATCCCGGCCGAACTGCTGGAATCGGAATTGTTCGGCCACGAAGCCGGCGCGTTCACCGGCGCGCAGCGGCGCAGCACGGGCCGCTTCGAACAGGCCGGGGGCGGCACGTTGTTCCTCGATGAGATCGGCGACATGCCGCTGGCTTTGCAGACGCGGTTGTTGCGCGTGCTGGCCGGCGGCGAGTTCTATCGCGTGGGCGGGCGCGAATTGATCCGCAGCGACGTGCGCGTGCTGGCCGCGACCCACCAGGATCTGGATGCGAAGGTTGCGCGCGGCGAATTCCGTGCCGACCTGATGCACCGGCTGGACGTGCTGCGCATCCATCTGCCGGCACTGCGCGAACGCCGCACGGACGTCCCGCTGCTGGCAAAGCAACTCCTCGCCGATGCCGCGGCAGAACTGGGATTGCCGGCGAAGTGCTTCACCCAGTCCGCACTGCAGGCGCTGGCGCAGCGCGACTTCCCGGGCAATGTCCGGCAACTGGAAAACCTGTGCCGGCGGCTGGCCGTGATCGCGCCGGGCACCACGATCCGCCGCGAGGATCTGGACGAGAGCGGAGCGGCACGGGCGCGGACTGTTTACGGGATGTTGCCTTGGGAATCGGCCTTGCGCGCATGGGCGGATGCACAACTCGCCGGCGGCGTGGACAACCTGCACGCGCGGGCACGCGAGCGTTTCGATCGCACGTTGCTGGATGCCGCCCTCGCCGCGCATGAGGGTCATCGCCAAAACGCAGCCAGGGCGCTGGGCCTCGGCCGCAACACCCTGACACGCAAACTGGGCAGTTCGCGCCAGCGGCGTGGACGGCAAAAAGACGGGGACTGACACGCATGCCGATTTCGATTCGTGCCGCGGAACGCGCGGACATTCCCTTCCTGGTGGAATGCAACGCCGCGATGGCATCGGAGACCGAGCACAAGACGCTCGACCGCGATGTCCTGACGCGCGGAACGCAAGCGGTGTTCGACGATCCGCGGCGCGGTTTCTACCTGGTTGCCGAACTGGAGGGCGAACGCGCCGGCTGCCTGCTCATCACTTATGAATGGAGCGACTGGCGCAACGGCGACTGGTGGTGGTTCCAGAGCGTGTACGTGACGAAGGCCGCT
>Ga0134125_10008583_pt1 | contig 11531 bp, 12 predicted proteins | sample KB31751_FD_96464 | JGI IMG/M metagenome (GOLD analysis project Ga0134125, IMG submission 96464) | Terrestrial soil microbial communities with excess Nitrogen fertilizer from Kellogg Biological Station, Michigan, USA - KB3-175-1 | ecosystem: Environmental > Terrestrial > Soil > Unclassified ... | reverse complement strand
GCCGGGCGGCTCATCCTGCGCGACATGCTGAGCGGCTGGGGCGCGGCCGTCGACGAGACCGGCGATCCGACGACGGTGGCGCGCCGGCTCGTCGAGGCGCGCTACGATCTGCTCGTGCTCGCCTGCGAGCTCGGCAAGGGGGGCAGCGAGCTGGTGCGCCAGGTGCGCGCGCAGCACGACGCCGGCCGGCTCATCGTGCTGGTGATCGCCGCCGATCCGTCGCCGGAGAACGATGCCGCTTGCAACAGGCTCGGCGTCAGCGCCGTGCTCGTGCAGCCGGTCAAACGGCGCGATCTGATGGAGGCGCTGTCGACGGCGCTCGCCGCCAGCCCGGCGATCGTCGAGCGCGCGCGCAGCGCCGCCGCGGGGATCGCAGCGCCGGCGCGCGGCCTGCGCATCCTCGTCGCCGACGACGCCGACGACGGGCGCCTTTTGGTCGCCGCCTATCTCGCCGACAGCGGCCACATCATCGACTTCGCCTCCGACGGCGCGCAGGCGATCGCGCTCGCCACGCACACGCGCTACGACATCATCTTCATGGATCTCGAGATGCCCGCGGTCGACGGAATCACCGCGGTGCGCACCATCCGCGAGCACGAGCGCGCGCAGGGACAGCTGCCGGCGACCATCCTCGTGCTCACCGCGCACGCGCTCGTCGAGTACGAAGAGCGCGCCCTCGAGGCTGGCGCCAACGGCACGCTGGTCAAGCCGATCCGCAAGCCGACGCTGCTCGAGGCGATCGCGCGCGCCAGCGCACCCGAGGCGCCCGCCGCCGAGCGCGTGCACGTCGCCGTCACGCCGACCGTGGCGCCGCTCGTGCCCGGCTTCCTCGCCAACCGCAAGAAGGACGCGCAGGCGGCGCGCAGCTCGCTGCGCCGGCGCGACTTCCACGCCATCTGGGTGCTCGGCCACACCATGAAGGGTCTCGGCTCGAGCTACGGCTTCGACGGCATCAGCGACATCGGCCTCGAGATCGAGCACGCCGCGCAAGCGCACGACGAAGGCGGCCTCGGCCGCGCCATCGACGCGCTCGATCGCTATCTGTCGCAAGTCGACTACTCGGTCGCATCGTAAGAGGAGGCGGCGGCGCACCGGATCGGCTACCGGGGGGGGATCCGGCCGATCTTCGGCACGCCGCCGCCACAATCAATCTTCGATCGCCGCGAGGAGCGCCGTCGCGTCGGTCGGCCGCTCCTCGAACAGGATGCGTCGCACCTCGGGATGCTCGCTCGCGATCATCTCGAGCAGCACGTCGCCGCGATACGGCGGCATGTCGAACGCGCAGATGATGACGTCCGGCACCTTGCGCGCGAGCTCGTGCACGGCGTCGCGCAGCCCCATCGCGATGCGCACGTGATGGCGCGACCGCAACACGCGCGCGATGCTGCACGCGTGCTCGGCATCGTCGTCGACCACCAGGACGTCGCGTAGCTTGAACAAGTAGTGACCCCCGCGCTTTTCGATCGCGGGACTTTGCAGCGCATGTGCCGCGCAGCGACGGGCAAGTTCGCGTACTTGTCGCCGTGCGGTTCGTGGCGGAATGCCCGTGTGGGGCAAAAAGGGGCGCGGCGTGACGCCGGTCGCGCGCGGCCCGGCGGGCTACTCGGCGCCGTAGCGATCGAGCTTGCGATACAGCGTCTTGCGATCGAGCCCGAGGACGCGCGACGCCAGCGCCTTGTTGCCGTGGACCGACTGCATCACGCGCAAGATGTAGCGCCGCTCGACCTCGTCGAGCGTGGGCAGCTCGCCTGGATCGTCGCCGGCGACGAGGACGTGCGAGCTCTTGTAGTCGCGGATCTTCTCCGGCAGATCGTCGACGGTGATCTCGGAAAAACGGGTGAGCGCCACCGCGCTCTCGACGGCGTTCTGCAGCTCGCGCACGTTGCCCGGCCAATCGTAGGTGAGGAGGCGCTCGGCCGCCGGCGCCGCGATGCCGCGCACCTCCTTCTTCATGCTGTCCGCGAAACGGTCGACGGCTTGCTGCGCCAGCTGCAGGATGTCCTGCCCGCGCGCGCGCAACGGCGGCAGCTCGATGCGCACGACGTTGATGCGATAGAACAGGTCCTCGCGGAAACGCCCATCCTCGACGCACGCTTCGAGATCGCGATTGGTCGCGGCCACGATGCGCACGTCGATCGGGATCTCGTGATCGCCGCCGACGGGGCGGATGGTGCGCTCCTGCAGCGCGCGCAGGAGCTTCGGCTGCAAGGAGAGCGGCATCTCGCCGATCTCGTCGAGGAACAGCGTGCCGCCCGAGGCCTGCAGGAAGAGGCCGGTGCGCGCCGAGCGTGCATCGGTGAAGGCGCCGCGCGCGTGGCCGAACAGCTCCGACTCGACGAGCGACTCGGGCACCGCCGCCAGGTTGATCGGCACGAACGGCCCCGCGTGCCGACGGCTGCGGCCGTGGAGCGCGCGCGCCACCAGCTCCTTGCCGGTGCCGCTCTCGCCGGTGAGCAGCACCGACGCGTCGGTCGGCGCCACGCGCGCGACCAGATCGAACACGGTGCGCATCGGCGCCGACTGTCCGACGATGCCTTCGAACGGCGCCGGCAGCGCCACCTCGCGCAAAATGCGGATCTCCTCCGACAGGCCGTGATGGCGCAAGGCGCGCTCGACGGTGAGCTGCAGCGTTTCGATCTTGATCGGCTTCTGCACGAAGTCGTAGGCGCCGGCGCGGATGGCGCCGATCGCCGTCTCCAGCGTGCCGTGGCCGGTGACCACGACGACGGGCACGTCGGGCCGCTGCGCCACGAGGCGCTCGCACAGCTCGAGCCCGCTCATGCCCGGCATCTGCAGGTCGGTGAGCACCACGTCGAAGTCTTCGGAGGCGACGAGCGCGAGCGCCTCTTCGGAGCCGGCGACGACGCGGGTCTGGATGCCGACGGCGCGGAGCCCCGCGTCCATCAGCTTGCCCATGTCGGGCTCGTCGTCGACGATGAGGGCGCGCCGCTCCACGACGGCGGTTACGCGGTCATGGCCGCGCGAACGCGGTCGCGCGTGAAGTAGACGAGGAGGAGGATGGGGTAGGGCGCGTAGAACAGCACCATCATCGACGCGTAGACGGCGCCGATGGCGGTGCCGACCTGCTTGCCTGCCGCCAGCGTCGCTTTGGCGCCGGGGTCGGCGGCGGCGTTGAACATCCCGCCCATCGTCGAGCTCATGCCCCTGGTCATGAGGATCGCCATGACGACGAGCGAGCCGAGCGCCACGATCGCCCAGCGCGGGCTCCACAGCGCGGCCCACTTGCGATAGCGCAGCTGGCCGATGCCGAGCGCGAGCAGCAAGCCCGACATGACGGCGAGGATGCAGCTGATGATGCCGATGCCGAGGTACATGCTGCTCATGAGCTCGAGCGCCTCGGCGTCGCCCGGCTTGGCCGACGGTGGCGCGTGCGAGGCGAGGATGGGCACGACGAGGCTCAGCATGCCGAAGACGCTGCTGACGAGCACGAGGCTGGCGAAGACGATCGACAGCGTTCCGAAGGTGCGCGGGACCGCAGTCACACCCGTGGGCAGTGCCATGGGCGAGAGTTTATCAGGTCTGGGAAAAGCTGCTCAGCCGACGGGCGGGCAGCCGAAGACGGCCTGGATGCTCGTGGTGACGCCGTTCTGCAGATCGGTGCAGGCCATGCCGTAGAAGATGATCGACATGTCGTTCGGGCCGAAGTCCCAGCCGTTCATGTGGGTCGGATCGCGCGGGATCGGGTTGCCGGTGTTGTCGTCGATCTCGACGTAGTTCGGATTCGGCGGCGCCATCGTCAGCGGGTAGTTGCACGACACGATGTTGCCGGTGATCTTGCCGAGCGCCATCACGAGGTCGGTCGTGGTGTTGACCTGGTAGTAGGGCGTCGTGCCGGTGGTGTCGGGCATGCCGCCGTTGTTGGCCATCGTGGTGAGCGCCTGGGTGCCCTGCGGATCGTCACCGATGCCGACGACGATGGTCTTGATGCCGGCGTTGAGCGCGGTGGTGACCGCGTTCTCGGCGTTCTGCACCTCGTTCGGGTCGTCGCACGACGGCAGGCCGTCGGTCGACAGGAGGATGTAGTGCGCGTTGCCGTCGGTGTTGCCCTGGAAGTATTGGATGGCGGCGGTCATCGCCTCCGCCGTCGGCGTCGAGGTCGACGGCATCGTGCCGTTGATCGCCGTGTTGATGGCCATCGACGTGTTCGTGCCGCACGCCACCTGCGGCGTCGACGACACCGTGCAGCTGGCGAAGCCGTCGGGGCCGAAGAACATGAGGCCCCAGTCGACGGTGTTGACCTGGCCGACGACCTGCTCGATGGCGGCGGTGACCGACGCCCACTTCGAGCCGGTGCCGCCCGACATCGCCGGATCGGCCATGGAGCCCGAGCGATCCTGCACGATGAGCAGATCCGGCGTGCCGCCCTTCATCAGGTTGAAGTTCATCTCGCCGCAGTTGTTGTCGCCGCTGCCGCCCGAGCCGCCGGTGCCGCCGGTGCCACCGGTTCCGCCCGTCCCACCGGTTCCACCGGTGCCGCCGCTGCCTCCGTTGCCGCCCGTTCCGCCGCCGTGATTGATGTTCGAAGCGCCGCAGCCGGCCACGGCCAGGCCGCCAAGTAGCGCAATGACGCGGATGCCAGGGAAACGCATGGGGATCCTCCGAGCCGCGACATGAGCAAACCAGGGGCCTACTTCGCGATCGGCCCAAAGGCGCGCACCATTGGCCGCACCCATTTGCAAGTGCGCGCCGCACATCATGGTCTTTTCGCTGCACACGCGCGCGTGCAGTCCCCCGGGGCCCTCGTTCCCAGGGCGTTGTGCCGCACCGCCGTGGGAAAATGGGGCGAGCCGAGACCCCGGCTCGTAGCGCCGCCGCAACAGGTGCCGCGCGTATTTGCGGCCTTGGGAAGAGTGCTATGGTTTCGCCGGGAGGTGCGAGATGGGCGCGCTAGCCAGCGTGGACGTCGGCAAGCACGACGTGATCGTGTCGCGAAATCCAGCCACCGGTGAGGTGCTCGGCGAGGTGCACGAAGCCAGCGCCGCCGAGATCCGCGACGCGGTGTCGCGCGCGCGCGGCGCGCAGGCGGCGTGGGGCGAGCTGCCGGTCAAGGAGCGATGCGCGCGAGTAGGGCGCTTTCGCGATCTGGTCGTGGCGCGCGCCGAGGAGCTGTGCGCGCTGATCTCCGCCGAGACGGGCAAGACGCGCCCCGAGGCGCTGTCGATGGAGGTCATGGTCATCGCCGACCTGGCGACCTACTTCATCAAGCGCGCGCCGCGCATCCTGGCGCCCGAGCCGATCTCGCTGCACCTTCTGAAGAACCGAGGCAGCTACCTGCACTACCATCCGCGCGGCGTCGTCGGGATCATCTCGCCGTGGAACTTCCCGTTCGGCATCGCGACTGGCGAGATCGTGATGGCGCTGATCGCCGGCAACGCCGTGGTGCAAAAGCCGTCGGAGGTCACGCCGCTCATCGCGCTCAAGACCAAGGAGCTGTACGACGCGTCGGGGATGCCGACCGAGCTCTTCCAGGTCGTGCCCGGGCGGGGCGCGGCGGGGGCGGCGCTCATCGACAGCGGCATCGACTACTGCATCTTCACCGGCTCGACGGCGACGGGAAAGAAGGTCGGCGCCGCGTGCGGCGAGCGGCTGATCCCGTGCGCGCTCGAGCTCGGCGGCAAGGCGCCGGCGATCGTCTGCGCCGACGCGGACATCGATCGCACGGCCAAGGCGCTGGTCTGGGGCGCGTTCGCCAACCAGGGGCAGGTGTGCGTGTCGGTCGAGCGCGTCTACGCGCATCAGTCGGTGCACGACGAGCTGGTGCAGAAGATCGTCGCCAACGTGGAGAAGCTGCGGCCGGGCGAGGACACCGGCTCGATGACGTGGGAGCGGCAGACCGAGATCGTCGAGGAGCGCATCGCGTCGGCGGTGAAGGAGGGCGCCAAGGTGCGCACCGGCGGCAAGCGGCGCAGCGACAAGGGGCTGGCGTTCGCGCCGACGGTGCTGACCGACTGCCGGCACGACATGGAGGTCATGAAGAAGGAGATCTTCGGGCCGGTCATGCCGATCATGAAGGTGCGCGACGAGGAGGAGGCGGTGGCGCTGGCCAACGACTCGTCGCTCGGGCTCATGGCGTACGTGTTCACCGCCGACCGGCGCAAGGGGCAGCGCCTGGCCGAGAAGATGGAGTCGGGCACGACGATGGTGAACGACGTGCTCCTGACGTTCGGCGCGCCGGAGACGCCGTGGGCGGGCGTGAAGCAGTCGGGCGTGGGATCGACGCACTCGGATCGCGGGCTGCAGGACCTGTGTCAGACGCGGCACGTGAACTACGATCGCATCGCGCTGAAGAAGGAATTGTGGTGGTATCCCTATTCGGACAAGGTCTATAAGCAGACCCTCAAGATGATGCGGTGGATTTTTCGATGAGCACGAAGACCGTCGACAAACCGTGGGGCAACGAGCTGATCTGGGCGGTCACCGACCGCTACGTCGGCAAGATCCTGCATATCAAGAAGGGCCACTCGCTCTCGCTCCAGTATCACAACAAGAAGGACGAGACGGTGATGGTGCTGAGCGGCAAGATGGAGTTCGTGCACTACGGCGAAGGCGAGGAGCCGACGTCGACGGTGCTGTTGCCGCGGCAGCCGTTCCATGTCACGCCGCTGCTCCGGCACCGCATGATCGCGCTCGAGGACACCGACGTCGTGGAGGTGTCGACGACCGAGCTCGACGACGTCGTGCGGCTCGAGGACAACTACGGGCGCAAGGGCACGTCGGCGCCGTAGGGACGAGGGCGCTCGGGTCGAGCCCGCGGTACGACGAACAGATTGGCGTGACGCCTGTGCCGTGCGCCGTACCAAGGGGGAGGCCACACGTGCCGTGCACACGCCCTTCGAGAATGGCGAAGAGGGGAGTCTACGACTCGCACCGTCGGTGGCGGCGCACACCCTCCCGGCTGCCGCGCTGAAGCGCGACAGCGGTGCTGCGATCTTTGGCGGAGCGCGCGGCAGCGTCCAGCGCATACGTTGCGACCACTCCTGGCCGCCGGCGTCTGCTGCGCCAAAGATGCGGCCCCGCTCGTCCGCGCTTCGGCGCGGCCGACGGTGAGGTGGGCGTGGCCGGCGACCGCGCGAGCCGAAGACTCCCCTCGGCACAGGCGCCACGCACATCTGTTCGGCCGAACCGCGGGCGCTACCTTGCGACCAGCTGCACCACGCCGACGAGCGCCGCCAACAGCGACACGCCGAGCAGCAGCCAGTAGAACCCCCTCGGTGTTTCCAACAGCCATGTGTTGCGCGGATCCGCCGGGTCGTAGTGCACGGGGACCTCGTCGGGCAACCGATCGACGAGCGCCTGCACCTGCTGCGGCAGCCCTCCGGTGGTGCGCACGAGGTAGCATTGATCGCCGACGTACTCGTGGCCCGCGACGACGTAGACGTACTTGACGTGCGGAACGTGCGCGCGGCGGCTCCCGGGCAGATACGCGCCGACGCCGCGCTCGACCAGACGACCGCCGACGGTCGGCCACTTGCGTTTGCGCAGCGTCTCGCGATGGAGCCGCCGCGCCATCCACCACGCGAGCAGCGCGCCCGCGAAGTAGCAGGCGGCGACGATCATCCGGGCGGGCAGCCGGTGCGCGCCGGCAACGTGGCGCCCTTGCCCGTCGAGAGCATGACGTGCCCGGTCTGCGGCGTGTCCGACGCGAAGTCGACCTCGAGCGTGCCGAGCGTCGCGCCGCCGTCGTCGGGATAGCAGCCGAAGAAGAGCTGGTGCACCGCCGCGAGAATGAGCGGCGCGCCGTTGGCGGTGCCGTGGTCGACGTCGATGGTCGCGCCCATGGACGCGATGCCGCCGGTCGCGAGCGGCGCCGTCATCATCGTGCCGTCGAGCGTCAAGGCGTCGCTGGCCCAGGTGAAGACGTTGCCGTCGGGCGTCGAGACCAGGATGTCGCCGCTGAGCGCCGCGCCGCCGTCGACGGTGACGTCGAGCTGGAGCGTGACCACGACGCCGCCGGTCGTCGCGTCGGGATCGACCCGCCCGTCGACGGTGCCGCCGATGTGCATGCCCGCCGTCGCCAGGCCGCAGTCGGCGCCGAAGTCGGCGTGCATGGTGTTGTCGGTCGTCGGCGCCGTCGTGACGCAGCCGGCGCCCTCGGACATCACGCGGTTGACGAGCGCGTTGGCGATGATGGTCGGCGTCGCGCCGGTGTCGATGTTGCCGCTGGTGACGAACGCGGACTGGACGCCGAGCGCACGATCGAGCGCGCGCGTCGCCGCCTCGACGTCGTGCAGCGTCTTGGCGTTGGGATCGGTCGACGCGCCGCACGCGGCGGCGAAGATCGGAACGAAGAGGGCGAGCAGTTTCACTTGGGCTTGGACGGAGAGGCCGCGGGGGCCGTTCCCTTGGCGCCGCTCGGCTCCGGCGTCGCCGTCGGCGGCTGCGGCACGGTGGCGTTCGTGTTGGTCGCGGCGCTGCCGCTCGCCGCGGGCGCTGCGGAAGCCGTCGCCGGCGGCCCTTCTTCCGGCACGCGATCCCACCGATCGATCTGCCCCGAGCCGGTGGTGTCGTAGCCGATGCGATCGAGCTTGCCGCCTTCGTAGTACTCCCACACGTCGACCTTGCCGTTCTTGCGCGTCGAGCGCTCGAGGCGCGCCAGCTTCTCGTTCTCGTAGAACTTCCAGATGTCGGGCTTGCCGTCGAAGTTCGAGTCGTACTCCTCGCGCACGATCTTGCCGTTCTGGCGATAGACCCAGAGATCGACGTGCCCGTCGAAGTCGAGGTCGTACTCCTCGTTGGCGACGTTGCCGTTGTTCTCGTAGTAGAGGTACGCGTCCTTCTTGCCGTCGAAGTTGAGGTCGACCTCCTTGCAGGTCAGCACCTCGAGCGACGCGCCGTTCTCCATCACCGACGCGTAGAACTTCCAGACGTCGGGCTTGCCGTCGGCGTTGAGGTCGACGGTGGTGACCTTCTTGCCCGAGGTGTCGCAGCGGCTGCGGTCCTTCTCGCCGGTGCCCGGCTGCTCGGCCTTGTTGGCGGCGGTGCCTTCCTGCTTGGTGTCGGTCGTCTTGCACCCGACGAGGGCCAGCGAGAGGACGAACGCGATGGCGAAGGGTCGCATCCGCGCAGCGTACGCCGGGCGGTGAGCGTGGGCAAGCTCGTGGGGCACCGAAAGATTCGGTGACATCACCTAAGGATTAGGTGTTTACACCGAAGATTTAGGTGATACACTGGCGCCGTCATGATGCTCGACGGCCTCTTCGGCAACGCCACCGCGGCCAAGGTGCTGACCTTCGTCGCCGCCAACCGCGAGTGCTACGCGCAGGAGCTGGCCGATCGCTTCGATGTGTCGCTGTCGAGCGTGCAGAACCAGCTCAAGCGGCTCGCCGACGGCGGCGTGCTCGTGGGCGTCGAGCGCGGGCGCACCCGGCTCTACAGCTTCAACCCGCGCTTCCCGCTCGCGCGCGAGCTCGAGTCGATGCTGCGTCGCGCGCTCGAGCTGTACCCCGAGCGCGAGCGCGAGCGCTACACGGCGCGCCGCCGCCCACGCGCGCGCGGCAAGCGGCTCTGATATGACGGCGACGCGCGGCAAGACGATCGGCCCGCGCACCACGCGCGCCGAGCTCGGGGCGCTGGTCTGCCGCGCGCTCGCCGCCATCGACGACGAGCCGGTCCTCGTCGGCGGCGCCGTCGTCAGCATCTACAGCGACGGGCGCTTCGTGTCCGACGATCTCGACTTCGTGAGCTGGCGCGACGACAAGCGGCGCCGCCCGGCGATGGAGGCGCTCGGCTTCCACAAGCGGGGCAGCTACTTCATCCATCCCGACACCGAGTTGTTCGTGCAGTTCGTGAACCCGCCCGTCATGATCGGGCACAAGCACGTGCGCGAGCCGGCGCGGCTGCCGACCAGGGCGGGCGAGCTGCGCATCCTGTCGCCGCTCGACTGCGTGCTCGATCGCCTCGCCTGGCACCTCGAGCGCGGCGACGCGCAGACGCTCGAGCAGGCGATCGACGTGGCGCGCACCCATCGCGTTCCGCTCGATGCGATCGATCGTTGGCTGGCGGTCGAAGACTGGCCGGCCGATCGGAAGGAGCTCCTCCTCGAGAGCCTGGGCCGTCGGCTCGCCGAGCCGCGGCCGCGAAAGCCCCGGAGATAGCCCCATTTGACGATACGCGTATCGTCATATATGTTTATTCTCGGAGTACCCGATGAGCCGTAAAAAGATCTCCACGACGGTCTACATCACGCCCGAGCAGGACGCTGCGCTCAAGCAGCTGAACTCGAAAACCAAAGTCCCGGTCGCCGAGTACATCCGTCAGGGCATCGAGCTGGTTCTCGAAAAGTACCGCGACCATCTGCCGGGTCAGCAGTCGCTTTTCGATATCAAGTAGACTATAGATACGCGGTTCCTCATGGCCGCCGATCCCCGCTTCATCCGTAATTTCTCGATCATCGCGCACATCGACCACGGAAAGTCGACGCTCGCCGATCGCATCCTCGATGCCACCGGCGCCCTGTCCGAGCGCGAGAAGAAGGAGCAGTTCCTCGACAAGATGGATCTCGAGCGCGAGCGCGGGATCACCATCAAGGCGCAGTCGGTCCGCCTGCATTATCGCAGCGACGCCGGGCAGGACTACGTCATGAACCTCATCGACACGCCCGGCCACGTCGACTTCGGCTACGAGGTGTCGCGCGCGCTCGGCGCCTGCGAGGGGGCGCTCCTGGTGGTCGACGCCGCGCAGGGCGTGGAGGCGCAGACGCTGGCCAACGTCTACCTCGCGCTCGACAACGATCTGGCGATCGTGCCGGTGCTCAACAAGATCGATCTGCCGTCGGCGGATCCGGAAGGCACCAAGAAGCAGATCGAAGAGGTCATCGGGATGGACGCCTCCGACGCGCTGCTCGCGTCGGCCAAGACCGGCGTCGGCATCCACGAGATCCTCGAGGCGGTGACGACGCGGATTCCGCCGCCCGAGGGCGATCCCGAGGCGCCGGCGCAGGCGCTCATCTTCGACAGCTGGTACGACACGTACAAGGGCGTCGTCACGCTCGTGCGCGTGGTCAACGGCACCTTGAAGAAGGGCGTGAAGATTCGCCTGATCGCCACGCAGAAGGACTACGAGATCCTCGCGGTGGGCGCGTTCTCGCCGCATCCGGAGGAGCTCGAGTCGCTGTCGGTGGGCGAGGTCGGCTTCATCATCGCCAACATCAAGCTCGTCGCCGACACCAAGATCGGCGACACCATCACCGAGACCGAGCGGCCGGCGCCGCCGCTGCCGGGCTTCAAGGTCGTCAAGCCGATGGTGTTCGCCGGCATCTTTCCCACGGACTCGGCGCGCTACGTCGAGCTGCGCGAGGCGCTCGAGAAGTTGGCGCTCAACGACTCGTCGTTCACCTACGAGGCGGAGACGTCGCTCGCGCTCGGCTTCGGCTTCCGCTGCGGCTTCCTCGGCCTGTTGCACATGGAGATCGTGCAGGAGCGCCTCGAGCGCGAGTACAACCTCGACCTCATCGTCACCGCGCCGACGGTGCGCTACCGCATCGTCTCGACGGCGGGCGAGGTCTCCGAGAT
>Ga0134125_10008582_pt1 | contig 11531 bp, 13 predicted proteins | sample KB31751_FD_96464 | JGI IMG/M metagenome (GOLD analysis project Ga0134125, IMG submission 96464) | Terrestrial soil microbial communities with excess Nitrogen fertilizer from Kellogg Biological Station, Michigan, USA - KB3-175-1 | ecosystem: Environmental > Terrestrial > Soil > Unclassified ... | reverse complement strand
CGCGTGGATGAAATCGGGGATTGAAAATTCAACGGATTTCACCCTGAAACCAGGGAAATATCTGGTGCGCCTGGTGGTGCGGGATTCGGAAGGCGCGTCCATGGCGGAACAGAGTACGGGCGTGGATATTCCATGGTGAAGACCGCAGCGGTCTCGATACTCGCGGTGGTGGCGATTCCCTGGGGGTGGGCGCAGGTGATCCGGGTGGAGTCGCGTGAAGTCGTGGTGGACGTGACCGTGACGGACGGGAAGGGTGCGCCCGTTGAGGGGCTGACCAAAGACGATTTTTCGATTACGGATGAGGGCAAGCCGCGGACGATTTCGTCGTTTGCGATTGCGAGCACATTCGCGCCGATTTCGGGCATGCCGGGGCCGCTGCATCCTTCATCCCCGGCTGGCGCGAACGCCGAGGCTCCCGCAGCAGGGCACTCGACCGCGATCATCCTCGACGAGGTGAACAGTTACTTCGAAGATGCGTATCAGGCAAGGAAGAGCGTGACGGATGTAATGGCGAAGATTCCAGCGGACGAGCGAATCGCGCTCTATGCGATCGTGCGGCATCAGGGTTTGCTGCTTCTGCAGGACTATACGACGGATCGCGATGCGTTGCGGCATGCCTTGGCGAATCATCGGGCGACGGGAATGCGGGCGAATATACGGTCCAGAGCAGGTGATATTCGTGGCGGTGACGAACTCGACGCTCCCGCCAATGGGGACCGTGATACGCATCGAGCCAGGGCGCAGGATGAGATTTGCGCGGGCGAATTTGGTCTGAGTGTGGCAGAGACGACCGGGGGCGACCAGGATATGCCGCCATGGAGCGGCCCGTTGGGTACGTGCAGAGAGTTGTTCGATGCGTGGCACCAAAACGCGAATGAGGCGAGGCTTTCGCTGCAGAAACTTGCCGATCAGCTTACCGCGACACCTGGCCGCAAGAGTCTCTTCTGGATCACGGAAGCATTCCCGCGATGGCTGATTCGAGGCGCCGATGCATTCGCGTGGGATAAGACGCTGCACGAACTGAACGAAGCCAATGCGGCGGTGAACACCATCGACGTACGCGGCCTCATCACCTATGGCCAACCGGCGACGGGAGCGATCTCCACGATGATTCAGATCGCGGAGAGGACCGGCGGGAAGGCGTATTTCAATCGCAACGATACCGATGGCGCGCTGGAGCAGGGGATTGCGGCATCGCGAGTGATCTATACGCTGCGGTTCGCGCTGCCGGACAGTGAGCGCGATAAGAAATTTCATACTTTGAAAGTCAAGGTGGCGCGGCCTCACGTGGAGGTCTATGCTCGGCAGGGTTATTACGCGGGTGGGGAGGAGAAGGCGGTGGACCTGATCGCGTCGAAGATCGAGGGCGCAGGGCTGGAGGCCAAAGCTGCGAGTGCGGCGCCGCTGAAGGCTTTTGTGCAGCTTCCGTACTTTTATACCGGCGCGAATCGGGCGAGCGTGCATCTGGCGCTGCAGATGGAAGACCCGTCCGTGCTGAAAAGGCAGACGCAGATTGTGGGGATTGCGCTCCGGCCGGATGGCGCGGAGGCGTCGCGTTTCGCGGATACCATCGCGGCGGACAGCGCGGGCCGTTACGAACACCCGTTCACGCTGGCGGCCGGGACATATACGCTGCGGCTCACGGTGGGATCGGGGACATCGGTGCTGGGTGTGAAGGAAGTTCCGCTGACGATCGAACCGTGGAGTGCGGGCAGTTTCGGGATGGGACAGATTGCGCTGAGCGTGGGCGCGACGGCGGTTTCGGGTCCGCCGCACAGGGGCGCGCTGGTTGCCGCGGGGCACGAATTCAACCCTGTCGCGCATGCGAGTTTTCAGAAGTCGGACCGCGTTTATTTGTACACGGAATTCGACGATGCAGCGAATCCGGCGGCGCTCACCATGCAATATCGTGTGGTCGATGCGGCGACAGGCGCGGTGAAACTGAATGGCCAGGGCAGCCTCGCCGGGTTCGCGCGGCCCGGTAATCCGATTGTGCCGGTCGCGACGGTGATACCCTTCGGGAAATTGACACCGGGTTCCTACAGCCTGGAAGTGACCGCCGGGCATGCCGGAGCGGAGGAAACGTTGCGCCGCTCAATCGATTTCGAGATACACCCGTGAATAAGATCTGCGTTCTTTTGTTGATCACCGCTTCCACGCTTTTCGCGCAGGATGTCATCCGCGTGGAATCGCGCGAAGTATTGGTGGATGTGACCGTCACCGCAAAGGGCGATACATCGAACCTCACGGCGAAGGACTTTTCCGTCTGGGAAGACGGGAAGCAGCAGAAGATTACGAGTGTGACGCGAGCGGCAGCGGATCGGGAGGCCGGTCCGAAGCACTTCGTGATCTATCTGGATTTCAGTATGCTGCCGCTCGATCTCCAGGGGCAGAGTGAGCAGGCGGCGGCGGATTTCGTGGATGCCATGGTGAGTCCGGACCGGTATATGGCGGTGGCTTCGTTGGCCGCGGCAGGGCCGGTTGTCCGGCAGAGTTTCACCAATGCGAAAGAGCCATTGAAGAAAGCAGTGGTGGTCCCGTTAAATCCGAACCCTGTACCGGTCACCTCCCCGGGTTTCCTGGGGGCCGCTCAGCCTCCGGTTGTGAATCAGATGCGCAACTCACTGATGGCGGTCTGTGAGTCACTGCAGGGCAGCACGGGAAGGACATCGCTCATCCTGTTTACGGGTGCAGCCGTCGCGTCGGTCTCGGAATTCGAACCGCTGACGAAGACGTGCAATCGATCGAATACGGCGATCGATGTGATTGTGGCTCCCGGTGTAGTGGAGACCAGAAACGCGAGCGAGTTTGGCCGGGGAAACATGCAGATGAGAGGGGCTGCGGTGCAAACGTCGTCGCCGGCCACGCTGGCGCAATATCTGGCGGATTCCACGGGTGGCCGTCTGTTTCTGTTTTCTTCGAAGCTGGCGGAAGAACTGGCGGCGATCGCGCGGGAGCAGGATGACTCTTACCGGCTGGCGTATGTTCCTCCGGAGTCGAAGGAAGGCTCGTGCCATGCGCTCCGGGTCCGCACGAGCGTGCGCGGCGCGGAGTTGCGTGCGCGCCACGAATACTGCACCGAAAAGGAAGTCGACATCGTGGCGGGGAAAATCGCGGGACAGGCCCTCGAAGCGAAGGCGGGTACAGGGAACCTGACGGCGGCGATGGCGCTTCCATGGTTTTATACGGGCGCCAATCGGGCGAGCGTTCACCTGGTGGTTGATGTGATTCCCACGGGGATGAAATTCGAGAAAGACAAGGATGGTCTGCATGGGCAGATCGATCTGGTGGGGGCGGCGGCACGGGCCGATGGCGGAACGGCGGCGCGGTTCGCCGATACGGTTGAGCTGGACGCACCGGATCAGCAGCACGCCGACGCCCTGGTAAAAGCGCCGTATCATTACGAGCACACGTTCAACATCGCGCCGGGTGATTATAAGTTTCAGCTTTCGCTCGGGACCGGGCCGAATGCGGTGGCGAAGCTGGAAGCTCCGCTTGCGGTGGCTCCGTGGAACGGATCGGCTTTTGCGATTTCGTCGCTGGCACTGAGCACGGATTCTCATCCTGTGGAGGCCGAAGGTTCAGGTGGCAGCCTGGTGCTGGAAGGGAAAGGGCCGCTGACGACGGGAGGACGGGTGTTTGTGCCAGCGTCGGGCACAAAATTCCTTCGCAGCGCGCCGCTCTATCTCTATACCGAGATCTACGATCCGGGAGCGGCAGAGGGTGTGGTTCTCGAATACCGGGTTCTGGACGCAAAAAGCGGAGAAAGCCGGGGGGATTCGGGCGTGGCGGCCATTTCCGGGTATATTCGGCCGGGAAATCCGCTGATTCCGTTCGCGACGCGACTCGGAGTGGGTCAATTACCAGCGGGCGCGTACCGGCTGGAAGTGAAGGCCGGAATGCGGCCGGACGCGATGACGGCAGTGCGAACGGCGGATTTCGAGCTCCAGTAGAGCCCTGGCCTCGAATTGTCGCGAAATACACGCATTCTCCCCATTCAAAATTTGAATTGGACCACCGGGGCCAGTGGTCCGTAGACTGGGGTTTCAGGCCTTCGAAAGGCCGTCCGTTTATGGCACCCACAATGACGGAATCAGGCGGCAGTCAGGTCACTCTCTTGCACCGGATCAGCAGCATCGTGAGTTCTGCTCAGGATCTGGAGGCGATCCTGAAGGAACTGGTCAGTCTGGCGATGAATGTAACGAATTCGGACGCGTGTCTGGTCTATCTGATCGATATGGCGACGAACGAAGTGGTGCTGCGTGCATCGCAATTGCCGCATGACGCGGAAATCGGGAATGTGCGGCTGAAAATGGGCGAAGGTATTACGGGTTGGGTGGCCGCGCACAACTCCGTGGTGGCGCTGGGCCGGAATGCGTCGGCCGATGCGCGCTTCAAAAGCTTCAGTTCGCTGCCTGAGGACGCGTACGAGGCGTTTCTTTCGGTGCCGCTGGTGAGCGGCGGCGAACTGATCGGCGTGATCAACGTGCAGCATCGCAAGCCGCATCAGCACTCTTCCGATGAAGTGGCGCTGCTGACATTCATTGGCGAGCAGATGGGCGGGCTGATGGGGCGACGTCAACTGGCGGACCGGTCGCTGAGCGCCGTGAAGCGCATGGAGACACTGGCCGCGGTAGCGCAAACGATTTCGGCGGAAGGTTATCTCGAACGGATTCTCCAGGCGATTTCCGAGATGCTGGCGGAGACGCTCGATTCGGCGGTGTGCTCGATTCTACTGGTGGACGAGGAGAAGAAAGAGCTCACGGTGAGCGCGGCGCGGTGCTCCTCTCCGGATTACATGCACCGGATGCCGATCCGCATGGAGGGCTCGCTGAACGAGGCGGTGATTCGCGACGGACAGCCGATGACCATTCGCGATATCCAGGCGGAGAAGGGATACCGCTATCCGGAGCTGGCGCGAAAGTCCGGACTGGTTTCGGCGCTGGCGGCGCCACTGCTTTCGATGGGGAAGGCAATTGGGTCGATCAACGTCTATACGCATGAATTGCGGATTTTCACGGATGAGGAAATCGGCTTCGTGACGGTGGTTGCCGGGCAGGCGGCGACCGCGATTCAGAACGCGCGGCTGATGTCGGAGACGCTCGACATGAAGCGCACGCTCGAGGCGCGCAAGCTGATTGAGCGCGCGAAGGGAATTCTGCAGTTCAGCCACAACCTCACGGAGGAAGAGGCGTACCTGCGGCTGCGGAACGAAAGCCGGCGGCTGCGGCGCTCGATGCGGGATCTGGCGGAGGCGGTGATACTGGCCGATGATCTGAATCGCAGGGAAGGGGCGGCGCGGCCGGTGGTCAGGGAGGACGAGGAAATTGAGTAGCAGGATTTGAGGGCGGGCTGAGACAATGGGATTTCGTTCCCATGCGGCCTTTTGAGCCACTCTTTCGTAATCCGCACATCCTGACGATCATCGGGAATTTTTATCCCCGGAAATATGATGAGGCCGCGTTTCCGAAAGAGCGGCGGCTGATTCAGACCGATCCCGATACGAAAGTGCTGGTGGAGACGCAGTATCCGCGCGGCGAGGCGAAGGGGCACGTCGTGATGGTGCATGGCCTCGAGGGTTCGGGCGAATCAGGCTACATCGTCAGCATGGCGTGGGCCGCGGTGAATGCCGGGTATATCACGCATCGCTTTCATATGCGCACGTGCGCCGGTACGGAGCATCACTCGAAGACCCTTTATCATGCCGGGCTCACGTGCGACCTGCGGTCATTCCTCACGCAGTTGCGGGGGCTGCCAGTGTTCCTGGTGGGGTATTCGCTGGGCGGCAATGTGGTGCTCAAGCTGGCCGGCGAGTTGGGAGAGACGGATCTGATTCAGGGCGTCTGCGGTGTATCGGTGCCGATCGTTCTGGCGCGGTGCACGAAGCGGATGCAGGATCCGGACAATCGGCTCTACGAGCGGCGGTTCGTCAACCGCATGAAGAAGCGGCTGCTGGCGACGGGGCGCTATACGAAGGCGGAACTGGCTCCCTTGAAGACCATCTGGGATATTGACGACCGGGTGACGGCGCCGTCGTTCGGTTTTCGGGGGGCGGCGCATTACTACGAGACGCAATCGGCAATCCACTTTATACCGCGAATTCGGGTTCCGACGCTGCTGATCCAGGCGAAGGACGACTCCTTTATTCCGTTTGAAATGTACAGCAATCCGGCGCTGACGGCGAATCCCTGCGTCCGGCTGTTGACGACGGAGCATGGCGGGCACCTCGGGTTCCTGCAGCGGCGGGGATTGCCCCGGTTCTGGCTCGACGGTACGGTACTCGAATTCATCGAGAGTCACTTGCAAACTCCGGCCCCGGTGGGCCGTAATACTCAGTGTGGCGATTGATTTCACGCGGCTCGTAGCGGAAAACCAGGCAATGGTATTCAGCCTGGCGCTGCGGTTCCTGCGGAACCGCGAAGTCGCCGAGGAACTGGCGCAGGACGTTTTCCTGCAGTGCTACCGGCAGCTCGACCGGATTGAAGACGAAGCGCATGCGTGTTCGTGGCTGCGGCGCACGGTTTGCCACCGGTCGATCGATGAGCTGCGGAAGCGGCGGTTCCGGCCGGCCATCGGGCTGGACCAGGTTCCGGAGCCGGCGGCAGTGGACGGGATGCCGGACATGCTGCTGCGGGACCGGATTCGCGGGCTGGTGGACGCGCTGCCGGAGAAGGCGCGGATGGTGGTGGCGCTGCGCTATCAGGAAGATCTGGCGCCGGCGGAGATCGCCGAGGCGCTCGATATGCCGATCAGCACGGTGAAGAGCCATCTGCACCGGTCGCTCACGCTGCTGCGCGGGCGGCTGGAGAAGAAAGGCATTTCATTTGCGCCGCGGCGCGGAGAGCTCCCCCTCTCAGAGGTTTGTTTATGAGTGAACACAGGCTTGAAGACGCATTGCGGGATTCGCTGCGGCGAGAGGAACCGCCGGCGGGCTTCGCGGCGAAGATTCTGGCGCAGACGGTGGGCGGTCCGGCGCTGCATGTGGTGCCGGGGCGGGAACGCTCGTGGGTACAGAGGCCTCTGGGGCTGGCGATGGCGGCGGCGATTGCGGCGATGGCGATTGTGCCCGCGGTGATGGTGGAGCAGCATCGGCGGGAGCAGGAGCGCGGGCTGAAGGCGAAGCAGGAGTTGCTCACGGCGCTGGCGATTACGCGCGAGCAGTTCCAACAGGCGAAGGCGAGAGTGCAGCGGGCGACGGGGGAACAACGATGAATCGGGCGCGCAGAATACTTCTTCCGGTGATGGCGGCTGTTTGTTTTGCGGGAATCGCAGCGGCGCAGGATGTCGATCTGAAGGCGCTCGACAGGCTGGGTGAGCATGCGCGTTCGAAGACGGTCGTGACGCTGAATTCGGCACTGCTGAAATTGGGAGCGGCGTTTCTCAGCGCCGACGGCGACTCGGATGCGGACGCGATCAAGTCCCTGATCGGCAAGCTGAAGGCAATCTATGTACGCGTATACGAGTTCCAAAGCCCCGGCCAGTATTCCGATAAGGATCTGGAGGCGTTCCGCGCGATGCTTTCCTCGCCCAGGTGGACGCCGGTGGTCGATGTGCAGGACCACAAAGAATCGAGCCAGATCTACTTTCTGATGAGCGCGTCGAGCGACAAACTGGGTGGCGTAGCGGTACTGAGCGCGGAACCGAAGAAAGTGACCGTTGTTTACATCGACGGCGAGCTGGATCCGAGCGATATCGCGAAACTCAGCGGCAATATGGGAATTCCGGAGATCCACGACCTCGACAAGATCCGGAGGGGCGATAATAAAAGCGGGAAATGATTTTCTTCACAGCCGCCGTGATGATGGTGGCGCTCCTGCAGGCGCCGAAACAGATTCCGGCGACGTTCACCGGCGTCTTCCGCGGCATTGAAAGCGGCGGACATCTGGTGCTGGAGGTGGAGGGCGGCCATCAGATGCGGATGTTCGTCATCGGGTCGACGAAGTTCATCCGGGACGGCAAGACGGTCAAATCATCCGAGTTTCAGGACGGCGAGCCGGTTACGGTGGATGCCGAGCGTGACGCCCGGATGAATCTGGTGGCGCTCCGGGTGGAGAAAACGAAGCCAATTCCTCCCGGTTCGAAGGAGAAGCCCTCGCCATGATGCGCGCGCTGCTGGCAGTAGCACTGGCGGCGGGGTCCGCGTTTGGAATGCAGGAGCAGAACGCGAATCAGGAACCCGTATACGTCTTCGGCACGTCGGTGGTGATTCCTTCCGGGCTGCAGGGCACCATTTACTACATCTCTCACTCCGAAAAGAAACTGCTGGATTTCGACAAAGGCAAGCCGCGCGGGACGATCTATGCGTCTTCTCTGAACATCCCGCCGCAGGATTACAAGCTTGGCTTTCCGGGGATTTCGAATCGGCTCGAATGGTTCGCGATCGATTATCGGGGTAAATTCTGGGTGGAAAATGCGGGCGATTACCGGTTTGAGCTGACGGCGGACGACGGGGCGATGCTCTATGTGGACGGTCAGCTCGTGATCGACAACAGCGGGCTGCATCCGCCGGTGACGCTGAACGGGAAGGCGGGGTTGCGCCAGGGGACCCACACGATCCGGGTGACGTATTTCCAGGGGATCAAGTATCAGGTGGCTCTGGTGCTGAAAATCGCGCGCCCGGGGGAAGAATACCGCGTGTTCAACACGAATGAATTCAGGCCGCCCGCCACGTTCACGGGTCCGGGCGACACGAATCCGGAAGCCACGGGTGCGCAATCCGCGAAGTAAGGCTTACGGCAGGCGCCGCAGCGCCAGCACGGCATTCAAACCGCCGAACGCGAAGGAATTCGAGATCGCATATTCACCATCCCAGCCGCGGGATTCGTTGGGAACGTAGTCGAGATCGCATTCGGGGTCGGGTTCGCTGTAGTGGATGGTGGGCGGGAGGAAGCTGTCGCGCAGTGAAAGGATGGTGGCCGCGGATTCGATCGCGCCGGCTGCGCCCAGCGTGTGGCCGTGCATCGATTTCGTGGAGGAAACGGCGAGGCGCGGCGCGTGATCGCCGAAGGCGAGATGGATGGCGCGCGTTTCGGTCGCATCGTTCACGGTAGTGCCGGTGCCGTGCGCGTTCACATAACCGATCGCGTGGGGCGGCAACTGCGCATCCGCGAGGGCGCGCGCGATCGCGCGAGATGCGCCTTCGGCCGAGGGCTGCGTGACGTGATGGGCATCGCTCGACATGCCGAAACCGGCGATTTCCGCGAGCGGCCGCGCGCCGCGCGCCTGCGCGTGTTGCAGCGATTCGATGACCAGCATGGCGGCGCCTTCGCCCAGCATCATACCGTTGCGGTCTTTTGAAAACGGGCGGCAGACCGTGGGAGAAACAACGCGCATGGCTTCCCAGGCGAGCAGCACGCCTTCGCTGAACGTCGCTTCGCTGCCGCCGGCGAGCACCACGTCGCACATGCCGGAGCGCACCATGTTCGAAGCAATTCCGATGGCGTGATTGGACGACGCGCAGGCGGTGGCGACGGTGAATGACGGGCCCGTGACGCCGAATTCCATAGCGAGCGCGCTGGCGCCGGCGTTTGCCATGGTCTTCGGAATCGTCATGGGATGCGGGCGCGGGCGGCCGCGCCGGTAGACTTCGACGAATCCTTTATCTTCCGTGGACTGGCCGCCAATGCAGGAGCCGGTGACGATCGCGGCGGATTCGCGGAGTTCCGGCGTCCATTCGATGCCGCTGTTCCGGACGGCTTCGCGGCCGGCGATGACGGCGAACTGCGCGAAGCGGTCAAGCATGTCCGCGGCTTTGGGATCGAAATGATCGGTGGCGTTGAATTCCCGGACCTGCCCGGCGACCGTGAAGCGCATGTTCCATGGCGCCCCGCCGGGTTCGGGATTGTGGAGAGGGCTCGCGCCATCGCGCCCGATCCGGAGGGATTCGCGGAACTCCGCGAGGTTGCGCCCAATGGCACAGAGAACGCCGATGCCGGTGACAACGGCGCGGCGCATCAGGCGGCCTTCGGTCCGTCCGTGGGGCGTTCCGCGACCAGCTTCCCGACGCCTTCCACAATGTCGCGCACGCTCCGGATATTTTTCATCTCTTCATCCGGGACGTTGATGTTGAATTCGTTTTCCAGAGCGAAAACGATGTTAACGGCGTCCATGGAATCGATGTTCAGTTCTTCGAAGCTGCTCTCGACGGTGACCAGGGAGACGTCCTTTTTCTGGTTATCGGCGATGATCTTCAGGACGCGCTCGGCGACGCTGTCCTCTCGGGTTTGAGTGGGTTGGCTGGCCATAGCAATTGGGATATCGTTTCAAAATGATATCCTGCCTCGGTCAGCGACGGGATAATGCGGCGCAGGGCTTCGAGGACGGGAGTGACATCGGGATTCGCGGCCCGTTCGCGGCCGTCATGCAGGCAGATGATGCCTCCATCGCTCGCGCGGGAGAGAACGCGCTGGGCGATCTTATCGGCCGGGAGCTTCCAGTCGAGGCCGATGACGGTCCACATGACGCCGGTGAGCCCCAATTTGGCCTGCATCTGGCGGAATCCGAACCAGCGCACGCCATAGGGGGCGCGCATCAGGGTGGGAGTGCAACCGGTGACGGCGGTGATGGCGTCCTGAGCGCGGGAGAAATCGTCTTCGATCACGCGCGCCGGTTTCAGGGCAAAGTTCAGATGGGAGTGTGAGTGATTGCCGATTTCGTGGCCGGCGGCCAGGACTTCGCGTGCGATTTCCGGATGCCGATTGACATTGAGGCCTACCTGGAAAAAAGTCGCGGGGATGTGATGCCGATCGAGGAGATCGAGAAACTGTGGTGTGGATGGCGTGGGGCCGTCATCGAAGGTGAGTGCGATGGCTTTGCGGCCGGGCTCGCCGCGCCAGAAGGAGTGGTCAAAGACGGAGGAGGAACGTCCGCGTACCGCCCACGCGGTAGCTGCGAATCCCGCGGCCAGACCCGCCGCTGCCGTGATTCCTCTACTCAAACGATTTCTTCGCTCGCGGGATCCCAGCGCACGGTGCGCTGCTGAAGGTAACTTTCGACCGCCATATGGCAGGCGACGGAGACACGATAGCCGAGCTCGAACGGGCAGGCGGTTTCGCCGCCGGTGCGGATGGCATCGAGGAAATTTTGCATGTGGGCGCGCGGCACGGTGGGCGTCTCGCCGATCAGTTCCGCGCCAGCGGGCCGGTTGACGCGCTGCGGAATGTAACGGATCTGCTGGCCGCGCGCAATGGTGCCGTGCGTGCCGAGCACATCTTCGGAGACACCGGGATAATTGTTGCCGAAACCGGATTCCCAGGTGAACAGCATCTCTTCCGGCATTTCGAGCGAGACGCTCATGGTGTCCGGAACTTCGCGGCCGTCCTTCCAGAGATAGATGCCGCCGGTCATGGTGGCCGCGGCGGGAATCCCGAGGTTCAGAACCTTGCTCCAGAAGGCGAACTGGTGGCTCATGTTCTCGTGGACATTGCCGCCGGAGTAATCCCAGAAGAGGCGCCAGTTGACGAGGCGATCCGGATCGAAATCGCGCGCGGGGGCACCACTGAGGAAATGATCCCAGGCGACGTTGGCGGGCG
>Ga0134125_10008581_pt1 | contig 11531 bp, 13 predicted proteins | sample KB31751_FD_96464 | JGI IMG/M metagenome (GOLD analysis project Ga0134125, IMG submission 96464) | Terrestrial soil microbial communities with excess Nitrogen fertilizer from Kellogg Biological Station, Michigan, USA - KB3-175-1 | ecosystem: Environmental > Terrestrial > Soil > Unclassified ... | reverse complement strand
TGGATTTATGAAGGTTGTTATTTTTCCAATATTGATTGGGAAAATGGTGATTATTCTGTAAGTGAACCAATGAGAATTAATACAACAGTTCGATATGATCAGGCAAGACAGATTATTAAGGGAATTGTTGTAAACGCTACGGGCGGCGCGGGAAGCTAACTTTCTCTAGTGAAATAGTTCGAAAAATGAAGGGGGGTATTATGCCCCCCTTCATTTTTCATAAATAGTTGTAAAGGTTAGACTCCCTCATGGCATTGAATGCAAATATAGCGAATAATATCTTAACGCAGGCTGGTGGAGTCGGGGCGAGTTTGGGTAGCAGCGCAATTACTCAGGCTGCAAATAGAGCACTTTTTTCAAAATTGGGTCCAGTTGGTACGTTTTTAGGTGGACAAACAGCAAGCCTTATTAAGAATTTTTTGTTTACGGTGCAACAAGCAACGCATGTATATGACCCAATGTGGCGGTTGACGCAGTCTAATTTGCGTGACGGCAATATGGCAACGAGTTCTTTTGATACTCAAACGGCGGATGATTTTGCTGGAGCGGATCATCCGAAATATAAATTCAATTATGTAATTTCGTTTAATTATAGGGATACAATAAAGAAAGCGTTACCTGATCGCGCGTCATTTGGCGCGGATGAAACACAAACCACCAATCAGGATAAAATGCGATCAGTTTCATTTGGGATTAAGCAAGCATCTCGACCAAATCCTTCTGTAGTCTATCAAGATATTAATATTTACAATTATAGAACTAAAGTTGCTACAAAGGTTGATTATGGCACAATAACTTTAGTATTTTATGACGATGTGAACAATCGAGCACATGACATTTTTTCAACATATTTGCGAACTATTAGTCCGATAGCCAACGTGTCCAATACATTGTATGCAAACATGTATGACACGATTGCGCAGGGTGAAGTGCAGGATTCGGCATTTCCTGATGTATCTAGTTTGGGTGTGTTGAATAATGCGGAATCGCTTGGACCAATCCAGTCAATTACGTTAACGCAAATGCTGCCGTTCCGGTCGGATGGTGTTAGTGCATCTGAATCCTCGGTCCAATATATTTACATGAATCCAAAAATTACAAATATGAATTTGGATGACGTTGATGCTACGGTTAGTGATGTATCAACTGTTGCTATGACATTTGTATATGATTCTGTATACGTCAATAAATTACACAGTGATCTGACTACGGTTACGGTGGGTGGGGTGAATTCTACGGCATTGAGTCCTTTGGATAAATTTGTAAAGGGAATAAGTACTGTGTTGAGTCCGATAACAAACAATCCTCTTATCAAGTCTTTGTCGAGTTCAAATTCTCAATTTAGTTTAATAACTGGAGTTCGCAGCTTTCTCCACTTTTAGTCATGACACAAATCCCGCACAACTTACCGGCGGGTATAAACAAGGTTTTTTTAAACCACGATATCCAAAAAAATATCTCGGAAATCCCAACCAAATCGTTTATCGATCTTCTTGGGAGTTATATGCATATAAGTTTTTGGATGGTAATACGAATATAATACAGTGGGGTTCGGAGCCTATAGCGATTCATTATTGTAAGCCAGTTTCAGTTTTTGAGGATGCGCGGGGTTGGCGACCGGCACGATATTTTCCAGATTTGTATGTGGTGTATAGAAATCGGAAAGGAAATATTATTAGGGAATTAATTGAGATTAAGCCATTAAAACAAACTAAACCATCTAAGTCTAACAAGGAAAGTGTTCGATTGCAGGAGAATTACGTTCTGAAAGTTAATAAGGCTAAATGGGCAGCCGCACAGGCGTATTGTAACAAGCGTAATATAAATTTTTGTCTCGCTACCGAAAAGGATTTGTTCAGGACGCTACCGAAAAGGATTTGTTCAGGACGTTAATAAGAAAAATTATAATTAAAATCCTAAAATGGATAATAAATACATATACTAAATTATAAAGGTTCTATGATGACGAAACGTGTCGTAAAAGAAGATGCTGCTGGCGGTTCAGTAGGAGCTGGCGCAATCGCTGTTGCGCCCACAAGAATGGGCGGCGGGATGCGAAAGCGTCAATCGTTGAAGCAATATCTGTCTGGGTATTATTCGAATATAAAAAACAAATTACAGCTTAAAGTTGTCGAAATGTCTCCTATAAAAGAATTTTATGATATTAGCAATGTTGTTTCTAAACTAAAAGGCCTGGAACGTGCTAATTCGAAAAAACAAGACAATGTTGTATATGGCGTTGAAGACAATGAGGGTAATGTAATGAAGATTACCGTCAAAAAGGAGCAAGCTAAGGACTTTGAATACCGATTAGCCAGAGATATGGCGGATGCGAAAGAAGATAATTTATCCGGTAAAGAAAAGACCTCCATGGCGGAATTGCTTTATGATTTAAAGGATGAATTTGATATTATTGATGTTGATTTCCCGAGAATTCCCAAAGATGTGATTTATAATGCTGACAAGGCAACAAAGGGTCCTGATACGGCAGAGGTGCCCGAAGATGATAATATTTCTGATATGGAAGATCAGAATATGGACGATGCGGGTATGGATATGGACCAGAATCAGAATGGTGATTTGGGTGGCGATCTGGATAATAATATGTCGCCGGATGCCGCTGATGGGGGTGATTTAGGCGATGTGAACGGGGATGAGAATGATGAGGATGAGACGGGGGATGAGGATCAACCAGAGCCTGATGATGAGTCGGTAGAGGACTTCCAAGATGAACCACAGTCGGCTTCTCCCGAATCTATATTGCAGTCCGTTATGGATATGCTGAAGGCTGACGCGGAAGCGAAAAAAGCACAGGCTGACGCGGCTGCAGAAGAATCTAGGGCGAAACAGGCGGAATATTCATATCGCTTATCACAGGCCACAGTAGCTCACGAAGAAGAAATCGCTCGTATGGAAATGGATATGGACGAGCAAAAGAAGAAAGAAAAAGAAGCTAAGAAGATGGCAAATTTAGCGCGTTATCGCGCACAGAAGACTTCTGCGCCGATGAGTGAATCCTTCTTAACGCAAGTTATTATGGAAATTGATGATTTTGATACCAGTCAAAGTGTCAGAAAATCGATGGATGCATTACGAAAACAATATGCACCAGACCCGACCGATACACCGGAAATGGTTCGTTACAAACGAAATATGTTGCAACAAGGGATGAAAGAGTTAACTGATAAATTAACGCAGGTAAGAACTCGTGATCAATTTCTAGCAAGCCAAAAACGTAAGCTTAGAATAGACCAAGCTAGCGCAAAAAATCAGGAGATTTTAGATCTGAAAACAAGGCAAAATATTTAAGGTGTTATGATGTCGGACGAAAATTGTAAATGTAAGAGTTGTAAATGTGATCAAATTAAGACGACTGTAAACGAGTCATCACCGAAATCTTTTATGGAAGCAAAATTGTTGACATTAATGGAAGCACCAAAAATAGATTGTAAAGTTATTGAGTCTGAGAGCATCATTTATGTCGATCTTGTTGATGTCATTAAAGGATCTTGTGGGACTGGACGACTTCAATTGTTGGATCGGGAAATTTTGGTGAATGTATGCGAATCAGAAAATGTCGTTCATGTTAATCTAGATCTAGAAGTTAATGGTAAAAAGTTATCCAATATCCCGTTTATTGTTAAATTAAATGAAGGTAGTGGTAAGACACATATTGAGTTAAACGACAAAATATTGACGTTTTTATGACAGATAAATCTCCATTTTATGTAATAGACGATTTTCTTTCTCCACTGTTGTGCGAGGATATAATTCAACGGTTAAATCATACTTATCCGGATTGTGACGAAAATAACGTTCCATTAAAAACCGTCAAACTTAATAAGCTAACCGAGCTGCGAGTAGAACCACTGTTGGAAGCCTATATTCCTACTCTTGAACAATATTATTCGTTTGAAACTTTAGGTATTTTGCCGTTTAAGTTTGAATGGTTCGTAGAGGGATTTAGTGTAGAGCCCGCTAGATGCGAGAGCTTTTCCTATGATAATGCGAAGAGAAAATGGGTCCGTATATCAGATGTGGGACTTACTGGAGTGGTGTTTCTCAATGAATTTAATAATGCAGCACCCTTTGACGACGCATATGAAGTTTACGGCGGTAAACTGGAGTTTGTGACTCATAATTTTGGGTTTAACCCGAAACGTGGGACAGTGGTGTTTTATCCAGAAGCACCAAATTTTGTCAATACCACATCACAAATAGAATTCGGTGAGTTAACTCAAATTAGAATTCACATTGTACCTATGGTACTTTATAATTATAATATTAATAATTTTCCTGGAAATTATAAGACATGGTTCAAATAGGTCTAGATTATTATTGTTTTGTTGATATAGTATTGCACTCTTTTTAGAGGAATAACTATGCAGATTGAGACTGACAATTTCATCCTACCAACCGACCCAGAACAACGGCGGAAAATTCGGGAAAATGTAAAAGAAGCATCAGATGTCATGACAATGATTGTCGCACAGCGGGATACTTTGAAGAATATCAAAGATAGGGCTGTTAAGGAATTAGGGGTGCCCAAAAAACTTCTAAATAAGATGATAAAAGCGTTTCATAAACAGGATTTTCCTACCATTTCACAGGAAAACGAAATGTTTGAACTATTCTATGAAAATATTATAGGTGATACTAAGTCGGAATGACGTAATTATTATATGACTTATATCAGCGCTCAAGTCACGGAAAATCGTCAAAACGTAATTGTTTGGGAACGAGATGCGAACGGTAATCGAGATTACCGTATGTTCCGTGCACCTTACTATTTCTATGTAAAAAACACGGATGGTGCATATCAGGATATTTATGGGAATAAACTTGAGCGGGTTGATTGTTCCACATCTAGAGAGATGTGGGAGTTACGGCAAGCACTGAACAGCCAGGGAATTAGACTATATGAATCAGATATTGGTCCGGAATATAAAATATTATCTGAACATTACTTTAATAAACCAACTGGTAAGTTAAATACAACGTTTTATGATATCGAGGTAGATTACGATAAAAATAAAGGATTTTCCAAGGTAGAAGATCCTTATGCTCCAATATCATCGATAGCATTATATCATGAATATAATAAAACGTTTGTTACGTATGTAGTGCCGCCGTCAGATGAATATAGCGATGTGCCGAAAGATATATCGGAGATTGCTGAAGTTGTGCTTTGTAAAAACGAAGCACAACTTCTTCGATATTTTTTGGCTGAAATAGAAAACACGGATATCTTGAGCGGTTGGTTTTCGGATTTTTTTGATGCTCCTTATATTTATCAGCGATTGTTGCGTGTATTGGGGCAGGAAGCGGCTAATCGCCTATCGTTTAGTGATGCAAGACCTCCGAAGATGAAGGAGGTTGAACGGTTTAAACGTAAACAACTAACAGTCGAATTCTTTGGAAGAATTTCGCTCGATTTTATGGAGGTCTTTAAGAAGTTACATCAAGAGCCAATGCCAGGATACTCCTTAGAGGTAATCTCAGAAGAGATCCTCCCTCATATTAAGAAAATGGAGTATGAAGGATCGTTACATGACCTATACAGAAATGATTTCTGGAAGTTTGTTAGATATAATATTCGTGATACAGAAATTCTGAAGGGGTTAGAAGAGAAGTTAAAATATATACAATTTTCCGTTAATTTTAGCCATGCTGCTACCGGTTTAGTTAACAATATTTTAGGTACTATTAAATTAACTGAACTCGCAATTATCAATTATTGCCATTATGATTTAGACCGAATTGTTCCAGATTCTGATAAGAATGCCCAAGATAATGGAAAATATATGGGTGCATTCGTACTGGAACCACAGGTGGGAATGCCAGATTGGATTAGCGCGATTGATATTAAATCGCTGTATCCATCTACGATGCGTTCACTTAATATTAGCCCAGAATCAGTGGTCGGCCAATTCGTTGAAAACAATAGGGCGTATGAGGCATTTCGTGATGATATGAATAAAGAGTTAGTTTTTTATTACGAAAATGGAGTATCCGAAAGTCATAATGTTTCAGAATGGAAAGAAATCTTCATAGAGAAGCAGTGGTGTATCAGTGGATTCGGTACTGTATTTTCATTGAAGGTAGATGGTGTTATTACTTCCATTCTTACTGAATGGTTCAATAAGAGAATTGAATATCAGAAGAAGATTGGTCAATTACGAGGCCAACTCAAGACGCTAGATAGTAATTCATCGGAATCTTCAAATTTAGAAGAGGAAATTGACTATTTTGATAAGATGCAATACATCTTAAAGATCAGACTTAATAGTATCTATGGATGTATGGGTAATCCTCATTTTAAATTTTATGACGTTAGAATGGCTGAATCTGTAACTCGGTCGGGTCGGGAAGTATTGATGCATATGGTCAGACAATCCGCTGAGATATTAGATGGAGAATATGCGTGGCCGTCCGAATCTTGTTTGTACTCGGATACAGATTCACTTTATTTTCGTACTCATACAGATAATGAACCTGATGCGTTAACAGTCGCTAAGGGATTGGCGAAACGAGTTAATGCTAGTTTTAGTCCGTTTATGATGCGGAATTTTTTATGTGATGTACCACATAGTACGCTAATAACGGCGGAACAGGAAATTGTGGCCAAACGAGCGATATTCATTGCTAAAAAGATGTATATTATGAAGTTGGCCAATAAGGATGGAAAATCAGTCGATAAAATTAAGATTGTAGGACACAAAATTAAAAAGACGGTATTACCTAAAAAAGTAAAACAACGGCTAATACCCTATATCGAAATGATCATGAATGGGTTGGAATGGACGGAGATTGGAAAAGCATTAGTCGAATATCGTGAGGAATTAAAGAACTCATCAAATCTATTTGAAATTGGTTTGCCACAAGGCGTCAAGCAAGTAGAGATGTATACTGATAACTATAATAGTGACAATCGTACTCGATTGCCTGGAGCAAATGCGGCGAGTATTTTCTATAATCAGTGTTTGGAACAATATAAGGATATGGGAAATCCTAGAATAACTTCTGGTATGAAAATACGTATTTTTTATCTTAAAAAGACATTCGGACGATTTAAGAGTATTGCCTTACCGGCCGATAGCAGAGAGTTACCGGAATGGTTTCAGCAGGATTTTTGCCATTTAGTTGATCGGGAAGCACAGGTGGAGAGATTGGTCGATCAAACAATGAAAACCATTCTAACTGCTATTGGAAAGCGAATGCCTACAAAAAAATCATTGTTAGTGGACGAGATGGTAGAATATTAAAGGTTAATTATGCAGTTATCAAAAGAAACAATACAATATTTAAAATGTGTTATTAAAGTAGCCAAAATTTTACGGATAGAGAATTTAGTTTTGGATAATGAGTGTGTGCGGGGGAATCTCCAACAGGAAGGTTCGATGATTATTCATCGCGAAGGCATTCCCAAGTTTGAGTTTAATAGTTTAGCTATTGCGGGGTTGTCGGACAAATCTAGAATTAATACATTGGGAACGCGATTGGCATTATTGGGTGACGATATAACAATTGAAGCGCTCGAAAGGGAGGGGGTTCAAAATTCTTGTGTTGTGAAGTTAGTCATGGCCAACAGTAAGACGGAAGTTGAATTCAAATGTGCCGATCCTACAAAAATTGAGAAAGCGCCAAAATTATTAAAAGACCCTGTATTTTTTACGTTTTCCATTAGCGCTGATGAGATAGCGCTATTATCTAGGGCGGAATCGGCAATGGCTGGGGTGAATCTCACGTTCAAGGGAAGTAAGAAGGGAGTTGCCACAAAAATATGTGACCCGGAAGGTGACATGATGACATATCGGTTTGATAGCGCATTAACTTATGCACCTGAATGCGAGCATGAGAATTTTTCATTTGCCTATAAAAATAAGATATTAATGCCATTACTTAAGGAGTGTAGTTCCAAAGATTCCGTTGAAATAAATATTACGCGTCGCGGTTTTTTGCGATTAGCAATTCATGGTATAACCGTATACATAACAACAGAGATTTAATGGTGCATAATGATTAGCATGATCAGAAATTGGTTTACAAGAAGAAGAGAACGATTGTTCGCGGAATATTTGCGACAGATTGAGGAAAAAAGGAAGGTAGAAGAAGCTGCGGAGATTAAAAGACAGGAGGATTTGCGTATTGCAGCTCTTACCGTACAGCAAGAGCAAGAAACGGCGCGAAAGGAAAGCGACGAGCCTTGGATGAGAATGATCTCCGATAAAGTAGTTGATGGTGTGGCTAAAGTTGAATTGGACTGGAATCCAGCCATGATTGACTATCTCCGACAGCATGGCTTTACGGGAGACGAAAATCAGGTAATTCAGCGATATTTGGGGGCGCTATGTCGCGAAATGTATGAAGATGGGAAGAATGATGCATTGGATATATTAAAGCAGTTTCCAGATGAAAAGATGCAGGAAGCGTTTCCAGCGAAGTTAGAGTAGGATAAATCTAAAATGAATACTTATTTATTGCTGGATCTTAGTAATTTGGTGTATCGACATTTCTTCGCTAATAACAAACCGACAGGTAGCGAGTTTGATATTGAGATGTGCTATTTAGCCACGCTCAACACTCTAGCAAAATATCATCGAGAATATAATGCAAATGATGTGGTTGCGGTATTTGATATGCCAAATTCCTGGCGTAAATTATATACGAAGGATAAGGATGTCTGTAAAACTCATAAAATATATAAGGCAAATCGGCGTCAAAATTTGACTGAGTCAGAGAAGAGAAAACTAGCTGAATTGGATAATCATTTAGATGAATTGGCGAATTTATTCATTGAAAAAACGGGGTTAATTGTCTTACGTCGTAAATATCTGGAAGCGGATGATTTGATAGCAGGATTTGTGCAAAAATTCAAGAACGATAAAAATATTATTATAAGTTCGGATAAGGATTTTATTCAGTTATTAGATAACGGTAATGTAACGCTCATCGATCCATTAAGTGGTAAGGCTCGGGATTTAAGTGAATGGGATCATGATGCTAAGTATTTTATGTTTGAAAAGTGCTTCAGGGGTGATTCCGGGGATAATGTTCAATCCAGTTATCCGAGATTACGCTCCGAGAAAATCAAACGAGCATATACGGATAACTTCATTCGGGCGAATCTGATGAATCACCAGTTTGTGGTAGAGACCATTGATACAAACGGTGTTCTTAAACAAAAGGAATATATTACAAAAGAATTGTTTGAAGAAAATCAATTATTAATGGATTTGACCAAACAGCCGGAATATATCCGTGAGTTGATGGACAAAACAATTGAGGCTTCGTTGACCAATAGGGGTAAATATCATTTTGTTGATTTTATTAGATTCTGTAGGAAACATCAGCTCCAAATTATTATAGACAATATCAGTAGATTTTCTGGTTTACTGTCTGGACGGGGCCGGGGGCTCTGATTTTTCGGTTTCCAGTTGTCGTCTGAACTTGGGGTGATTGTCAATATCCCCAGGTAATCCATCATCCCATTTCCTGCCGGTGCTTGTATACATCCCGAAGATTAGCCCGGCCATTCCAACGATAGTACTTACAAAGGTGGTCTGTGCCATACTCGGACCGCCTGTTATTTCCGTAACATTACACGCATATTTTATGGCATCCTTAATGGGGATGCCACTATCTGTCATAATTTTCATAGATGTGGGATCGCAATGAGTAACTTGATATGTTGGTATCGCGAAATACCATGTACAAACCCACATAATTAATAATGTATACATAAAGATAATAAGACGTGGAAATATTCTCCAAGCGTCAACACTTTCGGCAAGGGTTAGTGAGATCCTCCGGAAGTTCACCGGCCTAAATTTAAAGTGTTGTTTTATATGATGAAATACTCGTTTAATTTGTTGTTTTGGCATATGACCATATTATTTATTATAGATTATAAATATCTGTAAAATAATATGCCACCAAAGAATTACACGAAATTTTTGAGATTCGAAAATGCTAAAAAGTTGATCCAGGCAGAACAGATTGGATCTATAGCTATGTATGAGAAATGGTATCAACATAATAAACCGAACAGATTACCACGAAGACCAGATATTATTTATAGAGGAAAGGGATGGCGTTCGTGGAACGACTTCTTGGGCAACCAGAATCCTTTTAGACATAAGGGTAAGAAAAAACAATTTGTGTCGTATGACGAATGTAAACGATTTGCCCGAACGAGAGAAATCAAGACGGCGGAAGAATGGCGTGTGTTTTGTAGTAGTGGAGAGCGACCGGATAATATTCCAACAAAACCGGATTACGTCTATAGCGAATGGTTTAGTTGGAAGGATTTTTTGGGTACGGATTTGGAGCGGGTTGTTAAGGAGGTATTGTCTGTAAGCCCTGTGCTTTATGTTTTAAAAATGTCGAATACACTTTCTAATGTGTTTAAAGTTAATATGACACATGGTGGTAAGGAGGCGTTGCTGGCAGCAGCTAAGCAAGGTGCGAAAATAGTCGCTGCGTTTGAATGTAATGATGCTGCTGTTAATTGGTCGCAACGATTGAAAAAATATGCCACTAATTATTGGCACGGAGCACCGGACGATTATGTGTTTTCGAATTTGCAGGGATTTTTATTTGAATTATCTAATATCTTAAGTCCCGTAAAGTGGTAATCGGCTCAATTGATTTTTTGCATTATAAATAATTTTATAACTAGAATAGGAGTTTATATGCAATTGCCTCATGTTAAGTTTGTTGATTTATTCAACGATGGACTGCTTTACGAGGTTTTAGTCGTAAAGGAAATACCAAATGGTGACCTTTTTTATATTCGTACTGATCACTTAGATCATATTGATAAGGATCGAATGTTGACGATTTTATCTAAACGCGATGCAAATCGATATGCGCTTTGGGATTTACTGGATCAGCGAACACTTCCGAATGGCGTGAATGCGTTGGAGTATTTTCATCAGTATGTGAAAGGGCGTACAGCTTCAGGCGTACATTACACACCACAGCCGGGTCGCGTTGGTGCTCAGACTTTGTCGAGACCACCGGAGCAGAGAAAGGGAAATAAACGAGAAGACGTGTCGAAAGCATCCGAATAATGGATGTTTGTTGTTAGAATGGAAGAGAAATATTGGCTATATTTCTCTTTCTATCTTTTTGAGAATGTGTTATTATATTTAAATATACAATAGGATAATAATAAGATTTATGAGTGAAAATACCATTTTTGTGCAGATCGCATCGTACAGAGATCCGCAGTTGCTACCAAGTTTGAATAGTATGTTTGAGAATGTGGATCATCCGGAAAATCTGCATATTGCGATTTGTTGGCAGCACGGTCCTGAAGAGACTTTAGAATTATTTACGTCGAATGGGTTTATTGTTGGCGATACGGTAAATGATTCCAGAGTAATCTACAGGCAAAGCCCTTATAACCCTACACCGCATGTTTTGCCTGTTATCCATATGACAAAGAATGGCGCGAAGCTATCGGTTATTGATGTTCACTTTCATAAAACTAAAGGCGCATGTTGGGCGCGTAATGCGATTCAGCA
>Ga0134125_10008578_pt1 | contig 11532 bp, 10 predicted proteins | sample KB31751_FD_96464 | JGI IMG/M metagenome (GOLD analysis project Ga0134125, IMG submission 96464) | Terrestrial soil microbial communities with excess Nitrogen fertilizer from Kellogg Biological Station, Michigan, USA - KB3-175-1 | ecosystem: Environmental > Terrestrial > Soil > Unclassified ... | reverse complement strand
TCAGCACGATCTCCGGCGGCGAGGACTTCATCGGCCGGATCATTTACGAAAGTCTTCCCGGAGTCGAAGACCTCGATCGCGCGACTCTGCGCGAGACCATCGGCCGGCGCGAGGCGTTCCGTGACGTCCGCTATACGCGGCGCACCGTATCGGGACGGCGTTGCCACTATTCCGTCAGCGGCGCGCCGATTTTCGATGCCGACGGCGTCTTCACCGGCTACCGGGGCACCGGACGCGACCGCACGCCGTCGGTCGAGGCCGAAGAGCGCGCGGCCACCGCGCAGGCGAATCTTATCGCCACCATCGCCGCGCTGAAACAGCGCGAGAACGAGCTCGCGGAAAAATCCGCCCTCCTGCAAGCGACGCTCGACAACATGCATCAGGGCGTTCTGGTCAACGACGCCAATTCCCGCGTCGTGATGTGGAACAACCGCTTCATCGAAATGAACGGCCTCACGCCCGACATGATCCGGCCGGGCATGAAGGCGACCGAGCTGGTGCGCTGTGCCGCGGCGGCCGGCGAGTATGGCGGCGGCGACGCCCATGCGCTGACCGGCCGACGCCTGGCGCAGCTGCGCGGCTCCACGGAAGAAAGCGTCCGCGTCCGCCCCAACGGCACCGTGATCGAGCATCACACCAATAAAATGCCCGACGGCGGCGCGATCCGCACCTTTACCGACATCACGGCGCTCAAGGAACAGCAGCGGCGCCTCGACGATCAGCACCGTCTCTTGACGGCGACGCTCGGCAACATGGATCAGGGCATGCTGGTGCTCGATGCCGATCTCCGCGTCCGTCTGTGGAACGATCGACTGCTCGATCTGCTCGGCGTGCCGCACGGTCTGTGGCGGGTCGGAACCAGGCTGATCGACATGGTCACGGCGATGCATCGTCACGCCGGCAAGGACGACCCCCGCTATGCCGAGATGGTCGCGGCGCGCATCGCCGACTTTTCGCAACCCGGCGCGATGGCGATGCCGTCCGAGAATTTTCAGGGCCGCGACATCGAACGGCGCCGCCGCCCGCTGCCCGACGGCGGCATCGTGCTGACCTATACCGACGTCACCGAGGCGCGGAAACGCGAAAGCGAACTGGCGGAAAAGAGCGCGCTGCTGTCGGCGGTTCTCGAGAACATGGACCAGGGCATCATGGTGATGGATGCCGGGAACCGCGCGCGGATGTGGAACGAGCGGCTGGTGACCCAATACGCGCTGCCGCCCGGGTTCCTCCGTGTCGGCATGCCGATCGAGGAGATCGTCGCGCAACTGGCTCGCCAGGGCGAACTGGGCGCGGGCGATCCCGCGGAACTTACCCAGCGGCGCATGGCCGAGCTCAGCACCGAATCGAATCGCGTTTTTTCCCGTCGCCTGCGCAACAACATGGTGATCGAGCGGCGTCGGCGCGACATGCCCGACGGCGGCTCGGTCCTGACCCACACCGACGTCACCGACCTGACCCAGCGCGAACGCGCGCTCGAGGAAAAGAGCACCCTGTTGGCGGCGACGCTCGACAACATGGATCAGGGCATGCTGGTGCTCGACGCCGGCATGAACATCCGCAGCTGGAATCGGCGCGTCATCGACCTTCTCGGCGTCCCGGACGACATGATCCACGTCGGACGGCCGATGGCCGACATCGTGCGCTTCATCGGCGCGCGCGGCGGCGCCGCGATGGAGAATCTCGAAGAGCGCGTCGCGCGGCGCCTTGTGGAATTCCGCGAGGGCGGCGGGCGCATCATGACCGATCTCGGCCCGCACGGCCGGATCATCGAGCGCCGCAGCCGCGCCATGCCCGATGGCGGCCTCGTCGTCACCTACGCCGACATCACCGAATTGAAGCTGCGCGAAAGCGCGCTCGAGGAAAAGGGCGCGCTGCTCTCCGCGACGCTCGACAACATGGATCAGGGCATGCTGGTGCTCGACGCCGACATGAAGATCCGGAGCTGGAACGGCCGCGTGGTCGAGCTGCTGAATCTGACTCACGACACGCTCCATGTCGGCATGCCCGCGCGCGATCTGGTCCGCCGCCTAGGCGAGCGCATGGGACAGGCCGCCGACGAACTCGAACACACCGTGTCGGTGCGGATCGGCGAGTTCCGCTCCGGCGGGCCGCGCGTCCTCAGCGGCCCGACCCTCGACGGGCGGGTGGTGGAGCGCCGCAGCCGTCCCATGCCGGATGGCGGCGTCGTCATCACCTATAGCGACGTGACCGAGCGCTAGCGGCGCGAGGATCTGCTCGCCGAGAACTCGGCCCTGCTTTCCGCGACACTCGACAACATGGATCAGGGTCTTGTCGTGATCGACGGCGACAGCCGCACCAAGCTGTGGAACAACCGCCTCGTCGAAATGTTCAATCTTCCGCCCGACGTCATGCGCGCGGGCCGGCCGTTCCGGGACATCCTGCGCCACTTCATCGAGGCATACGGCACGCCGCCCGAGAAGGTCGAGGCGATCGTCGCCGAGCGCATGCGCGAGATCGAAGGCGAGCCGCTGCCGGTGATCGACCGGCACCGCCCCGACGGCCGGGTCATCGAACGCCGCCGCCGCGTCATGCCGCAAGGCGGCTCGGTCATCACCTATGGCGACGTCACCGCGCGCAAGCGCGGCGAGGTGGCGCTGAAACGGGCCAAGGAAGAAGCCGAGGTCGCGAGCCGCAGCAAGACGGAATTCCTCGCCAATATGAGCCACGAGCTGCGCACGCCGCTCAACGCCATCATCGGCTTTTCCGACATTCTGGTGCGCCAGCTGTTCGGGCCGCTGGGCCAGGATCGCTATGCGGAATATGCCCGCGACATTCATGACAGCGGGCAGCATCTCCTCAATCTCATCAACGACGTGCTCGACATCTCCAAGGTCGAGGTCAACAAGATCGAACTCGCGGAAGAGAATGTCGACATTCCGGGCGTGATCGAATCCTGCCTGCGCCTGGTGCGCGACCGCGCCACCGCGGGCGGCGTCGCGATCGAGATCAAGACGCAGGACAGGCTGCCGGCGCTGCGCGGCGACGACCGGCGCCTGAAACAGATTCTGCTCAACCTCGTGTCGAATGCGGTGAAGTTCACGCCGGCGGGCGGCCAGGTGCAAATCCGCGCCGAGGCCGATTCCGGCGGCTTCCGCTTCGTCGTCGCCGATACCGGCATCGGCATCGCCAAAGCCGATATCGAGACCGCGTTGCGCCCGTTCGGGCAGATCGACATCTCGCTGGCGCGGCGCTACGAAGGCACCGGGCTGGGCCTGCCGTTGTCGCGCTCGCTCACGGAACTGCATGGCGGGCGGCTCGAAATCGAAAGCGAGCCGGGCGCGGGCACGACCGTCACGGTGTGGCTGCCGCCGAGCCGTCTGACCTGACGCGCGGCCGGGGATTTCCCCCGTCGGCTACTTCTTGACCTCGCGGCCGCGAAGCCGGTCCAGCGCCGCCGTCAGCTGATTGTCCTTGTCGGTGCCGATAAGGCGCGTCTCGATGGCGATATCGTCGTTCGTGGTTTGCGACGGCTTGAGCAGACCGCGCTTGGTGTCGCTCTTGTGCGTATCGTTCTTGAGCGCGCCCGGCAGGTTGATTTCGTGCACCATTTCGCCGACGCGCAAGTCGCTGGCTTCCTTCGCCGGCAGCACGACGATATCGGGAATGATGCCATCGCCCTGGATCGAGCGGCCCGACGGCGTGTAATAGCGCGCGGTGGTGAGGCGGAGCGCGCCCTGGCCATCGAGCGGAATGATGGTCTGCACCGAGCCCTTGCCGAAACTTCGCGTGCCGAGCAGCGTGGCGCGGTGGCGATCCTGCAACGCGCCGGCGACGATTTCGGAGGCCGAGGCCGACGCGCCGTTGATCAGCACCATGACCGGCACGCCCTTGATCTTGTCGCCGTCGGGCGGCGCGCGATAGACCTCGTCGTCGTCCTTGTGCCGGCCCTTGGTAATGACCACGACGCCGTCGGCGAGGAAATCGCCCGCGACGCGCACAGCGGTGTCGAGCAGGCCGCCGGGGTCGTTGCGCAGATCGAGCACGAAGCCCGACAGCGAGCCGCCCGCCTGGCGCCGCAACTGTTCCAGCGCGGCGAGGAACTCGCTTTCGGTGTGCTCGCCGAAACTGACGATCCGCACATAGCCGACCCGGCCGGGTTCGAGCTTGGACTTCACCGACACGACATGGATCACGGCGCGGGTCAGCGTAACGTCAAACGGCTTGGTGTTGGCGCGTTCCAGCGTGATCCGCACGGCGCTGCCGGACGGGCCGCGCAATTTCTCGACCGCGTCGCGCAGCGTCATGCCGTCGGTCGGCTCGCCGTTGATGCGCGCGATGAAATCGCCGGCCTTGACCCCGGCATTGGCGGCGGGCGTGTCGTCGATCGGCGAGATCACCCGAAGCCGATTGTCCTCGCGGTTGATCTCGATGCCGATGCCGGCGAATTCGCCTTCGCTGTCGGAGATCAGTTCCTGGTATTCGTTCTCGTCGAGATAGTCGGAATGGGGATCGAGGCCGGACAACATGCCTTTGAGGCCGTCGACCACGAGTTTTTTCTGCGCCACCGGCACGACATAATCGGCTTCGACCCGATCCATCACCCGCTTCACCAGTCCGAGATCGGTGGCGCCGGGCTTGCTGGTTGTCGCCGTTTCCTCGGTGCAGCCGGCGAGCGCCAGAACCGAGATCACGACGAGGGCCGGCGCCAGCCGCGCCGCGACACCCGAAAAGCGGGGAAAAATCATCGATACACCGCGTTATTTCCCTACGGATAGCATGGAACCGAGCCGGTTCGCATCAATCATCGGGGAAGGGCATCAGGGCCGGCGGCGCACCAGACCGGGGTTGAGATCGGCGACCCGGGTGACGCCGCATAGCGCCATCGCGGTGTCGATTTCGCTTTTGACGATGCCGATGGCGTGGGCGACCCCTTCCTCGCCCGCCGTCGCCACCGCATAGGCGGCGGCGCGGCCGAGCTGCACCGCGGTCGCGCCGAGCGCCAGCGCCTTGACGACATCGGTGCCGGTGCGGAAGCCGCTGTCGATCAGGATCGGCAGCTTGCCGCCGACCTCGGCGACGAATTCGGGCAGGATATCGATCGTCGCGACCGCGCCGTCGAGCTGCCGTCCGCCGTGATTGGAGATCACCACGGCGTCGATCCCGGCCTCGAGCGCGATCCTCGCCTGGCGGGGGTCGGCCAGCCCCTTCACCATCAGCGGCTTTTTCCATTCGTCGCGGAACCAGCGGATCAGGTCCCAGTCGAGCGACGGCGACAGGCGGGTGCGCATGTCGGGGGCGGCGCCGGGCTCGGCCCAGGGCACATGGAACATCAGCCTGGGCCGCGGGATGCCGTGCGGCCCGATGCGCCGGGTCCAGTCGGGATGCGTCACGACGTCGAACAGCTTGGCCGGCGTCCAGGCGAACGGCATCGAAAAGCCGCGCCTGATGTCGCGCAGCCGGCGGCTCGGCACCGCCGTATCGACGGTGATCTGGAGTGCCTCGAACCCGGCCTCGCGCGCCATGCGCGCCCAGGTCTTGGTGGCGTCGCGGTTCGGCGGCACATAGAGCTGAAACCATTTCGGCCCGGCGCCCGCCGCCATCGCCTCGTCGAACAGCACGCTGGCATTGTTGGACAGAACCCAGGGGATGCCATGTCGCGCCGCCCCGCGCGCCAGCGCCAGCTCGCCCTTGACCCAGAAGGACGAGGCGAGCCCCAGCGGCGCCACGATCAGCGGCAACGGGAATTCGCGGCCGAACAGCGAGATCGCCAGCGAGCGTTTGGCGACGTCGGCCGGCGCGGCGGAAACCAGGCGGATACGCTCGAACGCTGAGGCGTTTTCACGCAGCGTGCTTTCGGTGCCCGAGCCGCCATCGACATAGTCGAACACCATGCGCGGCAGCGTGCGGCGCGCGGCGTCGCGAAAATCGGCAATCGAATGAATGCGCTTCAGGCGGCGGGATGCGTTCATGGCGGCCACTATGACGGGGTTGGAACCGAAGGGAAACTAGGCGTCCGTCGCCAGTTGCGGCGCGCGGGGCGTCTCGATCAGCGTCAGCGCACGCCGGCCGAAGCGCAGGGTCGGCCGCTCCAGATAGGTATAGGACAGCGCCGCGACGCCGAGCACGACGCCGAGCCACAGCGCCATCTGAAACGACGCCGGAAGAAACCGGACCGCGGTTTCCTTGAGCAGGATCAGCACCAGCCAGTGCCAGACATAGGCGGAATAGGAAATATCGCCGAGCCAGCACAGGAACCGGGGAAAGCGCGCACCGCGCTGTTCCGCCGCGACCACGGCATAGATCAGCAGCGCCGCGCCAAGACCGAAGGTCGGGACGCGCTGGAAATCGTCCAGAAAGGCGACGGGCAGGCCGTCCAGAAGATATCCCCCGACCGCCACCGGAAGAACCGCCAGCAGTCCGGCCGGCAGCGCCAGACGCCGATAACCGCGACCCGTCAGGACGGCAATGGCGACGCCGAAGAAGAACTCCACGAACAGGAGGTAACCGGGCAAAACGGCAAGGCCGAAGCGGATCCGCACCGCCGCCAGCCCGAGCGACAGCAGCGCCAGGCCGATGAACAGCCGTCGCGGCGCGACCGCCAGAAAAACCGTCACGACGCCATAGAAGATGACTTCGTAAACCAGCGTCCAGGCTTGCGGTACCAGGATGTTGCCGAAACCCGTCAGAAGTAAATCGTCCAGTGTTGGGCCCGAAATCGCGGGAACGCTCGGGGGAATCGTCATCGGCACCAACGGACCGATCGCAACCGAGACGACCAGCACCAGCCAATAAACCGGGTAGATGCGGACGATGCGGCGTCCGAGAAACTCGGTCGCGACGGCGAACCGGCCGGCCCCGCGCCCGATGCGATCCGAAACCGTCGTCGCGATAATGAAGCCGGAAACGACGAAAAAAATGTCGACGCCGAATTGAAACACGTGGGACACCGCGCGCGCGGCGAACCCGTAATTCAAGCCGGCGTAAAGGGCAAAGCCGGTTGCGTGGCCGACCACGACCAGCGTCGCGGCCACGCCGCGCATCGCCTGGATACCCGCGAAGATTCGCAACTGGAAATTCCCCCGCGCGCCCAACCTGATCCTTTCCGAACGCGGCGGCAAGTTTCGCCGCGCCGCGCCGCGCCGATGGGCGCCGGTTCCTCGAACAAAGCGAATTCGCGACGAACGGTTGATCGTTTGACGCGTAAAATTCCTTGCCGCACAACGTGCGACTCGGTAAGGACAATGGTTGTCAGTTGGGGGCGCGACCGATGTCGGCTGATCCGTTCGACCGTAATATCCTGTTTTGCCGCATGATCGGCTTGCTCACGCAGGAGCAGCTCGACTCGCTGGCGCATAAAACCGTGGCGATCGGCGGCGCGGGCGGCGTCGGCTTTACCCATGCCGAAAGCATCGTTCGCCAGGGCATCGGCCGGGTCAAAATCTCGGACTTCGACACGTTCGGGGCCGAGAATATGGGCCGGCAATTCGGCTGCACCACCCTGACGGTCGGTCGGCCCAAGGCCGAAGTGCTGGAAGAGCGCCTCCTGGCGATCAACCCCGCGCTCAAGATCGAGCGTTTCGGCGCCCTTGCGCCGGAGAATATCGACCGTTTCCTCGACGGCGTCGATTTCGTCTGCGACGCGGTCGACTATTTTCACATCGCGCCGCACCGCATGCTGCACCGGGAAGCGCGCAAGCGCCGCATCCCGTCGATGCTGACCGCGCCGCAGGGCTATGGCTGCACCGCCCATTTGTGGGACGCCGACAACATGTCGTTCGACGAGTATTTCGATTTGAATGACGGCATGTCGGACCAGGACCAGCTTAACAACTGGGGCATGGGTCTCGGCGCCACCCACATCTATCGCCACTACCTGGCGAAGCGGAATCTCGACATGGAGAACAAGACCGGGTCGGTCATCAGCGCCGTCTGCCTCCTGTCATCGGCCATCATGGCCGCGGTGTCCCTGCGCCGGATTCTTGGCCAGCCGATCTTTTTCAAGCCGGTCCCCTACATGTATCATATCGACTTCGTCATGGGCCGGTTCGACGAGCTGCACATCCCCGAGGGGGTGCGCGGAATCAAGGCCGATCCGGAAAAATACATGCGCTGACAGGCGGTTGGCCGTCCGGAAATTGGCCTATATTTAGTACAAGCGTTTTTATAATTTACCCCCGATTAACCTATTCCGAGCACACTCGCCGAGATTACACCCGCGTATTTTTCGGGGCGGCGATGAGCATCATTGTCAACGAATTCTCGGATTACGGACAACGCGACCGCGTGATCCGCCGGCGCTTGCCGCTTTGGGAGCCTGAGCCCCCGAAGCAGAAAGTGCTGATGGATCTGTATCGCTATTGGGAATCGCTGCGGCCTGAGGGGATGATCCCGTCGCGGCAGAATTTCGACGTGCTCAAGCTGAAGCCCGTGATGGGCACGACCACGGTGATCGAGGTCGACGAGGCGACGCCGGAGAATTTCCGCTTCCGCCTGTTCGGGACCAACATTCCCCTGCCGATGCCGCTATCGAACCGCACGCTCAGCGCGGTGCGGGAGTCCGAACCCTATTTCAAGATGATCGAGCAGGACTATATCGCGGCCCGTGATATCGGGACGCCGCTCTATCACGAGGTCGTCGCGCTCATCAATTACGTGACGCACTCTTACGCGCGGCTGATCCTGCCCTTCGCCAATGACGGCCGCACCGTGAACCAGCTCATGGTGTCGTCAGTGCGCCAGGATTTTCCCGACCTCGTTAAGCTCATTAATTGAGTTGCACTCGGGCAGCAGAAGCCAGCGGTTCATGGCTTCGACGGTTTGCGCCCGGGACATGTGACAGAAGCCGACGGGAACCATCGGCCCACCCGCGAGAAAATCGAAATAGACGCGGCCTTCGACGTCGGGCCAGCCATATTGCTTCACCGCGATGCCGGTGGCGGCCAGATTCTCGGCGATGAAAGCCGTGATGTGGTCGAACCAGAAATTCTTGAGCAACAGGCCGCGGCCGAGATGGTCGAGGAGGCCGCTCAGATTCTTCTTGCGGTAATGGGGCTCGATCCAGAGGCCGCCGGCATGGCCGATCCGGCCGGCGAGCGCCGCGGCGGCGGTGCAATCCACGATGTCGATCACGCCTTTCGCCTCGCCCGGGCGGTCGTGCCACAGCCGCAGCGTCTTCAGATCCTCGAGGAAATTGTCGGTGTCGATCACCCGTTGCGCCACCATCGCGACGGTGTCGCCGCCCGATTCGACGGCGCGCAGCCAGAACGCGTTGTGCAGCGAAATGTTGCTGTGTTCGGGGTCGTAGGTCGGATTCTGGACGCTGGTCGGCGCAACCTGACGCCGCAATTTCATGAAGTCGCGAAAATTGGATTCAACGTAAACGTCGAGCCCCAGCACCGCGATCTTTTCCGACAGCATCTGGCAAAAGCGCTGGACGGTCGCGAATTCTTCGTTTGTCAGAGGGGTCATGGGGGTCCCCAAAGGTTAATTTTCAGCCTCGCGAACAATATAAAACCCAAGGTGGAAAAAGGAAAGAACGCCCCCCCGCGCGTTAACGAATTGACACAGCGTGTCACGGTTCGCGCCAAATAAAAAAGCCGCCCGGAAGGGCGGCTCGAAAAAAAATCGAAACGGTCGAGGCTGCTAGTAGCCTTCGCGCTCCATCCGCTTGCGGAGCAATTTGCGATACCGGCGCACCGCCTCGGCTTGTTCGCGGGCGCGGCGCTCGGACGGCTTCTCGTAATTGCGGCGCAGTTTCATCTCCCGAAACACGCCTTCGCGCTGCATCTTCTTCTTGAGCGCGCGAAGCGCCTGATCGACGTTATTGTCGCGAACGAGAACCTGCACGAGCACTCCTTGCGTCGGTGGCCATAAAACAAGGGCCGCCGGAGGCGACCGAAGGGCCGCACTTCTATCACTTTGCCTCCGGTTTCTCAAGCCGGGCGGAACCTTTACCCGGTCCCCCCGGACGGCCATATTCCGCCCATGGCCATTCTCAAGATCGCGCGCATGGGACACCCCGTCCTGCGCGCCGTCGCCCAGCCGGTCGCCGACCCGTCCGCGCCGGAAATCCGCGCCCTCGCCGAGGACATGCTGGAAACCGCGCTCGACGCCGCCGGGACCGGCCTTGCCGCGCCGCAAGTCCATGTTTCGCAACGGCTTGTCGTCTTCATGGTCGGGCCTCAGCGTCTGACGGGACGCCCGCTCGACCAGGAACAGGACTGGATGGTGCTGATCAATCCGGCCATCGAGCCGCTCGGCGACGAGCGGGAACTGGGCTGGGAAGGCTGCCTGTCGGTGCCCGGGCTGCGAGGCGCGGTGCCGCGCTGGGCCCGGATCCGGTATCGCGGCGTCGGCCTCGGTGGCGAGGACATCGACCGCACCGTCGAAGGCTTCCATGCCCGCGTGGTGCAGCATGAATGCGACCATCTCGACGGCATCCTTTATCCACAGCGCATGCAGGACATGCGCCTTCTTCAGTTCAACGAGGAGGCAAGCCGTTTCCCGATCCGCCTCCCCGGACCGGACAATCTCGATGACTGATTCCAGCCGCGAAGCCCTGATGCTGGCGATGCTGCCCGACGTGCCGTTCGACGGCTGGACGCGCCAGGCCCTCCTAGCCGCCGCGGCGAAACAGGGTCTTGCCGCCGGCGAGGCCGCCGCCGCGTTTCCGGGCGGGCCGGCGGACATGGTCGCGGAATTCAGCCGCTGGGCCGACCGGCAGATGCTGGCCCGGCTCGGCCATCTCGATCTCGGCGCGATGCACACGCCCGAAAAAGTGGCGGCCGCGGCGATGGCCCGGTTCGAGGCGCTGGCGCTGCATCGGGAGGCGGTGCGCCGCGCACTGCGCGTCCTGGCCCAGCCGCTCAACGCGCCGCTGGCGGCGCGGCTGCTCTATGAAACCGTCGATGCGATCTGGTACGCGGTCGGCGATGAGTCGGTGGATTTCAGTTTCTATACCAAGCGCGGCCTGCTCGGCGGTCTGCTCGCCGCCACCTCGCTTTACTGGCTTGAGGATCGCTCCGCCAATTTCACCGAGACTCGCGGCTTCCTCGAGCGGCGGCTGCGCGACATCGGCGCCCTGCCCCGCTGGCGCGAGACGATCGTGTCGCGGCTCGATTTACTGCCCAATCCGTTCCGGCTCGGCCGCGCAGCGCGCGGCCGCTAGTTCGTTCCGTCGTCGAAACTGACCGACGCGCCCACGGTCTTGACGCCGGGATCGGTGACGCTGGTGTGGAACGGCACGGCGCCGCCGGGCGGCAGACGCCCGTCGGTCACCACCACGACCCAGCTCTTGATCGCATGCCGGGCTGAATCCTCGAGCGTGATGCGGAGCGGCGGGACCCGCCGGGTGACGTTGGAGACGTTGGCGACCTCGCCGTCGATCACCAGCAAGGGCCGCCCATCGACTTCCTTGCGGTTCGAGGTCAATCCGCGAACCTCGAGATCGTTGCGCGGGTCGCCCGGACCGAGTCCGACAGCGGCGTAAGCGCCCTCGAGCGCCGGCACGCGGTCCATCAGAAAATCGCGCCCGTACCAGAGCAACGCCAGGACTGCGGCCACGACCGCGAC
>Ga0134125_10008577_pt1 | contig 11534 bp, 7 predicted proteins | sample KB31751_FD_96464 | JGI IMG/M metagenome (GOLD analysis project Ga0134125, IMG submission 96464) | Terrestrial soil microbial communities with excess Nitrogen fertilizer from Kellogg Biological Station, Michigan, USA - KB3-175-1 | ecosystem: Environmental > Terrestrial > Soil > Unclassified ... | reverse complement strand
CGCGACCGCGCCATCATGGCCATCGGGGTCGCCGCCTTCAGCATCCCGAGCTTCGTGATCGGGATCTTCATGATCATGCTGTTCTCGGTCGCTCTGAGACTCCTGCCGACGGCAGGCAGCGACAGCTGGCGACACTATGTGATGCCGGTCATCACCATGTCGACGATCGACGCGGCGGTGTTTGCACGCCTGACTCGTTCGGCCATGCTCGAGGTGCTGTCGCGGCCTTACATGCGCACGGCGCTTGCGAAGGGCTTGCGCTGGCCGATCGCCGTTCGCCGGCACGCGCTGCCGAACGCCGCCGTTCCCCTGGTGACGATCATCGGGTTCTTCGTCGGCTCGCTGGTCGCCGGCGGCGTCGTGACCGAGAATGTGTTCGCTTGGCCCGGCGTCGGTCGCCTGCTGGTTTCCTCGGTTCAGAACCGCGACAGCGCCGTCGTCCAGGTCATCGTGGTGATGATCGCGCTCTCCATGGTGACCGTGAACTTTGCCGTCGACATGGCCTACGGTTGGCTCGACCCGCGAATCCGCCAGCTGAGGACGGAGACGTGAGGCCATGGCCGTCGACGTGAAGATGCAGGCGAGCGAGGTGAGGGTAGGGCGGCGCCGCTCGGCGCCCGTCCTGATCCTGCTGTCGCTGTTCATCGTCGGAGCGCTCGTCCTGGCGGCCTGCTTCGCCGGTTGGATCGCGCCCTACGACTATGCCGCCATCGATCTGCGCGCGCGGCTGGCACCACCGGCCTGGCATCCGAAGGGATCCCTGGCGCATCTCCTCGGCACCGATGAACTCGGCCGGGATGTCCTGAGCCGGCTCATCCACTCCATCCGCACCAGCCTGGTCGTGGCGCTGCTCGGCTGCATCATCAGCGCCGTCCTCGGAACCTGTCTGGGGTTCCTGTCCGCCCACTTCCGCGGCTGGGTGGACGAGGTCGTGATGGCCGCTGTCGATTTCCAGGCGGCCTTGCCGTTCATCATCCTGGCGCTGGCCGTGGTTGCGTTCTTCGACAGCAACATCGTGCTGTTCGTCGGGCTGATGGGGATCTATGGCTGGGAGAGATATGCGCGGCTCACGCGGGCCATGACCCTGTCGGCCCTTTCGCATGGTTATGCGGTGGCGGTTCACACGCTCGGCGCCAAGCCGGTGCGCGTCTACGCGCGGCATATCCTTCCCAACATCGCCAATACGCTGATCGTCACGATGACGCTGAACTTTCCGCAGATCGTCCTCCTGGAGACCTCGCTGAGTTTTCTCGGCGTCGGCATCCAGCCGCCGATGACCAGCCTCGGCAACATGGTGGGCTTCGGGCGGGACTATCTCCTGACGGCCTGGTGGATTGCCATCTTTCCGGCGGCCACGATTTTCCTGGGGACGCTCGCCATCAGCCTCCTGGGCGACTGGGCCCGCGACAAGCTGGATCCGACGCTGAGATAGAGCTACTCGCCGAATGGCCACAGTGAAGTTCTCAGTTTCACTACCCGTGGGACGCCACTCCGCAGGCGCAATCGTGCTGATGGCTACACGGTTGCTGCTTAGGAACTCCCACGCTTCACATCCGACGGGCGCACGCCGAATTTGCGGCGAAATGTCGTGCTGAAGTGGGATGAGCTGCTGAAGCCGACGCTGTAGGCGATCTCGGTCAGCGAGCGCGCGTCGTGATCGCCGCTGTTGAGCAGCATGTCATAGCTGCGCTCCAGCCTCCGCTTCCAGATCCAAGTGGAGACTGATGTCCCTTCGAGCCTGAAGAGCGCGTGAAGATAGCGCAAAGAGACAGCGTTGCTCTTGGCGATGGCCTCGAGCGTCAGGTCGGGTTCGCAGAGGTGATCTTCAAGCCACGCCTTGACGGAACGGAGGCGCGCCTTCTGCACGGACTGGTCCGATAGCGGCTCCTCGCCTTGGGCCGAATCAAAGGCCAACGCCATGACGTCCATCAGTTCGTCGCCCAGGCGCGTGCGGACGGAAGCGTCGAGCGAGGATCCTTGCGACGCCAGCATCGAGCAGAATTCGACTGCAATCCGGCCCAGGCCTCGACCGGTGCTCAATGTCGCCGAGACCGGGACGCGATCTTTCGCAAACCGCGATGCGAAGTCCTGTCGGGGTATCTCAAGATAATAGGAGCGAATCTTTCCGAGGCATTGCAGATCGTAAGGCTCGGACGCGCAGAACAGCGCTCCCGTTCCGGCATTGGTCGAGAGCGCCGAGCCCGACTGGAGAACATTGATGTTTCCAGCCTGGATGAGTTGAACATAGTAGCAGTCCTTGTCGAGCCTCGATAAATGCGAGCGCCGTCTCGATATCTGCTGTCGCGAAAGCAAGATATCCGTCATGGTCACCGCGCCAAACTGCACCTCGCGGATAAAGCCGTCATAGTTGGATTGATCTTCGGCGTGGACGTCGACATTGACGTACACGTCGCAAATCGCATCGCGCCAGGCGGCATAGCGCTTTGCCTGAGCCAGGCTTTCCGTCGAGAAGACCAGGTCCATGTTTTCCTCCCTCGCCCCGCCGAAGAGGCTTACCGGCTCTCCGCGGGCGATGCCTTCGGGTATCGCGTGATGAAGTCGCGGGGCACTGATTTTTCTTCCTAGTTCCCATAACCTTATTGTGCGGCGACAAAAAGCTCAAGTGCACAGCCAAGCAAGACTCTTGCGCGCCGGGGCAAGAACCTTCTTTTCAAGCGGTGATACTCCAGCAATCACGGCCAAGTGGCCGCCAGGGGCCATAGACCGCGAACCGACAGATCGTCGGGTGGAGGAGCGTCTATGTCTCGCGTCTTCGATCTGACGCAAGAGCGTATCGTCTTTCTGTTCGCGCTTATCCTGCTGGCGGTGTTTGCCGCTTTTCTTCCCGGCTTCTCTACGGCGGACAACCTTCTGTCGCTTGTTCGCAGCGTCTCGGTGCTGGGGATCCTCGGCGTCGCGATGGCCCTGGTCGTTATCGGCCGGGGCATCGACCTGTCGCTGGTCTCCCTCATGGCCATTTCGTTGGCGTGGACACTTCAACTCGTGACCAAGGGCATGCCGCTTGCCGGCGGGCTCGCTCTTGGGCTGGCGCTCTCTGTGGTCTTCGGGGTGATTACCGGCTTCCTGATCGCGTATGTCGAGATTCCCGCCATCTTCGCCACGCTGGCGATGGGAATCCTGATCTACGGTTTCGGCCGGCTTTTCCTCATCGACCTCGACGTCATCTATCTGCCGGAGCCGGCGCGTTCCATCGACTGGATCGGCGCCGGCAGCGTCGGCGGCATCCCGGTTCCGGTGATCATCTTTGCTTGCGTCTGTGCGGTCGCCACCCTGTTCCTGCGCTACGTCAAAGCCGGCCGCTTCATACGAGCGATCGGCGACAATCCGCTGACCGCCCGGATCACCGGCCTGCCCGTCCGTCCGATCGTCGTGATGCAATACGTGCTGTCGGCCCTGGTGGGGTTCCTCGCGGGTCTGGTCACGGCGACGTCGGTCGACAGCATGAACACGCGCATCGCCAATTCGACCTTCGTCTACGACATCATCCTGGTCGTGGTGCTCGGCGGGATCGGCCTCTCCGGCGGTCGCGGCGGAATCCGCAACGTCATCGTGGGCACTCTTCTCATCGGCATCCTGATCAATGGGATGACGATCATGGATATCCAATACACCGTCCAGAACGTGATCAAGAGCGTCATCCTGCTCGCTGCGATCGTCGCCGACACTATCATCAACCCGCGCGACGAGCAGACGGCTCAGCAAGGCGACATCTAGTCAACAGGCGACTCACAAGGGAGGAGATCATGAAGAACATTGAAGCATTGCTGGTGGCGGCAGCGGTCGCGCTCGCGAGTACGGCCGCCGTGGCCGATGGCATCGATGATCCGGCGCGCCAGTCCTACTACGCGGCGTTCGAAGGCAAGACGGTCGCCTTCGTGCCCGTCGCCATGGGCTTCGATCTGACCGAGGGCTGGGCCGCGGGCATCCGCAAGTATCTCGAGCCGCTGGGCGTGAAATTCGAGATTCGCGATCCCAACTGGAGCACCGCTGCCGGGGCGCAAGCCATCACCTCGCTGATCCAGGAGAAGCCTGACGTCATGGTCATTCACAACCCCGACGTTCAGTCCTACGCGAAGCTCCTGAAGAAGGCCGAGGAGGCGGGCATCTACGTCATCCAGGTCAACATGCGATCGAGCTACTCGACCGACGGTTTCGCCGGCGCCGACTATGTCGGCATGGGCGAGGCTTTGGCCGACCGCCTGGTGGAAAAGTGCTCGCCCGCCAATGGCGGCAACGGGAAAATCTCGATTACGCAAGGTGTGCTGACGGCCGCGGCCAGCGCCTATCAGATGAAGGGGATCGAGAACGTGCTGGCCAAGCACCCGGAGATGAAGGTGGTATCCAACCAGGCCGCCGACTGGGATGCGACGAAGGCTCGGACGATCATGGCGACCGTCCTCCAGCAGAACCCCGATCTGTGCGGCGCCGCCGGGTTCTGGGACGTGATGGATGTCGGAACCGCCTCGGCCATCAAGGAGGCCAAGAAGAACGTCTACCTGATCACGCAGGGCGGGGGAAACCAGGCGGCTTGCGACAATCTCAACAACGGCTCCTTCAGCGAGGTCATCGTCTATCACGTGCCGAGCCAGGCTCGCGATATCTCCAACATGATCAAGGATCTTCTCGAGAACAAGCCGAAGCCGGGTGCGACGCACACCACGCTCTTCACGCCTCTGACCTTCCTCACGAAGGACACGATGAAACCCGGTTCCTGCTGGACGCTCGACGCAGAGAAGTAAGGTCCGCCCGCTGTCGCCGGCGGCGGCCCGCCAAGAGCCGCCGCCGGCCCCTCTGCGGCCACGCCGTCCGACGTCCAGCGCAAGATGTCCTTCGTAGAAGCAGCCACCTATTGGCGCTACAGGCTGATCCCCGATCACGTCGTCGGGGAGATCCTCTCGAAGCGCTGGATCGACAACGCCATTCCCTTCTTCACACTGATCGTCGTGGTGGCCGGGTTCGGCTATTTCATCCCCGACTTCCTCGGCCTGGGCGGTCTGGCGACGCTGACGCGACAGCTTGGAGAATTCGGCCTCATCGTCATCGCGATGATGATCGTCATGCTGGCCGGCGGCATCGATCTCAGCGTCGGATCGACCTTCGCGCTTGCCAACATTGCTGCGCTGGCCTTCCTGAATGTCTATGAGCTGCCGCTCTGGCTGGCCTTCATCCTGACCATGGCCGTGGGGGCCTTCGTCGGCCTCGTGAACGGTGCCTTGGTCGGATATCTGCGCCTGCGCGCGTTCCTGACGACCCTGGTTACGCTGATCATCGTCCGCGCGGTCGTGGACATGCTGCTGCTGCATCTGGCGGTACGCATCTCCGGGGGCTTCGTCGACTCCGATCTCTGGACCTACCTCGGAGACGGGACTGTCCTCAGGATGCCGCTTAGCTTCGCTCTTTTCCTTGCGATCGCCGTGCTTGCCCACCTCGTGCTCAGCCGGACCCGTCCTGGCTGGCATCTGATGGCCGTCGGCGGCATGCGCCGGTCCGCCTACAATGTCGGCATCCCGGTCCGGCGGACGGTCTGCCTCACCTATGTCGCATCGGGAATTCTGGCCGCGCTCGCTGGCTTCCTCTTCGCCGCGCGGCTCGGTGGCGCCGGCTCCGATACCGGCATCGGCCTGGAGATCACGGCGTTGACCGCCGCAGTCCTCGGGGGAAACAGCCTCGGCGGCGGCCGGGGCTCGGCGGCGAAGGCCGTATTCGGGGCCATCGTCGTCATGATCCTCATCAACGGGCTCGTACGGCTGGGGGTTCCGAGCGGCGCCAACTCCTTCATCCTGGGGTTCATCCTGTTGGCCGCGGTCGCGATCGATGTGCGCTGGCTCAAGAACCGCCACAAGGTGCTGGCGAAGGTCTATGTCTCCCCAACGTTTCAGAGCCTGCCCGACGCGCTCGGCACGGACAGGAATTCGTCGTCGCCTTACGCGCTCAACGACAAACTGCGGGAGGTGTCGCTGATCGGCCTTGGCGGCGTCGACGGGCCGGAAGACGTCATCCTCGACGACGACGATCACATCTATGCGGGGACCCGCACCGGCGACATCGTCAGATTTCTGGCTCCCGACTATGAAAGGCAGGAGGTCTTCGCTCACGTCGGCGGCCGGCCCCTCGGCATGGCCTTCGCGAAAGACGGCGCCCTCTTGTGCTGCATCGGCGGCATGGGGCTGTACCGCATCGGCAAGGACCGCCAGGTGGCCAAACTGACCGACGAGACCAAGCGGACCCCATTCTCGGTCATCGACGATTCGCGCCTCAAGCTGGCCGACGATCTCGATATCGCACCGGATGGCCGCGTCTTCTTCAGTGAAGCGACCATTCGATACGAGATGCATGAATGGGCGGTGGACTGCCTGGAATCGCGGGGTAATGGCCGGATCGTTTGCTACGACCCGAACGACAACTCGACACGGACGGTGCTGCGCAACCTGATTTTCCCCAACGGAATCTGCATGACCCACGACGGCGTCTCCTTCATGTTCGCGGAGACATGGGCATGCCGGGTGAGCCGATACTATTTCGGCGGCCCGAAGGCAGGCACCGTCGAGCCTGTGATCCCCGATCTCCCGGGCTACCCCGACAATATCAATCGGGCGTCCGACGGCACTTATTGGCTGGCCCTGGTGGGCATCCGCACGCCGTCGCTCGACCTGGCGTTGAAGATGCCGGGCTTCCGCCGACGGATGGCGCGCCGGGTCGCGCCCGATGAATGGCTGTTCCCCAATATCAATACGGGATGCGTTGTCCGCTTCGACGACCAGGGGCGCATTCTGGATGCGATGTGGGATCTCGGCGGTGAGAACCATCCGATGATCACCTCGATGCGCGAGCACAAAGGGCACCTCTACATCGGCGGCATATTCAACAACCGCATCGGCAAGCTGCCGCTCAAGGGCGCGGACCCGAACTGGACGGGGCCTCGATCCTATTGGGGCCGCGCATGACATTCACCTTGACCGGGATCCTGGACGCGGTCCTGGGGCGGGGCGAGAGCGCAATCACGGTTCCGGCGCTTGATGGCGCCCTGCGGCCCAATCGCAAGCTCGACGGAGCGTTCGAGCGCATCGCGATCGACCGTCCGAGCGGACTCATAGTGCGGCCGGATGGAATAGTGGCGAGCAGCGCCAACGAAATCCGCCGCCTGCAAGCGGGCGGCGCCTGGGTTCCTGTCTACAAGGCAGACACGACCATCTCCTGCCTGGGCGAGGCAGGAGACGGCATCGCCGTCGGGCTGGAGAACGGAACCGTGGAGATCATCGGCGGCCGGTTCGACGGCGCGACATTAAAGCCAACGCCCGAAGCGCGATGCCCGGTCGCGATCGCCGCACTCGAGGACAGCCTCTATGTCTGCCACGGCTCGGCATCGAATAGTCCGTCGGCGTGGCAGCGGGATCTCATGGAGCGCAATGCGTCGGGGTCTGTCTGGCTCTATGATCTGGCGGCCTCGGGCAATCGCCGTCGACTCGCCGACCGCCTGGCGTTTCCCGCGGGCATCGTCGCAAATCGAGAGACGCTGATCGTCTCCGAGAGCTGGCGGCATCGCGTCCTTCGTCTGCAGCGGTCGACGGGAGCGGTGCTCGACGTGCCGTTCGGCGATCTCCCGGGATACCCCGGCCAAATCTCGCGCGACGGCACGCAGGGCTATTTCCTGTCCGTCTTCGCACCGCGGAGCCAGCTCGTCGAATTCATTCTGCGCGAGCCACGCTACAAGCGGCGCATGCTGGCAGAGGTCGACCCTCGCTACTGGGTGGCGCCGTGCTATCGGGCGGGGCGCTCCTTCTACGAGCCTTTGCAGGGCGGCGGCGTCAAACATCTCGGGATGTTGAAACCTTGGGCGCCGACGCTGTCATTCGGAATGGTCATCCGAATGGACGAAAACTGCCTTCCCATCGAAAGCTTCCAAAGCCGCGCCGATGGCAGGACTCATGGCGTCGTCGGCGCGGTCCTGCATGGCGACTGCCTCTGCGTGGCCTCGAGAGGCGACGGTGTCATCGCCAGGCTCGGCGTTGCCGATAGCAGCTCAGGCCCGCCATGACGGCAATTCTCGAGCTTCGGGAGGGAACGAAGGAGTATCGCGGCGTTCCCGCGCTCAAGAATGTCACGTTCACGCTCGAACGCGGAGAGGTCCATGCTCTCCTCGGCGAGAACGGTGCCGGCAAATCGACGCTCACGAAAATGCTGGCAGGCGTCGTCCCCCCGACGTCGGGGCAGATCCTGATCGATGGGAAGCCCGCCGAGCTGACGAGCCCGGCGGATGCCCTCAGCAAGGGGATCGCGATGGTGTACCAGGAGACGAGCCTGGTTCCTTCGCTCACCGTCGCCCAGAATCTCTATCTCGCGGATGCGCGATGGTTCAACCGCCTTCGCGGGATCTATATCGCCGCCCAGCAATTCCTGCAGTCGCTGAACTTCCCTGTCGATCCCGCGGCGCTGGTCTCCAGCCTGGGCGCGGGACAGAAGCAGATGGTTGAGATCGCCCGGGCCGTTCACCACAAAGCGCGGGTGATCATCTTCGACGAACCCACGGGCACATTGACGCCCGAAGAAAAGCATCACTTCTTCGCTCTGGTCAAACGCCTGCGGACGCATGACGTCTCGATCATCTTCATTTCCCATGCCCTCGAAGAGGCGCTTCAGATCTCCGACCGGATCACGATCTTGCGGGACGGCGAGCATGTCGTCACGGACGCAACCCCAACCTTCGATCGAGCCCGCATCGTCAGAGCGATGGTGGGTCGAGCGCTGTCGGAGGAGCTCTACGGCAACGCCGACCAGAGACGGCGGCGACCCGCCGGCCGCAAGGTCTTGAGCGTCCAGAATCTGTCGATGGGGACTCTGGTCCGAAACAACACCTTCTCCGTCTTCGCCGGTCAGATAACGGGTGTTTTCGGGCTTATCGGCTCGGGCCGCACGGAGACCGCGAAAGTGGTCTCGGGCGTGATGAAGCGAGACTTCTTTCATGGCGGCCAAGTCCGGCTCGAAGGGCGGCCTGTCCGATACCGGGTTCCGTTGCCGGCGGTGCGCGACGGCATCCTCTACGTGACCGAGGATCGCAAGCTCGAGGGCTTCTTCGAAACGATGTCGATCGCGGAAAACATCTATCTGGGCGCGGTGGCGGGTGGCCAAGACCGATCACGCATCGTCAGCGCGGCCGACATGAAGAAACTTGCCGACGAATGGGTCAACGCCCTCAACATCAAGGTCATAAACCCTGGTGCCCGCGTGATCGAGCTCTCCGGCGGCAACCAGCAGAAAGTGGTTGTTGCGAAAGCCCTGGTGCAGAAGCCCAAGCTGATCATCTTCGACGAACCGACACGCGGCGTCGACGTCGGCGCAATCGCCGAGATTCACCAGCTCGTCAACAGGCTGGCCGACCAGGGTCTCGCGGTGATGGTCATCTCATCGTATTTGCCGGAGATCCTCCATCTTTCCGACCGAATACTGGTGTCGAGGCAGGGCCGAATCGTCGAGGAATTCACGGGGGCTGAAGCCAACGAGGAAATGATCATGTATGCAGCGGTTCACTGATGTCGCCCGGCATTGCCACCCTGAAGACGACGAGGGCGGCGCGCGACGTCATCTCGATCGCGGATATCGAGGCATTGGAGGCCCAGCCTTACGACGAGCTGATTCCGGCCCGGACTCTGCTCGACCTGTTGCGCGCGACCGCGCATCTGCATCCCGATCGGCCCGCCGTCACGAGCATCCCTGCCGGGGGATATGCGGGGCGGTCGCTCACCATCTCGCATCGAGACCTGTATAGAAAAGCGATCAGAGCGGCGAACCTCTTTCATAGCCTTCTGGAAAAGCAAGGGAGCGGTACGGTCGCGTTCCTCAGCTCCATCGTCGGTGGGATGATGGAGGCACTCCTCGGCGCGCAGATCGCGGGGGTTGCCAGCACGATCAACTATCTGCTCGGCGCCGACGTCATCGCCGATCTGCTGGCCGCGGAAAATGCCACCGTACTCGTCGTTTCGTCCCACGACGCCAACGCGGCGATCTGGCAGAAAGCGCAAACCGTCATCGAACGGATGCCCTCGCTCAGGCACGTCGTGGTGTTGGGGACGGCGGGAATCGGCGGTCCATCGATGATCGAGTTTGCCGAAGCCGCCAGCAGGCACAGCGCCGACGAATTGGAATTCGAGACACGGTCGTCAAGGGAAACCATCTGCGCGCTCTTCCATACGGGCGGCACGACCGGGCGTCCCAAGCTCGTCCGCCTGACCCACGGCAATCAAATCCACGCGGCCTGGGGCTTTGCCCAGGTTCACGGCCTCGATGAGACTGACGTCGCCATCGATGGTTTTCCTCTCTTTCATGTCGGCGGGACCATCACGAGCGGCCTCTCGCTATTGGCAGCCGGCGGCCACATAATCATACCCTCTCCCTACAGCTTGAGAGATCGGGAGGCGATCCGAACCTATTGGAACATTGTCGAAGCCTTCCGCGTCACCATAGTGAGCGGAGTTCCGACGTCGATCGCGGCGCTGGCCGAAATACCCACCGCGGGCTGCGACATCTCGTCGGTACGGATGGGCCTGACGGGCGGGGCGGTCTGCCCCAAGGTCGTGAGCGAGCGCTTCCGCGACCGGACGGGGATCCGGCTCTATGAGACATACGGAATGACCGAGACGGCGGCCGCGATCGCGTTCAATCCAGGGCGCGGGACACCGCTGCAGGGGAGTGTCGGGTTCCGGGCTCCTTTTTCCCAGACCAGGATCGTTAGTCTCGATCCCGCCCATCGCGACGCGATCTGTCCTCCCCGGACGAGCGGCCTGGTCATGGTCAAGGGACCGCAGGTCTTCCCCGGTTATGTCGACCCCAAGCACAACCAGGGGGTACGCAACGAGGACGGCTGGCTGATTACGGGTGATGTCGGATACATGACCGACGATCAAAGGCTCGTTCTGACGGGCCGCGAAAAGGACCTCATCATTCGAAGCGGCCACAACATCAATCCCGCCGACATCGAGGACGTCGCCAACATGTTTCCGGGCGTCCAGATCAGCGCCGCTGTCGGGATGCCGGACGCCTATGCGGGCGAGGTGCCGATCGTTTTCGCCGTACCGGCGCCAGGCGTTCACCTCGATGCCGGTCTCCTGCAGCGGTACTTGGACGACCACGTCGCCGAGCCGCCAGCGAAACCCAGGCTGGTCATCCTGGTCGACGCCTTGCCGACAACGGCCGTCGGAAAGATCATCAAAGCGGATCTCCGAGACCGCGCGGTCGTCGAGAAGGCGCGGATCGAAGCTGAGCGCATTTTCGGCACGTCGGTCGCCCCGCGCGTCACCGTCGCCAGGGATGACAAGCTGAACACCGTCGTGCGCGTGGACATCCAGACCCAGGATGCCGCCGGCATCGAGAAACTGAAGAGCGTGCTCGCGCCGTTGCCGCAGCGCTATACCGTGGTCGCCACGCCCGCCGAGCCACCATCTGGCCCCGTCATCGTGGAGCGTAGCGGCAGCGTCGTGACCATCACGCTCAACCGTCCGGCGTCCTTGAATGCCCTTTCT
>Ga0134125_10008574_pt1 | contig 11537 bp, 5 predicted proteins | sample KB31751_FD_96464 | JGI IMG/M metagenome (GOLD analysis project Ga0134125, IMG submission 96464) | Terrestrial soil microbial communities with excess Nitrogen fertilizer from Kellogg Biological Station, Michigan, USA - KB3-175-1 | ecosystem: Environmental > Terrestrial > Soil > Unclassified ... | reverse complement strand
TCTCCCACCGCCGCGCCTCACGGTTCCCGGTGACTCCGCAGAGAGGGGCTGGTCATGACCACGCTCGGCACCAACACGGCCCAGTTCTCGGTGGCCGTGCCCGGCAAGCAGCCCGGCGCCATCGTGCTCTCCTGGGGTGCGGCCACCGATATCGGACGCAGACGCGACCACAACGAAGACAGCTTTCTCGCGACCTCGCCCATCTTCGCCGTCGCAGACGGAATGGGCGGCCACTCCTCAGGCGACATCGCGAGCGCCGCCGTCGTGACGCGACTGGCGGAATCTGTCTCGACCGACTTCACGAGCCAGGACGTGATCGAGGAGGCGCTCATGGCCGCGACCCTCGACATTGCGCAGGCGGCAGATGATCGGCAGCTCGGTGTGGGCACGACGGTGACGGGGGCGGCCCTCACCCTGCAGGCAGGCAAGCCGTACTGGGACATCTTCAACATCGGGGACTCCCGCGTGTACATGTTCGAGCACAACGAGCTCGTTCAGATCACCGTCGATCACTCCGTCGTGCAGGAACTCGTCGACGCGGGCATCATCAGCGAAGCGGATGCCGAATCGCATCCGGATGGAAACATCATCACCCGGGCCGTCGGTTTCAATGCCGCGCCGATGCCCGACTACTGGCTGCTGCCCGTGCGCGCGGGACTGCGTCTGCTGCTCTGTTCGGATGGCCTCAGCAAGGAGGTCGGCAGCGAACGATTGCGGCTGCACCTCGCCGCCGGCCTCAGCGCGAGCGAAACTGCCCAGGCGCTCGTCGATGCCGCGCTCGCCGCCGGCGGACGCGACAACGTCACCGTTCTCGTCGTTGACGTCGTGCAGTGTGGCTCAGTGTCCGACGCCCCCCATAAGGGGGGCAAATAGGCCTGTCATCAGGGGATTTGCCACTGATGGGACACAGCTCGACGTGCCTACAATGGGACACTGGGCCTGACGGCTGCGCTGCTCGGCGTTGCACGGATGCCGCGATGACGAGCGAGGGGGAGCCATGGCACGACGACTACCGTCCCAGCCTCCCGTGCTGCCCGGCTTCTCTCACGTCCACGTGCTCGGCTCGGGCGGCTTCGCCGACGTCTTCCTGTACGAGCAGAACATGCCGCGTCGCCAGGTCGCCGTCAAGGTCATGCTGAGCGAGATGGTCAATGACCACGTGCGCCAGATGTTCCAGGCCGAGGCGAACCTCATGGCGCAGCTCAGCGCCCATCCGTCGATCCTCACGGTGCACCAGGCGAGCGTCTCCTCCGACGGCAGGCCGTACCTGGTGATGGAACTCTGCTCCTCGTCACTCAGTGAGCGATACCGCAGGGAGCGGCTGCCCGTGCCGGAGGTGTTGCGCATCGCCGTCAAGATCGGAAGCGCGATCGAAACCGCGCACCGGGCCGGCGTGCTGCACCGCGACATCAAGCCGTCCAACATCCTCATGACGGCGTACGGGCATCCGGTGCTCTCCGACTTCGGCATCGCGGCGACCCTCGGCGAGTCAGATTCGCAGGAGGCCATCGGAATGTCGATTCCGTGGTCCGCGCCCGAGGTGCTGATGGATGAGACCTCCGGCAGCGTCGCCTCCGAAGTTTGGTCGCTCGCGGCGACGGTCTACTCGCTCCTCGCAGGCCGTTCACCGTGCGAGATCCCGGGGGAGTCGAACAAGTCGGCCGACCTTGTCTCGCGCATCAATCGCGCGAAGATCCAACCGATCGGGCGTAGCGACGTCCCCGCAAGCCTCGAGCAGGTGCTCATCAGGGCGATGTCGCGCAAACCCGAGAACCGGCCGCAGACCGAGCTGGAACTCGTGCACGAGTTCCAGGCGATCGAGACCGAACTCGGGGTGCCGCAGACTCCGATCGAGGTCGCGATGGACGACTGGGCGCTCGCCACCGTCTCCGATCTCGAGGATCGGACGCGCATCCGCGGTGTCGCCGGTGCCGTGTCGTCAACCAGGGCTCGTCGCCGTCGCCGAGCGGTCTCTGCCGACGCGAGTTACGCGCCGGTCGGCACGCTGCACCGGCAGGATGCCGCGCCCGGCAGCACGGGTACCCGGCCGCTCAATCAGGGCAAGGGGATGCGCGCGCTCGCGTGGGGCGTCGTGGCGAGTGCGGTCGTCGTGATCGTGCTGCTCGCCACGGTTACCCTCGTGCTCGTTCGCTCCGACAGCGGCGGAATACCCCAGGTCACCGACGTCGCTGCGACCACGACCGCTCGGTCCGTCATCTTCAGCTGGAGCGACCCCGGCATCGCCGTCGACGACTCGTACCAGGTCACGACGAGCGACGGCAAGTCGAGCATCCAGAGTGCAACCAAGTTTCCGGTTGACGCACAGCCGGGCGATCGCGTCTGCATCACTGTAGCGGTCAACCGCGCGGGCAAGGTCGGCCCGCCGAGCACCGAGAAATGCGTCAACTTCACCGGATGATGGGCCCCGATGTTTAGGCGCTGGCTTTCCACCCACAAATCGCTCTTCGTCACGGTGACGAGCGCGGTCCTTGCCGGCGCGCTCGTGGTGACCGTCGCGATCGTCTCCAATGGCTACACCGCCCAGCACCTCGACCTGAACGACGGTTCGGTGTGGGTATCGAATGGCACCGATCAGGTGATCGGCAGGGCAAACACGCAGGTGCTCGAGCTCAACACGGTGGTCGCGAGCACCGGCGTCGAATTGAACGTCGTGCAGAACGACTCCTCGGTATTGCTCGTCGATCAGAGCGACAGCAAGGTCGACATCGTCGATCCGGCGACGTCGAAGGTGACCGACAGCGTTCCCCTGCCATCCGCAAATCCCGAGGTCTTCCTCGCGAGCGGGCAGGTCGTCATCCACGCGCGCACGACCGGCGAGCTCTGGATCGTGCCGCTCACAGCTCTGCCGAAGTTCGATGCTGAGTCCCAGCCGACACTGAGCCTCGGTACCGATTCGGTCGTGAGCATGACGCCGGAGGGAGTGCTCTTCGCCTATTCAGCCGAGGCCAAGCAGGTGTACCGGGTGGATGTCTCGAAGTCCGACGCCGTGACCCAGACGAGCGCAGTGAACGGCTTCGGCACCTCGCGAAGCGTCATGTCGATCACCTCGGTTGGCGACACCTGGGCGCTGCTCGACGCGACGTCGAGAAAGCTCCTCGTCAACGGCCGCACCGTGAATCTGGCGAAGTTCATCGGGTCTGACTCGAACCCGGCGATTCAACGGGCCGCGACCGAGGGCGACGCGGTGCTGATCGCCGACCGTGACGGGCTCGTCAGCGTGCCGCTCGGCGGTGGCGACGCGCAGTCGCTCATGAGCGGTAGGAGCGGCTTTGCCGCCGCGCCGACAGTGGTGGCCGGATGCGCGTACGCCGCGTGGTCCGACGGCACGGCCTGGCGCCGGTGTGATGGCGGTGCGGCCGCCACCCTGCTCCTCAAGAAGGTGCCGAAGGGTGCGGCCCGCCTCGAGTTCCTCTCCAACGGTGCGCGCGTGGTGCTCAACGACCCGCGCGGCGGCGGGTCGTGGGCGGTGCAGCAGAGCGGCGAACTCATCGACAACTGGGCGCAGCTCATCGAGGTGAAGCAGGATCAGCAGCAGGTCGAGCAGAACGACGAAGACACGCCTCCCGACTACGAGAAGACCCAGGTGCCCCCGGTCGCCGTCGCCGACCAATTCGGTGCGCGACCGGGCCGATCGAGCGTTCTCCCGGTGCTGCTGAACGACTATGACCCGAACGGCGACGTCCTGGTGGTCTCCACCGTCACCTCCATCGACGAGAACGTGGGTCGGCTCGACCTGATCAACAACCAGCAGCAGGTTCAGCTGACGCTCAGTCCGACGGCGAGCGCTCCCTTCTCGTTCGAGTACACCATCACCGACGGCCGCGGCGGCAGCGCGACGGCGACGGTCACGGTGACGGTTCGCGCGCCGGGCGAGAACTCCGCCCCGGTGCAGGTGCGGAAGACGCGCGCGCTCGTGGCGCAGGGCGGCCGCGTGACGACGCCGGTGCTCGGCGACTGGGTGGACCCCGACGGTGATGCGTTCTACCTCGCCGGTGCCTCCACCTCCGAGCCCGATACCGTGAGCTACAAGCCGGAGGGCACGGTCGTCTTCACCGAGGGCGGCGCGGCGAGTGCGCTGCGCTCGGTGTCGCTGTCGGTCTCCGACGGAACGGCAACGGGAACGGGCAACGTCGCGGTCACGGTGAAGCCCGTGGGAAAGGTGCCGATCGTCGCCGAGCCCTTCGTGGTGCTCAGTTACGCCGGGCAGGAGGCGACCGTGTCGCCGCTCGATCACGTGCGCGGCGGCACAGGCGTGCTGCGACTCGCAAGCGTGCCGTCGAAGCCCGGCGCCACGATCACCCCGAGCCTCGACAACGGCACCTTCCGCTTCAGGAGTGACACCCCGGGTACCTACTACGTGGATTACGTCGTCAACGACGGCGACCAGACCGCGAACGGGGTCGTGCGGATCGACGTCGCGGCACCGCCGGACGCGAACACCAAGCCGATCACGATTCCGAAGACCGTCTTCGTCTCGACTCTCGGAACGCAGACCATCGACGTCGCGACGACCGACATCGACCCGGCCGGCGGCGTGCTCCTCGCGACGCGCATCGAGAACCTGCCCCAGACATCCGGGGTGCGCGCCGAAATTCTCGACCAGAGCGCCGTGCGCGTCACCCTCACCGCCCCGCTCGCGGGCGGCCCGGTGCGCTTCAACTACTGGGTGACGAACGGCCTCGCGGAGGCCGAGGGTGTCATCACCGTGGTCGAGATCCCCGAACCCGCGCGCCTCCAGCCTCCCATCGCGAACGACGACAACGCGACCGCTCGAGTCGGAGACGTCATCAACATCCCCGTGCTCGCCAACGACGTGCAGCCCGACGGCAAGGAACTGACCCTCAAGCCGCAACTCTCGACGGCGCTCAGCGGCAGTTCGGGGCTGCTGTTCGCCTCCGGCGACGTGCTGCGCTACCTCGCGCCCTCGCGACCTGGTAACTTCACCGCGGTCTACGAGGTCGCCGGTCCGGACGGGCAGGTCGCCCAGGCGCAGGTGCACATCGCCGTGCGCGAGGCCGTGCAGGCGACGAACAGCCCGCCCGCGCCGCTGACCGTGATCGGCAGGGTGATCGCCGGGGAGACGGTGCGCATCAAGATTCCGCTCGCCGGCATAGATCCGGATGGCGACTCCGTGCAATTGCTCGGACAGGCGACGAACCCCGAAAAGGGTTCGGTGACGGGGGTCGGCACCGACTACATGGACTACGAGGCCGGCAGCTACTCGGCGGGCACCGACTCGTTCACCTACACCGTCATCGATTCGCTGGGCGCGCGGGCAACCGGCACCGTGCGAGTCGGCATCAGCCCGAAGGCCGAGGGGGCGCGCAATCCGGTGGCCACGCAGGACGATGTGCTCGTGCGTCCCGGTCGCACGGTGTCGATCCAGGTGCTCGACAACGACTCTGATCCCGACGGCGGCCTGTTGACCGTGACGAGTGTCAACCCGAACGGCAGCGATGTCACGGCGAAGATCGTGGACAACTACGTGCGCGTCACACCGCCGAAGACACCGGGTCGCTACGGGCTCGTCTACACGATCGAGAACAAGTACGGCGGCACGGCGTCGGCCTTCATCACCGTCACGGTCGATCCGAATGCACCGCGCGCGTATCCGATAGCCAGCGATACCGTGCTGACGCTGTCCGACATCCTGGGCCGCGACAGCGTCGATGTGGATGTGCTCAAGAACGTCTTCTTCGCCGACGGTGACCCGAGCGAACTCGCCGTTTCGATCATGCCGGGCTACGGCGCCTCGGCGAGTGTGCTCACGGACAAACGGGTGCGAGTGGCGATCGGGCAGAAGAGCCAAATCATCCCCTTCGCGGTCGCGAACCCCGACGACTCGAGCATCGTGTCCTACGCCTTCATCTGGGTTCCGGGCCTCAACGACGCCCTGCCGCAGTTGAACCGCAAGGCGCCCCCGCTGCAGGTTCGCAGCGAGTCGACGCTGACCATCGACCTCGACGACTATGTGGTCGCGGTCGACGGCAAGCGCGTGCGCCTGACCGACTCGAGCACAGTGCAGGCCACTCACGCGAACGGCGACAATCTCGTCGTGAACGACCACACGCTGAGCTTCACCTCGGCGTCAAAGTACTTCGGCCCGGCCTCTATCTCCTTCGAGGTCACCGACGGTTCGAGCGCGAGCGATCCGAACGGGCGTAAGGCGACACTCGTGCTCCCGATCACCGTCACGCCGCGGCAGAACCAGCCTCCGGTGTTCAACGGCGCTGTCATCGAGTTCGAGCCGGGCCAATCAAAGAACCTCGACCTGCTCAAGCTCACGACGTACCCCTATCCGAAGGACGTCGACGAGCTCGCGTATTCCGTGCTCGCGCCGTTGCCCACGGGCTTCAGCTACACCCTCACCGGGCAGAAGCTCGCCATCAGGGCGAACGACAACGCGGTCAAGGGCAGCACCACCTCCCTGGTGCTCGGAGTGCGCGACGACCTGAGCGCCGGACAGTCGGGGCGCATCGAGCTCGATGTCGTGGCGTCAAGCAGACCGCTCGCGTCTGCCGCGCCAGACTCCGTCGTCGTGCCGCGGGGTCAGACGAAGACCGTCGACGTGCTCGCCAACGACGAGGCAACGAACCCGTTCCCCGGCCAGCCGCTCAAGGTGATCGCGATCAGGGGTCTCGACGGAAACACGATTCCGCCGGGACTCAGCGTGACCCCGAACGCCGACAAGAGCAGGCTCACCGTCACGGTCGACGCCTCCGCGAAGCCCGGCGACACGAGCCTGCAGTATGAGGTCTCCGACGCGACTGGTGACTCGGAACGCTACGTCTGGGGCACGGTCACCATCTCGGTGCAGGATCGACCGGATGCGCCCACCGGCGTGCAGGAGCTCTCCTTCGGCGACGGCGTCGTGCGCATCGCCTGGACGGCCGCCCAGTTCAACAACTCGCCGATCATCGGCTACGACGTCACGGCCGTGCGCGCCGACACCGGCGCGGTCTTCGGCAAGACCCGCTGTCTCGTGACGAGCGGCTGCGATATCCCGACGCCCGGCAACGGTCCGGATGACGCCGTGCGCATCTCGGTCACCGCCACGAACGCGATCGGCGAGTCCGATCCCGGGTCGCTGGGCAGGTCGGTCTGGTCGGATGTGCTGCCCGCGGCCCCGGCATCCGTCACGGCCACCGCGACCAACTCCGCACCGGCCGGCGGATCGGTGCGAGTGGACTGGAGCACCGTGCCGACGCCGCCGAAGGGTACTTCCGTGGTCGGCTACACCGTGCTCATCGGCGGCCTGAGTGTCGATGTCGCCGCGGGTCAGAACAGCTATGAGTTCCTGAACGGCGGCGGCGAGCTCGCGAACAACAACAACTACACGGTCACCGTGTTCGCCAGGAACAGCGCGCAGGTCACAAGTGCCGCCGACTGGAACCGCAGCAGCGTGTCGGTGACCACCGTGGGCCCGCCGAGCCAGACCGCCGGAGGCGTCACCGCCATCAGCGACGCCGCGACCGGCGACATGCAGGTGACGTGGGGCGCGAGCGACCCGAACGGTCGCCCCTCGGTGACGTACCGAGTCACGAGGTTCAACGCGGGCGCGACCGCACCGACGACCTGCCCGAACGGCGGCACCGCGGGGGTCAGCTCACCCTGGACCGACACCACCGCCGTCGATGGCCACGGCTACTTCTATGTCATCAGCGCGGACAACGGCCTGTACTGCACGCCGACCGTATCGGCTACGGCGATCAGTCAGACCGCGCCGGGGCAGGCCAGCGGAACCGCGAGCATCGCCGACCATTCGGCCACCGGCCAGTTCGACATCAAGGCCGGATCGAGCTTCTCGGTCGCCTCGGGCACCGCGACGCGCTACGAGTACCGCCTGAACGGCGGCGGTTGGGCCGAGGTAGCGGCCGGCCAGTGGCTCACCTCCGCCGCCGACACGAGCGTGTACGGCACGACGGTGACCGTCGAGTACCGCGGATGCCGGGACGCGAGCGAGAACTACTGTGGTGCGGCCTCGGCGCCGATTTCGCTCACCCCGGTGAACACGCGAGCGGCGATCGTCAGCTGCCAGGTCGGCAACGTTCCGAACTCGACGGTTCCGCTCAACGCGGGCTCGCCGGTCGTGCACTGGCTCTACTCCTACAACGACGGCGGAGTCCTCTCCGCCTGGAGTGGCTTCAGCGAGAACGCCTCGGCCCCGTCGCCCGCGCCGCTCGGCTCCGGTACCACCTCGGTGCGGGTGAAGACGGTGGTCGAGATCGGCCCATCGCCGTACTACACCGATCCGGGCTATGGCGAGGGGACGTGCACGCCATGATAAGAATTCACTGCACGATGATCGACACCAGCCGAAAGAACCGAGGGGCAGCGCTATGACCATGACACCCGAACAGGCCGCCTGGTTCTCCGACATCTTCAATCGGCTGGTTGCGAACGTCGATCAGGTGCTGCTCGGCAAGACCTTCGTGGTCAAGCTCTCCTTCACCGCGCTCCTGAGTGAGGGGCACCTGCTGCTCGAGGACTTCCCGGGCACCGGCAAGACCTCCCTCGCGCGCGCCATGGCGCAGAGCGTCAAGGGGCTGAACAACCGCATCCAGTTCACCCCGGACCTCCTGCCCGGCGATATCACCGGTGTGAGCATCTACGACCAGCGCTCCGGCAGCTTCGAGTTCCACCAGGGACCGATCTTCGCCAACATCGTGCTCGCCGACGAGATCAACCGTGCGAGCCCGAAGACCCAGGCCGCCCTGCTCGAGGTCATGGAGGAGGGCCACGTCACCGTCGACGGCATCAGCCACGACGTGGGCGCGCCGTTCATGGTCATCGCCACCCAGAACCCGATCGAGCAGGCCGGCACCTACCGTCTGCCCGAGGCGCAGCTCGACCGCTTCATCATGAAGGCGTCGATCGGCTACCCGGACCACGCCTCGACCCTGCGCATCCTCGAGGGAGCCGGCACGAAGGCCCACGATGTGACGGTACCGGCCATCGCGACGGCGGATGTCATCGTGGAGATGGGCGCACTCGCCCGCACGGTGCACGTCGACCCGTCGATCAACGACTACGTCTCCAGGATCGTGGATGCGACGCGCACCGCCGTCGAGGTTCGTCTCGGTGTGAGCGTGCGCGGTGCCCTCGCGCTCATCCGCACGGCCAAGACGCTCGCCGCGGCCAATGGTCGCCACTATGTCATCCCGGATGACGTCAAGGCACTCGCCGAGCCCGTGCTCGCGCACCGTCTGGTGCTCGATCCCGAGGCGGAGTTCGAGGGTGTGACGCCGTCGAGCATCATCAGCCAGATCATCATCGAGACCCCGCCGCCCACCGACAGGCAAGCGGTGTGAACAGCAGGGCCGACTCGTCGCGCACCACCACCAGATCGGTGCGCGGGGTCACGGCAACGCGGTCGGCGCGCTTCGATTCCGTCTACGACACCTCAACCGAGGGACTGACCAACGCCAGGACGAAGATCGTCGGAAACCGCACCGGATTCCTCGCCGACCTGGTGATCGCGCTCGTGCGGGCGACCAAGGGCATCCGCGGCCTCGCCGCTGCCTGGTGGGCGCGAGCATCCGCCGTCGTGACGCCGCTCGGGTGGTCATTCGCCCTCCTCGTTCCCCTCGCCTTCGGCTTCGGCTACCTCTTTTCGTGGCTCGAGCTCGTCGCGATCGCCTGGGCCGCGCTCGTACTCGTCATCGTCGCCGCCATCTACCTCATCGGACGCAGCTCATTCATCGTGCACCTCGGCATCCCGCGCCGACGCGTGGTGGTGGGGGAGGAGGCGACCGGCGTCGTCACCGTGACCAACCCGAGTCGCCGCCGCCTGCCCGGGCTCAAGGTCGAGATCCCCGTGGGCAACGGACTCGCCGAGCTCGCCATCCCGGGCCTCGCGCGGGGAGCGGTTGCGCAACACGCGTTCGCCATCCCCACGACGCGTCGCGGAGTGCTCTCCGTCGGGCCCGTGCGCACGGTGCGCGCCGACCCGATCGGTCTCGTACGCAGGGAGCTGTTCTGGACGGACTCCACCGATCTCTTCGTGCACCCGCGCACGGTCGCCATCCCGAGCACCAGCACGGGGCTCATCCGGGATCTCGAGGGTTCTCCCACGCGAGATCTGAGCAACAGTGACGTCTCGTTTCATGCGCTGCGCGAGTACCTTCCGGGCGACGAGCGACGCAACATCCACTGGAAGAGCACGGCCAAGACCGGCGTCTACATGGTGCGGCAGTTCGAGGAGACCCGCCGCAGCCATCTCGTGATCGCGCTGAGTCTCGCGAGTGCGGACTACGCGAACGAGGAGGAGTTCGAGATGGCGGTGAGCGTCGCCGGCTCGCTCGGCACCCGCGCCATTCGCGACGCCCGCACCGTCTCCGTCGTCGCGAGCGAGCGCACGCCGGAGTTCGCCAAGCGCAAGGTGTTTGCCGTGCGCACGCTCAGCACCCTCACCACCTCGAGACTTCTCGACGATCTGGCCACCGTGGAAACCGCAGAGTCGGCGCTCGCGATCCTCGATGTCGCCAGAGTCACCTCCGATCAGGTGAGCGGCATCTCGGTGGCCTTTCTCATCTGCGGCTCGACGCCGACGGCGGCGCAGCTCAGGGCCGCCTCCACGCGATTCCCGATCGGCGTCGAGGTGGTCGCGATCGTCTGCGATCCGCAGACCGTGCCCGGCCTCCGCCGCGTTGCCGGGCTCAGCGTGCTGACCATCGGATTCCTCGAAGACCTGCGCAAGTCGCTCGCTCGATCGGCGGCCGCGTGAGATCAAGAGGCCCAAGCACGGCATTCATCGCGGTCAACACCGCGATGATGTGGTTGGCGACTGCCGTGGCCTCGGCCGCTCTGTGGCCGATCTATCGCAGCTACGAGCTCGTCGTGCTCGTGGCCGTCACCACGATCGCGGCCTCGGCGCTCGCCATCCTGGGCGCGGTGTTCCGCTGGCGCAGCTATGTCATGTTGCTCTCCACGATCGCGCTCTACCTTCTGCTGGGCGTGCCGCTGGCCGTGCCGGATCGCTCGCTCTACGTCGTGCTCCCCACCGTTGACGGCCTCCTCTCCCTGCTCGCCGGCGCCGCTCTCGGCTGGAAGCAGCTGCTGACGATCACGCTGCCCGTCGGCAGTTACCAGGCGCTCCTGGTGCCCGCCTTCCTCCTCGTGCTCGTGACCGTCGTCGTCGGACTCTCGCTCGCCCTGCGCTCGAGACGCGGCGACCTCGCCGTGCTGGCTCCCGCGGCCGTGTTCATTGTGGCGCTCGCCTTCGGACCCGAGCACGCAAGCTGGCCGCTGCAGCTCTCGCTCGGCCTGCTGGCAAGCCTCCTCGCCTGGCTTGCGTGGCGCCGCTGGTACCGCAGGCGCGAGGCGATCAAACTCCTCTCACGCGTCGGCACCGCGCCGGACGGAACGCCCGCGACGCTCCCGCAGCTGCGAGGGTTCTCCGGCTTTCGCGCCATTCTGAGCGCGGGGGTCATTCTCCTCATCGCGTCCTCATCCGGCGTCGCGGCCTCCGTGCTCGCGCCGCCAACGGGTCCGCGCGAGGTCGTGCGTTCCGCGAT
>Ga0134125_10008571_pt1 | contig 11539 bp, 8 predicted proteins | sample KB31751_FD_96464 | JGI IMG/M metagenome (GOLD analysis project Ga0134125, IMG submission 96464) | Terrestrial soil microbial communities with excess Nitrogen fertilizer from Kellogg Biological Station, Michigan, USA - KB3-175-1 | ecosystem: Environmental > Terrestrial > Soil > Unclassified ... | reverse complement strand
CGATGGGTGCCACCGACTGCGTCAATCCGAAGGACCACGACCAGCCGGTCCAGCAGGTGATCGTGGAAATGACTGGCTGGGGCGTGGACCACAGCTTCGAGTGCATCGGCAACGTCAACGTGATGCGCGCGGCGCTGGAATGCGCGCACCGCGGCTGGGGCCAGTCGGTGATCATCGGCGTGGCCGGCGCGGGCCAGGAGATTTCCACCCGCCCGTTCCAACTGGTCACCGGGCGCAAGTGGATGGGCACCGCGTTCGGCGGCGTGAAGGGTCGCAGCCAGCTGCCCGGCATGGTCGAGGAGGCGATGAAGGGCGAGATCGAACTGGCACCGTTCGTCACCCATACCATGGGACTGGAGCAGATCAACGAAGCCTTCGAACTGATGCACGAGGGCAAGTCGATCCGCTCGGTGATCCACTACTGAGGCCCGCGATGGAACGCATCGAACACCGCGCCTGCTTTGGCGGCTGGCAGGACGTGTACCGGCACGACTCGGTCGTGCTGGGTTGCGCGATGAACTTCGCCGTCTACCTGCCGCCGCAGGCAGAGCAGGAGCGACTGCCGGTGCTGTACTGGTTGTCGGGGCTCACCTGCACCGAACAGAACTTCATCGCCAAGGCCGGTGCGCAACGCTACGCCGCCGAGCACGGCGTGATCGTGGTGGCGCCGGACACCAGCCCGCGCGGCGCGGGCGTGGCGGACGACCCGGCGTACGACCTGGGCCAGGGTGCGGGCTTCTACCTCAACGCCACCGAGCAACCCTGGGCCGCGCATTACCGCATGCACGACTATGTGGTCGACGAGTTGCCCGCGCTGGTCGAGGCGGCGCTCCCGGCCAATAGCGTGCGCGGCATCAGCGGGCATTCGATGGGCGGCCACGGCGCGCTGACGATTGCGCTGCGCAATCCCGGGCGTTACCGCAGCGTATCGGCGTTCGCGCCTATCGTTGCGCCGGCGCGGGTGCCCTGGGGCGAACGGGCGTTCACCGCCTACCTCGGGCCGGATCGCGCGGACTGGGCGCGTTACGACACCACCGAACTGCTGCAGACGGCGAGCGAGCGCCTGCCGCTGCTGGTGGACCAGGGCGGGGCCGACGAATTCCTCGGCACGCAGCTCAGGCCGGAACTGCTGCGCGAGGCCTGCGCGAAGGCGAACCATCCGCTGACCTTGCGCCTGCATCCGGGCTATGACCACAGCTACTACTTCGTGGCCAGCTTCATCGGCGAGCATGTCGCCTGGCATGCCAAGGCACTGAAGGGCTGATGCCCGGAAAGCACCCCACCCTAGCCCTCCCCTGCGAGCAGGGGAGGGAGGACAGCTCCTCTGCCTGCAGGGGAGGTTTCAGCAGCGACGGGTTTCCCCTCCCCCTGCCTGTAGGGGGAGGTTGGGAGGGGGTGGCTCTCAGCGCAGCGCGAGGAAATCCGCGCTGACCACGAAGCGCACCGCATCCAGCCGCAGCCGCGACTGCGGCAGGGCGGTGAGCAAGGCGTCGCGTTCGGCCGCCACGCTGGCGATTTCCGCGGCGCTGATCGACGGGTTCACCGCGCGCAGCGCCGTGAGGCGCGACAGCTCGGCGTGCAGCGCGGCGCCGGCCTCGGCCATCGCGGCGGCTATCATCGCCTGCGCGCGGGCGCCGGTCGCCAGCTCGGCCTTCTCCAGCATTGGCGGCACCAGCTTGGCGAGGAACTTGCGGTAGCGCGGCACCTCGATGTTGCGGTCGGCGGCCTTGCGCAGCGCCGCTTCGCTGGGCTGGAAGTCCGCGCGCTCGGCGAGCCGGGTGTCGATGGTGACGGCGATTGGCAGCGCGGGCAGGAAACGTTCCGCGTCGAGCTTGCGGTCGGCCACGCACTCCAGCACGAACACCGCCTGCAGCAGCGCACTGCGCGGCGGCAGCGCGTCGTCCACCATGAAGGCGGCATTGCCCTGTTCGCCGGAGAGCGCGAGGTCGAGCGCGCCGGCGATCATCGGGTGGTCGAGCCGCAGCAGCGGCAGCTCCTCGCGCGCCAGTGCCACGGCGCGGCTGAAGGTGGCCGACTGCGGCCCTTCAGCGAAGCCGGGCAGGGCGTCGGTGGAGAGGTATTGCGGGTCGAGCAGCAGCACCTTGCCGCCCAGTTCCTCGGCGTGGATGCCGTAGGCTTCCAGCAGGCGCTGCAGGTAGGCGTCGCGGGCCGGGTCCTCGTCCTCGCGGCGGAAAGCCTGGGCCAGGGCCTCGGCGTGCGGGTCGCGGCTGGCGGCCAGTTCCAGCAGGTGGTCGCGGCCCGCGCGGATCAGTTCGGCCATCTGCTCGTGGGCGGCGCGTGTCTCGACCAGCAGCGCGTCCAGCTCCTGGTCACGGCCGTCGTCGCCGCGCGCGTGCTGGTCGGCCAATCGCGCCAGCGTGTCGCCGTAGCGGCGCAGCAGCTCGCGGCCGTCGGCCGGGCTCTGCCGGAACGCGTCCACGCCTTCGTCGTACCAGCGTGCCAGCACGTGCTGCGCGCTGTCGGCCACGGCGAGGATGTGGATGCTGATGTCGTGGTTCTGGCCGATGCGGTCGAGGCGACCGATGCGCTGCTCCAGCAGGTCGGGGTCCAGCGGCAGGTCCCACAGCACCAGCCGGTGCGCGAACTGGAAGTTGCGCCCTTCCGAGCCGATCTCCGAGCACAGCAGCAGGCGCGCGCCGTCGGGCTGGGCGAAGTACGCCGCGTTGCGGTCGCGCTGCACGATGCCGAGGCCTTCATGGAAGCGCGCGATGCCGGCGCCGCTGCGCGTGCGCAGCGCTTCCTCCAGCGCCAGCACCTTGGCCTGGCTGCGGCAGATCAGCAGGAACTTGTCCTGCGGATGCGCATCGAGCAGTTCCACCAGGGCATTCAGGCGCGGGTCGTTCGCGTAGTCCAGTTCCAGCACCGGCGGCGGCTGCTGGATGTCGGCGTGGAACTCGGCCAGCAGTGACTGGCGCGTGGCCTCGTCGAGGCCGGCGGCGTCCAGCACCTGCCACTGCGGCACGCGCTTGGGAAAGCCGCCGATGCCGGCGCGGCGGTTGCGGAACATCGCGCGGCCGGTGCCGTGGCGGTCGATCAGCGCGGCGAGGATCTCGCGCGCGTGCTCGGGCCTGGTGGTGTCGGCGAGCCGCGCTTCCAGTGCCGCGTCGCCGGCGAAGGCCTTGCGCAGCGTGGCGAGCTGGGCCTCGTCCAGCGGCTCGCCGTCCAGCAGCTTGTCGGCGATGTGCGAGAGCGGTTCGAAGTGCCCGGCCTCGGCCAGGTAGGCGTCGAGGTCGTGGTAGCGCTGCGGATCGAGCAGGCGCAGGCGGGCGAAGTGGCCGCTGCGGCCCAGCTGTTCCGGCGTGGCGGTGAGCAGGATCACGCCCGGCGTCTTCGCGGCCAGCCGCTCCACCAGCGTGTAGCGCGGGCTCGCGGCCTCGGGCGTCCAGGCGAGATGGTGCGCCTCGTCCACCACCAGCAGGTCCCAGGGCGCATCGAGCAATTGCTGCGCACGCTTCGGGTTCGCTTCGAGGAAGGCGAAATCCGCGATCACCAGCTGCTCGTCCTCGAACGGATTGCCCGTGTTCGCACCGGGATCTTCGTCCGACGGCGTCAGCGCCTCGCAGCGCTCTTCGTCGTAGATCGCGAAGCTGAGGTTGAAGCGGCGCAGCAGCTCCACGAACCACTGGTAGACCAGGGTGTCGGGCAGCAGCAGCAGCACGCGCGATGCACGGCCGGTGGCGAGCTGGCGCGCGAGGATCATGCCGGCTTCGATGGTTTTTCCCAAGCCCACCTCGTCGGCCAACAGCACGCGTGGCGGGCGGCGGGCGGCGGCGATGCCGGCCACGCGCAGCTGGTGCGGCACCAGGCCCACACGGGCGGCGCCCAGGCCCCACATCGGCGAGCGGCGGGCCTCGGCGCGGCGACGCAGGCCTTCCACGCGCAGCTCGAACTGGCTCACCGGGTCGGTGCGCCCGCCGATCAGGCGGTCGTCGGCCTGGCTCACGCTCTGCTCGTCGTCGAGCTGGCCCTCGTGCAGCTCGCGGCCCTCGCCGCGGTAGATCAGCAGCTCTTCCTTGATCTCCACCCGCTCGACCAGGAACGCAATGCCCTTGCCGGCCACCCGCTGGCCGGCGCGGAACTCCGCACGCACCAGCGGCGCGGAATCGGCGGCGTAAGGCCGCAGCACGCCGGCCTTGGCGAACAGCACCTGCACGCCGCGTCCTTCGACGCGCAGCACGGTGCCGAGGCCGAGCTCGGGCTCGGCGGTGGAGATCCAGCGTTGACCAGGTACGAACATTGTGCAGCCGCTTGGGTTCAAGGGCCGCCAATTATCCGCGTTGCGGGCGTCAAAGCCCAGCGAAGCCGGATGGGTACGCATGCCGATCCATTGCCTTGTCGCGTGGCGGCCGGAAGCCATGGAGATATGTGAGCGGGTTCGCGCAGGGTTTTGCGTTTGCGCCGTTCATCGGCCAAATCCGTCCATTGATCGACCGGCCTCTGGCGACGGCAGCAGCGGCGAGTAGATTCCGCAATCGCAGCAACAGGGGAAGTCCATGCGCGTTCGGTCGCAATCGCGGAGTGTTCCGGTCATCGTCGCGCCACACCGCGCACGAGGATTCACTCTCGTCGAGCTGATGATCACGGTGGCCGTGGCAGCGGTCCTGCTGATGATCGCCGTGCCGAGCTTCAACAACATCATCAACTCCAACCGGCTCACCACGGCGGCCAACGAGATCGTCGGCGCATTGAGTGTCGCGCGCATGGAGGCGATCAAGGGCAATGCCGGCACGCAGTTCTGCAGCGATCTGGCCGCCAACAACAATACTGACCCTCTGGGCTCTGCCTGCGGCACGTTGGGTGGGCCTGGCGCAGTCGTCGCGCTGACCAACGGCACGCCGGCCACCGCGCTGGTCCGCCACGGCGTCGCGGGACTGGTTTCGCCGGTGCAGTTGAGCGGGAACATCACCGCGATCCGCTTCACCGGCCAGGGCCTCGGCTATCAGGCCACCGCGTCGAGCTCGAGTCTTTATTCCAACACGGTGGCCACCGTCTGCACCACGGCGCTTTCCAGCAATAACGTCATCGTCATCAGCATGACCACCGGATCGATTGTTTCCGCTGCGGCGCCCACCACGGGGACCTGCCCATGACCAGCCACCACTGTGCGGGTTCGCCCGGCCGGCGCCATCGCTATTTGTATGCCAGGCAGCAGGCGGGCGTCGGCCTGATCGAGGTGCTGATCGCCGTGCTGGTGCTGTCGGTCGGCTTCCTCGGCATCGCCGCGCTGCAGGCGCATTCGCTGTCCATCAACAACGGCGCGATGTCGCGCAGCATGGCTACGGTGGCCAGTTATTCCATCCTTGATGCGATGCGTGCCGATATCGCCTCGGCCGAGGGCACTGCCTACAACCAAACGGTGAAGGCCAACGCCTGTCCGGCGGCCTCGACCTCGTTGGCCAGCGTCCAGCTCAACTTGTGGTGCAGCCAGCTCGCCAGCACGCTTGGCGCTGCCGCGAGCACCACCGGCACGATCACTTGCGGCAACACGGGCGTTTGCACCATCGCCATCACCTTCGACGACAGCAAGTCCGGTACCGCGGGAACCGGCAGCAGCACCGGGCTGCAGACCATCACCACCAGGGCCATGCTATGAATGGACAGGCAACGATGGGCCATGGCCTGCGGCGCCCCCGGCGGGTGCACGGCTTCACATTGATCGAGCTGATGGTCGCGATGCTGCTCGGCCTGATCGTGATCGGTGGCGTCACCAGCGTGTTCCTCGCCAACCAGCAGGTGTACCGCAGCAACCAGGCGCTGGGCGACGTGGAGGACGGTTCGCGCACGGCCTTCGACCTGATGGCGACCGATATCCGCCAGGCCGGGCTCACCGGTTGCGGAACCACCCGGAAGATCGCGAACGTGCTGAACAACGGCCCGTACGCGGGCGGGACCGTGGCGTGGTACGCCGACTGGAACAACTCGCTGCACGGCTACGGTCAGGCCCAGACCGATCCGGCGCTGTCGAGCCTCACCGGTGCGGGGCAGCGCGCGGCTTCCTCCGCGACGGCGGCGGATACCTCCGATTCGCTGGCGGTGATCGGCACCAATGCGTTGCCGGTATCCGTCAAGAGTGACGTCCAGCCGGGCGACACGATCCATCTCTCCGGCGCATCCGGCTTGTCGGCGGGCGACATCATCATGGTCTGCGATCCGAATCGCGCGGCTATCGTGCAGGTGACCAGCATCCCGGCGAGCGCGTCGAGCGTGGCCGACGTGGCGCACGACATTGGCACCGGCGGCATCTCGCCGGGCAATTGCTCCGATGGCCTGGGCTATCTCACCGCCTGCGACGGCGGCAACGGCAATGCCAATCCGTTTCCATTCAACTCGCAGGTGGCCACCCTTTCGGCGGTCGATTGGTACATCGGTCTCAATCCGGCGGCGGGCAGCGGGCGATCGCTGTACCGGGTGCGCCTGCAGAATGTCGGCGGCACCGCCAGCGCGGCCACGCCGGAGGAAATGGTGCGCAATGTCACCGGCATGCAGATCCGCTACCACGTGGCCAACGCCGCCAGCCTGGTCGCGGCCAGCGCGGTGGGCAACTGGAACAACGTGGATGCCGTGCAGGTCACGCTCTGGCTGCAGAGCGACAACCAGCGCGCCGGCACCAATGGCGCGCCGATCCAACGCTCCTATACCTTCGCCGCCACCGTGCGCAATCGGGTGAACTGACATGCAAGCGGTCATCGTTCTTGCTCCATATCGCCGACCCCGCGTGCCTCGGGGCCTGCCGGTCGCCAGCGGGCAGCGTGGCGTGGCGCTGGTGGTGGCCTTGATCCTGCTGGTGGTGATCACCCTGGTCGGCCTGGCGGCGGTCAGCGGCACGATCATGCAGCAGAAAATGAGCTCCAATTTCTACGACCGCGACGTGGCCTTCCAAGCCGCCGAAGCAGCGCTGCGCCAGGCCCAGGTGGCGATCGGCGCGGCAACGTCGGGCGCGGCGGCGCCGGCCGGCTTCTACGATTGCTCGCCACCGGCACCGAATGGCACGGGCGCGAACAACCCGTGCCAGACCAACCCGTTCAACGACAGCAACGTGACGGCTACGGCCACGAACATCGTTACCGTGTCGAACACTGACTACAGTGCAGGCGCGATGGCGGCAAGCCAGCCGCAATACATCGTGCAATACATGGGCAAGTTCGCGTTGCCGACGCCGCCCGTGCGGCAGCTTTCGGGCTGTTCCGGCTACCTGCCGTGCAGTCCCCCGGGCTTGGTGGATTTCTACCGCATCACCGCGCGCAGCGGCCCGGCCGACTCCAACGGGCGCGCCTCGGTGACCTTGCAGTCCGTCTACAGGAATTGAGCGTGCGCGAGCAAAGGGGAACACCCATGATGAAGCGATACGGCCGTTGCCTGTTCGCGCTGGCCGCCGTGCTGATGGCCGGCAGCGTTGGCGCCACCACCTACACCGACAACTTCCAGTACGGCACCACCAACCTGCCGTGGACGAACTTGGGCAACGCCTGTCTCACGTCGGCCACTCCTTCTCCTTCTCCGACAGCGACGTATACGACCATCCCGATATGCGGCAGCACCTTCCAGAACAGTGCCAGCTACACGATTCCGGCGAACGAGACGGTAGGCGGGCAAGGTGCGTTGCTGCTCACACCACCCAACAACAATCAGACTGGAGCGATCCTGTCGGCGTTCGCACCGTTTCCGCTGAGCCAGGGCATCCAGATCACCTTCACCACCTACACGTTTGGTGGCGACAGCGGCGGCACTGCCCGGAACGGTGCGGACGGCATCGTGTTCTTCCTCACAGATGGCACCCAGACGGCACCCACCACCACTGGCGCGGAAGGCGGCAGCATGGGTTACGGCTGCTCCAACGACAACGGCGTGTATGACGGCGTTGCCCATGGCTACCTGGGTCTGGGTATCGACGAATTCGGCAACTTCCTCAACAGTGGCGACAACGGCAGCGTCGGCATCTACAACTCGAACGACCCCAGCGGCACTACGGCCAACGGCACCAACTCGTACTACAACAGCAATAGCGAGACGATCGCGGCCGGCACCGGGCCGCAATACCAACCCGAGCGTATCGGCCTGCGTGGCGCGGGCAACACGAACTGGGCGTGGTTGCAGAGCCAGAATTCTTCCTACTATTCGGGCTCATCCAACGCCGGCAAAGTCCAGACCGCCTGCAAGACTGGACGGTACGTGTCCTCGGGCACGAACGGCTCCAAGCATCTGATGGCCATCCCTTACAACTACAACGCCATTCCCGGTGGTTATGCGGTGCTGCCCAACAGCGAGCCGATCGCGAACAATTCCAAGAGCGCCACGCGCAATCCTGCCGCCGGCACGACAGCCTGCGTGGGCAACAGCCCGGCTTGCACCATTGCGTGGCCGATCACCTACAAGTTGACGATTTCGGGCAGCGGTCTGCTGAACTTTTCCTATAGTTACAACAATGGTGCATTCCAGCCGGTGCTGGCCAATACCGACATCACCGCGAGCAATGGCCCGTTGCCGACATCGTTGCGCTTCGGCTTCTCGGCCGGTACCGGCGGCGACAACAACGTGCACGAGATCACCTGTTTCCAGGCTGCACCGCTGGCATCCAACAGCAGTGCGGCGGCCAATACGATCCAGTCGGGCCAGGTCAAGACCAGCACGCAGGTCTACCTGGCGTCCTACTCCACGGACAACTGGTGGGGGTCGCTGGTCGCCGATCCGGTGCAGACTTCCGCGTCCACGGGAACGCTCAGCGTGTCGACGGTGGCCAACTGGGACGCGAAATGCACGCTCACCGGTGGGCCCTGCGATTCGCTGGGTACGAACGCCAGCGGCACGCCGCTTCACAGTGTGACTGCTCAATCCTCCCGCGCCCTGCTGACTTGGAACGCCGGCGGCGTGCCGCTGGAATGGACGAACCTGAGCACGGCCCAGCAGACCACCCTCAACACGAATGTGGCGGGCGCGGTCGACAGCGCCGGCCAGAATCGCCTGGGCTGGCTGCGCGGCGTGCGCACGAACGAGCAGTTGCAATCGCCGCCCGGGAACCTGCGTGCGCGTACCTATGTACTGGGCGACATCATCGATTCCAGCCCGACCTACGTCAGTGCGCCGTATGCCGGCGCCTATCCCGATGCCTTCGCTGACAACCTTTACACCAGCGCCACGATCCCCGAGAACGCCAGCGGGGCGACCCGCTACAGCGGCTTCGTCAGCACCTATGCGACACGCGAGAACATGGTCTACGTGGGCGGCAACGACGGCTTGATGCACGGTTTCGAGGCGGGTTCGTACAGTTCAGCCGGCGTTTACGACACCTCGACGAACGACGGCAAGGAATTGATCGGCTACATGCCGGCCGACGTGCTGGCGAACAAGGCGGTGGAAATCACCAGCCCTACCTATTCGCACGACTACCTGGTGGATGCGACGCCGGCGGTAGGCGACCTGTTTTACAACAAGGCCTGGCACACCTGGCTGGTCGGTGGCGTCGGTACCAACGGCCAGGAGATCTATGCGCTGGACATCACCAATCCGGCCAACTTCTCCGAGACCAACGCCGGCAGCCTGGTGCAGGGCGACTGGGACACCTCGACCTTGCCCAACCTAGGCAACACGGTGGGTACCCCGATCATTGCCCGCATGCACAACGGACAGTGGGCGATCATCTTCGGCGACGGCAAGGGCGGTGCGGCTGGTGCAGGCATCTACATCGGCCTGGTGGACAAGACGTCGGGCGCGGTGACGTTCACCTGGTATGGCACCGGCCTGGCCAATGACGACATCGCCTACGTGAGTTCGGCCGACCTCGATGGCGACAGCATCGCGGATTACCTCTACGCGGGCGACACCCAGGGCAACGTCTGGCGCCTGGACGTGACCAGCAGCAGTGCGGCCAACTGGGGCTACTCGAAGTTCGGCCACGCGACGGCCACGCCGCTGTTCGTGGCCCAGGATGCCGCCAGCCCCGCCAACCTCCAGCCCATCACCACCTCCATCGTGGTGTCGTCGGTGCAGACCAAGGGCAACACGAATCGCGTCATGCTGTTCTTCGGTACGGGCCAGAAGACGCCGGGTACCACGACCAGTGGCGACACCTACGACACCACGGGCACCCAGACCTTCTACGGCATCTGGGACTGGGACATGGGGAACTGGAACACCTTGGTGGGGAGCAGTTCCCAAGACCAGTACGCGGCCTTGACCGGCACCCAGTCGATCGCACGCAGCGGTCTCCTGCAGCAGCAGTTGGCATCAGCGGAAACGACGAACACCGCCGGGCCCGTGTACGGCTATCGCACGCTGGGAACGACCGCCGTGGTCTGCTGGCAAGGCAGCTCGGATTGCACCAGCGGCAACAACCAGTACGGCTGGTACTTCGACCTGCCTGACACCGACGAGCAGATCATCTACAACCCCGAGATGATCAGTGGCGCGGTGGTGGTGAGCACGGCCATCCCGCCGGTGATCTCGGCGATCCAGTGCAATGCTGGCACGCAGACGGGCTGGACGATGGCGTTCAACCCGGCCACCGGTGGCGGTCTGCCGCAGAGCTTCTTCCCGAACTCCAGCGGCAGCTTCAGCGCCGGCAGCGACGGTTCGACGACGAGCGGCATCGCACTCAATGCGGTCGGTACGCCGGCCACGCTGTCGTACGGCGGAAAGATCTACATGGTGACCCAGACCGTCAAGGGCAGCGCGGCCCTCAGCGTGGTGAACCCGCCCTCCAACGACACCCCGGCCCGCGTATCGTGGCGCGAAATCAGGAATTGAGCATGAGCACTCTCCAGCCCTCCACCCCGCGATGCGCCGATGCGCGCGGCTTCACCCTGCTCGAACTGATGATCGTGGTGGCGATCATCGCGATCCTCGCGGCGATCGCGATTCCCTCGTATTCGAACTATGTGGTCAAGACCAATCGGGCCGCGGCGGAGAGCTGCTTGTCCCAGGACGCCAGTTACATGGAGCGCTACTACACCACCAACCTGAACTACGCCAAGGATACGTCCGGGACCGCGAACACCTTGCCCGCGCTGGACTGCACCACTGCCGCGCAGACCGGCAACAACTACAGCTACGGTTTTGCGCCGGCCAGTCCGTCGTCCAGTGCGTACACGATTCAAGCCGTGCCGATCAATGCGCAGCTGACGCGCGATACCCAGTGCGGCACCTTGACCCTGGACCAGACTGGCGCGCGCACCAGTGCCGGCACCGGGACCTTGGCACAGTGCTGGGGTGGCTGAGCCTCAGCTCTCCGCCCACTGCCGCAACAGGTTGTGGTAGGTGCCGGTGAGCTGCAGCACGGCGTCGCGGTCGGCACCGGTGGCGACGAGGCGCTGGATCGCGGCGTCCAGTTCGAACAACAGGCGGCGGCGACTGTCGTCGCGCACCAGGCTCTGCACCCAGAAGAACGCGGCCACGCGCGCGCCGCGCGTCACCGGCTGCACGCGGTGCAGGCTGCTGGCGGGATAGATGATGGCGTCGCCGGCGGGCAGCTTCACTTCGTGCTCGCCATAGGTGTCGCTGACGATCAGTTCGCCGCCGTCGTAGT
>Ga0134125_10008569_pt1 | contig 11541 bp, 11 predicted proteins | sample KB31751_FD_96464 | JGI IMG/M metagenome (GOLD analysis project Ga0134125, IMG submission 96464) | Terrestrial soil microbial communities with excess Nitrogen fertilizer from Kellogg Biological Station, Michigan, USA - KB3-175-1 | ecosystem: Environmental > Terrestrial > Soil > Unclassified ... | reverse complement strand
GCCTTTCTTATATGCCTTCCAGCTTGCCGTAACGTTCGAACCCATTGCGTTGGTCGAGAGGTAGAACACGTTCCCGTATCCACCTGATGCCAAACAAACTGCATGGCCGAAGTGTCTTTCTATTTCACCGGTAATAAGGTTACGTGCAATAATACCACGTGCCTTACCATCAATCATTACAACATCAAGCATTTCGTGGCGGCTGTACATTTTCACCTGCCCTTTCGCAATCTGCCTGCTAAGTGCGCTATATGCGCCTAGTAAAAGTTGTTGTCCTGTTTGGCCGCGTGCGTAGAAAGTACGAGATACCTGCACACCACCAAATGAACGGGTGTCGAGCAAGCCTCCGTACTCACGTGCAAAGGGAACACCCTGCGCAACGCACTGGTCAATAATATTAGCGCTTACTTCCGCTAAACGGTAAACGTTAGCCTCGCGTGCACGGAAGTCGCCGCCTTTTACTGTATCGTAAAACAAACGGAAGGTGCTGTCGCCATCGTTTGCATAGTTCTTAGCCGCGTTAATACCACCCTGTGCCGCAATACTGTGCGCACGGCGGGGGCTATCCTGGAAACAAAATACTTTCACTTTATAGCCAAGCTCAGCCAGCGATGCAGCTGCCGAAGCGCCTGCGAGGCCAGAACCCACTATTATAACTTCAATATGGCGTTTGTTGGCAGGGTTAACAAGCTTTACCGTTGAACGGTATTGTGTCCACTTGTCTGCCAGGTCGCCCGGCGGAATCTTTGAGTCTAACTTAACCATAACTATTTAATTAGGTAATACGATTGAATTGCCTGCAATATGAAAATAGAACAGAATAGGGAATGAAACAAAGCCTATGAACATTAGCCATGCAAAACCCATGCCTACCATACCCCAAACAGGAGCGTATTTTTTACTGTTTAGGCCCATTGTGTGGAACGCTGACTTGAAAGCATGCAGCAAGTGGAAGAAAAGGAATGTAACACCTACTACATATATAATAACATACCTATAATCCATAAACCCGATTTTTACCATTTGTGCAATGGTGTAGGTTTTATCGTGCAGAATACGGTAAGGAAAAAAGAAGTGATAAAGGTGTATAGATATAAAGAAGAAAATTACGGCACCGGTAATACCCATATTGCGCGAGAACCATGAGCTACCCTCTGATGAAGTTGGCACTGCATATTTCACCGGGCGCGCCTTTGCATTGTCGCGGGTAATGATAATAGCCTGTACAACGTGTATTATAATAGAAGCAAACAGAAATATCTCAATAATTCGGATAAGAATATTCCTCACCGCATCGTGGGAATATTCATTAAAGGCTGCACCCCCATCGTTAAAATAAAGGAGGATGTTACCATAAAGGTGTTCTACTAAGAATAAACAAAGAAACAGCCCTGTGGCTGCCATTGTTACTTTCTTTCCGATTGATGACGTGAGTTGCTGTTTTAAGGTTGACATACGCTATACTTGTTTAAACTGCGGTTCAAATTTACATTTGTTTTGAATAGGTGCAAGGTGAAAAATGAGCTATATTTCAACAACCCCCAAAAGCCTTTAAAAGCAGCCATTTTTGCGGATTTGATAATTCGATGATTTGATAATTCCATCTATTTCCTGTGGCGATTAGAAGGGTTGGCAGGGGTTAGCAGTTTTAGGAGGTGGCATGTGAACTATTTTATTGATTATCAATGTATTATATGTTTTATATCGTCCAAAAATGACAACCCTAAATTAGCATTGGTTATCAGGAAGTTACTTGTTTTCGGGCTTTGCGTTATAAAAGGGGCTGTTAATATTTTTATTACATAGTATAAATATAATATTTACACTCCATATAAATTTGCAGCAATAAATATTTTACCACATGCAAACAGCGCTTACACCCGAACAAAAAATTGATGCCCTTTTCAAACAGGAATTCATAACCGCGGAAGATTATAATAAGCTTACACCGGAAGAAAAGGAACTTTGCAATAAAAAACAACTGGAAATAGTTAAGCAACTTGAAGGAAAGGAACTTACAACCTTTATAGATAAAATACACCAAACCATGCCTGCCGACTTTAACGAGGATTTGTGGGAGCGTAACCACGACAGAATATGTTGTGTTATTAATGAAACCATGCAAACTCAGCACCGCCTACCCTCTAAATCGGAAATAGCAACAAAAACAGGGCTTAGCAGAAATACGGTAAGCAAACACCTTACTGAATTCAGGGAACATAAACTGAGCAGCGAACGGAAGGAAAGATTCGGGCTTATGGAACAAACCATTATGACCGCACTTTATACCAAATGCATTCAGGGCGATGTAAATGCCATGCGGTTTTATTTTGAGGTCACAGGCTTGATAAACAAAGGAGCGGGAGCAAGTGTGATAGAGAACCAGCATAACTACATACAGATTAACAACCTTAAGCTGAGCCAGGAAGAGATACAGAAGCTTAGCCCCAAGCAATTAAAGCAGATTGAGGCGATAGTGAAAAGTGGTTCACTGGTTGATAAAAAAGGCAAAGAATAGTAACTTTGTTATAGTATATATTAATAATGGGGTACCTATCCCCTTTATAATATCTTCAATTATCTTTATTGTTGCTAAGTACTACTATATGATTTAAAAGATTCATGGAAGACTACGAAGTGAAAAGCAACATTGATATTTGGAATGCTTGCCTAGATATGTTCGCTGAACATATAAACGATATAGGTAAGCTAAAACGGGAGTTAAATACTAAAGCTGATGAATTTTTTGCATTTGCAGAAAGAATAGAAGAATTAAACCCAGAATTATATGAACAACACATACATACAGCTGGAAGGTTGAGAGCTATTTGCGAAGGAATAAATAACATTTATGACGTCGAAAAAATTCAAAAGGCTCTATTATCAGGGAAATCTTTCAGTTTTGAGAATATCGATCTGATTGCACCAAAAGATATCCAGCAAAGCACAACGTTACATAACTTATCCTCAGTATCAAAGCCCGATATAGAGCATTTTGAACTTACAGAAGCAAGAATTGAAAACTGGAAACATATACAAAAAAGAAAAGAAAATCTTACTTATAAATGTCTATTGGCAATAAGTGTGCTAATACCATTCTTCATATTCTACATTTCTGCACCTGATTGGATGCTATCCAATTCATCTCGATTCGTTAAAGTTGTCATTGTATGTGCCCTCCTTGGAATACCTACATATCTTTTATTGCTTACAACTGGGCTACATAAGTATATAGAAGCATTTTGCCTTTTTTGGGCAAGAAATAGATACTATTCATTAACAGATTACAAAAAGATTTGCACTAACTACGAAAATTATCAGCAAGCTTCCCTTCAATACGAGAATACTTTAAAATTAGAGAAAGAAAAGGAATTAAAACAATTAAGGATAAAAGAACAACTTGAACAAAATGATAGGAAAGAAAAAGAGATGCAGCTAAAAGAGCATTGGTTAAATCTTAATGGGTGGGCATTTGAAAAGGAAACAGGTTTATTATTTGAGCAATGCGGTTTTCGAAACGTTCGAGTAACCAAAGGCTCAGGTGATGGAGGAGTTGACATCATTATGACTAGAGATGGTAAAAAATATATTGTTCAATGTAAAAAACACGCCAAGCCAGCTCCACAAACCCACCTAAGAGATTTGTTTGGTGCATTCCATGATGATGAAAATGCAGATAAGGCAATTTTTATATGCACTGGAGGATTCACTGCTGATGCAATTGAATTCGCATTAAATAACGAAATAGACTTGATAGATTTGGAAAAATTACTGGAAATTGCCAACTCTAAAACATACTCCAGTTTATCATCGGACGAATTAAGGTTGAGGTTACTGGATACAAAAATCAGACAAAAAGAAGCATATAAAAGGCATTTGTGGTGGAAGAACAAATATTCTTGAAAGTAATATCCTGTGCCCCCGAATTTTTTGTATGCCGTCGGCATACCCGCTTGGTAGCATAATAATGTAAAAACATAATGCATGTGCCATAGGCACAACCCACAAAGGGGTAGTACCTAACGGCACATTAATAATACATTGCTACATTTTCTACCAAGCTATTGTCCCTAACAGGACATGCTATAATTATATATAAGTACATGATTTGTTAGGTCTTCGACCCAAGAAGCAAGTTCAGGGCAGGCAGGCTCAGACTGACGACTAACGACTTACGACTTTATTGACCTTTTGCATCACCAAATCCATCTCGTAGCCCTTCTGTAAGGCATACCTAATGAGCTTTTGGTGGTTTTTCTGCCTGGTTTCATAATCCTTAGTATCAGTCCCTTTGCGGGCAATTTGGGCCCATTTTTTCTTTAGCAGGTCATCAAGGGTATCTGAATAGTCCTTTTCAGGCAGTTCATTCAGCCCTTTCTCAATAAGCTCCTCTGAAAGGCCCTTTTTCTTCATTTCCACCTCTATCTTCCTTTTTCCCCACTTTTTTATGCGAAACTTACCCCCGGCAAACGCTCTGGCAAAGCGGTCCTCGTTAAGAAACCCTGCTTTAGTAAGCTTTTCCAGCACCGTCCATGCCTCAGATGGGTTAAGGCCAAATTCCAATATCTTTTTCCTTACTTCTTCAGTGCTTCTCTCCCTAAAAGCGCAATAATTTTGCAACCTGAGCAAGGCAGCATCGGCAGAGAGTGTTTTTTTCGTTCTTTTGTTCATCGAAAAACAAAGATAACACGGAATAAATGGCCGAACAGGCAGAAAATAGCGCAACGAAGAAAAAAAGCATGTCGTTCCTCGAACACCTCGAGGCATTGCGATGGCATATTGTGCGCTCGGTTATTGCCCTTACTATTGTAACTTCTGTCCTATTCTTTTACAGCGATTTTATTTTTGATACCATCCTTTTCGGCCCTACTAAGCCGGGTTTTATTACCTATAGGGTGTTGTGTAAACTCTCTGAATGGCTTCATTTAGGCGATGCCCTATGTGTACAAAGCAAAGTGCAGTTTAAACTGGTAAATACTGAATTGTGGGGACAGCTTACCATGTATATGTGGGGAACATTTATAGCTGGCTTTATAGTTACCATGCCCTATATTTTATGGGAAATATGGAGGTTCATCAGTCCTGCCCTTAAGCCCAAGGAAATAAAATCGACCCGCGGGTTTGTATTTGCCGCCAGTGGGCTTTTCTTATTGGGCGTTTGTTTCAGCTACTTTATTATTATACCGTGGACGGTTAACTTCCTGAATGATTTCAAGCTAAGCAATGGCACCGATGTGCAGAACCTGTTCAATGTGCGTTCCTATGTAAGTACCGTCACCACGCTCATATTATGGATAGGGGTAGTATTTGAGCTTCCTATGGTAACTTATATCCTTACGCTGTTGGGCATAATATCGCCTGCATTCCTAAAAAAATATCGCAAACATTCGGTTGTGGTTGTGTTAATTGTAGCGGCACTAATAGCTCCTCCCGATGTCGCTTCTCAGATAATTATCTCGATACCCTTATATTTGTTATTCGAAGTCAGTATTTTTGTGGCTAAATATGCTGAACGCAGAAGAGTAAAAAAAGCTAAATTTTAAATTGTGAATGCTTAATGAAAAGGCTTCACTCATTCAGAATTCAGCATTTAACATTTAAAATTAAATAAAATGCCAAGGATATTAGTAACAGGTGGAGCAGGGTTTATAGGCAGTTCATTAGCCGATGCCCTGGTGAAAGATAAAGGTAACCAGGTTGTAATTATCGATGACCTTTCTACCGGAAGCAAGAGCAAGATCCCTAATTCCAAGCACGGCAACGTACAGTTCATTAAGTGCGATGTAAATGAATGGCGCGATCTTTCAGGCGTTATGTATGCCCATGCATTCGATTATATATTCCATTACGCAGCAGTGGTAGGTGTTAAGCGCACGTTGGACCACCCTGTGAATGTATTGAAGGACCTTTCGGGTATTAAGAACCTGCTTTATTTTGCTAAGAACAGCGGGGTGAAGCGTGTATATTTTTCTTCTTCATCTGAAGTTTATGGTGAATCTATCCACTTCCCACAGCACGAAGAAACAACCCCTTTGAACTCTCGTTTGCCTTATGCTATTGTAAAAAATGCAAGTGAGGCTTACCTGAAATCGTTCCAACAGGAATATGGATTAGAGTACACTACTTTCCGCTTCTTCAATACATACGGCCCTAAGCAAAGCAAAGACTTTGTGGTATCGAAATTTATTGCGCGTGCTTTGAAAAACGAGCCGGTACAAGTATATGGCGATGGACAGCAAATGCGTACCTTCTGCTTTATAGATGATAATATTGATGCTTGCGTAACAGCATTTAAAGAGGATAAATACATTAATGATGTGGTGAATATTGGAGGCGACCAGGAAATTACAATACTTGATCTGGCAAAGACCATTATAAAGGTCACCAAATCGAAATCGAAAATAGTGCACCTGCCCCCACTGGCTGAAGGTGATATGTCGAGAAGAAAACCTGACCTGGCACGTATGCGTAAACTGCTCAACCGTAAACCCATTACGCTTGAAGAAGGACTGAAGCGCATTATAAATAACACTACGCATATTCTGTGAACATTCCCGCAGCGTACAGGCAGCCCGTTGAGAAAGAGATAAAATCTTTTTGCAATAATTTAACCGATAACCCTGCCGAGCTTTATGAGCCCATGCGCTATATGCTTGGGCTGGGAGGCAAACAACTGCGCCCTGTTTTAGTTCTTATTGCCTGCAAAATGTCTGGTGGTAAAGTTAAAGATGCCTTGCCCGCTGCCATTGCAGTTGAGCTGTTTCACAACTTCACCTTAATGCACGACGATATTACTGACGCGGCCCCGCTGCGCAGAAACAAACCGAGTGTACATGCTAAATGGAATACCAACATTGCTTTACTAAGTGGCGACGCTTTGCTCGTTAAAGCATACGAATACATTGCAAAAACACCTAAAGCACACCTTCCTGAAACGTTACGCTTGTTCAACGAAACAGCGTTAAAGGTTTGCGAAGGCCAGCAGTTCGATATGAACTACGAAGCCCAGGCAAAAGTCTCTATCGACGACTATATGTATATGATAAGCCTGAAAACGGCTGCACTTATTTCTGCATCATTGGAAATGGGTGCTGTAATTGGCGGGGCTTCGGGGAAAGATGCAAAGAGCATGCGTACTTTTGGAACAAGTATTGGCATGCTTTTCCAATTGCAGGACGATATACTTGATGTATTTGGTGAACAGGAAAAAGTCGGCAAGCAAACAGGTGGAGATATCATCAATAATAAAAAGACCTATCTCTTATTGAAAGCATTTGAACTGGCAAAAGGCGATACTTTAAAAGAACTTCAAAAACTACTTACTGAAAAATCTCCCAAGAAAAAAGTAGCAGGAGTAAAAGCTATTTATGAAAAACTTGGTGTTTTAAAACATGCCCAGCAGCAAATGGATTTCTATCACAAGACTGCGATAAAATCTGTTGCTTCTATAAAAGCTCCCGAAAAGAAATTATTACTCGACCTTACCGAGGCTCTTTTGAGTAGGGGCCACTGATCAATCTTACGAACCCGCTGTTATCTCCTTACGCAATGATGCAACCGCATCTGTAATTGCTTTCAGCTGATCGGCTGTAAGAATAGTTTTATCCATTGGCACAGGTTGCTTTACATCAACCTCTACACCTGAATAAAGGCTTTGTATGTTACTTAACTTAGCTGAAATATCCTGTAAGCCCTGGCTTTTAGGATATGTTCTCAGCATATCTACCAGATCTTGCAAAGTAACTTTCATATAAGCAACTTCGTTTGCTACACCTGTACCGGTGGTCGATTTGCTTGCAATCTGTGTGGCAATATACATGCCTTCTACCCATCCGCCTGCTACAAGATAGGCTGATACTTCCTGCCTGCTGTTCTTTTTAAGAAAGGTATCCGTGTTCCAGAAATCCTGCATTATAATAGTAAGCAATGAATCCTGGTTGGTCATATTAGCGTCAATGCGTGATATAACTTTATCGTTAAATGCGTCGGGTATGCCCAATGACGTTGAAAGCTTATTCGCCGATTGCAGGTATAAACTTGCATCGTTCTTCTGGTTGTATAAACCTGCGTAAGCAAGGTCGGCTGCATAAATACCCAAATTAAGTGCCTGACCTTTAACAGTGGAATAATTACCTACTATGGTAGGGTCAGCCGGAATATCTATAGTATACCTTGAACCTGCTGCTTTAAGCAAAGTCATTATTTGCACTGTGCCCGGCACCGTAGTAAATATATCTTTCACCTTAGCCATCCTTATTCCGATGGCAGAAGTATCCTGGTTGGTATTGGTATTATCTTGCCCAAACAAAGCCTGTGCTTTTTTGTTGTCGTTTGAGCAGCCTATCCATATAAATGAAATAGCGAGTAAAGCAGCTGTAATTTTCAAAATATTCTTCCTCATAATCCAATTGTTGGAGTCTGCAAATATATGATAATTTGTATGCGATTCAAGGCCTGAATATAATCCGTAAGGTATTAATTATAACTTGCCGTCTTTAGGTGAAAAAATCATGGGAAAGTCTATCATAATAACAGGCGCAACAGGTACTGCAGGCTCACAATTACTAAGGGAAGCGCTGGCCGATAATGAGATTAGTTCAGTTACTGTACTTGTAAGGCGGCCGCTTGATATTCAGCATCCTAAACTGAAGGTTATAATACACCCCGATTTCCTAAACTATACGGGCCTTGAAGGATTATTCAAAAACTCCGATGCCTGTATATGGTGCCTTGGTATTTCTCAAGCTTTAGTAAGCAAAGAAGAGTACATAAAGATAACCTACGATTATGCATTAGCAGCGGCTAAAGCAATGTCAACTATTAACCCTCAAATGACCTTTGTATTTCTTAGCGGCATGGGTGCCGATTCAAGAGAAAAGAGCCGTGTATTATTTGCATGGGTAAAAGGCAAAACGGAAAATGCACTTAAAGCACTTCCCTTCAAACATTTTTACATTGCACGCCCGGGTGGAATAATTCCAACCACCAAAAAGGCAAACATGCACTTTAAAGAAAAAGCATCGTTGTTCGCTGCAAGAATTATGGGCGCTATAGTTCCCTCAACAGTTATCACTTCTTCCGAGCTTGGAAGGGCAATGCTCAATTTCGTCAAAAACGGCTCTGACAAGGTGATTCACGAGAACAAGGAACTGAAGAAAAGGATAAGTGCGTAATTCGTATTAAAATTTATTTATACATTTGTACCCACAAACAAGAACATGAAACAATTCTTCAATAGCAATTTCAATAACTTTAATCGTAACGATTGAAGCAGGAAGGCTATTGATTAAACTATAATACTTAATTAAAAGGGGCCTTCAAAGGGCCCCTTTTTTATTTTACAAATGAGACAAATAACACATACCAATTTCAACAATAATAATTCACGCTCGCCGTGACGTCAGAAGCTATTGCACAATCTTAAGCCCTGTCGGAACCGTCAGGGCTTTTTTATTTCAATAAAACAACAAACAATTAAAATCAAAAACCAATGAAAACAGAAATGTTAGAAAAGAAGCCAATTCACCTGCTTAGTGAACTGGAAACAGAAACAGCCATTGCAGAGCTGAAATCAAAATTTGCAAAAAGCTTGTCGAAAAGGCTTAACCTCGTCAAGGTGGAAGCTCCGCTTATTGTCAAAAAAGGCACTGGAGTGAACGACGACCTGAACGGCATTGAAAGACCCGTTAAGATAGAAGTAAAACAGTTGCACGATGTTCCAGTGGAGATTGTGCACTCACTTGCCAAATGGAAACGCTCTAAACTAGGCAGGTTAAAACTTGAAGCAGGCGGAGGTCTCTATACCGACATGCGTGCCTTGCGCCCTGATGAAGATTTCACCGATGTACACAGCATTTATGTGGACCAATGGGATTGGGAGAGGGCAATTGATGTAACGGACAGAAGCCTTTCTTACTTACAAAGCATAGTGAAAGAGATATATGCTTCTGTTTTAGAAACTGAGACTCATATTACTTCGCTTTATCCTAAACTGAAACCTTACCTGCCCGAAACCATTTCTTTCATTCACAGCGAAGAGTTGCAGGCTCTCTACCCTGACCTTACTCCCAAGCAGAGAGAAGATAAGATTGCCCGTGAAAAGGGAGCCGTCTTCATAATTGGCATAGGTGGAGACCTTGTAGATGGGAAACCGCATGATGGCCGCGCGCCAGATTATGATGACTGGACGACAAAAACGGGTGAGGGCACCAAAGGCTTGAACGGAGATATTATTGTCTGGAACAAAGTTCTGGGCAGGGCATTTGAAATATCGTCTATGGGTATAAGGGTTAGTCCTGAATCGTTGAAAGTGCAGCTACAACTTAGCGAGCAAGAAAAGCGTGCCGGGCTAAAATGGCATCAACAATTGCTGAAAGGTGAACTGCCCTACTCCATTGGTGGAGGAATAGGCCAATCGCGTTTGGCAATGCTATTGTTGCAAAAACGACACATTGGTGAAGTTCAGGCAAGTATTTGGCCCGATGAAACAGTTGGATCGTTGTACGGAAGTGAAATTGCTTATTTGTAAACTTCATGGGAAGAGATTCCTCTCCGCCACATGGCGGATCGGAATGACAAGTATGGTAATGCTTTGATTGGAATTGGAGCGTGTTCGACACTGCTCCAATTCCTTTTAATGATAAATCTTCTCCTGTCTTTCTGAATCCACCATTGGTGGATGAAGAATCTAAATCCGCTATATTACTTTTTATAAAGCTCTTTCAGCTTGCGGTATTTTTCGTAAGTCATTAGGGCAGATAGCTTACAAACAGTAAAGCCTGAACTGCCATCTAAAAAACCTAAACGCAAAAAGTAGCTTTGAAGAAACCGGGATGCAGGGCTTAGATATAGTTTAATAAATGAAGGATGCTTGCCTTTGGCAAACATCTCCTTTGCGGCAATAGTTGAAAAGTAGTCGAGTTGCTTGTAGTGTTCCTCAACCGTATAGTAGCTATAATGCAAAATGTCGCCTTTTATCCAGTTTTCTGTTGCACCGGGGTTTAATTCATATTTATCGTGTGGGTTTGTGCCACCCCATTTGCCTTTGGTCTTATCAAATAATCTTAATTTACTATCAGGGTACCAACCACTATGATGAATCCACTTGCCGCAATAGTTAGTAAGGCGGTTCATTTTATAACCATCATAATTCCAATTCTCTTTAACCGCCTGTATGCTTTTCTTCAGGGTATCATCAAGCGCCTCATCAGCATCGAGCGATAACACCTTATTATAGGTAGTAAGCGAGGCTGCATAATTCTTCTGCTCAATATGCCCATCGAACTTATGCTGGTAAAATTTAGCTCCTTTGCTTTTGCATATCTCTTCGGTGCGGTCGGTTGAATAGGAATCGACCACGACAATTTCATCGGCTACCTCCTTCACAGAATCAAGGCAACGGCCAATGTTTTTCTCCTCGTTAAAGGTAATTATGACTACTGAGAGCTTCTCCAAATCTTTATTATATAGAACAAATCTACCAAAATACCTGCGAACCCCGTAGGGGTTAAACATTAGTAGCCCCCGACTTCAGTCGGGGGT
>Ga0134125_10008565_pt1 | contig 11545 bp, 8 predicted proteins | sample KB31751_FD_96464 | JGI IMG/M metagenome (GOLD analysis project Ga0134125, IMG submission 96464) | Terrestrial soil microbial communities with excess Nitrogen fertilizer from Kellogg Biological Station, Michigan, USA - KB3-175-1 | ecosystem: Environmental > Terrestrial > Soil > Unclassified ... | reverse complement strand
TGCACGACGTCGCAATTGCTGAAACAGGCATGAATCGTACTCAGGAGCGTATGAACCAGCGTGTCCAGATGCTTGGTACGAATCGTGGGCAGCCGGACGATTTTTATCCCGCGGTACTGCCGAGCGTTGGGCGTGAAATAACTTCTGCAATATGCAGTGATCTGGTGGCCCATTCCTGCAAGCCTTGAGCCGGTTTCTTCGTACCAGGTTTCTATTCCGCTGTACTTGCCTATTACGCCTCGACCGCCAATGAATGCTATGTGCAGTCGGTGGGATTGGCCTGGTCTGGCGCCGGCGAGTGAAACTGATTTTGTGGCTGGCGCATTCTGCGGCATTACCAGCTTTTCATAAATTCTCTCGAGCTCCTCGAAGTGCTGCTGTTGTGAGTGGTTTCGGTTGATTAACTCATGGCCTTCTTCTCCCATTTTTCTCGCGAGATGCGGGTTCTCATGCAAAAACGCGATCGCTGATGAAAGTTGGCCGATATCTTTGACCTTGTACAACAAACCAGTTTGGCTTTCGTGAACCAGTTCCCGTCGCGACCCCAGGTCGGAAGCCACAACGGTTCGCGCCTGCGCATACGATTCCAAAATGCTTTTGCCCATGGTTTCGTAAGCGCGCGATGGGAACACGGTGAATTGCGAGCCCGCGATTGCGTTTTCCAAAGCGGCGCCGGAGAGATGACCTACAAATGTGACGTTGCTCAGGCCCAAGCTTCTGACAAGCGCTTCCAGCAGCGGGCGTTGCGGTCCATCGCCGGCAATTATCAGATTGATATGCGGCAAGCGCTGCATCGCCTGAAGAAGATCATCGACACCTTTTTCGGCGGACAGTCGTCCGAAATACAAAATCGGCGCATCTGGCCCGGGGTGTGGCGCGACCTGCGTGGGACAATTCTGAAAATGTGGCAGCACTTGAATCTGCCGGTCAGTCCAGCCATTGCCGTTTTCGATCAATTTTTGTTTGGCGAATTGACTTGGAGCCAGAATCAGATCGACGCATTTTTGGTAAGTCGAAATCCAATTGTGGAGATAGGCTTCCGCGGCTAAGACCGTTGAAGCCGCAAAGCCGCCGGAATAACATCCCTCGGTAATCACGTTCCAAAACTTTCCGTCCTTGCAACGTTCACAGGCATTTCCAGCAGAGGAAATCAGATTGTAGTTGGGGCAGATGATCTTGAAATCATTAATGTGGTAAAGCACCGGCACTCCGCGTGCCTTCAGTTCCCACAAAATCGACGGCGACAGATGGTGATAAATATTTCTGACGTGGGCGACATCGGGCCGGAAGTCGTCGATCATTCGCCCGATGCTTTTTCGCGCTTCAACTGAATAGACTGCCTGAATTGCCAGACGGGTCTTCCGCGCAAGACTAGCGCTCTGCTTGAAATCAGTAAGGGGAAGAAAGTGCCGATCATAAGGTGTTGCTTTGCCGCGATCATCGGCCATCGAAAACAGCGCCGCTTCGTGACCCCGCGACCGCATTAACTCCATGGTCTCAAACAGGTATGCTTCGGTCCCGCTGAACCGGAAGTTGTACTTGTTGCAGTACAGGATTCGCATGAGAACTTTCTTGCCCTTGTGAGGTGACTTCGAGAAGACGGAGGAAATCTTCAGCCCAAATATCCAGATTTCGTTGACGATTGAAGCGCAACTGAATATGCCGCCTCGCATTTTGCCCAACATTTCTGAGTGACGGCCTGGCGCCGGAAATGCCGAATAATTTATCCAGGAAGTCAGCGAGACAATTTTGCTGATAGAGAAACCCGGTTTCGCCGTCGGAGATCAACTCGGGTATTCCGGTGATTGCGGGGGCCAGAACAATTCGCTCCATAGCCATCGCCTCCATCAGGGTCTGAGGAATTCCTTCACTCCGGCTGGTGAGCACTACGACATCAGCTCGACTGTAGAGAATCCGTAATCGGTCGCGCCCAAGGTGTCCACATAATTCGACTTCATTTTGCAGGCACAATTCATGGATCAGGTTTTGCAAGCGATCCTTTTCTTCACCTTCCCCGGCAATCGTGCAGTGGAAATCCAAATCAGCATTTTTCAATTCATAGCAGGCGCGGATGAGAAACTCGTGATTTTTTACAGGGTGCAGGCGTCCCACGCTTACGATTGAAAAGCAAGAACCGGCTGTCGTATTCTGCCGGGGAACCCAGTAGTCCAAATCAACTCCCAGGGAATGGACGAGTATTTTGCGAGGATCAGCTTCAGGGTAATGTTCACGAATGTATCTGCCGTTGAACTCTGAAACCGTGAGGCAGAACTTACAGTGCTTCAGTTTGCAATCCAGGTAATCCGCGCGGACGAGAAGATCCGAACCGTGCAGGGTAAGACTGAATGTCGCACCTAGAATTCGCGCCGCAACCATTCCTGCCCAAGAAGAAAAATATCCGTGATGAATGTGGATATGCGCGATCTGCTTTTTCCGTAGCGCGGCTGCCAGGTACGCCCCCAACCAGCTGTGTGCGACAGTCCGCAGCCTGCGTTGCATCGGCTCAGGACCGCGAACCGCTCGCCAGAGGAGGTCAGCGATCAGGGGAAACCGGGAGAAGAATATCCAACAGGTGTAGACCGCGAGCCGTGGATCCAAAGGAAAGAGATAGGTCGTTTCTGATGCCATCTCGGCAGCTTGCGCCGAAATTTGCCGGGGGCGTCGAAAGCTGCACGGCACCACCGCTTTTCCCCGGGTGCGGAGCTCGCGAATTTCTTCGCAGACATAAGATTCCAGGGCTTCGGGGAAGCTGTTGGCGAGATACGCGATTTGGGTCATCGACTGAACCCTGGTTGCCCAACATGTTGACGACCGGAAGTCTGCGCCGCCAGAATTCCAGCAATCGTGAACAAGACCGCATTTGCAAATTGGTAGTTCATCACCACCGCGCTGGCATTCAGCAGATAGACTCCTAGCAGCAACGGCCAGAGCCTGCGAAAATGTGGATTCGAGAAAGCGCCATCCATCTCATCCGAAATTGCGCCTGCCCTTCCAAGGCGAAACAGGCAGATCATCAGCCAGATGTACAAGCCGAGGGCGAGCACACCACGCTCCACGGCAAGTTCCAAAAAGGTGTTGTGAAATACGTAGTACTCAGGATGAAAGTTGCTGACCCGTTTCTCAACTTCTGCCTGAATATCATGCGCGCTACCCCAGCCCAGTAGCGGCTTCTCAACAAACATTTGCCAGCCCGCGCTGTACATTTCGCTCCTGAAATCGACGGGCGAGCGGTCCATAGCGCGTTCCGCAAAAGAATCCTGATCGGCACGATAAAACAAGATGAGTGCTGACCCAACAATCGCGAAGATGCACCAGGCAAACGCGATCCGCCGCAATTTCAGCGTTGAACCAAAAATCAGCAGGCATACAACTGACAAAACCGAGGCGATCCAGACGGCACGAGTTTTAGTCGCCAACAATGCCAACGGGACAGCGAAGAAAAGTATTGCCGCTACTATCCCGTGCAGTTTCCTTCTGCGAAACGAATCAAGGGCTACGAGCCCGAGCAGGTTTAGACAAAGACCGTTTGCAACCGCCTGTAAGAAGGGCCCGCGAGCCCGGTCGGCATGGATACCGATTCCCTCGTCCGTAATGAATCGCGGAACAATCAAGGCCTGAAAATTCAACATAGAAAAAATAGAAATGGCGGTCAGATACGCCAGCACGAGCAGAAGAAAGATCTCGAGCTTTCGCAAGGACCGGTCGCCGCAAAACACCAGTCCCGCAATGTGGAAGAACACACATGGGACCACCCACTTTGCCGCGAACACGCTCCAGGCTTGAGGATCATAGGGCTGCGTCAACACGCCCCAGAGCCCGATTAGCATTAGCCCCAGCAGTGGCCAGGTTGCAGGATAAATACGCAGGGATCCTCGACGAAGCCCTATGCGAGCCGCCAGCAGAAGCACTAATGAAAAGAATGCGACCCGGTCGATGGGAAACGATTTCAGATCGGGAGGCCTGAATAGCATCGCAGTCAGCGCCAGCAGAAACATGGCCGCGGGCAGACTCAGCCATACATGAAACAGCTTGAGCGGAAGGACAAAAAGCGATAATGCAGGGTTACCCGGCTGGGTGGGCGCAAGCGATGCCGAGCTCACATCCCGCTCCCTTCGAACACGGCGGACACGGTCTTGCACAGAATGCGTACGTCAAGCCAGAGATTCCAATTCTTGATGTACTCAACATCCAGGGCGACGCTGCGTTCGAATGACGGGTCTTGGCGTGCCGTCACTTGCCAGAGTCCGGTGATGCCGGGGACGAAATCGAGCCTTTGCAGGTGCTGAAGTTCGTACAGGCTGACGTCATCGACAGGGTGAGGACGCGGTCCGACCAGGCTCATGTCGCCCAGCAATACGTTCCACAACTGCGGAAGTTCATCCAGGCTATATCGCCGTAGAAATCGTCCTAACTGGGTGATGCGTGGATCGTTTCCGATTTTGAAAAACGCTCCTTCACGTTCATTTCTGTCTCGCAGGTCATCCTTCAGGGCGTCAGCATCGGGAACCATGGTGCGAAACTTGTAGCAGATGAACCGCCGCGCCTTGCGTCCGGTACGTGGCGCCCGATAGAGAACTGGCCCGGCCGAGTCCCATTTGATGAACGCTGCAATCAGAAGCAGCAGAGGCGAAAGCGCAACCAGACCGCAAATTGACAATACGAAGTCGAGGCTACGCTTCAGCGCTAGCCGGTACTCGGGCCCATGGTGAGCCTGGATTCTAAACAACAACAGCCCGCCAAGATTTTCGAGATCGGTATCCGCAGAAACCGGAACACTAATATCGGGCGCAATCTTTACGTCGAGTTTGTTTTTGCAGGCTTCGTGAACAGCAATATCTACAACTAAGGGCTCGGAACTCGCGATGACCACTTCGTCAATGAATTCCTCGCGTGCAACCCTGCTCAACATTGCAGGCCCATAGCTATTGCGAAGGTGGTTCTCTGTGATGTAACCCTTGACTACTCGAGATGAGTTCTGATCGCTACGAATTGCGTTAGCAACTCGCGCCGCTCTAATCCCGTTGCCCACAATCAGTACGTTGCGAAGCGTGACCTCGGTTGGACGAAAGGTCCGCCGTAATCGTCTGACGGTGACTAGAGCACCGAGAGTACACAAGCTGAACGCGAGCAGTATGATTCCCGAACCACGAGCGGGTGACCATCCGAGACAAACACCTGTGAAAAGCGTTGCCCACGCGATAGTCCGACACGCGGCTGCATTTTCGGACAACGCGGTCTTATGTGAAAGGTACAGGTCTTCTTGAATCGCAAAGACAAGAAAACACAGTGCGTAAATGTAGAGAATAGACGGAGGAAGCGATTTCGATCCCAGCGCCCACGCTTGCAAAGAAAAGAGGAGCGTGACGAGTGATAGGTCGAGCATCGCGGGTGCCAGCATCCTGGCGTGAAACCTGTAGCAGAACCGCGGCAAAAAAAACATCGCGATGGTCTGGAGTATTGGTCGCGAATTCGAGGTCGACGGAGCGGAATCAGAGACTCCGGGGATCAACCGCTCCACATCAGAATAGCCAACGTGTGGAGCGGCAAGCGCCGCACTCGCAAGTTTTGGACGGCGACCGGGGTGAAAATCGAGAATATTGGCAACGTGACCCATATAGTCCGTCAGAGCCGCCGGTAGATGGATTCCGGAATCGGCATGGTTCTTTGATCAAGCACTGTTCCCAATAAAGTCACACCTTGCCGCAGCAATTGTTGTTTAGCGTTGACCGCTGCCTCACGCCGGGTGACATTAGCCGTGAGCACCAGAACGGACGCTTCACATAAGTTGCAGAGGCTGGGCATTTCGCAGTCGCTGATAACAGCTGACAACAAAAAATAATCGAACGAGCTGCGAAGTTCTTTCAGGCGATCACATGTGGAACCGCGCTTCTCGTTCGGTTCATGCCCTAGTAATGTGACTGGGATTTGCCACACCCGCTCGGCGAGACGCGATGAGTACATCTGCCACAATCCCCGGCCGAAGCCGGCGGGCAATCCTTTGCCCTCCCATGGGTTTCGTTGCACCGGGGAAGAGCCTTCGATAATCCCGACCATTCCGCCGGAAACTTGTGCAAGGTTAACTGCAATTCTCTCGCCGAGTGATGAAGCTTTGGAGGTTGTATCCGCAGCGGCAAGTAGAATCGCTGTCCGCCGTAGCGTTGCGCTCGGAAAGAACAACTGGTGCATCAGCGCGAGGGCGGGTTCGTCCTGTTGGTGATCGGGCCGCGGAGCCGGAACCGCCATCGGTGGCTTACGATGAAGCATGGGACTGGCGGAGGGAACAATATGCTTCCAAACTTGCGCGCCTACGCTCATGACGCCTCCAAATTGCGGACACTTTTGCGGCCCGCCGGCAGGGATGCCAGTACCGGCGATCCTAAAAACTCAAATACTTCTTGCGGGGTGCGGAAAGAAGGCGCGAAGTAATCAGCCACAAACACGATCCCGGTGCTGACCCCGCCCGCTCCGATGAGAGAAAAGCAGGTGGCGGCGAGGAATGACCACACCGGAAGCGCCGGAGTGTGGGGTGGTTGCGCAATAGCGACATTTAAAAGGCCGTTCCGGTCAAGCGCGTCGCCAATTCTTGCTTCCTCACGTTTGTTCGAGTAGAGCAGATACTTATCTTCTGCCGCCTTTACCTGCTGCTCCAAATCATGCTGTGCGATTGCGCTCTCTTCCAGTTTTCCCGCCGTGGCACGGTATGCGTTTACCTGTTCACGAACTACAGCTTGCTTCCGTTCTAGTGCTTGCAGCTCCACGTCATTTTTAAGATGTTCGGAGTGCGCCCAGTTGAACTCCGGATTATCTTGCGTGGTCTCGTCACGAAGTGGCTTTAGGTCTGCAGTTTCAATTGCCGCCTTGGCTTGAACGATTTCTTCATCAACTTGCTGTACTAACCGGTAAGAGGGCTGAAATTTAGTCAATAATGATGTGCGCTGCAGCTCCAGCTCCAGCAACTTCGACTTCAGCTTTTCTTCGAGCTGGGGATTGTCGGCATTCTTGATTTCAACCACTCGGCGTTCTGGCAAGTCTCGCAGCCTGATTTCCAACACGCGAACCCGGGTACCGACTTCTGCCACGGCGGTGTCTACGGCAAAGGCCGAGGCTTCCGCATCGCTCAACTTTTGAAGAGCGAGATCGCGTTCAAGGCCGGCGGACACTACGCCTTGTTTTCGGGTAAAGGCGATCAGGTCCCCTTGCGCTTCTTCGAGAACGATTCGCGACTCATCCACTTGTTGCTCGAAAAACATTTGTTGTCCAGAAGGCCGGATATCGACTGCGTGTTTCGCAAGATACGCACGCGCCAAAGAACGCAGCACCGCCGCCGACCGCGCTGCATCTGAGGAACTGTACGAAACTGTGATCAGGCGGGATTTGCGTATCGGCTGTATATCCAACCTGCCGGCCAGACGGCGTACCGCCCTTTCGGTGCGCTGCTCGAAGTTCTGGCGGGTGATAGATGAAAACCACGTCTTTTGTCCTAATCCGGTCTCAAGCACCACTTGGCGCAGGAGATCGTTATCGTGAAGCAGTTCCACTTCGGAATTCAGTTCTTCTTCCGTAATTTCGTCGTGCTCAAATGCCGGCGAGGGAGTTGGCATTGGTGACACTACGGCGTCGATTCGGCCTCGCCGCAGCAGCACCTTCATCTCCGCTTTGTAGGAAGGAAAAAGAGCGGAATACAACACTCCCGCAGTTGCGATGACCAGAAAAGAAATTGCGAACAAGTGTTTTTGCCTGAAAAAAACGGCAGCAACGTCACGCAATGTGGGCGAGTGTAGTGAACCCCGCGGGACAACGACTTGTAATTCCTGTGCCATAGGTCAGAATTGCGCGGGCGTGAAAAACGTACTGAGACTTGATACGGGCAAGAATTTTCGGATCTTCGAAATCCGGTTCTGCGGTACAAACAGCATGTCTCCCGGCTGGAGTTCGAAGTCCTCTTCTAGATTTCGCGAGGCCAACATGGCCTTGACGTTTAACACGTGCGCTTCCACGACTCCGGTCGTAACTGTCCTGAAGACTGCAACTTGCGAGTGTCTTGATTGTTCAGTAAATCCCCCGGCGACGGCGATCGCTTCGGAAACCGTGATGGGGGAACGCAATTCATACTTGCCAGGACGGCCTACCTGCCCGCCCGCAACAAAGAACGGTCGCTCGAAATCCTTAAGAATCACGCTGACCTCGGGATCGCGCAGCGTGGGTGCGTAGGCTTGGCCAACCAAGTCTTTCAATTCCGCGACGGTCAGACCTTCGGCGAAAACATCGCCGACTGTCTTCAGCGCCAGGAACCCGTCCGGCAAAACCGTAACAGTCTGATCAAATTCGGGTGAGAAGGTGAACTTGATCTCAATAACGTCGCTCTTACGAAGCCGGTACTGCGGATGGCGCGCCCCCGTCAAGGCTGGACTCCCGCTATTGGGACTCCTCGTGCCATCCGCCGCACTGGTATTGGCAACCCCAGTTGCGTTCGGTCCTCCTACAGACTGAGCGCAGGCAGGGCGCGCGGTGCGGGCGAGAAATCCGCAGATCAGAAACAACAGAGCTGCACGCTGCATGTTCATGAGAAGTGATTCCTGCAACCGGTCTACCGCGCTGCGAAAGGAAAAATAGACTTGCCTCGAAACGGCGACAAGACGCAGAAAGTACCCCGCACGGAAGTAGCTAGTGTTGCTTTTGAGAACTTTTCAGGAAAATTCGTGAGTATTGGAGTTTTCCACAGGAGAGAGTTACTGCAATGTTCTCTGGTCACTGCAATTGAAATTCTTACCTAGTACATTCCTCTCACGATGTTCGAATGCTTCGTGCTGGTAAGCTATGTCAATTGAAAGCGCTTCTTCGTCCACCGGAATCAGTGTGTTGCTGGCTGATTCCAAACAGCTGGAAAACCAGCTAATGGCCGGTTCGCTTCGCAATCGCGGTTTTCAGGTATTCTCCTGCCCGAGTGAAGTTCCTCCCATTCTGGAATTTCTCGAAGCTAGTAAAGCTGATGTGATGGTCATAAGCTGCGGGGCTCCTTATTCCGCGGCGCCGGACGTGGGCATGGTCCGTACCCTGCACCTGATGCACCCGGAGATACCAAAAATTTGTTTGTTCGACCTAGAAAGCCGGCAAGCTGCCGTCCAAGCATTTCGGTCGGGAGCACGTGGGCTGTTCTGCCTGGGGAATTCGTCCTTTCAACTATTCTGTGAATGCATCGAAAGAGTGCATAAAGGAGAAATTTTTGCCAGCAACCAGCAACTCAGCTATCTGCTTGATTCGGTGTGTCAATCGCCTTGCCTGAGGGTGGTGAGCGCGACCGGCGAAATCCTGCTCACATCGCGCGAGGAGCAGGTGGTAGCGCTGGTAACCGATGGGCTCTCCAATCGCAATGTCGCCAGCGAACTGGGATTGAGTGAGCACACGGTCAAAAAATATCTGTTTCGAATCTTTGAAAAGCTGGGAATCTCGAGCCGCGTAGAGTTGGTGCTCTATGCTTTGCACCACGGGTCGCAGCAACCCGCCGCGCAGCTTGGGGACTAGGAGCAGTGGCTAGTGGCTGGTGGCTAGTGTCATGCCGAAAAGGCACAACGTGATGCCCCTTCCGACCAAGCCGAGAATCTGCGGCTGAGAAAAGCACCGCAGCAGCTAAAGCCATGTCCCTCTGGCATTATTCGGCACGAGTGAACTCATGCCCTTCCCGCCCGTCAATGTTCTCATCAATCGACCGGGCGTTTCCCTGTCAGCGGCACTGTCCACTAGCTACTAATCACCGATTTCCATACAATGGCTGGTCGCGTGGCGGTCTGCCTCATATAAGAATGACAGCATCCAACCAAGCTGATCCTCGGGATCACGAAAAGCAGATTGCCGCACGCGCCGCCGTGGACCTCGTGGAAGCGGGAAGTATCGTCGGCTTGGGCTCGGGCTCGACCGCGACCTACGCGGTGCGTTTTCTGGCCGAGCGGGTTCGCAGCGGGCTTCAGATCATCGGCATTCCCACGTCACAACAAACCAGGCGCCTTGCTGAACAACTCGAAATCCCACTGGGGACGCTCGACGAGCATCCGAAGATCGATATCGATATTGATGGCGCGGACGAAATCGACCCACATCTGAACCTGATCAAGGGCGGCGGCGGAGCATTTTTGCGCGAGAAGATCATTGCCTCGGTCTCGCGCCGATTCATCGTCATTGCCGAATCCGCCAAGCAGGTAAAGCAGTTGGGCAAGTTTCCGCTTCCGGTCGAGGTAGTCCCATTTGCGCAGTCATTGATCAAACTGCAAATCGAGGCTTTGGAGGCGAAGGTGTCGCTGCGGAACTATGCGTATGGCAATCCTTATGTCACTGACGAGGGCCATCACATTCTCGACTGCACCTTCGGAGAAATTGCCGACCCGCCGGCGCTGGCAGAGAAGCTGTGTCATATTCCCGGTGTGGTCGAGCACGGACTCTTTATAGGAATGGCCGAGTTGGCTCTAATCGGAAAAGATGGAAAAGTAGTCCAGCTTCGGCGCTGACACTTTGGATTCAAGATGCGGCAATTCATGACGAGACTGTCACTTCAGGGCATTTTCTTTGTGGTTCTGTTGTTGCTTACTCCTGCAGGCGGGCAAGAAGCCGGATCAACCATAAGCGTTGACGTGAATATTTCCCATGTCCAGGGGCCATTCCGTCCAATTTGGAATTTCTTTGGATACGATGAGCCTAATTACACCTATGGACCAAACGGGAAGAAGTTGCTCGGCGAAATTGCCGCATTGAGCCCGACTCCGGCCTATATTCGGGTTCACAACCTGCTGACTTCGGGCGACGGGGCGGCTTCCCTGAAATGGGGATCGACGAACGCTTACACAGAAGATGCGTCGGGCAATCCCATTTATAACTGGCAGATCATCGACCGGATCTTCGATACGTTTCACCAGTCCGGGGTCAAGCCGCTGGTTGAGATCGGATTCATGCCCGAAGCGCTGTCGACGCATCCCGAACCGTACCGCCACAATTTTCCTAAAGGATCCATCTACACCGGTTGGGCTTATCCGCCTAAGAATTATCAGAAGTGGGCAGAACTGGTATTCCAGCTCACGAAGCACCTGCGCGCGCGCTACGGAGATGCCGAAGTCAAAACCTGGCTTTGGGAAGTGTGGAACGAGCCGGATATCGGCTACTGGCAAGGCACGCCCGAAGAATACCTCAAGCTTTACGACTTCTCTTCTGATGCAGTGCGGCGAGCGCTTCCGGAAGCAAGAATTGGTGGCCCGGACACCACCGGTCCTGCCCGGCCGAAAGCGGCTGAATTCTTAAAGCAATTTCTTCAGCATTGCGACTCTGGTCGCAATTACGTTAACGGCAAAACCGGCGCCCCGCTGGATTTCATCAGCTTTCATCCCAAAGGTTCGCCGACATGGCAAGGCGACCACGTGCAAATGGGTATTGCCACGCAGCTGAATGCCATCGACCGGGGATTCAAAATTGTGTCTTCATTCCCAAAATGGCGCGACACTCCAATTATTCTGGGCGAGTCTGATCCCGAGGGTTGTGCGGCGTGTTCGGCAGAGAAGAACCC
>Ga0134125_10008564_pt1 | contig 11545 bp, 11 predicted proteins | sample KB31751_FD_96464 | JGI IMG/M metagenome (GOLD analysis project Ga0134125, IMG submission 96464) | Terrestrial soil microbial communities with excess Nitrogen fertilizer from Kellogg Biological Station, Michigan, USA - KB3-175-1 | ecosystem: Environmental > Terrestrial > Soil > Unclassified ... | reverse complement strand
ATCGCCAAGAATTCGCCGGCCGCTGCGTATCTGAAGGACAAAGGCATAGAGCCTCAGGACTTCAATTCCTACGGCTCGCGGCGGGGCAACCACGAGATCATGATCCGTGGCACCTTCGCCAACGTCCGCCTGCGCAACCAGATCGCCCCGGGCACTGAGGGCGGCTGGACGCGCGACTTCACCCAGGATGGGGCGCCGGTCGCCACCATCTTCGAGGCGTCGGAACACTACCTGAAGACCGGGACACCGCTGGTCATTCTGGCGGGCAAGGAATACGGCTCCGGTTCGTCCCGTGACTGGGCCGCCAAGGGCACCATCCTGCTGGGCGTCCATGCGGTTATTGCCGAGTCCTATGAACGTATCCACCGCTCGAATCTGATCGGCATGGGGGTTTTGCCGTTGCAGTTCCCCGACGACCAGAATGCCTCGACCCTGGGCATCCGCGGCGAGGAGACCTTCGAGATCACCGGCGTGACAGCCTTCAATGACGGCCGGATGCCCGAAACGGTTCATGTGAAGGCCGGCGATGTGGAATTCGACGCGCTGGTGCGCATCGATACACCGACCGAGGCGGAATATTTCCGCCATGGCGGGATTCTGCAGTATGCGATCCGCAACCTGCTGAACTGAGGGGCGTGCGTTACCGGCAGCCGCAACGGGCGGGCTTCGGCCCGCTTTTTGCTGCCGCGCCCCGCAGGCTCAGCCGCCCATCAGGCTGAAGGTTTCAGGGTCGGGGCCGATGCGCCCGTCCGGGTCGTCGAGTCCTGCAATCCGCTCCATCTCGGCATCGGTCAGGTACAGATTCCAAAGGTGGAAGTTTTCCCGGATGCGGTCCGTGTGGGCGGATTTCGGAATCACCATGTGGCCCATCTGAATATGCCAGCGCAGGGTGATCTGGGCGGGCGTAACCTGATGGGCATGGGCCAACTCCAGAATGACCGGATCCCGCAGGACCTGGCCGCGTCCCAGGGGACTCCAGGCTTCGGTGCGGATGTTGTGGGCGGTGTGGTAGGCCCGCAGCTCGGGCTGCTGGAAATGGGGATGCAGTTCGATTTGATTGACGACTGGCAGCACGCCGGTGCCGTCCAGCAACTGCTGCAGATGGCTGATCTGGAAGTTGCAGACCCCGATGGATTTGGCACGGCCGTCATCACGTAGCTGGATGAGTGCCTCCCAGGCTTGCAGGTACCGCTTCTGTTTGGGGACCGGCCAGTGGATCAGGTACAGATCCACGTAGTCCAGATGCATGCGGTCCAGGCTTTCCACGAAGGCGGACTTCGTACTATCGTGCCCGTGGCGATCATTCCAGACTTTGGTGGCCACGAACAGTTCGGCGCGCGGCACACCGCATTGCGCGATGCCCTGACCGACTTCGGCTTCGTTGTGGTAGATGTAGGCCGTGTCGATCGACCGGTAGCCGGCTTCGACGGCGGCCAGGACCGCAGGGACGGCCTCGGTGGTCTGGAGTTGCCAAGTGCCAAAGCCCAACTGTGGCGCACGGTTGCCATCATGGAAGGTGAGGTAGGGTTGGTTGGTGGACATGGGGCCCCCGTGGTCATCGTTATTCTGGAGTAGATCGAATGAGTGTACATAGTCGGACTCAGCGCGTCACCGTACCGCAGCTAATGGCTTGCAAAGACTCACAAAAGATCGCGGCATTGACCGCTTACAGCGCGCCCATTGCGCGACTGCTCGATGACGCTTTGGACATGGTGCTGGTGGGTGATTCCACCGCCATGGTGGCCTATGCGCTGCCCGATACGCTGTCCATTTCGGTCCCCACGATGACAGCCCATGCCGCCGCCGTGGTACGGGTCACGCATCATGCCTGCGTCGTCGTGGACATGCCTTTCGGCAGCTATCAGCAGTCACCGTCCCAGGCCTTTGCCAATGCGGCCGCCATGCTGGCCGGCAGTGGCGTCTCCGGCGTGAAGCTGGAGGGCGGGGCTGCCCTCGCCGAGACGACCCGGTTCCTGGTGGACCGAGGCATTCCAGTGCTGGCCCATGTAGGCCTGATGCCGCAGTACATGAACGTCATGGGAGGCTTCAAGGCGCAGGGCATGACTCCGGCGGCCGCCGACCGCATCTTCGAGGATGCGCGTGCCCACGCCGACGCAGGGGCATTTGGCGTAGTGCTGGAGGGCATCAGCGAGCCTCTGGCCTGCCGGATCACCGAGGCGCTCGCGATTCCGACTATCGGGATCGGGGCGTCCCCCCGTTGTGACGGTCAGATCCTGGTCACCGAGGACATTCTGGGCCTGAGTGGGGACCGGATACCAAAGTTTGCCAGGTGCTTCGGGGACGCCGCCGCCGTCATCCGCGAAGCGGCGCGCGCCTACGCGCAATCCGTGCGGGAAGAGACGTTTCCCACGTTAGATCAGTGCTTTGGCGTCAAGCGGCCGCAGTAATATTTCATCACTGATTTATTCTGTGTGCGTCGATATCCTTGCCGCGACGCTGCCGGGCAGATTTTCCGCGCTGCGCCGCGCAGACGCCGCCGCGTCAGGTTATGTATGGAAATTCGCCAGCTCGAGGCGTTCAATGCGGTGGTGACCAGCGGTAACGTTACGGCAGCCGGCCGTATGCTGGGTCGATCTCAACCGGTCGTCAGCCGACAGATCAGCGATCTGGAGGCGGAACTCGGGTTCGTGCTATTCGAACGCACGCGGCCGACGATCACCCTGACCGCCCATGGGGCCGAGTTCTACCAGGAAGCGCGCAGCGTGCTGGTGGACCTGCAACAACTGGAAGTCCGGGCGCGCGACATGCGCAGCGGCCATGTGCGCCCTTTGCAGATTCTGGCCTCCACTGATCTGGCGCGCGGCCTCCTGCCGGAGGCGCTGGCGCGCATGAACCGCTTCGGCCCCGTCTTCCGCCAGCGTCTGATCGTGGACGAGGTCGTCCACGAAACGACCGCCGCCGAGGTCCTGGAAAGCCGGGCGGACTTTGCCTTCGTCAGCCTGCCGATTGCTGGCGACGCGCTGCACGTGCATTGGTGCGGCCAGGCTCCCTGCCAGCTCGCGCTGCCCAATTTTCATCCGCTGGCCGCCCAGGAGGTGATCAAGCTCGATGATGTCCGCGATACCGACGTGATTACGTTGCTGGGCCGCTACCGGATGCGCTATCACCTGACGCACAGCCTGGCCCGGGCGACCGCCGGCCAGACGCGGCGCCACATCGAAGTCGGCAGCCAGCGTTCGGCCTTCTCGATGGTGCGGGCCGGCCTCGGAGTTGCCTTGATGGATCCGTTTTCCATGCGGGGCGTACCGCTCGACGGCGTGGTCCTGCGCCCGGTGGTGGCGAACATTCCCTACCGGATCGGCGTGGTCTCCCAGACGTCGCGGGAATTGACCGAGGACGCCCACCGCCTCATCCTGGGGGTGCATCGCCATGTCCTGGACACCATTCCCGGCTATGTGGATACCGATTTCAACGGTCTGCCCCTGGGCGAGATTCGGCGTCCCGGAACCGTGCGCGTCGTCTGACCGTCTTTTGGGGGCGCATGCCGTCTTCGGCTCGGCGGGTGGGCGAGCTCGCCCGCGAGCTCACGGCCTGTGCGAAGATACGGCTTTCAACCCTTGCGGCGTCGATCGTGTCCCTGATGACTCCTGAATCGTGGATGCTTGCGATCCTGTGCGTGATCGTTGGCGTCTGCCTGGGGGGGTGGCCGGCTTTCCGGCGCGCCGAACGGCTGCGTGCGCAGCGCGATGCCCTCGATCAGGAACTCGTCCGCCTGCGGATCACGCACGAGGAAAAACTGGCCTCGATCCAGGCGTTGCAACAGACGTTCGAGCAATCGCGGGCGGCCATGAGAACCGAATTCCAGAGTCTCGCCAGCCAGGTTCTCGAGGAGAAAAGCCGGGTTTTTTCGCAGTCCAGCCAGACCTCGCTGGATACGCTGCTGCAGCCGTTTCGTGACCAGATCGAGAGCTTCCGCAGGCGGGTCAACGAGGTCCACGATGCGTCCGTGCACGGCCAGGCCCGCCTGGGAGCCGAGATTCGCCAAGTGCTGGATGTGGGGCTGAAGATGGGCGCGCAGGCCGACAATCTGGCCACCGCTCTTAAAGGCGACAAGAAGACGACCGGAATCTGGGGCGAGGTTCAGCTCGAGCGCAGCCTGCAGCTCGCGGGCCTGGTCGAAGGCGCCCACTATCAGGCGCAGGCCAGCTTCCGGGACGAATCCGGCAACCGCCGTTTGCCGGACTTCATCGTGAATCTGCCTGATGACAAGCACCTCGTGATCGACAGCAAGGTCTCGCTGGTGGACTACGCCCGTTCGGTGGATGCGGCGACGCCGGCGGAACGCGAGGCGGCACTGGCCTCCCATGTGCAGGCGGTGCGCCGGCATATGGACGAATTGTCGCGCAAGGACTACAGCAGCCTGCCGGGTATCAAGAGCCCCAGCTTCGTCCTGATGTTCATGCCGATCGAACCCGCCTACATCGAGGCAATGCGCGACGACCCGGGGCTTTTCGATCATGGCTGCCAGCACAATATCATCCTGGTCTCCCATACGACGCTGATGCCGATCCTGCGCACCGTGGCCAATCTCTGGATGGTGGCACGCGGGAATGAACAGGCCCGTGCGTTGAGCGACATGGCGGGCCATCTGTACAACCAGGTGGCGATGGTTGCCGAGCGATTGCAGAAACTGGGCGGCACGCTGCAGACGGTCAGCACGCAATACAACAGCGTGGTGACCGCGGTGGCGGGGCAGCAGGGACTGAGCGGCAAGGTGTCGCGGTTTTCGGAGCTGTCCGCCAAAGCCAACAAAGCCATGCCCGCCCTGGCCCCGTTGCATGTGGATCTGGAGGTGCATAGACTGAGCGATGTGGTCCCCGTGAAAGACGGCGAATCGGATACGCAGTGATGGCCGGCCGGTGACGCCTCCGGAACTCTTTCGCCGCCCGCGGGTCACAATTTGCGGTCTTTCATTCCTGTTTCTTCGGGGCGAACGCCGGTCCGCGTGGCTCCGAACGAGGAGCCACTCATGCATTCACACAGTCCCCGTTTCGCGCCATGGCGCGCCGCTGCCCTGATTTCCGCCCTGATGCTGGGCGGCGCATTTGTCGCCTCGCCGGCGCTGGCCGCTTCTTCGGCCGACAGCCAGGACGTGCTGACCGTTCAGTCCCAGTCGGGCGTGTCCTACCTGAACGGCGGGATTGGCGATGACGAGCAGGTCCAGATGCGGGGTGATGCCCGCAAGTGGCCGTTGCGCATGACTTTTTCCGAAGGGGACGCGGGCGCCTACGTGGCTGATGCCGAAGTGAAAATCACGGGCAAGGGCGGCAAGACCGTCTTTACGCTCGGCGGAGCGGGGCCCCTCACGTACGTCAAGCTCTCGCCGGGCGAGTACCGTGTCGTGGCCACCCATGGTGGGAAGAGCCTGTCCCGTTCAGTGCGTGTCGGGCGCAAGAGCACCGACCTCAATTTCCATTGGTGACTGCTGTTTTGAACAGCCCGTCCGGTGGTTGAGCCGGACGGGCTGCGGAACTGCCTAGCCTTGCCCCCGCACGGCGCAATTGCGCGCCAGAATCGTGTTGATGTGTTGGCCGCCGGCGTTGGCCGCTGCGTCCGAGCGCGTCAGCATGTTGCCGTTCACTTTTTCGGCATTGTCGACCGTGAACGGGCCTGTCGTCCAGGTGTAGCCTTCGCCCGTGAAGGTGGCTCCGACCAGGTTGGCCTTGCTGTTGGTATCGCGGGTCATGGCGATGGCCTGATTGTCATAGACTACCTGCGCCGTCACTGGATCGGTACCCTGGAACGTGTACTGCACCTCCAGGTTTATTCCGCGCTGGCCCTGCGCACTGCATTCGTAGCGTACGGTCTTCTGCGCGAGCTGATTCGCGGCATTCGGATGACTATCAGTCGTGGAGCATGCTGCCAGTGTGGCGCAGAGAGCCACGCCCGCAGCGCCTGTCAGATAGTGTTTGATCATGGTCATTGGACTCCTCGGCCCCGGAAAAAATTAGGAGCCGCGCCTTCAGCTTATAGCACCGGCGTTTGAAAATTCTGTGAACGGGTGTGTCAAAGGTTCACAATCGACGCGCTGCTGACGCGTGCTGTTTGGCCATGTCCAGAGGGGGAATGCGGTTGTCACGCGGCTCGTCCCGCGCCGCCCGTGCCGGATGCCGTAACCATCCATGAATGCCTTGTCCGTATATAATAATGATTATCATTTACATAGAAGAGACGTGGCTGCCCATCGCGGCGTTTCCGCGGGGGGCCGCGGCTCGGAGGACGGGCGCGTGATCGTATGCATTCCTGACGTATTGGACCCTCAGGCGCTGGCCCGGACATGCGCGCGCCTGGAGCGGGCGGGCGAGGCGTGGGTCGACGGCCGCGCGACGGCGGGCTACAGCGGGGCGCCGGTCAAGCACAATCAGCAGATTGCCGAGGGCTCCGCTGTCGCCCGGGAATTGGGCGATGTCGTGCTCCAGGCGCTGGAGCGCAACCCTTTGTTCATCAGTGCCGCCCTTCCACTGCACGCGTATCCGCCTCTGTTCAATCGCTATGGGGATGGGCAGCATTTCGGCAGCCATATCGATGGGGCTGTGCGGTTGGTGGCGGGGAGCCGCCAGCGCATCCGGACCGATATCTCGGTGACGCTGTTTCTGACGCCGCCGGACGACTACGAAGGCGGGGAGCTCGTGGTTGAGGACACCTATGGCGTCCATCCCGTGAAGTTGCCGGCCGGCCATGCCGTGGTCTATCCCGCGACCAGCCTCCACCATGTGCGTCCTGTCACACGGGGCGCTCGCCTGGCCAGTTTCCTGTGGGTGCAGAGCATGGTCCGCTCCGACGAACAGCGGCGGCTGCTGTTCGAGATGGACGGAGCGATCCAACGGCTGGGCGCCACGGGGGCGGACACCGCAGCTACCCGCAGCCTGGTCGGCTGCTATCACAATTTGCTGCGCGTGTGGGCCGAGACGTAGGCCTCGTCGGGGTCGGACTCTGACGCCGGTGCATGCGCCCGGGTCATTTCCCCGTTGTTTCCCGGGGGAGGAGGCTGTCGATGAGGATATGCGGAAATCCCTGCGAACCAGTCTCCACCCGCGCCTTTACCTGGTAGACGTCAGCCAGCACCCCGGGGGTGATCACGACTGCGGGCGCGCCATGGGCCACCAGGTTTCCCTCGTGGATCAGCAGCACTTCGTCACTGCGTTGCAGTGCCATATTCAGATCGTGCAGGACGACGAGCGTGGTCAGCTCGTGTTGCCGTGTTTCACGGGCGAGCACGTCCATGACGTGCCACTGGTGGTGCAGGTCCAGGGCGGACAGCGGCTCATCCAGCAGCAGCATCCGGGGCTGGCGGATCAATGCCTGGGCCAGTCCCACGAGCTGCTTCTGGCCGCCTGACAGTTCGTCCAGATACCTCATGGCCAGGGGAGCGATGCCGAGCCGATGCAGCACATCGGCGGCGGCGCCGGCGTCGGGCACCCCTCCAGCCGGCTCCGGTACATGAGCGGCCACGAGCACGGATTCCAGTACGCGCAGGTGTACGGCGGCCGGCAGCGACTGTGGCAAATAGGCCACCTGCCGCGCCCGATGCGCCGGCGAGCCGCGCGCGATGTCCGCGCCGCCCAGCAGGATCTGGCCGCTCGACGGTCTGAGCAGCCCCGCCAGTGCCTTGAGGAGTGTGGATTTGCCGCTGCCGTTCGGACCCAGCAGCGCGATGATGCGGCCCGACGGAAGAGGACCCGCCGATAGCGACCGGATCACGGGATGCCGGGCGTAGCCGACGGACAGGTGGCGAATTTCGAGCATCGTCACCTCAGGGGGCGGTGCAGGACCACCGCCAGAAAAAAGGGCACCCCGACGAGGGAAGTCACGATCCCCACGGGGATGATGATGCCGGGGACGATATTGCGGGAGGCCACCGAGGCCAGCGACAGGACGATGCCGCCTACCAGCGCTCTGCCAGGCAGATAGAATCGATGGTCTTCGCCGAAGAGGCGGCGGGCGATATGCGGAGCGATCAGGCCGATGAACCCGATGGTGCCGGCAAAGGACACGGCCAGCGCGGCCAGCAGGCTGATGCGTACCAGCGCTGCGAGCCGCAAGCGGGAAACGTTGATGCCGAAGCTGGCCGCACGGTCTTCGCCCAGACGCAGGGCAGTCAGCTTCCAGGTGTCGCGCAGCGACAGGGGCAGCACGAGGATGAAAGCCGCCGCCAGGATGGCGACCTGGGTCCAGGATGCGCGCGAAAGGCTGCCCATGGTCCAGAAGACAAGACTTTGCAGGGCCTGGGCGCTGGCGACGTACTGAATCAACGAGACAGCGGCGTTGAATGAAAATACCAATGCGATGCCGAACAGAACCAGTCCCGAAGCGGTCATGCCGCCCCAGCGAGCCACTGCGTCCAGGATCAGCGCCGAGCCCAGGGCGAAGACGAAGGCGTTGACGGAAATCATCCAGGTTTGCGGGATGCCGGGCAGCGACAGTCCGAGCACGATCGCCAGCGATGCGCCCAGCGCGGCCGCCGAGGAAACGCCCAGAGTGAAGGGACTGGCGAGCGGGTTGTCCAGGATCGTCTGCATTTCCGCTCCCGCGTGTCCCAGCGCGAGGCCGGTAGCAACGGCCATGAGCGCGTAGGGCAGCCGGATGGTCCAGACGATGGCACGGGTGGTGGGGTCTGCCTCGCCGGGGTGAACCAGCGCGCGCGCCAGTTCGGGCCAGCTCAGGCCGGACGGTCCCAGCATGAAGTCGGTGGCCGCTGATGCCAGGATCAGGGCGGCGAGCCCCGCCAGAAGCCACCAACGGCGGCGCAGCAGTGAGCCGTATTCCGACAGGCTCCGCTCGCGGAGCGGCAAAGGCGCGCGTGGCTTCATGACTAGTGAGCATTCGCCCCGGGCATGGACATGCCGGGCATGTCAGACATCCTGTCCGGCATCCCCGATCGCGCCGGCGCCCGCGGTTGCGTGGCTTCACCCGGGGCCGCGGGGGCCGCTTTGAGCGTGACCTGATCGAAGTCGTCGATCAGGATTTCGACCTGGATCTCCCATTTTCCGGTTTCCGGCAGCGCCGGGACCGGGGCCAGCCAAAGCCCGTCCGCTTGCCGCGATGCCTTGCGTCGCATGGGTTCGATCCCGGCTGCCGGGTTGCTGAGGATCAGCGTGACCGCCTGTGCGGGAAAGGAGCCCGCCGCGGGATTGGACAGCCGGATGTGCCAGGCACCCGGTCCCGGATTCACCTGGGCCTGTACCTTGCTGTCGGCGAGCGTGACGGCCGAAATCATGGCTCTGCCCGCGTCCAGGCTGCGCGGCGGGGGGGTGAAGCGCCAAAGCGACACCACGGCCAGGATCAGCAGCGCCAGGATGAGTTCGACCCCGATCGCGATGCGCAGGTGGCGTGCGGCCCGTTCGGAGCCGGACAGGATGGGGCGGGTCAGGTGCCATCGGTTGTAGGCGGCAAGACACAGCAGCAGTCCGACCAGGCAGAGCTTGGCGATCAGGACCCAGCCATAGTCGGTCTGCCACAGGTCGTCGGGCTTGTCGAGCTGCAGGTAGGCCAGGCTCAGCCCGGTCACGGCCAGCAGTCCCACGACGGGGGTGATCCAGCGGGAGAATCCGGCCAGCGGCATAGCGTTCGCCGCCGTGTCAGCGGGCGTAGCCGATGGGGGCTGCGCCGGTTTTGGCAGCAGCGTGCGGGCGAGCGGGACGAGCAGGCCGATCCATGCGATGGCGGTCATCACATGCAGCGTGACGGCCGGGCGCGACAACCATTTGGGGGGCGCGGTGCCCGCATGGCCGCTGGCGGCAGCGCCCAGACCTGTCAGGATGAGACTGGCCATGCCCAGGAGACGGGTGGGCAGGGCCCGGCGCGCGCCCAGCATGCCTGCGGCCGCCAGCAGGGCCAGGGCGTACAGCGCCAGGGTTGCCGCGTAGGTGCTGCCCAAAGCGGCCGACCACGTGTCCGCCTGCGCCAGCGCGGTCCACGGAACGTCGCGCAGGTCCAGGCCCTGCAGTCCCAGGTCGATCGGAAGCAGTACCAGGCCGGCCGCCACGAAGGGGCGTGCCCACGCCTGAAGGGTCCGGACGTGGATGGATCGGAACAAGGCGGCGCCCGTGGCGGCAAACAGACAAAGGTAGGTGAGCCAGCGCGTGAGCCAGATGGCGATGTCGCGGGCGACCGCCGGCACCGTCGCCGGCATCCGGGCACTGGGAGCGCCCACCGAGTAGTCCAATGTGCCGCCGACCGGGTGGCCGTCGGCCGATACGACGCGCCAGCTCAGCAGGAAGGTGCCTTGCGGTCTCGAACCGGCCGGGCGGGAGCCTGTCAGGGGCAGGCGGACTTTTGCATCTTGTTCGACCGGACGTCCGGTGGAGACCGGTTGACCCTGCGGGCTGATCAGCTTCAGCCCCGTGATGCTGACCGGTTCATTGAAGGTGAGGACGATTTCGCTGGGGGCCTGTTCCAGCACCGCCCCGGGTGCGGGGGATGCTGCCAGCAGGGACGCATGCCCCCATGCAGCCTGCGAGCAGAGGAGGAGGCCTGTCAGCAGCGCCAGGCCCGCTTTCATTTATGGTGGTGACCCGACGATGAGGGGGCGGTCAGCTTCAGGTGCGGCGCCGGATCGCTGGACTCATCGTCGCTGTCGGTCTTTTCGATCCATCGCGTCATCCCCTGCTTGCATTCCTGTATCGTGGGGAAGTACAGCGTGTCGCCCGCCTTCAGCGATGAAGAGAGGTAAGCCCGGAAGATGAATTCATCGTAGTACGCATCGGGCAGATCGCCGCCGCTCCAGGAGATCTCCCGCACGCCGCGGTCCACCTTTGCGCCATTCAGCGTTTGGGGATGGTCGTACCCGCCCTGTTTGACTTCGAGTCGCCAGCCCGGTTTGGGCATGGGTTTGACGTCCAGCACGCCGTCCGGAATCTGCACGCGTACTGCGGTGGTGTCCGACCCTTTGCAGCCGTGCGGCACGCGCACCACTGCCTTGTAATAACCGCCGGCCGGCGCCTGCCGCGTCTCCAGGGTGATGTGTGCCTGCGCGGCAGGCACCATGGCCAAGCCGCTCGAGGCGGCCAGTCCCGTGGCAAGGACGAATTTCAGAGGGATTGCACGCATGGGCGGCTCCTGGAGGCGTGAGGTTATATGAGAATGGTGCGCATTCCGGTGGTTCTGATTGTAGACTGAACCGATGGCCGGGCAAGCCGGCGCAGCCGCGGCCGAGGCTCGCGCGGGCAGCCTCGGCGGTTCGCGGGCAACGCCGGTCATCCGAACCCGCACTATCCACATCCCTGCCCTCGGGTCACGATCCCGGAGTGGTCGATGGCGTGGTGGATGGCATGGCCGCGGGCGCCATGGGCATCATGTTGGCGTTTTCCGCGTACATGACCCAGATCGAGGCGCCCAGTACGATGACCACCAGCACGACCGTGAAGATGAAGGCCAGCATGTTCCAGCCGCCCTCGGAGCGCGTATCCAGATGCAGGAAGAACACGATGTGGACCACGATCTGCACGGCTCCAAGCCCCAGCACCAACAGAATCAGCAGCAGCCAGTCCTGGATGACGTGGCCCATGACGAGCCAGAACGGGAT
>Ga0134125_10008561_pt1 | contig 11548 bp, 9 predicted proteins | sample KB31751_FD_96464 | JGI IMG/M metagenome (GOLD analysis project Ga0134125, IMG submission 96464) | Terrestrial soil microbial communities with excess Nitrogen fertilizer from Kellogg Biological Station, Michigan, USA - KB3-175-1 | ecosystem: Environmental > Terrestrial > Soil > Unclassified ... | reverse complement strand
TGCGCGCCGCCCGCGCCCGGCTCGGCCACACCGTGCACTTCGAGGTGGAGATCGACTCGCTCGACCAGCTCGACGCCGTCCTGGCTGCCGGGGTCGACACCATCATGCTGGACAACTTCTCCCTGGCCGACCTGGCGACCGGCGTGCGCCGCATCGCCGGCGCCGCCCTGGTGGAGGCCTCGGGCAACGTCGGGCTGGACACCGTCGCCGACATCGCCGCCACCGGCGTGGACGTCATCTCCTCCGGGTCCCTGACGCACTCGGTCCGCGCCCTGGACCTGGGGCTCGACGTGCGGATCACCGACGGCCGGACCCGCGTCGGCATGCGCACCGGGACGGGGGAACAGCGGTGATCTACCTCGACGCCGCCGCCACGACCCCGGTCCGGCAGGAGATCCTCGAGCTGGTCTGGCCGCTCATGGCCCGCGACTTCGGCAACCCCTCCAGCCACCACGGGCCCGGCGAGACCGCGGCCCGCGCCCTGGACTACGCCCGCACCACCGCCGCCTCCACGCTGCGCGTGCGCACCGGCGACATCGTCTTCACCTCCGGCGGCACCGAGGCCAACAACCTCGCCCTCATCGGCCTGGCCCTGGCCAACCCCCGCGGCAGGCACCTGGTCCGCTCCGCCGTCGAGCATTCCTCCGTCCGTGAGGCCTGCGACTACCTGGCCCGCCACCACGGCTTCGCCATCGACGTCGTCCCCGTGGACCGCGGCGGCCGCGTCGACCCGGACGAGGTGACCGCACTACTCCGGCCGGATACCACGCTGGTGTCGGTCATGGCGGTGAACAACGAGGTCGGCACCATCCAGCCCGTCGCCGGGATCGCCGCCGCGGCCCGCACCGTCGGTGCCCTGGTGCACACCGATGCCGTGCAGGCCGCCGGCTGGCTGGATGTGGCCGAGCTGGCCGCCCATGTCGATGCCCTGTCCATCTCCGGGCACAAGCTCGGCGGGATGAAGGGCGCCGGACTGGCCATGATCCGCGGCCGCCTGGCCGTGGAGCCGCTGCTGCATGGCGGCGGGCAGGAACGCGGACGGCGCTCGGGCACGGAGAATGTCGCCGGAGCCGTCTCCACCGCCACCGCCCTGCGCCTCGCAGCCGGGGGCGCCGGGCACTTCGAGGCCGCCCGCCGCCGGTCCGACTACCTCATCGACACCGTGCTCTCCGGCCTGAACCCGGCCCCGGGAAACCCCGCGGCAGGACAAGGCACGACGGCGGCACTGCTGACCGGTGATCCGGTGCACCGGGTGCCGGGCATCGTCTCCTTCGCCTTCCCGGGCACCCACGGGGAAGCGGTGCTGCTCGAACTCGAGCGCCGTGGGATCGTCTGCTCCTCGGGGTCGGCCTGTGCCGCCGGCTCCACCGACCCCTCACCCGTATTGCTCGCCATGGGTTACGCACCCGACGTGGCGCTCACCGCGGTGCGGTTGAGCTTCACCACCGAGGCGACCGAGGTCCAGTTGACGACGGCGGCCCGGGCCGTGGTGGCCGCCGTGCAGGCCGTCGCGGTCGAGACCCGATCCGCCGGGGCGCGGGGGCCCGCCACCTGACGCCGAGTACTCGCCCGCGTCAGGGAGGGAGGAGGATCGTCGCCTGCCGCTTGTGCAGGCGGCAGGCCGCCGAGATGAGCGGATGCCAGGTGTGCGCCACGGGCCGTAGCCTTGCACTCCGACGGGGCTACTTCTGGTCGTCGTCACCACCCAAGTGCAGTTTCCCCTTCACCCGTTCAACGGCCTCGGTGGCCACTGCCTTGGCGGTGTCCTTAATGACCCCGGCTTCCTCTGGATCACCCTTGAGCAGGGCCAGGCCGGTCTTCTTGGCGATGTCGAGCGCGACCCGTGGGGGCAGCGGGGGGACGTTCTTGCTGGTGCGGGCATCGATCAGGGTGACGCCGCGGTTGGCGAAGGCGGCGTCCCAGGCACCTGCCACGTCCTCGTCCTTCTCCACGCGGATGCCGGTGAATCCCAGGAGTTCGGCGTAGCCGGCGTAATCGATCGATTCCACGTCCTGCGATGTGGTCCAGAGGGGGTTGCCATCCTCGGTCCGCATTTCCCAGGAGACCTGTGTCAGGTCGTCGTTGTGCTGGACCATGATGATCAGCTGCGGGTTCTCCCACTTCTGCATGTACTTCTTGACGGTGATGAGCTCGTTCATCCCCAGCATCTGGAAGGCGCCGTCACCGATCGTGCAGACCACCGTCCGGTCGGGATGCGCGAATTTCGCGGCCGTGGCGTACGGCATGGCCGCCAGCATCGTGGCAAGGCGCCCGGAAAGATCTCCCAGCATGCCCTCGCGCAGACGGATGTGGTGGCCGTACCAGTCTGCCGTCGAGCCGGCGTCCGCCGTGACGATGGCGCGCGGGGGAAGGCGCTTGTTCAGCTCGTGGTAGACGCGACGCGGGTTCACCCCGTCGTCGTAGGAGAGCATGGCCTCGGCCTCCATCTCCGACTCCCACTCCTTCATCGACTCGATGACCCCGTCCTGCCAGGACTTGTCCGCCTTATCCTCGAGGAGCGGGATCAGGGCGGCTAGCGTTTCCTTGACATCGCCCCACAGGTTCAATTCGGTGGGGTAGCGCAGGCCCATCTGTTCGGGTTTGAGGTCCACCTGGATGGCGCGGGCCTGCCCGGTCTTGGGCAGGAATTGGGCGTAGGGGTAATTTGTCCCCAACATCACCAGCGTGTCGCAGCCATCCATCTGATCCACGCTGGGACGTGAACCCAGCAAACCGAGTTGCTGTGTGTGGTAGGGGACATCGGAGGAGATCACCTGTTTGGCCCGCAAGGCGGTGACGACGCCGGCGCCGCACAGTTCGGCCGCCTTGATGACTTCCGCCGAGGCCCCGTTGGCGCCGTGGCCGACCAGGAAGGTGACCTTGGAGCCGGCGTTGATGATTTCCGCGGCCTTGAGGATCTCACGGTGTGGGGGGACAACACCGGTGGAGGGGGCCACTGCGCTGGAGCGCGAAACCCAGTTCTCCGGCGTCAATTCGGGCATCTCCATGTCCTGCACGTCGTGGGGGAGAATGACCACGGCCGGGCCCAGCCGGACCCGCGCCGTGCGGAATGCGGTGTCCACCACGGCTTGGGCCTGCTGGGGGGAAACCACCGTCTGAACGTAGACGGCGACGTCGGAAAGGGTCCGTTCCAGGTTGTTCTCCTGCTGGACGAAGGTGCCGAAGGCATTCAGCCCCTGCTGGCCGACGATGGCGACGACCGGCTGGTTGTCCATTTGGGCGTCGTAGAGCCCGTTGAGCATGTGGAACGCCCCGGGGGACGAGGTGGCCACGCAGACGCCGGTCTCCCCGGTGAATTTGGCGTGCGCGGTTGCCATCAGGGCGCAGATCTCCTCGTGTGTCGGGCGGACGTATTCCAGCCCGTCGCCCTCCCGGTCGGCCTTGCCCAAGGCGCCATCAAAGGCGCCGATCCCATCGCCCGGGAATCCGAACACGCGGCTCACGCCCCATTCCCTGATGCGCTGGATGACGAAATCGCTGACTGTGGTTGCCATGGAATGTTCCTCCTAGTGGTTGCCGGACATGGTCCGTCGCGTGAGCACGTGCCGGCGCGACGAGGGGCAGTGCCGACGATGCATTGCTGCGGCGGGCACGGGCTTGCGTCGAGGACCAAGGGATCGCTCGCGTCCGGGAGCCACCCCGCACTCCGTCGTGGATGCCAGTCCGCGTGCCGTGGGTTGGCGGGAGGCATCCCGCTCGGGCGGAACGACGCGACCGACCGGGCGCCAGACGGCAGTTTTGGCATCGGCATGTTCGGCCCGGATCGGTTTCCGATGCCATACCGCGGCCGGTGAGGTCGTCATTCCCTGCCTGCTCCGTTGGACGCTGGTGGTGTGGGCTGGTTCCCCACATCTTCCGACTATGCCCGCGCAGCAGATTCCATGCAAGGGTCCGGGCAGTCAGTCCTGGCCGTCAGCCGGGCAGCCCACCAGTCGGGCTCCGGGAGGGGGTGTTGAGCTGCACGTCACCAGTGCCCCCTGGCATAGGCCAGCGGTTTCGGCTTGCGGGAATGCCCGACCGTACGGCCGCCTGCCCCTGCTGCCCAAGGCGCCGGGAGGCATTCCGAACCATCGAAGGTCTGCGCTTGCGTTGTGATCGCTTCTTGTCAGGCGTAGGTTGAAGAAGACGGAGGTTGCCCCGGCAGGGCCGGGGCGCCACCCAGATGACTCCAGCGGGGACTGGTGGCCCAGCGCCGCCCGCCCCGATCGATTGAGAGGAGCTGACTATGGCACGCAAGGCCATCGCCGTGAGACCGCAGGCTCGCCGGGAGGCGCGGGATCCGCAGGAGCATAAGGACCACACCGGTGTCGGCTGGTTAACCCTCGGCATCGCCATTGCCGTGGTGTACGCGCTGTTCGCCCTGCTCGGCCATCACCCCATGCAGGGAGAAGCCCACACGCCGCTCTGGTTGGGCGTGATCGTGGGCCTGGTCATGGCTCTCTTCGGATTCATCGGGATGTCCAAGCGCCGCCACCCCGGCCACTACTGATCCGAAGCTGCCATGAACCGCGACGGCTGCCGTGGGCGGGCAGACTGACCTCGGCCGCTGGCTGCGTGCCTGTGCCGAGGTCGGCCGGCTGCTCGGGGACACCGAACCCGATGGTGAGGACTACGACGGCATCGCCAGTCACGCACTCGAAGCCGGCGGTGCGGCCCTCGCACTGGTCCTGTTGCCCGTGGGGGAGCAGCACCACCGCGTAGCCGGGGCCTCGGGAAGAGCTGCTTCCCTGCTGCGCGGCCAGGTGTTCGCCACGCCGCCCGCCCTCGGCACCGATCCCGCCGGAACAGGTGAACCCGCACCGGTGGGCGTCCGCGCCGGCCGCCCCATCGCAGAGGCCCTGGAAGCCGCCGGGGAAACGGTCCTGACCTCGCGTCCCGGGCTGGTGGACTGGTTGGCCCACGTCCAGCTTCTGGTCGCCGGACTCGGGCAGGATGCCGGCCGGGATCGCCTCCTGGTCCTGGCACGCCCCCCGGGCGACGGGGGCTTCGCCGACGCCGACCTCCAACTCGCCGGACTGCTCGCAGCCCAGGTGGAACAGGCGATCGGTCGCGCCCACATCCGGCAGCTGCACGAACAACTGGCCGTCTTCGCCGAACGCGACCGCATCGCCCGCGACCTGCACGACATCGTCATCCAGCGGCTCTTCGCCGCCGGGTTGGGAGTGCGGGCCTTGGCGGGCCACCTCGAGGACGCCGCCAGCCGCGCCCGGGCGGAGGAGATCACCGGCGAACTCGATGCCACCATCGGCGAGCTGCGCGACACGATCTACGCGCTGCGCCACAGCGTGGGCGAGCGCGAGCAACTGGGCACCGCCATCGTCCGGGCGGTCCGGGCTGCCTGCGAGCCCTTGCCGTTCACCCCGCGGCTGCGTCTGGGCGGACCGCTGGACGCCATCGAGGACGAACGCACCACCGCGAACCTGCTGGCCGTGATCACCGAGGCGCTGAGCAACGCGGTCCGCCACGCCCACGCCACCCGGATCAGCATCTCCGTCACCGTGGACGACGAGGAATTGCGCCTGCGGGTCAAGGACAACGGACACGGGTTCTCCGGGCCGACCCTGCGCAGTGGCCTGGCGAACATGGACCGGCGCGCTGCCGAACTAGGCGGAACCTGCCATGTCGGCAGCAACCGGCGCGGCACCCGGGTGCAGTGGACCGTCCCCGCCCGGTGAGGAACCGGCGGGGTTCAGGTGCCGCCGTCGTTCCCGGTCCCGGGGCGGGAGATGTAGACCGCGGCCTGGGTGCGTCGTTCGAAGCCGAGCTTGGCCAGCACCGAGGAGACGTAGTTCTTCACGGTCTTCTCCGCCAGGTGCAGCCGGGAGCCGATCTGCCGGTTGCTCAGGCCCTCGCCGAGCAGGGCGAGCACGCGGCGTTCCTGCACCGTCAGCGCCGAGAGCCGCGGGTCGGTGCGTTGCGGGTTCGCCAGGCCGTGCAGGATGCCGGCCTTCAGGCCCGGGGTGAACAGGGATTCGCCGCGGGCCGCCCGGCGCAGCGCCTCGAGTAGTTCGGAGCCCTTGATCTGCTTGAGGACGTAGCCCAGGGCGCCGGCCAGGACCGCACCGCGCACGGCGGCCTCGTCGTCGTAGCTGGTGAGGATCAGGCAGTTCAGCGACGGGTCCACCTGGCGCACGTCACGGCACACCTCGATCCCGGTCCCGTCGGGCAGGCGGGCATCGAGCACGGCGACGTCCGGGCGCAGCGCCGGGATCCGGCGGCGTGCCTCCCGTGCGGTGCCGGTATCCCCGATGACGTCGAACCCCTCGCCCTCGAGCAGTTCGCGCAATCCGCGCCGGACCAGTTCGTGGTCGTCGACGATGTACACGCTGATCGGCGCTGCCCGTGCGGCGTCCGCATCACCGGGCCCGGGCGTCGGGGCCGCTTGGGCCGGAGGGCCAATCGTGCTCATGCCCCCAGCATGGACCCGCTCCACCGGACCGGCAAGGGACCTTCGGCCCGATGTGGACGGACATCCAGCGGCCCCGCAGTTCAAGGGCCCTGCAGTCCAAGGGCCCGCCCATCCAGTGCGCCGGCAGACCAGCCGCGGCGGTGGGACCTTCGGCCCTAGTGGCGCCGCGGCCGCAGGTGCACCCTGAAGTCAGGGTGATCCGCGGAGACACCGTGGAAACCCCAGAAGACAAGGAACAGGAGAAGTGCCATGAAGAAATGGACACGTTGGCAGGACTGGGTGACGGTAGCCGCCGGCCTGTATGTTGCCCTCTCCACCAGCTGGACCGAACCGGCCGGGGCGTCGATGTCGTTGATGATCGTCGGCGGTATCCTGCTGATCGTCGCGGGCCTGGTCAACCTGGCGATGCCGGGCATCCCGGCCGTCGAGTGGATCCAGGCGCTGATCGCGCTGCTGGTGATCGCCGCACCGTGGATGGGCAGCTACTACGACACCATGGGCGTGGCGTGGAGCAGCTGGATCCCGGGCATCGTGGCCCTGGTGGTCACGGCGCTGGCCATCAAGCCGAGCACCGAGGAGCGGCGCCACCACGTGGTCGCCCACTGACCAGGACGGGAGCCATCGGATCGGAAGCCACCGATCCCGGGGGCGGCCAGCCGGCCACACCGATCCACGCAAGCCGATCCACCCCAACCAAACAAGGCACGACGCCGGGGCACGCCACCTTTCGCAGGTGGCGCACCCCGGCGCCCCTGCGTTGCGGATGCTTGCGTCGCGGGCTACTCGCCGAGCCAGGCGATCAGGTCGAAGGCGGAGTAGACAGCCCGCACGTCCTGCCGGTGTTCGACCCTCCCGGTGCTGAGCTTGTGCATGTACGCCTTGTTGACGGTGTGCTCGATGGCCGAGAAGTCCACGGTTTCCAGGGCCACCTTGAGTGCCTTCTGGGCCGAGGACAGGGCGGCGACCTGCCAGTAGTTGACCCCGATCTTCTTCGCCTTGGCCACGAAGGCCTGGCGTTGGGCGGCCGTTGCCTGCACCTCGTTGACCTGTATTCCCGCCAACCGTCGGGGGAGGACTTCCCCGGGGCGGAACGGTGGCGTGAAGGACCGGGGTTCGCCCCGGAAGGGGCGCGGTGGCACCTCCCGGGGCTCCGGCACCCGACGCATCGCTGCGTACGTTTCGGAGAAGCGGTTCTTGTCGAACGGGTAGGAGCGCAGCTGGCCGTCAAACGAGTCCATCAGGTCGAAGCCGATGACGTTGCTCGCGCGGGCTTCCAAGGGCAGGGACCGCGCCAGCTGGTAGCCGTAGACGGAGTAGAGCGGGTCGAAGCGTGCCCCGATGCGGCTCCACAAGAGCGAGCCCTGGCCGATGTGGTACCTGTTCCTGATCCGCGAGTAAAGGGCATCGCCGATGAAGTCCGCGGGCTCCCCGCTTTCAGAGAGCCGTGTCCATTCCCGGTGCAGGCGGCTGCCGATGTCGTCGCGGGCGGCCTGGGTGAAGATGCTTTCACGGCCGCGCAGCTTCGGTGCCATCAGGTCCATCAGGTCGCTGCTGCTGAAGTTCTCCTGGTCCAGGGGCTTGAACCGCGGACCGTAGAACGTCCGGAGTACCTCGCCATATCCTCCGCCCGAGGCCACGACCGTGGTGGGGAGCTCGCGCCCGGTCGGCCCCGTGGGGATCATGCCACCGCTGTAGAACAGGGGAGCGAGGAGGCGCTCGGACACCTTGTCGGTAGGGGCGGCCGTCAGGCCGCCGCTGATGCCGCGGTTCAGGCCAAAGGACGCGGACAGGTTGTCCGAAATGATGCGGTCCACCGTGCCCTGTGGCCCGGAACAGAAATAGTTGAATGAGTCCGTGCAGCCGGTTTCGACCATCGCCGCGAAGACCAGGCGTGAATCGAATCCGCCGGTCAGGTGCCCGACGCGGTAGTCGGACGGGACGGCCGAGATCGCGGCCACCGATTCCAACACCTGCTCGCGCAGCTTGCGCATGACCTCGACGTACGACACGTCCGCCGAACGCATCTCCTCGGCGAGGCCGTACTCCTTCGGGACCGTGGCGGCGGCGTCCATGGCCCAGTACTCGAAGATCTCCAGGCGGCGCACGCCGTCGTAGCTGGCCGGGGTGAGGCCGCCGTTGCCGACGATGAGGCGTTCGGCCTGGAACTCCACCGACTTCTTCAAGGTGATGCCCACCAGGCCGGCGACATGGACCAGCGAAACGATGTCGCTGGAAATGAAGTCGTATCCGCCACCGCTGAAGGCGAAGGCCAGGGCACCACCCAGGGGATCGGGGAGGCAGAGCGCTTCTTCGGTCGACGCATCCAACACGAACAGGCAGGACGGGTTGACCACGTGCGGTGCCCACCATTCGGCCAGGTCCCGCAGGGAGCCATTGGCGGCATGCGCCGGCAGGGCTGCCTGGACGTCCGCATTCCGCAGGACGACCGTTCCCGCGGCGATGGCCGCGCCGTCCATGGCGTAGTGGCGGTTCCCGAGGGTCGCCACCGGTTCCGGAGACAGCAGGGCGAGCCTCTCGCCGGCCCGTGTCATTCCCGGCAGGTCGGGAACAGGCCCCCGGACCAACACCGGTGCGCGCAGGGCGGGTGCGTTGCAGTCGTCGCGGGTCCCGTCCAGCGAGGGGTCCTGGAGGGCAGCTGGGTTCGCGGTGGGAGTCACCGCACCATCGTAGTTGACCGGTCAGCAACTCTTTCAGAAGGCCGCGGGACGTCACGGCTTCCCGGAGCAGGAATGGCCGCCGTCCTGCGGTGGGCAGTCCCGCCGGCTACCGCATGACGTCGACGGCGACCCGTCCGGCCTCCACAGCCCAGCGCTGGTCCAGCCGAACGTTGTCCAGCAACCGCCGATCGTGGGTGACCAGCAGCAGAGCGCCGGTGTAGGACTCCAGCGCCTCCTCGAGCTGCTCGATCGCCGGCAGGTCCAGGTGGTTCGTCGGCTCGTCGAGCACCAGCAGGTTCACCCCGCGGGCCTGCAGCAGCGCCAACGAGGCCCGGGTGCGTTCGCCGGGGGAGAGGTCGGCGACCCGGCTGGCCGTCTGGTCGGCCTTGAGCCCGAACTTCGCCAGCAGGGTCCGCACCTCCCCGGCGGCCATCTGCGGGACGACCGCCTCGAACGCATCGCCCAGCGGCAGGGCCGGGTCCAGCTGCCCGCGCGCCTGGTCGATCTCGCCGATGGCCACGCTTGCGCCCAGCGAGGCCGTCCCCGCCCCCGGGACCGCCCGTCCCAGCAGCAGCCGCAGCAGCGTCGTCTTCCCGGCACCATTGGGGCCGATGATCCCGATCCGGTCGCCGGCGTTGACCTGCACCGAGACCGGGCCAAGCGTGAACGAACCCTGCCACAGCACCGCCTCGTTCAGCGTCGCGACGACGGAGGAGGAGCGCGGGGCGGAGCCGATCGTGAACTGCAGGACCCACTCCTTGCGCGGCTCGGCGACCTCGTCCAGCCGGGCGATGCGCGATTCCATCTGCCGGACCTTCTGCGCCTGCTTCTCCGAGGACTCGGTGCTGGCCTTGCGGCGGATCTTGTCGTTGTCCGGGGCCTTGCGCATCGCGTTGCGAACCCCCTGCGAGGACCATTCGCGCTGCGTCCGGGCCCGCGAGACCAGGTCCGCCTTCTTCTCCGCGAACTCGTCGTACGCCTCGCGCGCATGCCGCCGGGCCACGTCGCGTTCGGCCAGGTAGGCGTCGTATCCGCCGTCGTACACCGCGACCTTCTGCTGCGGCAGGTCCAGTTCGACGATGCGGGTCACGCAGCGGGCGAGGAACTCGCGGTCGTGGGAGACCAGCACGACGCCGGTGCGCAGCCCGCGCACGAAGTCCTCCAGCCGCTCGAGCCCGGCCAAGTCCAGGTCGTTCGTCGGCTCGTCGAGCAGGACCAGGTCGAACCGGCTAAGCAGCAGCGCCGCCAGCGCCACGCGGGCGGCCTGGCCGCCGGAGAGCGCGGTCATCTCGGTGGCGGGGTCGAGGCCGAGGCCGAGCTCGGCCAGCGTGGGACCGATGCGGTCCTCGAGGTCGGCGGCCCCGGAGGCCATCCAGTGCTCGAACGCGTCGGCGTAGGCATCCTCCGCGCCGGCGGCCCCCGAGCCCAGGGCCTCCGCGGTGACCTCCATGGCGGTGGTCGCCGCCGCGCAGCCGGTGCGGCGGGCCAGGTAGGCGGCGATCGTCTCGCCGGGGATGCGCTCGTGCTCCTGCGGCAGCCACCCGATGAACGCGCCTTGCGGGGACGCGGTGACCGTTCCGGCCTGCGGGGTGTCGAGGCCGGCCAGCAGACGCAGCAGGGTGGACTTGCCGGCGCCGTTGACGCCGACCACCCCGACGACGTCGCCGGGGGCGACGGTGAAGTCCAGGCCGGAAAACAGGGTGCGGTGGGCATGGCCTCCGGAGAGGTCCTTGGCCACGAGGTGGGCGCTCATCCCCCTATTCTAGGGAGGCCGGCCGCGGGTCAGTCCCGGGACTGCACCGACTCGCTGAGCTTGCGGGTCAGGCGGGTCAGCTCGGCGAACTCCTCGGCCTCCAGGCCGGGGCCGATGAGCTCGTGGATGTGGCGGACATGCTCGCGGCCGATCTCGCGCTGGATCCGGCGGCCCTCGTCGGTGAGCGAGAGCAGCACGGCCCGCTGGTCCTGCGGGTCCCCGCAGCGGCTGATGTAGCCCTTGGCCTCCAGTCGGTCGACCATCCGGCTCAGGCTCGGTTGGCTCAGCAGCACGTTCTCGTTCAGCGTCCCGAGGCGGATGCCCCCGTTCGGGCACTTGCCCAGGGTCACCAGCACGTCGTACTCGCGCATGGTCAGCCGCTTGAACGCCGGGTGGCGTTGGAGCCTGCGCATGATGGTGACCTGCGCGCTGAACAGGGCCTCCCACGCCTGCGTGGTGTCGCGGACGGAGACGGGGCTAGGCATGGGATTCCTCCGGGGTGTCGATGGGGACCGGGACCTCGTTCCGGGCGGTGGCGGGCTTGATGCCGGCCCGGCGGGCGGCGACGAGGTTGGCGTGGGTGGGCGGTTCGGGGTGGTCGGCGGGCTTGCGCTTGGCGTACTCGGCGCGCAGCTCGGGCAGGACCAGCTCGCCGAACATGTCGAGCTGGTTCAGCACGGTCTTCAG
>Ga0134125_10008560_pt1 | contig 11549 bp, 11 predicted proteins | sample KB31751_FD_96464 | JGI IMG/M metagenome (GOLD analysis project Ga0134125, IMG submission 96464) | Terrestrial soil microbial communities with excess Nitrogen fertilizer from Kellogg Biological Station, Michigan, USA - KB3-175-1 | ecosystem: Environmental > Terrestrial > Soil > Unclassified ... | reverse complement strand
GTGGAATCGATGACGTATTGCGTGACGCCGTCACATGCGGCGACGGCTCCCGTCGTGTCCGGCGGCACGTCGGGAGGGACGCTGTCCTGCCACAGCACGATGACGTCGGCGGCGCTCGAGTCCGCGACGAGGGTCGCCTTGAATTCCCCATAGAGGAACTGGCGTTCCCACTGCTCGAGACCCGTGCTCACGAGCGCGGGCATCATGCCCCGCGGGTCGGCGAAGTAGCGCACCGGCAACCGGTCGCTGGGCCAGTGGAACACTTCTCCGCCAAGATCCGACAGATACCGGGGCGTGCGACTCGGCGACAGGATTTCGCTGCACCCGACCAGCAGCACCACGAGGACAAGGGCGCGCTTCATTGACCGACGAGCCTGGCGCTCACGGAGAGCGCGAGCCGATGGACGGGACGCGGATTGGGGAAGCCCGTCGTGCGCAACGCCGGCGTGATGAAGCGATGCACATCGTATTGCAGCGCGACCTCGAGCCCACGCTTGGCGCCGAACGCGGGTGCGTAGGACGCATCGAGCGCAATCAGTGGAAAGATGCCGCCGTTCCCTTGCTGGAAGACTCCGGTGTTTTCCGTCAGGTAGACCAGGCCGCCGAGGCCCAGTCGTGCTGCCAATCCCTTGTAGATGTGGTGATGCAGTCCGAACGTCAGCGCGGTCGCCGTAAACGAACCCGCGTCGAACGTCGTGCCACTCTCTTCGCGTTTGAGCGATGCCGGCGCCACGTCGAGTGTGATGTCGCCGGTCCAGGGCCCGCGCAGATCATCGCGCACGCCGATCTGGAGCGCGGGACCTACTCCCGGCTTGAGGGCGATCGGGACGACGACCGAATCCTTGACGAGCGCCGTGCTGAAGCGTGCGCCGAGACTGGCGCGCAAGGAAACCTGGGCGGTGAGGTGGTTGAGCGGTTGGGCGGTTAGCAAGAACAGCATTCCCACCGCCGAACCGCCGAACCGCCGAACCGCCTCGCTCACGAGCTCACCGCGGTATCGCCCACTCCAAACTTGCGCAGCACGGCGGCAACCACGAGCAACAGCCCGTACATGCAGACGATCAGCGGCCCCGTGGGGAGATCCTTCGTATACGACAGCCACAGGCCGAGGATCGACGCGAGCGCGCCGGTGCCCCAGGAGATGAACGTGAGCCGCTGCTTGTCCGCCGTGAACAAATTGGCGATCACGGCCGGCACCACGAGGAAGCTGAACACCATCAACACTCCGGCTATTGGCACGGCGAGCGTAATGACGACGCCGAACGAGAGATAAAAGAGAAAGTCCCACAGCCGGATTTTCCATCCCTGGGCTTCCGCCTGCGCGGGATCGAATGAAATCGTCAAGAAGCGCCGGCGCAACACATAGTGAAAGACGCCGAGCGCCGCATAGGCGATCGCCAGTTTTACGATCGTCGGCCACGTCACCCACAACAAGCTGCCGACGAGCGTCTTCTCCACCGCCTCCCCTCCGCCGGGCACCTTGTTGGCGACGAGGACGGCGGCCGCCGACGCGACGACATACACGATTCCGATGAACGCTTCCTGCGGCACGCGGCTCGTTTTGGCGGACGTGCGGGTCAGCGCGAACAGGAACGCGCCCACCGCCGTCGCCAGCAGCGCGAACACATAGGTCGTCGGCGAGCTCGGATCGACGTGAAACAGCAGCGCCGACAGACTGCCCAGCGCCGCCATCTGCGCGAGTGAGAGGTCGACGAAAATCACCTCGCGCGCGATGACGTGCAGTCCGAGATACGAGAGCATCGCCACCAGAATCATGCAGGCCATGAACGGTGGCAGCATCAGCTGGAAACCGCTCATGGAGTCCCCGCCGCCGAGGTGCCGAACGCCTGGGCCAGCTCGGAGACCCACAGGTTCATGAGGTCGAAATAGGTGTCGGGCCCGCCGGTGCCGCCGGTATTCGAGGGGACGATCACGGCCTTGGCGCCGGTGCGCTCGGCGACCTCGACCACCTGATTGCGGTCATAGTAGTTGGTCGAGAGCAGCACCGCGACGTGGCGATTCTTCATCTCCGTAATGATCTCCTGCACGTGCCGCGGCGTGGGTGGAATGCCGGGTTTCGGCTCGATGTAATCGAAGCAGGTCAGCTGAAACTCGCGCGAGAAATAGTCCCATTCCTTGTGATAACAGGCAACGATCTTGCCCCGGAACGGCAGGCCCTGTTTCAGCCATCCGCCCAGATGAGTCATGAGCGGCGCGCCCTGGTATTTCTGCTGGTCCAGGAACGTGAACAGCTTGCCTTGGCGGTCCAGATCGGCCAGCGTCTCGCCGCCCAGCATGGTCACCAGCTCGTCCCCGAACAACGCGCGATACACTCGCGTCTCGAAGTCCTTCTCGCGCGTCGTGAAGTAATCCGCGTCCTCCGGCGCGACCCGCTTCAGCCCGCGCAGAATGTTGCGCGCGATCAGCACCGCATTGAGCGGATCGGTCCAGATGTGCGGGTTGCCGTACACGTGGATGTCGCCCTGCGAGCGCGACAGATTGGCCGGGATATCGAGCAGTGGCAACCCCTGGTAAGCGGCGACGTATCCGGCGCCGCCTTCCGCGATGCGGGCGTTGTTCGCTTTGTCGAGCAGCGCGGGCACCCAGAGCTCGAGATCGAGCCCCGTCGTCACGAACAGATCGGCTTGCGCCAGCGTCGGCACGAAGCTGGGCTTCGGCTGCACGTAGTGGGGGTTTTCGTCCCCCACCGCAATGGAGCTGACGCGGCCGCGGTCGCCGACGATTTCTCGCGCGATCGAGGCGTACGTCGTGAGCGACGTGACGACTTTGACGGGAGCGGCCGGGGCAGGCGAGTGCCCGGGCAGCGTGAGCAGAATCGGAATGAGTATCGCAAGCATGTCAGTACGTCTCGTGTTTGTGTGGACCGATCGCCCAGACCGCCTGAATGGCTATCTGGTGATCGTCCGGGTTATTGGCGATCCGCTGCCACTGGTACTGCGCGCGGAGAAAGACCCATTCGCTCTGCCACATCGTGAGCGACGGGATCAGCTGTCTGGTGATGATGCCGAAGTCGGGCGATTCGACGTAGTCGTAGCGGGCGCCGAGGATGAAGCGCTGGTTCAGGCGATAGGTCGAGCTGACGTAGCCGCCCAGCCGCGTCGGACCCGTCCCCGCGTATTCCTTCTTCAGGGCGAACAGCTCGGCCCTGGTCGTCCATTCCCTATAGAGAGCCCGCGCGGGCGGTCGCCACGTGAACCGAGCGTCGAGCCCGCCCACCGTGGTGTGCAGCGCCGAATCGGGCTCGGTGCCATACAAGAATGTCCCGCCCAGCTGCATGTAGGTGGACGACGTGAGCTGCCAGAAATTGAGCAGGTGGCCGAGGAACGTGGGGCGCCCGCCACCCGCGAACAGCTCGGCGTCGCTCGAGCTGGCGGTGAGCTGTGCCGTCAGCTCGTGCGTGCCCAGTCCGCCGAACGCCCGATACAATGAAAGCCCGGTCCCCGACAATCCGTCAGGACCGAGATACGTCGTGAGCGCGAGCGGATACTCGGTCTCCGGCAGCGCATGCAAATGCCAGCGATTGAGCTCGCCGAACTGCTGCCGGAATTTTCCGACATCGAGCCGCAAGCGGCCCGGTAACCCGGTCCAGTAGGCGTACCCTTCCTCGAGGCTGACGTCCGTGTTCTCGATGCTGACGAAGATCTTGGTGTGCGAGTACGGATCGAGTGCCGACTGGAATCCGATCTCGAACTCACGCGGATCGAAGTTGTTGCGCTGCACATCTCCCGGATACGCGTAGGCCCGGACGTCGCCGGTCACCCCGATCTCGGGATTCAGCTGCGACTGATTGCGCTCACGGCCGACGAACGGTGTGTTCGTGGTATCCGCGGCGGGGACCGTGTCCTTCGGTCCCGCCGCCTGACTCGCGGCCGCGCGCAGCGCGGCGAGCTCGTCGGCCGGCGCCGCCGCGGGCGCCGCCTGAGTTGGGCGCGCACCCATCGTCGCGAGCAGGCTGTCGAGCTTTGCGCGAAGCTGCCGAACCTGCGCCGCCAGTGAATCGACTTGGCGCTGGGTCGGTTGTTGACTGCTCGCCGGCGGCACGAACACCGCCATTGCGAACAGCACCGCACACAAGGTGCGTCTCATGGTGACTTCCTCTCTTGTGAATTACCGATTCCGCTGCCCCGCGCTGCGGGGCGTGAGCGATGTCAGGAGAGGGAAAGAGACGGAGGTCCTCGAGCAGGGGCGGTGTGAAGCGTGACGACGGCGAGGCGGAACAGCCGCTCGACCGGAGTGAAGCGGATCGATTCGGAGGAGGCCGGGAGCGTAAAGCTCGGCGGCGTGACGACGCGCGCGCCGGCGTAATGGCAGAGCGCGCAGCGCATTTCGTCGTGGAGAATGGCGCACCGCGCATCATGGCTCGCCTCGATGCCCGGCGGCGCCGAAACGACGTCGCGCGCATGCGCGAGCGTAATCGCGCCCCCGCCGAGGGCTTGGACGACGAGCAGGAACAGGAGCGGAATGCGCTTGAGCATGGCCTCTTTCATACGCCGGCGGCGACTCTGGTGTTGCCGCGCGCATACGCGCGCAGGCGCCGCAGCATCCGCCGGTCGTGCCGCAGCGGGTCACCCCGCTTTGGCGTCTCGATAATCTTAACGACTCTCTCTAAATCGGGGTCTCTCATAATGCGGCGGAACGGCTCGGGACCTATGCGGCCTTCGCCGATCCACTCGTGCCGATCCACACGCGATCCCGCCACCGCGCGGGAATCGTTGAGATGCAAGCATTTAAGCAGGTCCAACCCGATCACCCGGTCGAATTCCTCCCATACCCGTGCAACGTTCGCCAGGTCATACCCGACGGCATGCAGGTGCGCGGTATCGAGGCAGAACCCCACGCGAGTCCGAATCCGGTCAGGGAGCGCGTTCCGCAGCTCGCGCAGCTCTTCGAAGCGCGACCCCAGCGCGGTGCCTGATCCCGCGGTGCCTTCAATCCACACTTCGAGATCGCCGGGCACCGATTCGAGACACTCCGCGTAGCCGCGCGCGTTGCGCTCGACCCCCCGACCGCGATCGTCCATGTAATTGCCGGGGTGCGACACGACCGCGCGCAGCCCCAGCGCGCTCGAGCGTTGCAGCTCCTGTTTGAAGCTTTCCAGACTGCGCGCGCGCAACACCGGTTCGGGTGATGCGAGATTGATCAAGTAACTGTCGTGCGACACGACGGCGTCGATCTTGTGTCGCGCGACTTCGCTGCGAAACCGTGCGATCTGTTCGGCATCGGGCCAGCGCTCCCGCCACTGGTTCGGCGTCTTGGTGAAGAGCTGAATCGCGCTCGCGCGCAGCGCTGCACCGCGCGCCGGCGCCAGCGCCACGCCACCCTGACTCGATACGTGCGCGCCCAGCACTTACGACTCTTCGGTGAACGCGAGCCGCGAGATCAACGGGACGAATCGAACGCCGCCCGCCTCACGTTGGACCAGGTGCTCGCCGCTCGTCGGCCGTTCCAGAATGACCAGCTCTTGCGCCGCGAGGTCACCAACGGGGATCACGAGCCGCCCGCCCGGCGCCAGCTGGCTCGTCAGCGGCTCCGGAACGCGCGGCGCCGCGGCGGCGACGATGATACCGTCGAACGGCGCCTGCTCGAGCCAGCCGCCCGCGCCGTCGCCCAATCGCGTCTCGATGTTGCTCAAGCCAAGACGGCGGAATCGCTCTTCGGCCTCCACGAGAAGATCGGGGAGTCGCTCGATCGTGTAGATCGTTCCCGCGCTCGCGAGGTAGGCGAGAATCGCCGTCTGATATCCCGATCCCGTGCCGATTTCGAGAATCTTCGCTCGGCGCTGCGGCGCCAGCCGCTCGGTCATGAGCGCGACCACGTAGGGCTGCGAGATCGTCTGGCCGTTGCCGATGGGGAGCGGAGCGTCGCTGTACGCGTCGGCGGCAAGCTGCGGCGGCAGGAACCACTCGCGCGGGGCCCAGCGCATCGCGGCCAGCACGCGCTGGTTTCTCACCCCTCGACCCGCCAGCTGCCGGACGACCATGCGCGAGCGGGTCGTTCGGGTTTCTGGAGCGGGACGCGCTTGCCGGTTCATGGCCTGAACTATACCTTGGCCCCGCCCTGACGTAGGAGACGTTGCATGGCGGAATCGGTTCGACATCGAATTCTGCTGCGTGGTAATCCGTCAAGCCGCCCGGATGGACTGGAACGCGTCCTCGTCCGTGGCGGCTTTCAAGTCACCGAATCCGCGCCCTCCACAGCACCTGATCTGCTGCTGTACACGCCCGGTCCCGACGTCACGAACGTCGCCGAGGAAGTGCGGCTGCTCGCGACCGACGCGGCCTTCGGCGGTGCGCCGGTGTTCGTGTTGCTGGGGGAGGGGCGTGCGTCCGCGGCAACCGAGGCGCTGCTGGCCGGCGCGGGAGACGTGATCGTCGCGCCGGTCCATCTTCCGGAGTTGCGAGCCCGCCTCGACGTGCACATGCGGACGCGTGTGGAAACGCGCGAGGCCCAGGAAGCGCTGCGGGCCCGCGATCTGCTGTTCGACATCTTCCAGGAAGTGTCGTCGGCCCTGCGGCCGGACGAGATCTTTCAAACACTGGTGCGCCGCGTGGGCCAGGCGTTCGGCCTGTCGCACTGCTCGTTCGTCCTCACGTCACCGGGTGACGACAAGGGCCGGGTCGTGGCGGTGTACGAGAATCCGGCGATTCGTGACTTGCGGGTCGATCTTTCCCGCTATCCCGAGATCCAGGAAGCGATCCGGACGGAGCGTCCGGTCGTGATTCACAACGTCCACGAGCACCCGCTGTTCGCCTCGATCCGGCAGCAATGGAGCGAGCAGCAGGTCGAGGTCAACGTGCAGTCGGCGGTTGCGCTGCCGGTGTTCGTGCAGGGCAGGGCGGCCGGCGTGTTCTTCCTGAGAACCGAGAAGGGCGAGCCTGAATTGCGCTCCGCGGACGTGGCGTTCGCCAACACGATCGCGCAGGCCGCGGCCCGCGTCCTGGAGAATGAAGAGCGGCGCTCCGCGATCTACCGGCGCCAGGTCAATGCGGGCACCACCGACGAGCTCACCGGCTGCGCGTCGCTCGACGCGCTCGACCGCCGGCTCCGGGACGAATTCGAGCGGGCGCGCCGCTATTCGCTGCATTTCTCGCTCGTCCTGATCGACATCGACCGGCTTCGCGACATCAACGACCGGCTCAGCCCCGCGGCCGGCGACCGCCTGCTGGGCGAGATCGGCGCGATGCTGCAGCGGGAGCTGCGCGCGCCGGATTTCGTGGCGCGCTATGGCGGGGACGAGTTCGCGTGCGTGCTGCCCGAGACCGACGGGGCCGGCGGTCGTCACTTCATCGAGCGCCTGCGGCAGGTCTTTGCCCGGCACACCTTCGCCGATCTCCCGCCCGCGACGGCTCCTTCCATCTCAGCAGGGGTCGTCGGCTATCCGCACGTGCAAGCGCTGCGTCCCGAGGACCTCTTCACGCTGGCTGAAGGAGCCTTGCAGCGAGCCAAGACGACTGCCGTGGACCGCGTGGCGGTGGTCGGCGAGGCTTAGTCGAGCGTCTTGTGGAACCGCCGCACCGATAGCGCAATCAGCACCAACGCGAACGTCATCAGGATGAGCATTTCCTTCCACAGCTCCGGCACGCCCACCCCTTTCAGCAGGATTCCCCGCAGCACTCTGAGGAAATGCGTGAGCGGCAGCAACGCGCCGATCCACTGAAACACGACCGGCATCGCCTGGCGTGGGAACATGAAGCCGGACAGCAGGATGTTGGGCAGGACGAAAAAGAAGCTGGCTTGCATCGCTTGCTGCTGGGTGCGCACGAGCGTCGAGATGAACAATCCCAGGGCGAGGCTCGCGACGATGAAGATGAACGCGATGCCGTAGAGCAACAGCACATTGCCGGTGAGCGGGACGTCGAACACAAATCGTCCCAGCAGCAATACCGTCGTCATCTGCACCAGCCCGACGCCGACGTACGGGGCGATCTTGCCGAGCATCAGCTCGGTCCTGGTGATCGGCGTGACGATGAGCTGTTCGAGCGTGCCGCGCTCGCGCTCGCGGACGATCGCCATCGCCGTGACCAGGACCAGCGTGATCGTCAGGATGACTCCCACCAGCCCGGGAACGATGTAGTTGGGACTGCGGAGGCCGGGATTGTAGCGGGGCCGCACACGGGTCTCGAGCGGGAGGGTACGGCGGTTCGCCCCCGCCGAGAGAATCGCCAAGTTGCGGACCTGCGCCACACCCGCCGCGGCGGAGAGCGCGGCCTGCGATGAAAGCGGATCAGAGGCGTCGACGATGACCTGGATCGTCGCGGTCGTGCCGCGGGCCAGGTCGCGGGGCAGGTCGTGCGGGATCGCGATCCCCGCCTGGGCGTCCCCGCGCGCGATCCACTCGTCCAGCTCGACGCGCCCGTCCACGTGCGCCACGATTCGGAAGTTGCCCGTGTTCTCGAACGCCGCGATCACATCCCGGCTCGTCGGCGTGCGGGACTCGTCGAGGACGACCGTGGGGATATGACGCACGTCCGTCTGGATCGCGAAGCCGAACAGCATCAACTGAATCACCGGAATGCCGATCATGATGCTCAGCGTGACGCGATCGCGCCGCATCTGGATCAGCTCTTTGCGGAACATCGGGACGAATCGCTTCATGTCTCGGGCTCCCGCTCGTCGCGCTCCTGCAGGATGATGAACGCATCCTCGAGCGTCTGGCCGCCCACCTGCGTGGCGACTTCGTCCGGCGTTCCCAGCGCGATGAGATGCCCCTGGCTGAGGAGCGCGACGCGGCCGCAGCGGCCGGCTTCGTCCATGTAGTGCGTCGTCACGATGACCGTCGTGCCCTGCGCGGCGAGGGTCTTGATCGTGCTCCAGAACGCGCGCCGGGCCGCGGGATCGACGCCGGCCGTTGGCTCGTCGAGAAAAATGACGGCGGGTCCGTGCATCAGCGCGCAGGCGAGCGCGAGACGCTGCTTCCAGCCGCCCGACAGCGTGCCGGCCATCTGATGCAGCCGACGGTCCAGGCCGAGGAACTGCACGACCTCGGAGATCCGTCCCCGCCGCCCCGCGCCTTTCAGCCCGTAGATCCCGCCGTAGAAGTCCATGTTCTCGGCGACGGTAAGGTCTTCGTACAGGCCGAAGCGCTGCGACATGTACCCGATGCGCTCTTTGATCTGATCGGGGGCTTCACTCACGTCCACGCCGGCGACGATCGCCGTCCCTTCGGAGGGCTCGAGCAGGCCGCACAGCATGCGAATGGTCGTGGTCTTGCCCGAGCCGTTGGGGCCGAGCAGGCCGAAGACTTCGCCCTTCGCGATCGTGAGATTCAAATCCCGGACTGCGACCATCGAACCGAACCGCCGCGTGAGATGGCGGGTTTCGACCGCGGAATCGATCACGGCTGCACCGGAATCTCCACCTCGACCGGGAGCCCGGCCTTGAGCCGCCCGCCGCCGCCGTCGGTTCCGACCTTGATGCCGAACACGAGATCGGCCCGCTCGCGCTCCGTCAGCGCCGCGCGCGGCGTAAACTCGGCGCGCGGAGCGATCTCCGTAATGCGGCCGGCGAACGCGGTGTCGGGATAGCCATCGACGCGGATGCGCACGTCCTGACCCACCCGCAGTCGCGCGATATAGCGCTCACCGACGTAGGCGCGAATCCACGGCTCCCGCACGAGGCCGATCGAAACGACCGGCACGCCGGCGGCGATCACCTCGCCGGGCTCGGCGAAACGGGTCAGCACGATCCCGTCGGCGGGAGAGAGGACGACGAGCTGATCGCGGATCGATTCGGTCACCTGGGCACCAGCCCGCGCGGCTTGGGATTCGCGCACACTAGCGCGCACCGCCTGGAGCCGCGCCGCCGCCGCGGCGGCCGCCGACTGCAGTCGCTCCAATTCTTGCGGCGACGCGATGCCTTGCGCGCGCAGCACACGCGTTCTCTGAAGGTCGTTCGCGACACGCTGGCTGTCGGCCGTGGCCGCGCGGATCTCGGCGGTGCGGGTCTCCGCGGCCTGCGCCAGCGCGTGCCGCTGCTCGATCAGTGCGTCGAGCCCGGGCTGATCGAGAACCGCGACGGTGTCGCCGGCGTGGACCGAATCGCCCTCATCCTTGAGGAGCCGGTGCAGGCGACCGGAGGCGAGGGGGGCGAGGCGCACTTCCCGGATCTCGACCGTCCCGGCCACAATGAGCCGGTCACTCGACCCGCGGCACGCCGCGGTGAGGACGAGGAGCGCGAGTGTTACCGCGGAACGCGCGCGCGTGACGATGGAGCGGAGCGTGGGGAGCGCAGCCAGTTCGCCGGATCGAGCGGGATGCCCCCTTGCCCGCGGATCTCGAAGTGGAGATGGGCCCCTTCGTCCGTCGTCTCGCCGCCGACGTGGCCGATCACCTGACCGCGGACCACGCGATCGCCCTTCTTGACCGTCGCGTCACTCATCGAGGCGTAGATCGTGTAGTAGCCGCCGCCGTGGTCCAGGATGACGGTCGCCAGATAGGTGGAGCGCTCGGGCCGCTCCGAAACGGCGACCAGACCCGCCGCCACCGCGTGCACTTCCGTTCCTGCCGGCGCCTTGATGCCGATGCCGTGGCGGGGAATGCGGGTGTTGTTGGGTCCCGTCGTCGTTCCAAACGGATAGATGATCTGTCCGACGACGGGCCAGTCGAGGCCCGCCAGATCCGCCGTGGAGATCGAGCCCGGCCCGGCCGCGGTGCCGCGCGCTTCGGCGCTGCGCCGCGCCCGTTCCAGCGCTTCGATGCGGTCATTGAGGGCGCTCTCGTCGCGCTCGAGTCGCGACAGCCGCTGCTCCGCCTCGCGCGTGCTGCGCCGCGTTTCGCGCAGGTTGCCTTCGCGCGTGCGCTCCAGGGTGAGGTAGCGGTCCAGCTCGTCGGTGCGCTCGCGCCGGCGCCGCGCCAGCGCCTCGCGCGAATCGACGAGCAGCTGCCGTTGGCGCGCGACGCGATCCTGGAGCTTGTGCATGTCGTTGGTGAGCAATCGATCCTGGCGACTGACCAGGTAGAGGTACTTGTACCGCGACAGCAGGTCCCCGAAGCTCTCCGCCGCAAACAGCACCTGCCAGCCGTACAGCGAGCCCCGCTTGTAGATGTCGACGAGGCGCCGCTCCAACACCGCGCGTTTTTCGAGCAGCGCGTCCTGCGCGATCAACAGATCGACGGTGATTTGATCGATCTGGCCGCTGAGGCCGGTGATCTGGCGGTCCAGCTCGTTGACGATGCGGTTGGTGCTCGACTTCTGCCGCTCGATGTTGGCGATCTCGTCGGAGAGCGAGTGCGCCTGGGTGCGGAGGCGCGCGAGCTCTTGCTCCACTTCCGAGCGCTCGCGCCGGATCCCTTCGAGCCGCTGCTGGTTGTCGCGCATCTGCTGCTGGTAGTTCGGGCGTTGGGCGAGCAAGGGAAGGGGGAAGAGGGAAGAGGGAAGGGCAAGGCACGCCACGAGTGCAGCGCGTGCTGCGACCCGCCGTACCCTTCCCCCTTCCCCCTTCCCCCTTTCCCCCTCTTTCCTACTCGCCTCCAATTCCGTCCCCCGCTGCTCGCGCTTCCGCGGGGTCCGATGAGCGCGCCCAACGCCCC
>Ga0134125_10008559_pt1 | contig 11549 bp, 12 predicted proteins | sample KB31751_FD_96464 | JGI IMG/M metagenome (GOLD analysis project Ga0134125, IMG submission 96464) | Terrestrial soil microbial communities with excess Nitrogen fertilizer from Kellogg Biological Station, Michigan, USA - KB3-175-1 | ecosystem: Environmental > Terrestrial > Soil > Unclassified ... | reverse complement strand
GGAGCGTCGCCAACAATATCGTCGTCGCCTGGATCGTCACCATTCCGGCATCGGCTGCGATTGCGGCGCTGTTCTATTGGATCACCGGGATGTTTTGATCGCAGCCGTTTCCCTCGGTCGCCGGGAAAGCGGGGACTTGACTGCGACTCTGTGCCGGATTCTCGATTGCGCCGGGAATGAGCAGGAGAGCCCTTCCGCAGGCTCTATGCTGCAACGCGCGCGAGGAAGCCTTCGACCTCGCGGCTGAGTTCGGCTGCTGCGGCCTCGACCGCCTCCGACGCGGTGAGAACGCGCTCGGCCGAGCGCCGCGTTTCGCCCGCAGCGCCGGCGACATCGGCGAGCACCGAGACGACCAGCTTGGCGCCGCCGGCCGCGCCGGTGACGTTTTGCGAGATCTCCGCGGTTGCGGCGCTCTGCTGCTGCACCGAGCTCGACACCGCCGTGGCGCAGCTGTCGATCTCCTGCATGCGGGCGGCGATGCGGCCGATGGCGTCGACGGCGCCGCCTGTCGCGCCCTGCACCGACTTGATCAGCGACGAGATGTCCTCGGTGGCCTTCGCCGTCTGCACCGCCAGCGACTTCACCTCGGCCGCGACCACGGCGAATCCCTTGCCGGCCTCGCCGGCGCGTGCCGCCTCGATGGTGGCGTTGAGCGCCAGCAGATTGGTTTGCCCGGCGATGGCGCGGATCAATTTGATCACATCGCCGATCTTTTCGGCCGCCTGCGCCAGCGCCGCGATTCGTGCATTGGTGTCCTGCGCCTCGCCGACCGCAGCCCGCACGATACTGGCGGTCAGAGCGAGCTGGCGGCCGATCTCGCCGATTGAGGAGGCGAGTTCGTCGGCGGCGAAAGCGGCGGTCTCGACATTGGTGGAAGCTTCGTTCGAAGCGTCGACGGCGCCTTCGGCGCTCTTCGCCGTGTGGTCGGAGCTCGACAGCAGCGTGCCGGCGGTGGTGCGCATCGCCATCGCGCCGTCCGCCACGGTGCGCAGATGCTGTTCGACACGCTTGCGGAACGAGAGGATCGCCTGCTCGACGGTGGCGCGCCGCGTCTGCTGTTGCTGCAGGCCGAGGCGCTCGCGTTCCGCCGCCCGGCGTTCGGTAATGTCTTCGTGGGTGGCGACCCACCCGCCGCCCTTCATCGGCCGGTTGACGACCGAGGTCACGGCGCCGTCAGCGGAGGTCACCTCGCGGGTCGTGGTGCGGCCTTCGGCGAGCGAAGCGATCAGCGCCGCGCGATAGTCGGCGACACTACTGGCGAACGTTCCGGCCGCGGCCCGGTATTCCAGCAGTTCGGCAAGGCTGGTGCCGAGTTTGGTGCTGGCCTCCGGCAATTTATACATCTGGCGATAGCGCGCATTGCAGATGACGAGCCGCTCGTTGCGGTCGAACATGCAAAGGCCTTGCGACATGTTGTCGAGCGCGACGCGCATGTCCGCGTTCTGCGCCCGCAACCGGCGCGCCCGGACGAGCGCGGTGGCGGTCGCTGCCCAGGCGCCGATGCCGACCGCAGCGACCATCGACAGCGATAGCGACGGCTGCAGGCCGAGCCATCGGTCGAGCGGCAGCGCGAACTGGAACAGAGCGAAGCCCGCGACCATGCCGGCGGCGCCGACAAGCGCGATGCGGGTAAGGTCGCGCATGTTTCGGCGCGGGAAGGGCAGGCTGCTGGTCATGGGCGGTTCCGGCTCGACCCGACGGTAGCCGCGGACGGTTGTTTTGCAGTTAATTCCGCATCCCCGCGCGGTTAACGAGTCGTTAAGCGGGCCACGTTTGCGGTCCCTTCACCACCGTTCGGCCATGGTCGTGCGGCGTTGTGCCCCGCTGCCGCTCGATTCGGAGTTTCCCGCCAGATGTCGCTTGCCCGCCTGCTCACGCCGATTCTCGCCCTGCTGACGCTTGGCGCTTGCGCGGTCTCCGACAATTACGTGCCGAAGGGTGAACCGAGCTTCTATCGCAATCTGGCCCAGCCTGGCGCCGAACTCGATGCGGCCGCGGCGGCCTCGATGATTACCGGCTATCGCGCCAATAATGGCCTGCCGGCGGTCACGCTCGATCCGGAACTGATGCGGCTGGCGCAGGCGCAGGCCGACGTCATGGCCAAGCGCGACAAGCTCGACCATTCGGTCGGCAAGCCGTTCGCGGTGCGGCTGAAGCAATCGGGTTACGACGCCAAGGCCGCGGCCGAGAACATCAGCGCGGGTTATCACACTCTGGCGGAGGCATTCTCGGGTTGGCGCGATTCACCTCCGCACCGCGCCAACATGCTGCTCAAGGGTGCGACGCGCATAGGTATCGCCGCGGTTTACACGCCGCGCTCGAAGTACAAGGTGTATTGGGCGCTGGTGCTGGCGCAGCCGGACGAGCGGAAAGGCGGCTAGCCGCCGACGCTAGTCTCCTTGGCCCGGCTTCGGCGAAAAGAAATTGGCCAGCTTGCCCGCCACACCGTCGAACTCCTTGGCATCGGCTGGCGGTTCGCGCTTGATCGTGATGTTGGGCCAAACCTTTGCGAACTCGGCGTTCAGCTTCAGCCAATCGTCCAAGCCGCCCTGCGTGTCGGGGACGATGGCCTCGGCCGGGCATTCCGGCTCGCAGACGCCGCAATCAATGCATTCGTCGGGATGGATGACGAGCATGTTCTCGCCTTCGTAGAAGCAGTCCACCGGACACACCTCCACGCAGTCCATGTATTTGCACTTGATGCAGTTATCGGTGACGACGAAGGTCATGAGGCTCTGATGGGCGGCCAGGGCCGGTCGGGGCGATAGAACAAAGCGAGCTTGAGGCTTTCGGCGATGCGGGCGGCCTTGTCGTTGAACGAGGCGGTCAGTTCGTCGTCGAACATCTCGCGGCAGGTCTCGTCGAACAGCGCCAGCCAGCGGTCGAACAACGCGATATCGATGCCCTGAACGCGGTGATGGACGGCGACCGGATTGCCCTTGTAGCGACCGCTGGTCAGCATCACCGACGACCAGAACTTGCGCATGGTCTCCAGGTGCGGGCCCCAATCGGAGATGGCGCGGTCGAACACCGGACCGAGCGCTGCGTCGGCGCGCACCTTGGCGTAGAAGGCGTCCACCAGGTTGCCGATCTCCGCCTCGCTCAGTTGCGTCGTGCGCTCCATTGGCGCGCCGCTCACGTCACCACCACGGCGAAGAGCATGCCGACGACGATCCACACTAGCGAATTCACCAGCATGCGCACCAGTTCGCGCTTGTCGTCGCTTTCGAGACCGATGGCATTGCAGGCGAAGTCGCCAGGGAACAGCAGCGCACGGGCGAGCGTCGCGCCGACGGACGTAGATCCGGTCATGCGGTCCTCCTGTTAACAAGTATCCTGAATGCATATTATAGGACGATTGCCAAAAAGCAATATCCGTAATACATCTTATAGGACGACCGAACGGAGCCTGCGGCCATGCGCCTCACCGTCTATACCGACTACGCGCTGCGCCTCCTGATGTACCTCGCCATCAAGGATGATGGGCTGGCCACGATCGCCGAGGTCGCCGAGCGCTACGACATCTCGCGGAACCACATGATGAAGGTGGCGCACCAGCTCGGCGTCGCCGGTTACGTCGCGACCGTGCGCGGCCGCTCCGGTGGCCTGCGGCTGGCGCGGCCCGCCGCCGACATCAATCTCGGCGACGTGGTGCGCCACACCGAGCAGGACATGGCGCTGGTGCCGTGCATGAGCCCGATCGACGCGGCCTGCGCCATTCGGCCCTCCTGCCTGCTCAAGCGCGCGCTCGGCCGCGCCACTGTCGCCTTCCTCGGCGTGCTCGACGAGTATTCGCTCAGCGACCTCGTGAAGCCGCGCAATGCGTTGCGGGGCCTGTTGGATATCGAGACGCCGCGGCGTCGCACCGCGCGCGCCGGGGCCTGAATATGCGGGTCGAGGACATTGCGCGGGCGGTGCTCGACGGCGAGGCAGATGCGATCGTCGCCTGCGACCGTGACGGCATCGTCCGGTTCTGGAACGCTGGCGCTGCACGCATCTTCGGATTCGGGGCCGACGAGGCCATCGGCCGATCGCTCGACCTCATCATCCCCGAGCGGCTGCGGGCGCGGCACTGGCATGGCTGGCGTGAGACGATGGCGACCGGCACCAGTCGTTACAGCGGCGGCGATACGCTGTCGGTGCCGGCCCTGCGCAAAGATGGCGCGCAAATATCGGTCGAGTTCACCATCAGCGCGGTGCGCGATGCCGCCGGCGAGATCACCGGCCTCGCCGCCGTAATGCGCGACATCACCGCGCGCTTCGAGGAGCTGAAAGCGCTACGCAAGCAGGTGCGGGTGTCGTCGTCCTGAGGCGCGTGAGCGCGCGAGCCGCGAAGGCCCCGCAATGCTTCACTCAAGGCTGCTTGTTCTGGCGCATCAGAAACAGATGATGGCCGAGGCGGCGCGTGGCCATGCGATAGAGCATCGCGGATTCAATGACCAGCGCTGCCGAGGTTGCCGTCGCCGCGCCCTCGATGCCGATGCGCGGGATCAAGAGCAGGCATAGCGCCAGGTTCACGGCGAAGGCGATGGCGTAAACGCCGGCGCACTGCTTGCGCTCGCCGAGCATGTTCAGGAGCCGTTCCGCCGGGCCGACCGCCGCGCGCGCGAGCATGCCGACAGCGAGGATGAACATCACCGCATAGCCGGATTCGAAGGTCGGGCCGAACAGCGACAGTAGCGGTCTGCCGAAGGCGAGGATGCCGGCGCAGACGAGCAGCGACGGCCAGAACGTCCAGCGCGCGGTCTCGGCGAAGAACGACTTCAGCCTCTCGGTGTCGCCGGCAACGTGATATTTCGTGAATTTGTGCGTGGTGGCGCCGGCGATGGCGAAATAGACGAAGGCGACGATGGCAAGCAGCCGCGCGCCGGCATAGTAGACCGCGACCTCATCGGGCGAGCGCAAATGCTCGAGCGCGAGAATGTCGACGTAAGTGAGGAGCAGATAAAAGCCCTCGACGATGAAGATCGGCAGCGAGGTGCCGAGCCAGGTCTTGAGGTCGTATTGTTTCGGCCCGGAGGTGACCTTGTCGTCAAGGCGCCGGTCGAGCACGCGCGCCTGAATGAGCGTGACGATCCAAGTCGTCACCACCGCGACCAGCATCGCGGTGACGGCATCGGTCGGCGCGCCGAAGAGCCACGCTGCGCCCATCAGCGCCACCATTGCCAGTTGCCGCCAGATATAGAACGGCATCAAGGCGAGGTTCGGCCAGTCGTAGCTCTGCGAGATGCCGGCCTGCGTCTGCACGAGCCCGTAGACGGGGATGGTGGCGCAGGCGAGATACAGCGGCACGACCTCGAAGGAATCGAGATGCGGCTGCAACAGCGATACGACGATCGCGCCCAGCGCGCCGATCGCGGTGGCGATGACGAAGGCGAGCTGGCGCGAGCCTGAAAGAAAGCCGCGCAGCAGTTCAGGCGCCTTCAGCTCGGTGTATTCCGGAATGAAGCGCCGCGCCGCCGACGACAGGCCCATATCGGACAGTGCGCCGATCATCAGCACCCAGGTCCAGACGTAGATGAAGACGCCGTATTGGAAGCTGCCCATCCACCGCGCCAGCAGCACCTGCGAGCCGAGCGCCAACAGCGCCGAGAAGACGCGGACCAGGAACATCTTGCCGGCGACGAGCTGGGCCAGCCGATTCTCGCTGCGGTCGGCGACGATCGCCTTGACGCGCGCGAGGATGCGCGCCGCCGCTGACGCCGATGCGCGGTCGTCACCAGGCGCGCCGGATTGCTCCGGCGCCGGCTCGAACCGGGAGACGGGCGAGGGCAGGGCCATGTCCAAGGCCCTAGCAAGGATTCGTTAACATTAGGTTGGGTCGGCATTGCGCCGTCATTCCGGGGCGCGGCCGAAGGCCGCGAACCCGAAATCCATACTCCTCGGCGCTGCGGCGTATGGAGTCCGGGTTCGGCGCTGCCCGCCGCCCCGGAATGACGGGTCAGAGTTCCGCCAAAATCCGCGCCACCGCTTCGCGCTCGGCGGCGGTGAGTGCCGCTTGCGGCGGCACCGGATCGCCGACCGCGTAGCCCTGGATCTGCAAGCCGGCCTTGATGCAGGCGGCGAGGTTGAAACGCGCGAAGGCTTCGTTGATGCGCCACAGCTCGCGCTGCAGCTTCATCGCCTCGTCCCATTGCTGGGTGCGGCACAGGTCGTAAAGCCTCACGCTCTGTCGGGGGACGATGCAGGCCGGACCCGCCATCCAGCCGACGCCGCCGATCAGCATCACCGCGGCCGGGATGTGCGCCGACGCCGAGAACACCTTCATCGCCGGCGCGCGGTGCATGATCGACAGCAAGCGGCCGGTGTTCGACGAGGCGTCCTTGATGTAGCGGATGCGCGGATGCTGCGCGAGGCGGCCGATGACATCGAGGGTGAGATCGCTGCGCTGGAAATTGGGGTTGGTGTAGAGCACGACGGGAATATCGACGGCGTCGGCGATGGTCTGGAAGTAGTGCTCGACCTGGGCGTCCTTGAGCGGGAAATAGGCTTCGCAGATGGCGAGGATGCCGTCGGCGCCGAGCCGCTGATAGGTCTTCGCTTGCGCCACGGCGTCCGCGGTCGCGGTCGAGGCCACGCCGGCAATGACCGGCACGCGCTTGCCGGCAGCCTCGATCGTGGCGCGCACGACGGTCTCGCGCTGCGTGGCGTTGAGATAGGCGAACTCGCCGGTCGAGCCGAGCGGCGTCAGCCCGTGCACGCCGGCGTCGATCAGGTCGGACACCAGCCGCCCGAGCACGTCGGTCTTGATGCGCCCGTCCGCGCCGATCGGAGAGACGAGATATGGAAACACGCCGTGGAAGTCGGTTGCCGTCATTGAGTGCCTATCCATCGTCATGCCCGGCCTTGTGCCGGGCATCCACGTCTTCAATTCGCTTCAGATTTAAAGTCGTGGATGGCCGGGACAAGCCCGGCCATGACGAAAACCGAGACTCCGCGACCTTTACCCCGCGAAGCCCCCGCCGTCGAGGAACGCCTGTTCCTCGGCCGTCGTCGCGCGGCCGAGAACGGCGTTGCGATGCGGAAAGCGGCCGAAACGGCGGATGATGTCGGCGTGAATATTCGCCCATTTCAGGCCATCGGCGTCGCCCGCGGCGGCATAAAGCGCCAGCCCGCGCTCCTGGTCGGCCATGTCCTCGGAATGCTCGAAGGGCAAATAGAAGAAGCCGCGCATTGTCGCCGGCACTTCGGCGTCGTAGCCGCGCAACAGCGCCGCGGCGGTGATGGCGCGCGCTTGGGAATCGGTGGCGAAGGCGCGCGCGGAATTGCGGAACATATTGCGTGGAAACTGATCGAGCAGGATCAGCAGCGCCAGCGCGCCTTCGGCATTGCTCTCCCAGGTCGCGAGCTTGCCGGCGGCGGCGGCTTCATGCGTCGCCAAAAAGCGCCGCCTGATTTCGGCGTCGAAGGCGTCGTCCTTGTTGAACCAGCGATCCGGTCCGGCGTCGCGCCAGAAGCCGACGACCTCGGCCGGAGTGGCGAGAGGCGGTTCGGTGGTCATGATCGCTCCGGGTGCTTGCCGTCGTCCTCGCGCAGCGCGCGACGCAGGATCTTGCCGACATTGGTCTTCGGCAGTTCGGCGCGGAATTCGATGTGGCGCGGCACCTTGTAGCTGGCGAGCCGCGCCTTCATGAAGTCGTGCAACTTGGCGCTGGTCAGGCTCGGGTCCTTCTTCACCGCGAACAGCTTCGGCGTCTCGCCCGAATGCTGGTCTGGCACGCCGACCACAGCGCATTCCAGGAGGCCGCCCTGGCTCATGGCGACGTCCTCGACTTCGTTCGGGAACACCTTGAAACCGGAGACGGTGATCATGTCCTTCTTGCGGTCGACGATGCGCACCCGGCCCTGCACGTCCATGACGCCGATGTCGCCGGTGCGGAAGAAGCCATCCGCCGTCATCGCCTTAGCGGTCTCATCCGGCCGCTGCCAGTAGCCGGGCATCACCTGCGGGCCGCGCGCGCAGATCTCGCCTTCCTCGCCGGTCGGCAATTCGTGGCCGGTCTCGTCGCGGATCGAGATTTCGGTCGAAGGCAGCGGCAGGCCGATGGTGCCGGTCCATGCGCCGATGTCGCCGCGATTGCAGGTCAGTACCGGCGAGGTCTCCGACAGGCCGTAGCCTTCGATGATCGGCTTGCCGGTCGCCTTCATCCACGCCTCGGCGACGGATTTCTGCACGGCCATGCCGCCGGCGACCGCGCATTTCAATCCGCTCCAGTCGAGCGTCTTGAAATCGGGATGATGCAGCAGCGCATTGTACAGCGTGTTCACCGCCGGGAACGAGTTCACCTTGTATTTGGCGATCTCCTTGATCAGCCCGGGAATGTCGCGCGGATTGGGAATGAGAATACACATTCCGCCGCTGCTGACGGCGGACAGCAGACACGCTGTCAGTGCGAAGATGTGATAGAGCGGCAGTGCGGTGACGACCACCATGCGCTCCACGTGCGGCGGCGCGGCGATCACGGGCGCTTGCCAGGCATCGATCTGCAGCACGTTGGCGATCAGATTGCGATGCAGAAGCATCGCACCCTTTGCCACGCCGGTCGTGCCGCCGGTGTATTGCAGGAAGGCGATGTCGTCGGCGCCGACGTCGACCCGCGCGAACCCCGCGCGGCGGCCGGCGGCAAGTGCATCGTTGAACTTCACCGCGCCCGGAATGTCGTAGCGCGGCACCATTTTCTTCACGTGGCGCACGAAGCCGTTGACGATTGCGCCCTTGGCGCGGCCGAGCATGTCGCCAAGGCTGGCGACGATGACAAGCTTCGCTGGTGTCTGCTGCAGCGCCTCTTGCAGCACGGAGGCGAAGTTCTCCAGCACGACGATCGCCTCGGCGCCGGCGTCCGTAAGCTGGAATTCGAGCTCGCGCGGCTTGTACAGCGGATTGGTGTTCACCACCGTGCAGCCGGCGCGCAACGTCCCGGCGATCGCGACCACGTATTGCAGTACGTTCGGCATCATCAGGGCGACACGCGCGCCGCGCCTGAGCCCGCGTGACTGCAGGAAGGCCGCGAAGGCGCGCGAGGCCTCGTCGAGTTCGGCATAGGTCAGCGCCCTGCCCATGCAGACGCAGGCCTCGCGCGTCCCATAAGTCGCGAAACTCGCCTCGAACATCGCCACCAGCGAGGCGTAGCGCCCAGGGTCGATGTCGGCGGGAACGCCCGGCGGATAATGCCGCAGCCAGATCCGGTCCATGACGTTTCCCCTTCGCGGGCCGCCGGCTTTGAATCGGCGACGCGTCACCAACTCAGCATGAGTCGGATGACGACGTCATGCAAGGCCGCACCGTTCTCCCCACGCGCGGGAACGAGTCGAGAAGGATCTACCGCCCGCCGAAGGGCACCAGCGGGTTGTCGGTGAGCGCGGCGCGGTCCGGCCGGTCGGGCGCGACCCTGCCCATAAAGGCGTCGAACAATTCGCGCACGGTGGCCTCGGGCAGGTCGCGTGTGATGAAGACGAGCCGGGTGCGATGGTCGTCGTCGGGCCAGCGCTCGAGCTGCGCCGTCGGGTGGAATACATGCTGCACGCCGTGCACCACCACCGGCGTGTCGGGCATTTCGGCGAGTTGCACGATGCCCTTGACCCGCAGCAGCTTGTTGCCGTGCGACGCCCGCAGCAATTCGAGGAACATCTCCAGCGCGCTGGCGGGCACCGGCTGGTCGGTGACGATGACAAAGGAGCGGATGTGGTCGTCGTGCCGGTTACGGTCGAGGTGCTGGTGATCGTGTCCGTGATCGTCACCGCCGTGGTGATGGTCGTGGCCGTGCCTGTCCCCGTGTTGGTGCGCGTCGGCATAGGCCTCGGCGGCGAGCCAGCGCTTGACGTCGGGAATCCTGCGTTCGGGATCGTAGAGGCCAGCATCGAGCAGGCGATTGGCGGTCGCCTCGCCCTTGGCGGCGTCCAGCACGGGCGCGGCGGGATTGAGCGCGTGCAGGCGCTTGAGCAGCCCCTCGCGCTGCGCCTCGGTGGCGAGATCGGTCTTGGTGAGCACGATGCGGTCCGCTACCGCGGCCTGCTTCACGGCTTCTTCGTGGGCATCGAGCGTCGCTTCGCCATTGACGGCGTCGACGACCGTGACGACGCCGTTTAGCCGATAGCGCAGCAGCAAATAGGGGTGCGCCATCATTGTGTGCAGCACCGGCGCCGGATCGGCGAGTCCGGTGGTTTCGAGCAGCACGCGCTTGAAGGTGCAGCGGCGATTGTCGAGGTCGCGCAGCAGGGTCTCCAGCGCGTCCACCAGGTCGCCGCGCATCGTGCAGCACAGGCAGCCCGATTGCAGGAGCACCATGTTGTCGCCGATATATTCGACCAGCAGGTGGTCGAGCGACACCTCGCCGAATTCATTGATGATTACGGCGGTGTCGGACAGCGCCGGATCTTTCAGCAGCCGGTTGAGCAGCGTGGTCTTGCCGGCGCCAAGGAAGCCGGTGAGGACGGTGAGGGCGATCGGTTCCGGCGGCCGTCTCCGGGCAGCGTCGCCGGTATCCGTCATTGCGCCACCGCGGCCGGCTTCGGCTTGGTCTTCTTGGCCGCCGCGGTCTTGGTCGTCTCGGTGCGCGCAGGTTTGGCGTGCGCAGCCTTGGCGTGCGCAGCCTTGGCGTGCGCGGTTTTGCCATGCGCCGCCGGCTTGGCGGTCTCCGCCGACTGCGTCTCCGCGGGTGCGGCCTTCGCCATGTGCTTGGCCTTGCGCTTCGTCTTCACGGCGGTGGCGACGGGAGCCGCGTCGGGATGATCGGCGGGTCCGGTGAAGACGACGACCGGCGGTTCGGTGTCGATCGGCGGGCCGAGCACGAACTTGCCGGACGGCTTCAGGCTGGAGAGCATGAAGGCCTGTCCGTTGCCGGTCGCGTCGCCAGTGGCGCCGGCATCGGCGCTGTCGGGCTCCTCTTCATTGTCCTCCGACGGCGGTTTGCGCCGATGGCCGCCGCACATCTCCTCGCGCAGGTTCGCCGGCTGGGCCTCGATCGGCGCGAGCTGGTCGACGGTGCCGAGCGAGGGCGTCAGCCAGGACAATTGCGTGCTGTTGAAGCCGCGCTCGAGCAACTCGGCCGCCTGCTGCGTGCGCACCGCGCCAGACCAGGCGCCGAGGATGATGGCGATGAGCCGATGGCCATTGCGAGTTGCCGACGCCACCAGATTATAGCCGGAGGCGCAAATGAAGCCGGTCTTCATGCCGTCGGCTCCAGGATAGCGGTCGAGCAGCTTGTTGTAGTTGTGGATCACGCGATTGCCGTAGCGGATCGAATGGATGTGCCAGTAGGAATCGTACTGGGGAAACTGCGTGATCAGCGCCCGCGCCAGAATGCCGAGGTCGCGGGCCGACGTGTAATGGTTTTCCGCCGGCAGCCCGTTCGGATTGACGAAGTTGGATTGCGTCATGCCGAGCTTCTTGGCATTCGCATTCATCAAGTCGGCGAAGCCCTCGATCGAGCCGCCGACGCCTTCGGCGATTGTCACTGCCATGTCGTTTGCCGACTTCACCATCAGCATCTTTATGGCGTTGTCGATGGTGACGGTGGTGCCGACCTTGAACCCCATCTTGGTCGGCTGCT
>Ga0134125_10008558_pt1 | contig 11549 bp, 8 predicted proteins | sample KB31751_FD_96464 | JGI IMG/M metagenome (GOLD analysis project Ga0134125, IMG submission 96464) | Terrestrial soil microbial communities with excess Nitrogen fertilizer from Kellogg Biological Station, Michigan, USA - KB3-175-1 | ecosystem: Environmental > Terrestrial > Soil > Unclassified ... | reverse complement strand
GGGCAGGTTACCCACGTGTTACTCACCCGTTCGCGGCTTTGCCCCAGGGCAAGCCCTGGTTCGTCGCTCCACTTGCATGTGTTAAGCACGCCGCCAGCGTTCGTCCTGAGCCAGGATCAAACTCTCCGTGAAGAACGACATGTGTGTACTTCTACGAAGAGCGTCGCGATGCCCACAGCAGGAGGCCCACGTACACGTAGGGGCTTCCCGGGCATCGGACGGGGTCTAATTCTGGCGCCACCGTTCTCCCGCTCGCGCTGGCGCGGCGGGCGGCGGCTTTCAAAACCTGGACGCACACGACGGCCGGACCATTCCGGCCTGTCGGTGCACATGCTGTTGAGTTTTCAAAGACCGCCGTGCCTCTCAGGGAGGGTTCTCCTCCTTTCCGACACGCCGAGAGAAGCACTCTCGGTGCGGGCGCGAAAGTATAGCGCTTGCGCGCAGGCGGGGGAAGCTCGGCTTCCTTTGCCCCGGACTGCCCTTTCACGGGACGTCCTGGCCGTCCGGGGACGACTCCGGCGAAGGATAGCCGCTCGCCCAGCGGAACGCGTCCTCGTGGCGCGCAGCCGCGCCCCGACGAGCGTTCAGGTCCCCGCGATGCGCGCGAAGCGCCGCTTGCCGAGCTGCAGCACGCGCCCCGCCAGCTCGCCGCGCGGACGGTCGAGCGGCGCTGCCGGCAAGGTCTCGCCGTCGAGCTTCACGCCGCCCTGCTCGAGCGAGCGGCGCGCCTCGGAGCGGGAGACGCCGAACGCGTCGGCCAGCAGCGCCGGCAGGTGCACGAGCCCGTCCCCCTTGACTGTGAGCACAACCGCGGGCAGCTCCGCGGGCGCCCGGTGCTCGACATGGACGCGGTCGAACGCCTGCTCGGCCGCCAGCGCGGCGCCGGGGTCGTGGAAGCGCGCGACGAGCGCCCGTGCGAGCGCGCGCTTGGCGTCGCGCGGGGTGGCGTCGCCCGGCAGCGGCTCGCCGAGCAGCAGGTCGTACCACTGCCCCAGCGCCGCGTCCGGCAGCCGCAGCGTCTTGCCGTAGATCTCCTCCGGCGGCTCGGTGACGCCGATGTAGTTCCCGTAGGACTTCGACATCTTCCGCTCGCCGTCGATCCCCGGAAGGATCGGCATGGTGAGAATCGCCTGCTCGGGCTGGCCGTAGGCGGTCTGGACGTCGCGCCCCAGCAGCAGGTTGAACTTCTGGTCGGTTCCGCCCAGCTCCACATCCGCTCTCACGGCGACGGAGTCGTAGCCCTGCAGCAGCGGGTAGAGCAGCTCGAGGATCGAGATCGGCGCGTGCGCCGCATAGCGCTTGGCGAAGTCGTCGCGTTCGAGGATCCGCGCCACCGTCGTCGTGCGCACGAGGCGGAACAGCTCCTCGATCGCCATGTCGAGCCACTCGCCGTTGCGGCGCACCTCGAGCCGGTCGGGGTCGAGCACCTTCAGCGCCTGCGCCTGGAACGTCGCGGCGTTGGCGTCGATCTGCTCGCCCGAGAGGACCGGACGCGTGGCGGAGCGCCCGCTCGGATCGCCGACGCGCGCGGTGCAGTCGCCGACGATCAGCACGACCGTGTGGCCGAGCTCCTGGAACTCGCGCAGCTTGCCGAGCACGACGGTGAACCCGAGATGGATGTCCGGCGCGGTCGGGTCGATGCCGAGCTTGACGCGCAGCGGCCGGCCGGCGCGCTCGGCTGCGGTCAGCTTCCCCTCCAGCCCGCCGGCGGGCAGCGCGTCGACGGCGTTGCGCGCGAGCCAGGCGGCGGTCTCGGCGGGGGTTCGCAGCTCCAGTCTCACGGGGGCCGAATGCTAGACTGCCGTGCCCGGCGAGGCCCATGCCGCCACGACTCGCCGCGCGCCGCATGCTCACCTCACGCATCCGGCGCCTTCGCCCCCGCGCATGACTGACAGGCACGGTCACACCACCACGCCGACCCGCCAGCGCGTGCGGCTCCCCCGGCTGCCGCGACGCCGGCGGCGCTCCGGCCGGCCGCGCATCAAGAAGCTGCGGGTGCTCGCGATCTTCCTCGGGCTCGGCTTCATCGCCTTCATCTCGACCGTGTTCGGGATGATGATGGCGGTCGCGTCCGACCTGCCGCAGCTGGAGAACCGGCAGCAGTACCGCTCGGCGAAGGACAACTCGGTCCTGCTCGACTACCGCGGCCGCAAGCTCGGGATCCTGACGAACAACCAGAACGTCGTGCTCGTCGGGCCCTACCAGATCGCGCCCGCGATGAAGCACGCGACGATCGCGATCGAGGACAAGCGCTTCTACTCCAACCCGGGCTTCGACATCAAGGGCATCGTGCGCGCCGTGCTCGCCGACGTCGGCGCCGGACGCAACGCGCAGGGCGCCTCGACGATCACCCAGCAGTTTGTGAAGGTCGCGCTCGAGGCGCAGGGCAAGCGCACCGCGTTCGAGAAGCTGCGCGAGGCCGCGCTCGCCTATCACCTCACGCGCAAGTGGTCGAAGGAGAAGATCCTCACCGAGTACCTCAACGCGATCTACTTCGGCAACGGCGCCTACGGGATCGAGTCGGCGGCGCGCGTGTACTTCGGCAAGCGCCACGGCTGGGACACCGCCGGCGGCTGCGGCTCCACGCGCGCGAACATGTGCGCCTCGCAGCTCACCACGCCGGAGGCGGCGTTCCTGGCGGGGATCATCCAGTCGCCGTCGGGCTATGACCCCGTCGCGCACCCGCTCGCGTCGCGGCTGCGCCGCAACACCGTGCTGCGCTACATGCGCGACCAGGGCTACATCACGACCCCCGAGTACGAGCGCGACCTGCAGGATCCGCTGCCGACGCAGGCGGACCTGACCCCGCCGCAGGAGAGAAGCGAGGCGCCGTACTTCACGAGCTGGGTGCGCCAGCAGGTCGTCGACCACTTCGGGCCGTTCAAGGCCTTCAGCGGCAACCTGCAGATCACGACGTCGCTCGACCTCGACCTCCAGGACACGGCGCAGACCGCCATCGACCAGGTGCTGCCGCCCGGCTCGGGGCTGCCGTCGGCCTCGCTCGTGGCGATCGACAACCGCACCGGCGAGGTGCGCGCGATGGTCGGCGGCGCCGACTACGCGACGAACCCGTTCAACCTCGCGACGCAGGGCCAGCGCCAGCCGGGCTCGACGTTCAAGCCGTTCACGCTCACCGCCGCGCTGGAGTCGGGCATCTCCCCCAGCTCGGTCTGGAGCTCGCGGCCGAAGCAGTTCGTCGTGCCGCGCAGCGGCGGCAGAGAGTTCTTCGTCGTCAGAAACTACGGCAACGAGTACTCGGGCTCGAACACGCTCGCGGGTGCGACCACCGTGTCCGACAACTCGGTCTACGCGGAGGTCGGGATCAAGGTCGGGACGCGCAAGGTCGCGCACGTCGCGCATGCGCTCGGCGTCCGTACGCCGGTCTCGACCAACTACGCGATGATCCTCGGCGGCCTCAGAGAGGGCGTCACGCCGCTCGACATGGCGCACGCCTACGAGACGTTCGCGACCGGCGGCAACCGCATCTGGAACCCCCAGCTCGGCGCGCCGAGCAGAGGCCCGGTCGGGATCCACGAGGTGCGCGACGGCAGCGGGCGCGTGCTGCTCAGCAACCCCGCGACGCTCGTGCGCACCCGCGAGATCCCCGGCGGCGTCGCCGCCGAAGTCACGCAGATCCTCCAGACGGTGATCGCCTACGGCACCGGCAAGGAGGCCGCGATCCCCGGCTTCGCGGCCGGCAAGACCGGGACGACCGAGAACTACGGCGATGCGTGGTTCGTCGGCTGGAACCACGACATGACGGTCGCCGTGTGGGTCGGCTATCCCGACAGGCTCGTGCCAATGCTGACGCAGTTCGGCGGCCAGCCGGTCGCCGGCGGCACCTACCCCGCCCTCATCTGGCATGACTTCATGACGCAGGCGATGGCGATCCTCGCACAGCGCGCGGCGATGGCGCAGGCGCTGCGCGACGGCCGGAGCCCGGACTCCGTCACGACGACGAGCCCGAGCCTCGACAGCGGTCCCGGCACGGGGACGGGCACGACGACGAGCCCGAGCGGTACGACGACGACCGGCGGCACGGCTGGAGGCACCACCGGAACGGGCGGCGGCGGGACCGGCACGGGCGGCGGCGGCACTGGCGCCGGCGGAACAGGCGGCGGAGACACCGGCGGCGGCGGGAACACCGGAACCCCGACGCCGCCCGCAGCGGGTGGCGGGGGCGCGAGCGGCGGCGGAGCCGCGGCGCCAACCGGATAGCTCCGCTCAGGCCACCGCCGGCCAGGGGCGCGAGACGTGGCGGCTGCCCGCCGCACAGAACCGCCACGGCAGCTCGATCGCCTTGCTGATGCCGATGCGCGTGCCGACAGCCAGCTCGACGTCACGCCAGGTCGCGGGCGGCGGGGCGATCGTGACCGCTCCCTCCCCGGTCAGCGGCGCCCCGTTCTCGCGCAGCTCGATCCCGAGCGCCTGCGTCAGCTTGCCTGGTCCTGAGCACAGCCGGTCGAGCCGATCGGTGCGGCGGCGCGCCACCATCAGCTCGACGCCTTCGAGCGGTTCGAGCGCGCGGATCAGCACCGCCGCGCCGACGCCCTCCGGCTCGCAGACCGCGTTCAGCAGCGCGTGGATCCCATAGGAGCGGTAGACGTATGCGACCGCCGGCGACCCGAACAGCGTTCTCGTGCGTGCCGTGAGGCCGACGAACGCGTGGCATGCGGGCTCGCTGTCGTGGTAGGCCTCCGTCTCCACGATCACGCCGCTCGCGCCGGCGTGCGAGACGACGCAGCCGACGAGGTCGCGCGCGACGTCGAGGACCGGGCGGTCGTAGAAGCTCGCCGGGAGCGGCTCGGTCGGCACCCGAACGAGGCTAGCCGAGCAGCGCGCGGGCGCGGTGGAGCTGCTCGTGCACACGCGGCAGGGACGTGCCGCCCTCGGAGACCTTCGACTCAAGCCAGCGCTCGTCCGCGAGCACGCGGTAGTACTCCTCGTCGAGCAGGTCGGAGTGCTCGGCCAGCTCCTCCGGGCGCAGCTCGCTCAATGTCCGGCCGCTGTCGACCGCGCGCTTGACAAGCGCGGCCACCACGCCGTGGGACGCGCGGAACGGCATCCCGCGGCGCACGAGCAGGTCGGCGACGTCGGTCGCGGCGGGCAGCTCGTCGGCGGCGGCCGCCGCCATCCGCTCGCGGTCGAACGCGATCCCCTCAACCATGCCGCTCGCCGCGGCGAGGCACAGCTCGAGCGTGTCGACCGCGTCGAACAGGTGCTCCTTGTCCTCCTGCATGTCCTTGTTGTAGGTCAGCGGGAGCGCGTGCATCACGCCCTGCAGCGCGACGAAGTGGCCGGCGATGCGCGGCGCCTTCGCGCGCAGCAGCTCGGCGGCGTCCGGGTTCTTCTTCTGCGGCATGATCGAGGAGCCCGACGCCCACGCGTCGGGGACCTCCGCGAAGCCGAACTCGCTGCTCGACCACAGCACGATCTCGGCGCCCAGCCGGGAGAGGTGCGTGCCGCAGGTCGCCGCCGCGGCGAGGTAGTCGAGCACGAAGTCGCGGTTGGAGACGGCGTCGATCGAGTTCTCCGCGACGCCGGCGAAGCCGAGGTCGCGCGCGACCGCCTGGCGGTCGGTGTCGAAGTTCACGCCCGCGAGCGCGCCCGCGCCGAGCGGCAGTCTCGCCGTCGCGGCCTCGACGGCGGCGAAGCGCTCGAGGTCGCGCGCGAGCATCCACACGTATGCGAGCAGGTGGTGGCTGAGATAGACCGGCTGAGCGCGCTGGAGGTGCGTGTAGCCGGGCATGCGCCAGTCGAGGTGGCGCTCGGCGGCGGCGATCAGCGCGCGCATGAGGCCGCGAACGCCTTCCGCGGCCGCCTGCGCGTGTGCGCGCGTGAACAGCGCCATGTCGGTCGCGACCTGATCGTTGCGCGAGCGCGCGGTGTGGAGCTTGCCGCCGACCGGCCCGGCGAGCTCGGTGACGCGCCGCTCGATCGCCATGTGGACGTCCTCGTCGTCCGGCAGGAACGGGAACGTCCCCTCCTCCAGCTCGTGCTCGACGGTGTCGAGTGCAGCGAGCAGCTCGTCGCGATCCTCGGCCGCGATGATCTCCTGCGCGGCGAGCATGCGCGCGTGCGCGCGCGAAAGCTCGACGTCGTAGGGACCGAGCCGCCAGTCGAAGCCGATCGAGGCGTTGAGCTGGCGGAAGACGGGGTGCTGCGGCTCGCTGAAGCGGGACATCGGCCGCCGGAGCCTAGCGAGCGAGGATGTCGCGAAGCTGCTCGGCCACGCGCGCGACCTGGCCCTCGCTCATCGCCGGGAAGAACGGCAGCGCGATCGAGCGCGCCGCGACGTCCTCGCAGACGGGGAACTCGCCCTCGCGATGGCCGAAGCGCTCGCGGTAGAAGCTCATCAGGTGGATCGCGGGCAGATACGGCTTGCTCTGGATCCCCCGCTCGGCGAGCGCACGCACGGTCGCGTCGCGGTCGACACCGTGCGGGAGCTGCACGACGAAGACGAACCAGCCGCGCAGGTCGCCGCCCGCGTCGGGGCACGGCAGCGTGAGGTCCTCGATCCCCCCGAGCGCCTCGCGATACCAGCCGGCGACGCGCGTGCGGTCGGCGAGCATCCCGTCGAGACGCTGCAGCTGCACGAGCCCGATCGCGCTCGCAATGTCGGTGAGGCGGTAGTTGAAGCCGAGCCGGTCGTGGTCGAGCCAGCCCATATCGGGCGCGCGGCCCTGGTTGCGCTCGGATTCGATCTGCTGCTTGAGCGCCGGATCGGCGAGCGTCACCATTCCGCCCTCGCCCGTCGTCAGCTGCTTGTTCGCGTAGAAGCCGAAGACCGCGGGGTGCCCGCGCCCGCCGACCGGGACGCCGTCGGCATGGACGGCGCCGAGCGCCTCGCACGCGTCCTCGACGATCGGCAGGCCCATCGCCTCGAACGCCGGCAGGTCGGCCGGGTAGCCGAAGATGTGCACCGGCAGCAGCGCCCTCGTGCGGTCGGTCACGGCGGCCGCGGCGGCCTGCGGGTCGAGGTTGAGCGTGACCGGATCGATGTCGGCGAACACCGGCCTTGCGCGCTCGAACAGCACCGCGTTGGCCGAGGCGACGAACGAGAAGGGGCTCGTCACGACCTCGTCGCCCGCCTCGACGCCGACGGCGCGCAGGGCGAGGTGCAGGCCGGCGGTCCCGGACGAGACCGCGGATGCGTGCGGCACGCCCAGCCGCGCCGCGAAGGCCCGCTCGAACGCCGGGACCCGCGGACCGAGCGAGAGCTGCCTGGAGCGCAGCACCTCGATCGCGGCCTGCTCCTCCTCGGGGCCGAGAACGGGCTGTGCGAGCGGTATGACGTCGCCGGTCGCGGCGGCCGTGCGTTCGGGCACGCTCATGCGGCCGGGGCGCCGGCCGGCGTGCTCGCGCCGCGCATGCCGATGCGATCGCGGCCCGGCTGGATCGCGTACTCGAGCGAGTCGACGAGCGCGTCCCACGAGGCCTCGATGACGTTCGGCGAAACGCCCGTCGAGCCCCACACGTCATGACCGTCGGAGGCGTCGAGCAGCACGCGCGTGACCGCGTCGGTGCCCTTCGTCACGTCGAGGATGCGGACCTTGAAGTTCACGAGGCCGGTCTTCTTCAACTCCGGGTGGCTCTGCTCCAAGGCGATGCGCAGCGCCTTGTCGAGCGCGTGGACCGGGCCGTTGCCCTCTGCATGGCAGACGTAGCGCTTGCCGTTCGCCGTCAGGCGGATGGCCGCGTCGGTGGTCACCTTCGCGTCGTGCCCTGCCTTCTGCACGACGACCTGCCACGACTCCAGCGTGAACAGCCGCTCGTAGTCGCCGGACTCCTTGCGCAGCAGCAGCTCGAACGAGCCGTCGGCCGCCTCGTAGTGGAAGCCCTCGTGCTCCTTGCGCTTGACCTCCTCGATCACCCGCCGGGCGCCGTCGTCGTCCAGCGCCAGGCCCGCCTCCTCGGCGCGCGCGAGCACGGTGCCCTTGCCGGACAGCTCGGAGATCAGCATGTCGCGGTGATTGCCGACGAGCGCCGGGTCCATGTGCTCGAACGTCGTCGGATCCGCCAGCACGCCGGCGACGTGCATGCCGCCGCCGTGCGCGAACGCGTTCTTGCCGACGTACGGCTGGTTGGGGTCCGGCGTGCGGTTGAGCAGCTCGTCGAGGTAGTGGGCGGTCTCGGTGAGCGTCTCCAGGCGATCGGCCGGCAGGCACGCGTAGCCGAGCTTGAGCTGGAGGTTGGGGACGATCGAGCAGAGGTTCGCGTTGCCGCAGCGCTCGCCGTAGCCGTTCATCGTGCCCTGGACGTGCGTCGCCCCGGCGCGCACGGCGGCGAGCGAGTTGGCCACGCCGCACTCGAGGTCGTTGTGGTTGTGCGTGCCGACCTGCACGCCGGTGTCGGCGAGATGCGCGACGACGTCGGCGATCGTCTCGGCGATCTGGTCGGGCAGCGAGGCGCCGTTCGTGTCGCACGGGACGACCGTCTCGGCGCCCGCCTCGGCCGCGACCCGCAGGCAGCGCAGCGCGTAGTCGCGGTCGTCGCGCCAGCCGTCGAGGCAGTGCTCGGCGTCGTAGACGACGCGCTTGCCCTGCGCGACCAGGAACGCGACCGACTCCTCGATCATGCGCAGGTTCTCGTCGCGGCCGACCTTGACGACCTTCTCGAGGTGCAGCGCCCACGTCTTGCCGACGAGCGTGACGACCGGCGCAAAGCAGTCGGCCAGCACGCGCAGCGCCGGGTCCTCGTCCGCCGTCAGGTCGCGCCGGCGCGTCATCCCGAAGGCGGCGATCTCGGCACTCGCGAAGGACTCGCGCGCGAGCAGCTCGAACAGCTCCAGCTCCTTCGGGTTCGAGCTGGGGAAGCCGGCCTCGATCAGGTGGATGCCGAGCGCGTCGAGGCGGTGCGCGACGCGCAGCTTCTCCTCGGCGGACAGCGACATGCCCTCCCCCTGCATCCCGTCGCGGAGGGTGGTGTCGTAGAGCTGGATCGTCGTCATGGGTGAATCCTCTCGTTCGGTGCGGGCGAATGCGGGCAGCGACCGGAGCGCGCGCGTCAGCGCGAGCCGGCCGCCCCGGTAATTCGCCCGCCGAGCGAGAGGGGGTGCATCAGGCGGCTGCCTTGGACGCCGCGACGGAGACGATGTCGTTCCAGGCGTGGTAGCGCGGATCGCGCCCGTAGAGCGCGTCCTCGAAGACGCGCTGCAGGTGCGTCGTGACCGGGCCGCGCGCGCCGTCGCCGATCACGTGGTCGTCGACCTCGCGGATCGGCGTCAGCTCGGCGGCCGTGCCGGTCATGAACACCTCGTCGGCGAGGTAGAGCTCGGCGCGCGCAAGGTCGCGCTCGACCAGCTCGTAGCCCTCGTCCTTCGCGATCTGGATGACCGATTTGCGGTTGATGCCGTCGAGGATCGCGGCCGTCTGCGGCGGCGTGACGATCGCACCGTCGCGCACGACGTAGATGTTCTCGCCGGTGCCCTCGCACACGAAGCCGTGATCGTCGAGCAGGATCCCCTCTTCGTAGCCCGCCTTGTGGCTCTCGATCTTCGCCAGCACGCTGTTGAGGTACTGGCCGGAGGCCTTCGCGTGCGGGATCAGGGAGTCGGAGCTGATCCGCCGCCAGCTCGTGACCTTCGCGCGCACGCCTCTCTCCTTCGCTTCCTCGCCGAGGTAGGCGCCCCACGGCCAGGCGGCGATCGCGACCTCGACGGGCGCGTCGAGCGGACTGATGCCCATCACGCCGGCACCGCGGAACGCGATCGGCCGGATGTAGCACGACGGCAGGCCGTTCTTCGCGACCACCTCGTGCACCGCGGAGCGCAGCTCCTGCAGCGTGTACGGGATCGGCATGTAGTACAGCTCGGCCGACTTGTAGAGCCGGTCGAGGTGCTCCTCGTGGCGGAAGATCGCCGTGCCGCGCTCGGTCTCGTAGGCGCGCATGCCCTCGAACACGCCCGTGCCGTAGTGCAGGCAGTGCGTCAATACGTGGACCTTCGCGTCCTCCCAGGCGACGAGCTCTCCGTTCATCCAGATGAGATCCGCTTGGTCCACGATGAGGCTCCTTAGAGATGGGTCATGACGGCCTGGGCGGCTTCGTCCGTGGTTGCGTTGCCGCCCAGGTCGCGCGTGCGCAGGCCGTCGGCGAGCGCACGATCGACCGCCGATTCTACCGCCGCGGCCTCGTTCTCCATACCGAGTCCGTGGCGCAGCATCAGCGCAGCCGACAGGAACATCGCCAGCGGGTTGGCGATCCCCTGGCCCGCGATGTCCGGCGCGGAGCCGTGGACGGGCTCGAACAGGCCGGGTCCGTCGCCCCCCAGCGAGGCGCTCGGCAGCATCCCGATCGAGCCGGTGATCATCGCCGCCTCGTCGCTGAGGATGTCGCCGAACATGTTCTCGGTGACGATCACGTCGAAGTGCGACGGGTTGGAGACGAGCTGCATCGCGGCGTTGTCGACGAGGACGTGCTCCAGCTCGACGGCGGGGAACTCCTCTGCGTGCAGGCGCGTGACGACCTCGCGCCACAGGCGGCTCGACTCCAGCACGTTCGCCTTGTCGACGGAGGTGACGCGCCGTCTGGCCGCCTGGAAGCCGGCGCGCGCGATCCGCTCGATCTCGGCGACGCTGTAGATGCAGGTGTCGTACGCCGTGTCGCCGTCGCGACCGCGTCTGCCGAAGTAGAGCCCGCCGGTCAGCTCGCGCATCACGAGCAGGTCGGTGCCGTCGATCACCTCGCGCTTGAGCGGGCTCGCGTCGTAGAGGGCGGGCAGCGGGCGCACCGGGCGCAGGTTCGCGTAGAGCCCGAGCCCCTTGCGCAGGCCGAGCAGGCCCTGCTCTGGGCGCGGCTTGGACGGGTCGGTCGTGTCCCACTTGGGGCCGCCGACGGCGGCGAGCAGGACGGCGTCGGAGGCCTTGCAGGCCGCCTCGACCTCGTCGGTGAGCGCCGTCCCGTGCGCGTCGATCGAGCAGCCGCCGAACGCGTGCTCCTCGAAGGCGAAGTCGCCCAGGCGGTTGAGCAGCTCGACGGTGGGCGCAGTGATCTCGGGGCCGATCCCGTCGCCCGGGAGCAGCGCGATGGTGTGGGTCAACGGGTCTCCTCTTTACAGGGCTGTGGTATCGGGTCCCGCCCACCCGGAGCGCTCGCGCTCCTGCTCATGGGCGTCGATTGCGACGACGCTCTGCAGCGTGATCCCGATGTCGTCGAGGCCGTTGAGCAGGCGGTGGCGGATGTCGGCGTCGATCTCGAACGGGTACTCCCGCCCGTCCACGCGCACGACCTGGTCGACGAGGTCGACCTCGGCCTCGCCGGCGGCGGCGACCGCGCGGCGCTGCTCCTCGGGCAGCGCGACCGGCAGCAGCCCGATCTTCGTGCAGTTCGAGAAGAAGATGTCGGCGAAGCTCTCCGCGACGATCGCCTGGAAGCCGTAGTCCTGCAGGCCCCACGGCGCGTGCTCGCGGCTCGACCCGCAGCCGAAGTTGCGGCCGGTCACGAGGATCGGGCGGCGCGGCAGGTCCCAGCCGTCCTCCTTCGCCCAGTCGTAGAAGAGGAACTCGCCGAAGCCGGTCCGCTCGACCCGCTTGAGGAACTGCTTGGGCATG
>Ga0134125_10008556_pt1 | contig 11550 bp, 10 predicted proteins | sample KB31751_FD_96464 | JGI IMG/M metagenome (GOLD analysis project Ga0134125, IMG submission 96464) | Terrestrial soil microbial communities with excess Nitrogen fertilizer from Kellogg Biological Station, Michigan, USA - KB3-175-1 | ecosystem: Environmental > Terrestrial > Soil > Unclassified ... | reverse complement strand
CCACACCCTTCCATTGCTGGCGCGTCAGCACACCATTAAAGCCCTTGGGCGGCGCGGAATTATCAGAATTCTGAAAATAGGTGGTATTCGCCCAGGTCCCACTGACGCGCACGTAAGCAGGCCCAAGCGCTGCTGCCAGCTTACGCAAACGGGCGTTGCTCAAATCGATGGGCGGCCGATATTGATACAGATCCGGGCTCATGCCGGCGGGCTGATTCGATCCAGCCCCCTTAGCAGACGTCCGCGTGTTGAGAATTGCGCCGATATCCTTATACGGCTTCCAGAATCGGCCGCCGGTGACTTCCAGCATTTCGATGTTGTACGACTGAAAACGATTATCGACTGTGCCGATGCGCGGCATGTTTTCAGGCGCCATGGCGCCCGCCGACGAGGACGTGCGGGGCGCCTTTGAGCACGCTACTCCTCCGAGTATTGCCACGGTTGCACTTACGCAAAGTCCAACGTACTCGGCCCTTTTCATGCTGCACCTATTTTCTGTAGGCCTGCTTCGCCGCTCAGCGATTATACTCAACCATGCGAGCGCCACCGCCGCGAAATATTCCAACAAATAGATGAGCAGAACCGGAAAAGCATCACAAGAGAAGATCCCCGATACAGGCAAACGAGATGCAGCAATTTGAGTTTGTCCTCCTCCTTCTCCTATTGTTTGTCGTTGGGCTTGGAACGCTGGCGCAGCGGTTAAAGACGCCCTATCCTATCGTGCTGGTTATCGGAGGTCTGCTGATCAGCCTCATTCCAGGATTGCCTCGCGTCTCCCTAGACCCGGAGCTGATCCTCGTGGTGATGTTGCCCCCACTCCTTTTCTCCGCGGCCTTCAACACCTCCTGGCGAGACTTCCGACATAACCTATCCAGCATTCTGCCACTCGCATTCGGCTTGGTGGCTTTTACAACTCTTGCAGTGGGAGTTACGGCACAGTGGCTCCTCCCCGGTTTCGATTGGCGGCTCGGCCTCGTGCTGGGCGCGGTCATCTCGCCAACTGACGCGCTTGCCGCCACCTCTATCGCGAAGCGCTTAGGGCTTCCCAAACGCATTACAGACATCCTCGAAGGAGAAAGTCTCGTCAACGATGCCAGCGGCCTCCTGGCTTTGGAGTTCGCGGTTGCGATGGTCGTGAGTGGCCATACTCCTTCCGCTGTCAAGGCGCTCGGGCAATTGACTTACCTGGTCGCGGGGGGAATTGTCGCCGGACTTGTACTAGGAGAGCTTGTGTACCTCTTCGAAAAATCGGTAGACAACCCTCCCATTGAGATCACTGCCAGCATCATTACTCCCTATGTCGCTTACTTGAGCGCTGAAAGGCTTCACGCCTCCGGCATATTATCAGCGGTTGCTTGCGGTCTCTATCTCGGGTGGCGCAGCCCGATTTACTTCTCCTCCAGAACCCGCCTTCAGTCGGGGGCAACTTGGAACACATTTACATTCATTTTGAATGGGCTCGCATTTCTTCTGATCGGTTTGCAATTGCGCTTTGTGATGGCGGGAATCCATCACGTCCATGTAAGAACACTCGTTTTTAGCGCGGCTGTTGTCGTTTTCTTCGTGATTGTGTTGCGACTAGTGTGGGTCTATCTGAATACATACGTTGTATCCGTGTTCGCACGAAAACTCCTGAAGCGAACAACGCCACGCCCGTCACGCCGCCGTATTTTTGTTGTAGGTTGGACCGGCATGCGCGGTGTGGTGTCACTAGCGGCCGCCATTTCGTTACCGGGGACATTGGAGAGCGGCACGCCTTTCCCGGCCCGGAATATGATTATCTTTCTCACATTCTGCGTAATCTTCGTCACGCTGGTGTTACAGGGACTCACTCTTCCGGCTCTCATCCGGCGCCTAGGCCTGAGCGCAAAGGCCGGGACGGACCCCGAGGAGCAAAAAGCAAGACGGACGATAATTCGGAGCGCCCTGAAACAGCTCGATGATATGCGAGCCCACGATAAACCAGAATTCAGTTCGATGTACGAGGACATTGGCGAGCATTACCGGGTACGTCTCGCCGCCGCCGGTGATGAGGGCGACAAAAATAATTTAAAACCCGAGGGTTACAAACTTCATCGCGAGGTAACGCAGAAGCTCCGACAGGTGGAACGCTCGACAGCCGTTAAGCTCCGTAACGAGAACGTAATCAACGATGCGGTTCTGCGCAAACTGGAACTAGAACTCGATCTGTTAGACGTTCGAGATCAATAATTCAAGAGATAGACGTATAACCTCATTGCAGCTAATCGGCCAGCCCGTTTCAAACTCATTCCAACGGAAGCCTTCACCCGGTGGACGCTACCATCACCTGTGCCCACCCTGTAAAAATCAGATGGATGCCGATGAACAAACCAATGATCCAAAGCCCCGATATTGGCCACTGAATCCAGATGAGAATTCCAAGTATCAGGGTAATGATACCGTTCGTAAGCGCCAGCCCCAGCTCGGAATTCGGAGGGTGAGGGTATTTACAATGCGAAAAATGCCTGCCACCGTGAAGTAGAGTCGCACGCTTTACTTCGAGATAGCGTCTACGGAGTCGGAGGGAAAAGAGAATTGCTTTCGGTAACAAGGACAGCGCTAGCGAGCCTAACTGAGGAACGCCACCCTCATATGCAACTGGATTGACACTCGTAAAATCCACTGCGCGAAAGGACTGATACATATGAATGAAGCAATATCGAAAGGTTCAGCAAGTGTACTTGCAAATGTCGGCGACTTGCTTCCCGATTTGGAATCTGTCTACAAAGACATCCATGCTCATCCCGAACTGTCGATGCAAGAAACACGGACGGCCGGCATCGCGGCGGATCGTCTTCGTGCTGCTGGCTATGAAGTGACCACTGGAATCGGAAAGACTGGCGTTGTTGGTCTGCTCCGCAACGGCAACGGGCCGGTTGTCATGCTGCGCGCCGATATGGATGCGCTTCCGGTTGCGGAAGCGACAGATCTTCCCTACGCCAGCAAGGTAACGGCTACCGACAGCGGCGGAAAGACTGTGCCCGTGATGCACGCCTGCGGTCACGACATGCATGTGGCTTGGCTGATAGGCGCGGCCACGCTGTTTGCCAAGTCTCGCGGTGCATGGACGGGGACGCTAATGCCCGTCTTTCAACCAGCAGAAGAGACAGCGGCGGGCGCGCAGGCAATGATCGATGACGGGCTCTTTCAGCGCTTTCCCAAGCCCGATGTCATGCTCGGCCAGCATGTGATGAGCCTGCCTGCCGGTATTATCGCCAGCCGTCCTGGAACGATAACGTCCGCCGCCGACAGTCTGCAGATCCGATTGTTCGGACGCGGCGCTCACGGCTCAATGCCGGAGGCCAGCGTCGATCCGGTGGTGATGGCTGCGGCAACGGTGATGCGGCTGCAAACGATCGTTTCCCGCGAGGTGGCGGCAAGCGAAGCAGCCGTTGTCACAATCGGTGTCCTGCAGGCCGGCTCGAAGGAGAACGTGATTCCCGATGAGGCGATCATCAAATTGAACGTGCGCACTTTTGACGAGGGCGTCCGTAAACGCGTGCTCGCTGCGATCGAGCGGATTGTTAATGCAGAAGCCGCCGCCTCAGGCGCCCCCAAGAAACCGGAGATCACGGCTCTGGACCGTTACTCTCTTGTCACGAACGATCCGAAAGCGACCAAGCGAGTGGGCGACGCGTTTCGCCAGCACTTTCCTGCTGAACGTGTTCAGGAATCCAAGCCGACGACCGCGAGCGAGGACTTCGGTTCCTTCGGGGCCGAGTGGGGCTCGCCATCCGTGTTCTGGTTCGTAGGCGGCATCGATGCGGACAAGTACGCGAAAGCCAAGAAGGACGGCCGGATCGGCGAGATCCCGACCAATCACAACCCGCGTTTCGCGCCAATAATTCATCCAACTTTGGAGACAGGCGTGGAGGCGCTGGTGTTTGCCGCCCAAGCGTGGTTGTCGGCATAGGGCCAGATGATCGTCAACGAACACATCCTGATAAACACGCTTCTGGTTGCCTTCGATCTTGGCGGCACGTTCGTATTCGCCATCAGCGGCGCGACGGCCGGCGTGAAGAACAGGCTCGATCTCTTCGGCGTTCTGGTCCTGTCGTTCGCGGCGGGAAACTCGGGTGGGATCACCCGAGATGTAATGATCGGCGCGGTTCCGCCAGCAGCCATCAGCGACTGGCGATACGTCGCCGTCTCAATCCTTGCTGGATTGATCACGTTCTATTGGTACCGAATCATCAACCGGCTGAGCAGCCCCGTGCTGGTGTTCGACGCGGCCGGACTGGCGCTCTTTGCCGTCGCGGGCGCGGGAAAGGCACTGGCGTTTCACGCGGGTCCCGTCGCGGCGACGTTGCTCGGCATGCTGACCGGAATCGGCGGCGGCATGGTGCGCGATGTGCTCGTGAGACAAATTCCGACAGTGTTACGCACCGAGCTTTACGCGGTCGCGGCTCTGATTGGTGCTGCTGTGATGGTCATTGGAAGGATGCTGCATGTCCCGTCCTCCGTAGCCGCTGTCGCCGGCGCATTTCTCTGCTTCGGACTGCGATTTATGGCCATGCGGCGCGGCTGGCAGCTTCCGGTTGCGCGCCCGCCGGAATGATCGTCCCCGGAAACGCAAATGATTCGATCAAGCGGACAACCAACTCAGGGAGACCTGGCATGAGTGCAACTGTCCTCGTGTTCGGCAATATGTTCGACGGTTCCTCCGAAGAGCTGTCGGGACCGGCGGAGATCCTGGTCGAGAGTAATCGGAGTGCGCGCATTGGGCGATCTGTCAACCGGTCGCCAGGAGCACAGGTCATTCATTTATATAACGGACGGCTTCTTTGACCAGACGGGCGTATCTCCTGCCCTACAGCAGGCAGTTTCTTCAACGCTGGATGGACGCGTATGTTGCTTGGGTGAAGAAGTGTGCGCCATCAGTGTAGGAAAGCCCCAAAGGGAGCTGAAGGCATGTCAGACCAACCGGGGTCGACAGAAAGATCGCTTGGTTGTTTAATCGTAGCGAGGTACACGTAAATGCCGGAAGTAATGCCTGCCATCTTCTTCGGACATGGCAATCCGATGAATGCGCTTTTGAATAACAGCTACACGCAAGCGTGGCAACGCATCGGGCAGCAGACGACAAAGCCGAGGGCCATTCTCTCAATTTCTGCCCACTGGTTCGTGCCCGAAACAGGCGTCACCGTCAGTACGGCCCCAAGGACTATTCACGATTTCGGCGGCTTCCCGAGAGAGCTATATAGCGTCCAATATCCAGCACCCGGTGATCCGGATCTCGCCCGCCGCGTGCAGCGAATGCTTGCGCCTTTGCCCGTCGCCCTCGATAATTCCTGGGGACTCGACCACGGCACGTGGTCAGTATTGCGTCACGTGTATCCTGCGGCGGATATCCCGGTGGTGCAGCTGAGCATCGATGAAACGCAGCCCGCTGACTTTCACTTTGAGATCGGCAGAAAGCTAGCGCCACTGCGGGATGAAGGCATTCTAATCGTAGGCAGTGGAAATCTTGTTCACAATCTTCATGCGTACGCATGGGGGCGTCACATGCCCGATCCCTATGATTGGGCTGTTCGCTTTGAGAGTGAAGCAAAGCAAATGATGTTGGCGGAAGAATACAAACCTCTGATCAGCTACGAGAGGCTCGGGCCTGCGGCAATGCTCTCAATCCCGACGCCGGACCACTATTTGCCACTGCTGTACGTGCTCGCGACCAGACAACACGGTGAACTAATCAGCTTTCCGGTCGAAGGTGTGGACGGCGGATCGATATCGATGCTCACTGTGCGCATCGCTTAACGCGAAGCGGATCAGCTCACATTGTCCGGCGAAATTGAGCAGAGCCAGACGCCTCGGAAGAGAGACTAGCGACCGAGATGATGACAAACGCCTGGACAGATCGTCACACATGCTATCTGCTCGTCAATGTGCGCCGAATCAGCTTCGTTATTTCCCGCAGCCATAACACTGAGCTCGCAACGACTGTACACAACGTCCAATCGCTCAGGGTCAGAGTAGTGGTCGAAAATGCCTGCTGCAAAACGGGCACGTAAACAACAACGATCTGCAAAACGACGGCAAGGCCGATGGACGCCCATAGCCAAAGGTTGGTGAAGAGCCCTTCAAACGCGCTGCGCTCCTCCGATCGCGCGTTGAACACATTGAAGAGCTGGAACACCATGAGTGTCGTAAAGGCCATCGTTCGCGCGTACGCGGTGGTTCCTGTCCCTTCGATGAGCCCGCCAGGGAGACTCGCGTCAAAGACCGCGAGGGTGCCGGCGGCCATCACCACCGCGGCGAAGAAAATACCTCGCCACATGGTTCGCGTAATGACGCGTTCGCCGGCTGCACGAGGGGGTCTGTTCATCAACGCATCATTCGGCGGATCGACACCGAGCGCTAGTGCGGGCGCGCCATCGGTCACCAGATTGATCCAAAGGAGCTGGGTTGCGAGCAACGGCAGCACGACCTCGCCTTCCTTCATTGATAAGCCGATTACCTTCGCGAGCAGTACCCCAAGGAACATCGTGAGTACTTCGCCCATATTCGATGAGAGGAGAAATCGCAGGAACTTCCGGATGTTCGAGAATATGGAACGGCCTTCCTCAACTGCTGCAACGATAGTTGCGAAATTGTCATCGGCCAGAACCATATCTGCGGCCTCTTTCGCTACATCAGTCCCCGTGATTCCCATCGCTACGCCGATATCTGCCGTTTTCAGAGCAGGCGCGTCGTTGACGCCATCTCCAGTCATGGCGACCACCGCGCCATCCCTCTGAAGGGCCTTGACAATTCGCAACTTGTGCCCAGGATTCACGCGGGCATAGACCGAAACCTCTTTAACAGTTTCGGTGAGCGAATCGTCCGACGATTGCTCAAGTTCGGCGCCACTGACGACTCGTGAGTCATTTGCGATGCCGAGTTCGCGTGCAATAACAGCGGCCGTCAGCGGATGATCTCCGGTGATCATGATCGGTCGAATGCCCGCCCCCTTTGCGCGGGCAACGGCGTCTCGCGCTTCTTCGCGCGGCGGATCGATCATTCCAACCAGCCCCGCAAATACCAATTCACGTTCTACGCGTTCATCGATGTCGTCCGCCTCGAGCGAGGCCGCCGGCACGGAGCGGTATGCAACGCCGAGCGTGCGCGAACCGCGGCCTGCCAATTCCTCATTCACAGCGCCTATGTGTTTGCGCCGTTCATCGGTCAGGCGTCGCGTGTCTTCACCAGTGAATTCGTCCGAACAACGCATCAGAAGGACGTCGGGCGCACCCTTTGCAAATACAAGTAATCGCTCCTGCTGTTCCGCATCGGTATGAACAGTGCTCATCAGCTTTCGCTCGGATGAGAACGGGACTTCTCCGATCCGCTTGAAACGTTGTTCGAGTTCGTCGGATGCAAAACCGGCCTTTCTCGCCGCAACGATCAGGGCGCCTTCTGTAGGATCGCCCTGCACGGTCCAGCGCTCACCGACCTGCTGTAACACTGCGTTGTTCGCACGGTCAGCTACGGTGACTGCGCGCATCAACTCCGCGCCCAACAGGCCCTCTACTGGCCCACCGTCTTCCTTTTCGACCGCGCCCGTGGGATTGTATCCCGTGCCTTCCAGTTTCACGCGCCCATGCGCCGTCACGACCGTCCGAACGGTCATTTCGTTCTTTGTCAGTGTGCCCGTCTTATCGGAGGCGATCACACTGGCGGAGCCGAGCGTCTCGACCGCAGCAAGCCCCCGCATGATGGCGCGGCATTTGGACATGCGCTGTACTCCGAGGGATAGGACCGCGGTGACGACGGCGGGTAGCCCTTCGGGCACCGCAGCCACTGCGAGCGCGATTCCGAAAATCAGGATATCGAGAATGCCTGACCAGCCACGCACGTGCTCAGACAGAATGATGGTGACGATCATCACCACTGCGATGGCGATAACAATCTGGCCCAATATCTTGCCGACGCGTGCCAGTTCTTTCTGCAGCGGTGTGGCCGGTTCCGGCGCCTGCCTCAACATCCCGGCGATGACGCCCATTTCCGTATTCATGCCGGTCGCGACGACCACCGCGCGAGCTCGACCATAGGCTGCCGCCGTACCGCTGAAAAGCATGTTGTCTCGATCGCCCAAAGCCACGTCTACTTCGATGGGAGCCGGATCTTTACTAACTGGAAGACTCTCGCCCGTCAGCGCCGCCTCAGCCGTTTTCAGCGACGCCGATTGAATTACGCGCGCATCCGCTGGAATTGTGTCGCCCTCCTCGATCAGGATGATGTCACCGGGCACGATCTCCGAGGCAGGTACACTTCGCCGCACGCCGTCGCGGATCACATGCGAACGCGCGGCCGCCATGTTCTTCAAGGCCGCAAGCGCGGATTCCGCTCGCGCCTCCTGGATATAGCCCATCCCGGCATTCAACAGCACCACCGCGAGTATCGCGATGGCCTCGTATGGCACGGCTGTCTCGCGCTCATACAGCCACACTCCAGCCGATATCGCGGTCGCCACAAGCAGCAGGATGACTAGCGGGTTCTGAAATTCGGCGAGAAACTTGCTCCATTCGGGCACTTTCCGGGCGGGAGCCAGTTCGTTCTGGCCGAAACGTTCGAGCCGGGTGCTGGCCTCCTGTTCGCTCAATCCGAGATGCGGGTCCGTGCGGAGCCCGTCCAGGACCTCCCGAACCGGCTGCTGATAGGGCGACGTATCTTTGGTTCGGACTGACATGGTTACCTCAGGACACGATTCATTTCCCGCAATCCCACAAAACCACAGCTTTCGCAAAAATAGACTCAACCGTCGGCTGCTCTTATACATGAATCCTGGCGCCAGCGCGAGCGGTTTACCGTCGCCGACCAGCAGCTCCTAGATCGGGTAATCGGGATGCACCAAAATTCGGAACCACCTCGCGTTACACATTTACATCGCCGAGGAACATGCAACTTGAGTGGGGCCGTACTTACCGGCGTGTTAAGAAAAGTTTGACTCCATTCATGAACATCTGCACCGCAACCATAACGAGCAACATACCCATCAATCGCTCCATCGCGATAAGGCCGGGCTCGCCGAGTATTCGATAGAAGAACGTGGATGCAAGCAGAATGACGGCGCTCGCAGCCCAAGCGATCGTCAGTGCTGCAACCAGGATCGGCATGTTTCCAAGGTGCGGGCCGTTGCAGCAGGAGCAAGGTGGCAAGCACCGAAGGACCGGCGAAAAGCGGAATGGCCAGAGGGACCAGAAACGGCTCGCCGAGCGGCGGATCTTCTACGGCCGCCAGTTCGCCGGGAAAAATCATTCGAATTGCAATAAGGAACAGAACAATACCTCCCGAGGCGCTTATGGTCGCCTGATCCAGACCGAGGAACTGCATGACGTAATTACCAAGAAACAAAAACGCGAGCGGCACAACATATGCCAACAGGATTCCGCGTACCAGAACAACACGGCGCCGTTCTGGCGGGACCATGCTTAATACAGTCAGATACAGGGGATGTTCCCGAGAGGGTCCATTGTAAGGATCAAGGGAACAACTGCTGAGAGCATGTCCACCCGGGGATGATACACCGGCCGCCCGGTGCCGCATGGTGGAGTAGAGTAACGGTTTCCGCACCGTTATCTGCGTGAGACACCTGTGGTATCGATCATGCGGATCGCCATCCGCCAGGCCTGTGTCACTTGTCGGGAGAAGTGAAGGACTGTCGCGATAACCAGTTCTTTGCGGCAATCAAATCGTCTTGCCCGAGTTCATGTCCGCCCTCGTGCCAGGAAAACGAAATGTCCGCGCCAGCGGCCTCAAGCATACGAGCGAGCATCTCAACCTGTTCGTGAGAAACGATTGGATCGCGTCTGCTTGGCGCCAGCAGCACATGCACGCGGTGGAGATCGGGAGCGAAATCCATCGGAAAAGGAACCATCGGACGATACAAAACTGCGCTCGAAAGCAGGTGAGGATACAGGAGCATCAGGCTCGAGGCGATATTGGCGCCATTAGAATACCCCACCGCCACGATACTTTTGTTTCGAAACCCGTACCGCTGGGCCGCGGATGTGACAACATCGGCAAGCTCGTGTGTGCGGAACTTGAGATCATCAACATCGAATACCCCTTCGGCAAGCCGGCGAAAAAAACGGGGTATTCCGTTTCGAGAACCTTGCCCGAGGGCTGAGTAGCGGGCATCCGGCCATAGAGCGTTACCAATGAGCAAGAGGTCTTGTTCATTGCCGCCAGTTCCATGCAGCAGAAGCAGAGTAACCGGTGAATCCGGTTCCGCCGCCGGAACGAATTGATGGATGAAGCCCAACTCTGGTTGCGTCATGATCGTCACTCATGCTGGACTGCTAGAGGTAAACGAAGTTTCGGTAAGGCTTGCTCGATCCGCGCGCGAGCCGGTTCGAGCCAGGACGGCAAGACCAGATGCGAACCCAGTTGCTCGGCAGGTTCATCGACGGCAAACCCGGGTGGATCCGTTGCGATCTCGAAAAGTACTCCGCCGGGCTCACGAAAATAAATCGAATGAAAATACTTCCTGTCGATGATAGGCGTGACGTTGTACTGGAGAGCTGTCAATGCCCTTTTTGCCATTCTTCTTGCTGCGCATCCGTCGGCGTCCGCCACGCGACGTGATGGACGGTACCCACGGAGACGCGCCCCGGCCGGCCCGCGGGCGTACAAACGACATCGACAAGCGTACCGGCGCCAGTGGAGGAAGTGGAATAGCGAAACCGGTTGCCGCTAGTGGCGGTGGGCGTGAAGCCCATAGTTTCCGTCAGAAGTGAAGCTGTTCGTTCGTATCCTTCCTCGCACAATGTCACGTGATGAAAACCCCGAATGGCGAAGTCGAACGGCACCGGTCCTCTGCTCCACGCATGATCTGGATTTGCAGCAGCGGTGCTGATCAGCTCCAATTGCAGGCCGTCGGGATCGGAAAAAGACAGAACTGCCTCGTCGAACACCGAACGGGCTTCCTCAAACTGCATTTGATGCTCTGCCAGTCGCTTCTTCCAGTACGTGAAGGATTGCTCGGGTGTGGCGAAGGATGTGACAGTTAGTTGTCCCGTGCCGATCCTCCCTCGTATACCGTCCGGCCACGGAAAAAATGTCAGGATCGTGCCGGGGTGGCCCTGCCCGTCGCCGTAGTACAAGTGATACGTCGTTGGATCGTCGAAGTTGACGGTGAGCTTGACAAGTCGCAAGCCGAGAAGACCGGCGTAGAAATCTATGTTCGTTTGCGGATCGCCGGCAATGGCGGTGACGTGGTGTATTCCGAGCACTTGTTTGTCCATAGCGTCCTCTTAAATATTAGATTCAGGAACAAGCGAACAGTAGTTGGACAACCGAAACGCGAGTGGTACAACAAGCAATTACGAGACATTGTCGAAGGCATATTGAGGGTCGAGCTCGATCCATTTCAACAGCTACTCGCAATGGGCCGCTAAAAGTTTGCGGATCTTCTCCCTTTGCCTGCCCGGCATAATGGCGTTCTCGCAGAACTTGCCGCTGGAACCCGCGATAGCCTCAGGCCCGGAGTTTCTATCCTTCGACGAATTGAAAAGAGTGGGCGATTACAGCGGAACCAAGGGCGATCTT
>Ga0134125_10008554_pt1 | contig 11551 bp, 7 predicted proteins | sample KB31751_FD_96464 | JGI IMG/M metagenome (GOLD analysis project Ga0134125, IMG submission 96464) | Terrestrial soil microbial communities with excess Nitrogen fertilizer from Kellogg Biological Station, Michigan, USA - KB3-175-1 | ecosystem: Environmental > Terrestrial > Soil > Unclassified ... | reverse complement strand
GCCGCGCACGGAGAAGTCGATGTCGATGTCCGGCATCGAGACGCGCTCGGGGTTGAGGAAGCGCTCGAACAGCAGGTCGTAGGCGAGCGGGTCGACGTCGGTGATGCGCAGCGCGTAGGAGACGATCGAGCCGGCCGCCGAACCGCGCCCCGGGCCGACGGCGATGCCGTTGCTCTTGGCGTAGTGGACGAAGTCCCACACGATCAGGAAGTAGGCGTTGAAGCCCATCTTGTCGATGACGGCGAGCTCCATCTCCATCCGCTCGAGCGCCTCGGCCGGCAGCGGGTCCCCGTAGCGCTCGCGCAGGCCCTGCGTCACGAGCGTGCGCAGGTAGCTTCTCTCGTCCTCGCCGCTCGGCGTCGGATATCTCGGGATCAGCTGGTTGCCGAGCTCGATCTCGACGTCGCAGCGCTCGGCGATCTCGAGCGTGGTCGGCAAGGCGTCCGGCCACTCCGCGAAGGCGCTCGCCATCTCCTCGTTCGACTTCAAATAGAACTCGTTCGTGTCGAACGTCATCTTCGGCTCGGCCAGCGTCGACTTCGTCTGCACGCACAGCAGCGCGGTGTGGTGGTGGTAGTCCTCCTTGCGGAGGTAGTGGACGTCGCCGGTGCCGACGAGCGGGCGGCCGACCTCGCGGGCGATCCGGACGATCCCCTCGTTCGCCTTGTCCTGGTCGGCGATGCCGTTCTTCTGCACCTCGAAGTAGACCTGGTCGCGCCCGAAGACGTTCATGAGGTCGTCGACGTGCGCGCGCGCCTCGTCCGGGCGATCGTGCACGAGCCGCTGGCAGAAGCGCGAGGCGAGGCAGCCGGTGAGGACGATGATGCCCTCGCTGTGCCGGGCCATGACGTCGAGGTCGACGCCCGGCTTGCCGCGGTGCAGCCCCTCCAGGAAGCCGGTCGAGGAGAGCTTGACGAGGTTGCGGTAGCCGACCGGGTTCTCCGCGAGCAGCGTGAGATGGTTGCGCTCGACTCTGCCGTCGCGGAAGTGGCGGTCGTCGACGACGTAGACCTCGCAGCCGAGCAGCGGCTTGATGCCGTGCTGCTTGCACGCCTTGTACAGCTCGACCGAGCCGTTCATCACGCCGTGGTCGGTCAGCCCGAGCGCGGGCTGGTCGAACGCCGCCGCGCGCGCCGCCAGCGCGTCGATCTTGCACGCTCCGTCGAGCAGCGAGTACTCGGAGTGGACGTGGAGATGGGCGCAGGACCGGCTTGTCACGGGCCGTCCAGGATAGGCCCCGCCCCGGACATTTCGCCCCCGCCCCACGCGCTGCTTTCCGCACGTTCCGGACTGTCGCCGCGTCGCTCAGGCGCCAGGATGCTCGCGAGCGGCGATCCAGCCGCGGAGCAGCGCGAGCGCGGCGTCGTCGCCGTCGAGCGCCCCGCTCTCGCCGGGCGGGGGGTCGGCGCCCGCGAGCAGCGCGAGCAGCGCTCCGCGGGTGCAGCGGAGCGTGATGCGCGTCGGCTCTGCCGGCGGCTTGGTGACGACGGCGGGCGGTGCGCCTTCGGCGATCCGCAGCCACGCGTCGACCGGGCCGCCGCCGAGGGGCTCGTGCGCGACGGCGAAGCGCTCGCCGCTCGTCGCCTCCGGATCGATCGCGAGCGCGACGAGCCGCAGCGCAAGCGCCGGTTCGAGCGCCACGCCGGCTGAGCCGAGGTCGCGCAGACCGACGCGAGCCTGTGCGAGCCGGCGCAGCTCGCGCAGCGCGCGCCGGCCGCCCCGCACCCGCGCAGGCCGGCGCAGCCGCGTGCGACGCCCGTGCAGCAGCCGCGCGAGGCCGACGTCGTCACCGACGATCGCGAGGTCGCGCTCGCTGCACGGGCGCGGCGCCGTCCGCGGTGCGAGGGTCGTCGCCGCCCCCGGCTGCGCGTCGGCCGCGAAGCAGCCGCGACCGGCGAGCGTCAGGTCGTAGCGCATCGGCCGCTCGGCCGCGAGCCCGAGCGCCGGCAGCAGTCCGACGGCGAGTCGTCCGGCAGCCTCGGGGTCGTCCGCGAGCAGCCGCTTGAGCGCCGCCGTGATCCAGGGCGCCGGCGGACCGGACGGCGGCGGCACCGACGGCTGCTCAACCGGCGTCGTCGCGCGCAGCCGCTCGCGCGCGGCGCTGAGCCGCAGCGGGTCGAGGCCGACGGGTGTGGGCGCGGGCACGGCCTCGCCCGGCTGCGGGGTGCCGGACGGCTGAACGGAGTCGGGCGGTATCGGCGCCGCCGACGGGGGCGCGCTGCCGGTTTCCGCGGGCGGCGCACCGGGCGACGAGAGGGCGTCAGGTGGAGCGGACGCCACCGCGGGCGGCGCGCTGCCGGCTGCCTCGCTCGGCGGATCGCGTGGCGGGGCGGGCGTCGTCTCTGAGGTCGCGGCGAACGCCCCGGCCGGCTGCGTCAGCGCGGACGCACCGGCCGGCTCGCCGAGCGGCGTGCCCCGCGCCGCCGCGAGCGCGTTGGCCGCCGTCAGCTCCTCGCGCACGCGCCGCAGCGCCGCTTCGATGCGCCGCTCGGCCTCGACGCGCTGGTGCACGGCGCGCTGCAGCGCGGCGATGTGCGTGCGCAGCTCGCGCTGGACCGCGAGGCTGCTGTCGAGCTGCGCCTGCAGCCGGCTTGAGCGCTCGCGCTCGAGCGCGAGCGCTGTGATCGGCGCGGCGCGATCGCCGCGCCGCTGTTCCGCCTCGCTCGCCGGCGACGCCTTCGCGCCCGCGACGGGCCCAGCCGCGGCGCGCTGCGCGATGAGCCGGCGCTCGCGCGCCAGCGCGGGCGCGGGCGCGGCGGTCGGAGGAACCGCGTCCGTGCGCGGCGCGACCGCGGCGACGGTCCGCGCGACGGCAAGCTCGCGCCGCAGGCCGTCGGCCCATCTGACCGGCACCACCCCGTGGCCGTTGGCGCGACCGCGATCCGGCGCATCGCGCTCGGCGCGCGCCTGCTCCAGCGCCGCCCGCAGCGCGTCGCGCTCGGTCTGCATGTGCCGCGCCTCGGCGATCGCCGCGTCGGCGCCCTCGCGTGCGGCAGCCGCCTCGGCGCGCGCGGCGTCACGTTCGGCCTCCAACCGGGCGCGCTCGCGCGCGAGCTGCGCCGCGAGCACCTGCGCGTCCGCCGCCCGCCGCTCCGCCGACTGCTCGCCCTGCTCCGCGCGCTGGGCGCGCCGCTCGGCGAGCACCGCCGGGTCGACGACGTTGCCGCCCTCGGTCGAGGATGAGGACGAGGGCCTCCGCGCGTCATCGGGCGGAGGCGTGTCGGGCGGCATGGAGACGTGCATCGAAGTCGTGGCCGGACGCCGGCATCCCACCGGCGCATTCGGACACTGAGACTACGCTCCGCCGCGGACGCCGCGGAGGGCGTGCCGAAGCCGCCCTACGCCTTGCTCGCGGCGTGGCGCCGCTGCGCCGCGACGGCCGCGCCCGCAGCCGCCACCGCGGCCGCCGCGAGCGTGCGCGCAGCCGCGCCCCTGGCGAACCTGTAGCGGCGGCGCAGGTACCAGATGCCGCCGCGCCAGACGAGGAACCCGAGCACCTTGTACGCGTTGCCTGACATGCTCACGCGTCTACCCGCCGCGGCGCGATCCGTCACGCACGGTTGCGCAGCCGATGCGCCAACCGCGACTGCAGCGACCACAGCTCGATGAAGCCGGGCGATGCGGTCTGCGAGAAGAGCCCGCCCGACTCGGCGAACGACGCGAGCGAGGCGTCGTAGACGGCGTTCGGCGACTCGCGCGTCACCACGCGAACCGAGCCCTTGAACAGCTTCAGCCCGATCGTGCCGGTGACCTGCGCGTTGACGGCGTCCATGTAGGCGTCGAGGTCGCTGCGCAGCGGCTCCCACCACAGGCCGGCGTAGACGAGGTAGCCCCACTTCTGATCCAGAGCGGGCTTGAACTGGTTCTGGTGGATCGTGCCGACGAGCCGCTCCAGCTCGATGTGCGCGGCGAGGACGATCGCCGCCGCCGGCACCTCGTAGATGTCGCGCACCTTCAGGCCGACGATGCGGTCCTCGATGTGGTCGACGATCCCGACGCCGTGCCGGCAGCCGATCTCCGCGACGCGTTCGAGCAGCTCCACGAGCCCCATGCGCGCGCCGTTCAGCGCGACCGGCACGCCGCGCTCGAACCCGACCGTGACGACCTCGGCCTCGTCCGGCGCCTCCTCCGGACGCGTCACGAGCTGGAAGACGTCGTCCTCCGGCGCGTGCGCGAGGTCCTCGATCCAGCGCCCCTCCGACGAGCGGCCCCACAGGTTGTCGTCGATCGAGTAGGGCGCGACCTCGGTCCCGCCCTTGACGGGGATCCCGTGCTCGCGCGCGTAGGCGATCTCCTCCTCGCGGCCCATCTGCCACGAGCGCACCGGTGCGATCACCTTCAGCTCGGGCGCGAGCGTCGCGATCGTCGTCTCGATGCGGACCTGGTCGTTGCCCTTTCCGGTGCAGCCGTGCGCGATCGTGTCGCAGCCGGAGGAGCGCGCGTACTCCACCGCGAGCTGGGCGATCAGCGGGCGCCCGAGCGCGGTGAACAGCGGGTAGCCGTTGCCGTAGAGCGCGTTCGCCTTGATCGCCGGCACGAGGAACTCCTGCGCGAACTGCTCGCGCGCGTCGACGACGTGGCAGTCGACCGCGCCGAGCTGCAGCGCCTTGCCCTTGACGACGTCGTAGTCCTCACCGGGCTGGCCCAGGTTGACCGTGAGGCAGACGACCTCCGCCCCGTACTCGTCCTGGATCCACTTCAGCATCACGCTCGTGTCCAGGCCGCCCGAGTACAGCAGCAGGACGCGCTTGACCTCGTCGGGGTCGGCCTCGTAGGAGGCCGTGCGCGCCGGCGCGGCGGCGATGCGATGGACCTCGGTGCGGTCGGACTCGGTCATGACGGGCGGGAAGGTTACGCGGTGACGGCGGCGAGCAGCCGGCCGATTCGGGCAAGCGCGTCGTCGATCTCCGCGGCGGTCACGATCAGCGGCGGCAGCATGCGCACAGTGCTCGGTCCGGTCGCGTTGAGGATCAGCCGCTCGTCCAGCAGTGCGCGGCGCACGAGCGCAGGCGCGTCGTCCGTGTCGAACGCGACCATCAGGCCCCGCCCGCGCACCTCGCTCGCGCCTGGCAGCGCGCGCAGGCCCTCGCGCAGCCGCTCCCCCAGCTCGCGGACGGACGCGAGCAGGCCGGGATCCGACAGCACGTCGAACGCCGCCAGCGCGGCGCCGGCGACGAGCGGGCCGCCTGCGAACGTCGAGCCGTGGTCGCCCGGCTGGAAGACGTCGGCGAGCCGCTCGCCGGTCACGAGCGCGCCGATCGGCAGGCCGCCGCCGAGCGCCTTCGCGCTCGTGAGCGCGTCGGGCACGACGCCGGTCTGCTCGTAGGCCCACAGCGTTCCCGTCCGCCCCATCCCGGTCGCGACCTCGTCGAACACGAGCGCGGCGCCGACCCGGTCGCACGCCGCACGTGCGGCGCGCAGCAGCTCGTCCGGCAGCGGATGGATCCCCGTCTCGCTCTGGATCGGCTCCAGCAGCACGGCCGCGGTGCCCTCGTGCACCGCCGCCTCCAGCGCGGCGGCCTCCGGCGCGACGACGACGAAACCAGGCACGAGCGGCGCGAACGGCGCCTGCTTGGACTCCTGCGGCGTGGCGGACAGCGCGCCGTACGTGCGCCCGTGGAAGGCGCCGTGCACGACGACGACCTCGCCCCCCGGCTTCGCCTTGCGCACGAGCTTGAGGGCAGCCTCGTTCGCCTCCGCGCCGGAGTTGCAGAAGAACACCTTGCCGCCGAGCGAGGACTCCGCCAGCCGCTGCGCCAGCCGCATCGCGGGCGCCGTGTAGAAGAGGTTCGTCGCGTGCGTGAGCACGCCGGCCTGCGCGCGCACCGCCTCGACCACCGCGGGGTGGCAGTGACCGACGTTCAGCACCGAGATCCCGGACAGGAGGTCGAGGTACTCGTTGCCGTCCGCGTCCCACACGCGCGTGCCCGCCCCGCGCACGAGCTCGACCGGCATGCGCGCATACGACGGGATGACGTGCGCCGCCTCGATCGCCTGCAGCTCGGCGAGGCTCACGCGTGGGTCCTCCGGTGGGCTCGCGCGTCGATTGGCCAGCCCGGATGACCGGCTGGCAAGGACGCAGGATCGAAGGAATACCAAAGGTATTTCGAGATTCGAGGACGCAGCCAGGCGGTCATCCGGGCTGGCCAATCGGCGTGCGAGTGCATCGGAGGGGCCACTATGAAACCGGCCTGACCTTCGTGCCGATGCCCGCGACGGTGAACAGCTCCAGCAGCAGCGAGTGCGGGATGCGCCCGTCGACGATGTGGGCGTGGCTGACGCCGCCGTGGATCGCGTCCACGCAGGCGGCGAGCTTCGGCCGCATGCCGCCGTCGATCGTCTCCAGCGCCGCCTCGACCTCGTCCGCTCCCACCTCGGAGATCAGGCTCTCCGGGTCGGCGGGGTCGCGCAGCCAGCCGCGCACGTCGGTCAGGAACATCACCTTGTAGGCGCCCAGCTCGCGCGCGAGCTTGCCGGCCGCCTCGTCGGCGTTGATGTTGTAGGAGTTTCCTTCGCGGTCGGCGCCGACCGACGCCACGACCGGGATGTAGTCCTGCGCGACGTGGTGGATGACGCCCGTCTCGACCTTCTCGATCCGGCCGACGAAGCCGATGTCCTCGCCGCTCGGCGCGGCCTGGCGCACCGCCCGGAACAGCAGCCCGTCGTCGCCGCACAGCCCGATCGCCGGCTGCCCGTGGCGGCCGAGCCGCAGCACGATGTCCTTGTTGACCTTGCCGACGAGCACCATCTTCGCGACCTCGACCGTGTCGGCGTCGGAGACGCGCAGGCCGCCGACGAACTCGACGGGCATGTCGAGCCGCTTCATGTAGCTCGTGATGTCCGGGCCGCCGCCGTGCACGACGATCGGGTTGAGGCCCACGTACTTCAGCAGCACGACGTCGCGCGCGAACTCCTCGCGCAGCTCGGGGTCGGTCATCGCCGCGCCGCCGTACTTGATGACGACGGTCTTGCCGTGGAACTCGCGGATGTAGGGGAGCGCCTCGAGCAGCGTCCCGACGTCGGGGATCGTGTTCGCCATGTCAGGTTCTGTAGTCCGCATTGATCGACACGTAGTCATGCGAGAGGTCCGAGAACAGCACTTCGGTCTCGGCGCGCGGCTCGCCGTCGTTCAAGGCGATCAGGTACTCGACCTCCTCGCGCGCGACCGCCTCGGCCAGCACGCGCTCGTCGTAGGCGCGCGCGCCGCCGGCTTCGCACACTGGCACGCCTTCGATCGCGATGTCGAGGTCGACCGGCGCGTCGAGCAGCACGCCGCCGACCGCCTGCGCGATCCGCCCCCAGTTGGGGTCGCCGCCGTGCAACGCCGCCTTCACGAGGGGAGAGTTCGCCACCGCACGCGCCGCCCGCTCGACCGTCTCGCCGTCGCCGCCGCGCACGACGACGCGGCCGACCCGCTTCGCGCCCTCGCCGTCTCTGACGATCAGGACCGCGAGCTGGCGCAGCAGCGCGTCGAGCGCCTCGCCGAGCGCCAGCTCGTCTGAGGATTCGGGGCTCACCTCCACCCCGCTCGCCCCACTGCACATCAGGATCGCCGTGTCGTTCGTCGAGAGCTGGCCGTCGACCGAGATGCGGTCGAACGAGCGCTTGACGGTCACGCCCAGCAGCAGGTCCGCCGTCTCGGGGTCGAGCGCCGCGTCGGTCTGCACGAAGCACAGCATCGTGGCGAAGTTCGGCGAGATCATGCCCGCCCCCTTCGCCTGCGCGCTCAGCCGCACGCTTCCGCTGGGCAGCGCGACCTCCAGCGCGGCCCGCTTCTCGAACGCGTCGGTCGTCTGGATCGCGGCCGAGAAGTCCGCGTCGCCGTCGGCGCGGAGCTGCTCGCGCGCGGCCTCCAGCCCGGTCAGGACGCGGTCGACGGGGAGCTGCACGCCGATCACGCCGGTCGATCCGACGGCCACGCCGGCCGGATCGATGCCGGTCAGCCGCGAGGCGGCGATCTGCGTCGCGCCGGCGCTCTCGAAGCCGGGCACGCCGGTCGCGGCGTTCGCGTTGCCGGCGTTGACGGCGACCGCCCGCAGGTGCGCGAGGTCGCAGCGCTCGCGGCAGAGCCGCACCGGCGCGGCGACGACGCCGGAGCGCGTGAAGCGCGCGGCGCTCGTGGTGCCGGGCGCGTCGGAGACGAGCAGGCCGACGTCGAGCGCGCCGCCGGCCTTCAGGCCCGTCGCGACGCCCGCGGCGCGGAAGCCCTGCGGGAGCCCCCCGCCCAGCTCGCTGACGTGGTCCGGCTTCGGCGCCCAGCGCGAGCTGAAGAACCCGGCCGTCACGGCGCGATCCCCTCGCCCTCGGGGAAGCCGAACATCAGGTTGAGGTTCTGCACCGCCTGGGAGGAAGTGCCCTTCCAGAGGTTGTCGATCGCGGCGCAGACGACGACGCGACCGTCGTGCCGGTCGCCGTGGACGGAGATACGGCAGATGTTCGTCGCCGTCACGTCGCGCATTCCAGCGGGCGCGTCGGCCAGCTCGGCGAACTGCTCGCTTGCGTAGGCGTCCGCATAGAGCGCGTCCAGGTCGGCTTGCGCGACGGCGCGAGCGGGACGCACGTACGCGGTGATCAGCTCGCCCTGGTCGACCGGCACGAGGTGCGGCAGGAACGTGACGGGCGGCAGCTCGGCGCCGAGCGCCGCCAGCTCCTGGTCGATCTCCGGCGCGTGCCGATGGCCAGCGGTCTTGTAGGCGACGACGTTCTCGCTCACCGCCACGTAGTGGGTCTCGTCGGTCGGCGCCCGGCCGGCGCCGGAGACGCCCGTCTTCGCGTCGATCACGACGTCGTCGAGCAGACCGGCGCGTGCAAGCGGCGCCAGGCCCAGGAGCGCGGCGGTCGGGAAGCAGCCGGGGTTGGCGACGAGGTCGGCGTGGGCGATTCTGTCGCGGTATCCAAGCTCCGGGAGGCCGTAAACCGCGGCATCGAGGAGGCCGGGCGCGGGGTGCGCTCCGTACCACTGCTCGTAGGTGCTCAGCGTGCGCAGGCGGAAGTCGGCGCTGAGGTCCACGACCCGCACCCCGCGCTCCCGCAGCCCGGCGACGACCGGCGCCGCCGCGTGGTGCGGGTAGGCGACGACGGCCGCGTCCAGGCCGTCGCTGTGACGATCGAGGTCCAGCTCCTCCATCGTGAGCGGCACGCGATGGCGGGGGTACAGGGCATCCAGCCGCTTCCCGACATCAGAGCGCGACGTCAACGCCGTCAGCTCGAAGCGCGGGTGGCGGTGCAGCAGCGCAGCCGCCAGCGCCCCGGCGTAGCCGGACGCCCCGAGCACCGCCACCCGCGGCCGATGCTCGACGTTCTCACCACCGTGGAGGTGGTCAATCCGTCTCGCATCGTGCTCAGGCACGGATCCGCCCTCCGACCTGCTCGGACAACGCGGACTCGATGGCGCCGCGCAGGCCGGCGACCTCCTCGTCGGTCAGCGTCCGCTCGGGCGAGCGGAACGCGAGCCGCAGCGCGAGCGAGACCTCGTCGTCGCCGATCTGCGTGCCGCGGTAGACGTCGAAGACCTCGACGCTCGCCAGCAGCGGGCCGCCCGCGGCGCGCACGGCCGCGACGACCTCGGCAGCCGCGACCGTCTGCGGCACGACGACGGCGAGGTCCTGGCGCACCTCGGGGAACGACGTGTAATCCGCGTAGCGGACCACGCCGGGGACGGCGGAGATGACGGCGTCGAGGTCCAGCTCGAACGCGGCGACCGCCGCGGTCAGCTCCCACTCGGCCGCGATCGCCGGATGCAGCTCGCCGAGCCAGCCGACCGGGGAGCCGGCCACGAGCACCGAAGCCGCGCGGCCGGGATGCAGGAACGGCTCGCTCCCCTCGATGATCGCCCAGTCCACCCGCAACGCGCCGAGCAACGCGCCCAGCACGCCCTTCGCGGCGTAGAAATCGGCGACGGGCGGCGCCGGCTCCCGCCACGACGGCGCCCGCACGGCCCCCGTCAGCAGCACGCCGAGCGTGTGCGGCTCGTCCGGCAGCGGCGGGGCGGGCGGGGATGGGTTCGGCAGGTACACAGCGCCCGACTCGAAGATCGCCACGTCCGCCGTCCCATGCGCGACGTTGCGCCGCGCGACGTCCAGCAGCGACCCCAGCAGGGTCGTGCGCATCTGCGCATGCTCGGCGGACATCGGGTTCTCGACGACGACGGCGCGCCGCCGCGGATCCTCCGCCGGCAGCCGCAGTCTGTCGGCCAGCTCCGGCGCGCTCCACGACCAGCCGACCGCCTCGTGCAGCCCGGCGGCGGCGAGCGTGTCGGCGGCGAGCCGGCGCAGCCGCTGCGCCGGGGTGAGCCTCCCGACGGCATGGCCGGAGGCCGGCAGCGTCGCCGGCAGCTTGTCGACGCCGTCGATCCGCGCGACCTCCTCGATCAGGTCGGCCTCGCGCGTGACGTCGTTGCGCCGGAACGCCGGCACCGTCACGTCGAGCCCGTCGTCCGCGTCGGCGACGCCGAAGCCGAGCGCGTCGAGGATCTCGGCCGAGCGCTCGCGCGCGATCGGCGCGCCGAGCAGCCCGCTCACGCGCGCGTCGCGCAGCCGAATCGTCTTGTGCGAATGGTCGCGCCCGGACGGCGGGTCGACGTCGAGCGTGCCGAGCGCGAGCTTCGCGTCGCACAGCTCGACCAGCAGCCGGGTCGCGACCGCGAGCGCGTCGACCGCCTGCTCCGGCGCGAGCCCCTTCTCGTAGCGGCCCGACGCCTCGCTGCGCAGCGCCAGCCGCGTCGAGGTGCGCTGGATGTTGGGGCCGTCCCACACCGCCGACTCGAGCAGCACGCGCGTCGTGCCCGCATGGACCTCCGAGCGCGCGCCGCCCATCACGCCGGCGAGCGACGTCGGCCCGTCGTCGTCGCAGATCACGACCATGTCGGGATCGAGTCTGCGCAGCTCGCCGTCAAGCGTCTCCAGCTCGTCGCCCGCGCGCCCGTCGCGCACCGTCAGGCGCGCGCCGGCGACGCGGTCGAGATCGAACGCGTGCAGCGGCTGGCCGGTCAGCAGCATCGCGTAGTTGGTGATGTCGACGACGTTCGAGATCGGCCGCTGGCCGGCCGCCATCAGGCGCGCCTTCAGCCATGCCGGCGAGGGCCCGACCGTCACGTCCTCGAACACGCGCGCCATGAAGCGCTTGCAGCGGTCGGTCTCGACCCGCACCTCGACGCCCGCAAGATGCTCGAAGGAGCCGAGATCGCTGTGCCATGGCGCGGGCGCGAGCGGCGCGCCGGTCGCGGCGTGCACCTCGCGCGCGACGCCGTAGACGCCAAGGCAGTCGGGCCGGTTCGGCGTGATCTCCAGCTCCAGCACGTCGGTCGCGATCGGCAGCACATCGGAGAGCGGCGTGCCCGGCGTGGGCCCCTCGCCGTCGAGCCCGAGCACCATGATCCCTCTGCCCTCCGCGCCGATCTGCAGCTCCGGCTCGCTGAGGATCATCCCGTCCGACTCGACGCCGCGCAGCTTCGCCTTGCGCAGCCTCGTGCCGTCCGGCATCACGGCGCCCGGCTGCGCGACGGCGACCGTCTGCCCGGCGGCGACATTCGGCGCGCCGCAGACGATCTGCG
>Ga0134125_10008551_pt1 | contig 11554 bp, 9 predicted proteins | sample KB31751_FD_96464 | JGI IMG/M metagenome (GOLD analysis project Ga0134125, IMG submission 96464) | Terrestrial soil microbial communities with excess Nitrogen fertilizer from Kellogg Biological Station, Michigan, USA - KB3-175-1 | ecosystem: Environmental > Terrestrial > Soil > Unclassified ... | reverse complement strand
CTTCCGCACCCCCGACCCGAAGGACCTGCTGGTGATCGAGACCACCAAGGGGCGGGTGCTGATCGAGCTCAACGACCTCGCCGCGCCGGAGACCACCGAGCGGATCCGCCAGCTGGCGCGGCAGGGCGTCTACGACGGGCGCGCCTTCTTCCGCGTAATCGACAACTTCATGGACCAGACCGGCGACCCGCTCGATTCCGGCGTCGGCCAGTCGTCGCTCCCCAACCTGCAGCCCGAGTTCACGTTCAAGCGCGGCCCCGACACCCCGTTCGCCTCGGTCTTCAAGAGCAACGGCGCCGAGGAGGGCTTCGTCGGCAGCCTGCCGGTGGTCAGCCAGTCGATGGACCTGGCGCTGCTCACCACCGACCACAAGGTCGACGCCTGGGGCACGTACTGCGCCGGCGTCGTCGGCATGGCCCGCTCCGACGACCCGGCCAGCGGCAACAGCCAGTTCTTCATCATGCGCACCAACACGACGTCGATCGACGGCGGCAGCCACGCGCTCGACAAGCGCTACACCGCCTTCGGCAAGGTGCTGGCTGGCCAGGACGTGATCGACGCGATCAAGACCGGCGAGCCGGTGGCCCCGCCGCAGGACAAGATGATCAGCGTGAAGGTGGTCGCCGACATGCCCGAGGCCAGCCGTCCGAAGGTGCGCGTCGTCGATGCGCACAGCGCCTGGGCCAAGGCCGCCGTGCTGCGCGCCGAGGCGGCCTCCACGCCCGTCGACTTCAGCGTCTGCGACGTGAAGCTGCCCGTCGAAGTCAGGTAGCCAAACCTGAGTATTGGCGCGCGGCGTGCCGGTAACGGAGCCCTAACGGAAGGCGTGATACGCCTTGGCGCGGACGCGTGCTTCTATCGGGCGAAGCGCGCGCCAGACGAGCCGCGGGGGCCCAGCCGACAATGGCGCGCAGCCGATCAAGCGCAACCCTCGCGCGCTGCTTCGCGTGGCGCGATCCGCGCGCGCTGGGGCGCGACCGCTCCGGCGCCAACGCGGTGGAATTCGCGCTGATCGCGCCGCTGCTCCTGATGCTGCTGATGGCGATCATCCAGTTCTCGATCGCACTCAACAACTACATCGAACTGACCGAGGCGGTGCGAACCGGCGCGCGCAACCTGGCGATCAGCCGGGCCATGGCGAGCGCCACGCCCTACACGACCACGGTCAGCAACATCAAGTCGTCGGCCGGCAACCTCACGGGTTCGAGCATCACCATCACGATGAGCGTCAACGGCACGGCGTGTACGGACGATTCGAGCTGTGCCACGGCGCTCTCGAACGCCGCCGGAGAGACGGCGACCGTGACGGCCACCTACCCCTGCAACCTGACGGTGATGGGGATCAACTTCTCCCCGAGCTGCTCGCTGCAGTCGCAGACCTCGGACCTCGTCGAATGAGAGGGGCCTCGCTTTCGCCACGGAGCACGCTGCGCGCGCTTTGGGCCGATCGCCGGGCGGTGACCGCCATCACCCTGGCGATCCTGGTGCCGGTGCTGGTCGGGCTGGCGGGCCTGGCGATCGACATCGGCCACCTGGCGCTTGTCCAGAAAGAGCTGCAGGCCTCGGCCGACGCGGCGGCGCTCGCCGGCGGCTACAACATCCCCGAGAGCAGCGCGATCGCCACCGCCAACACCTACGGCGGCGCCAGCGGCGGCAAGAACGCGCTCGGCGGCGGCGTCAGCGCCACGATGGTCTCGGGCTACCCGAAGTTGATGTGCCTGACCACGACCAACGTCACCTGCGTCGGCGCCGAGCTGGCGGGCGGCGCCAACGCCATCCAGGTGAGCGAACAGGCGACCGTCCAGACCTGGTTCGCTCAGATCGTCGGATTCACGAACTTCACCCTGACGGCGACGTCGACCGCGAGCGCCAGGGGCGGCGTCGGCGAGTCGCTCAACGTCATGATCGTGCTCGACGCCACCGCGTCCATGGGAACGGCGGGGTCGGACACCGGCTGCGGGCTCGGGCCGACCTCCTCGCGCGAACAGTGCGCGCTGGCGGGCATCGAGGCGTTGCTGAGCGGGCTCAATCCGAGCCTCGACTACGTCGGGCTGATGATCTTCCCGGGCATGCAGTCGTCGAGCCAGGCCAGCAAGAACTACACCTGCGGCCAGTCGCTGGCCTCCGGCAGCTCGCAGACCTACGGCAACTCGCCGGTCTACCAGGTCGTCGGCCTCAGCAACGACTTCAAGTCGTCGAGCACCGCGACGGCGCTCAACACGAGCTCGAACATCGTGCTGGCGACCGGGGGCGGCGGCTCGGGCTGCAGCTCGGGCGTCAACGCGGTGGGCGGCGAGGGGACCTACTTCGCCCAGGCGATCAACGCCGCGCAGTCGGCGCTGACCGCGCTTTCGTCCACCCAATCGCCGCCGGCCCAGAACGTGATCATCTTCCTCAGCGACGGCGGCTCCAACACGTCCAACGCCGAGACCGACATCAGGGGCTATATCGGCTCGTGCACCACCAACAGGTTCGGCCAGACGACGTGCGCCTCGTCCACCACGCTGACGGTCACCTCCTGCACGCACGGCTGCACGACGTCGACCTCGAGCTCGCAGGAGGCGCCGCTGACCGCCGGCGAGGTGATCTCGGGTACGGGCGTCACCGCGGGCACCACGATCGTCAAGCAGCTCACCGGCACGACGGGCGGCGTCGGGACCTATCAGGTGAGCACCTCGCAGAAGGTGGGCTCGTCGGCGTCGAACTCGAGCATGGTGGCGGCCAGTACGCTGACGATGAACGGCTACACCTTCAACGAGAACACCAACCAGTGCCAACAGGCGATCGCCGCCGCGCAGGCGGCCGCCAAGGCCGGCACTTGGGTCTACTCGATCGCCTACGGCGCCGACAACAACACCGGCAGCAGCAGCAACTGCACCACCGACAGCTCCACGGTCATCTCGAGCATGGGTGGGCTCTCGACCTGCACGGCGATGGAATACATCGCCAACAGTCCGGGGACGATGCCGGACACCTCGAAGTTCTATTCGAACAGCAACAGCGGCGCCGACTGCCCCCACTCGAACACGGTCGAGAACCTCGTCACCCTGTTCAGGAACCTCTCGTCGACGCTGACCGAGCCGCGGCTGATCCCCAACAACACGACCTGAGCTCACAAACGAAGTCCCGCCGCCGGCGAACCGGCGACGGGACCTCTGCAGCAATGGACCAGAAGCGCGTCAGAGCGCTCTTCGGCCCACGAGCGCGTGGTAGATCCACAGCACCACCACCGCGCCGACGATCGCGACGATCATCGAGTAGATATTGAACCCGGTCACCCCGGTCGCGCCAAAGATCGAGAATAGGAAGCCACCCACCAAGGCGCCCACGACTCCCAGTACGATATCCATGATGATGCCAGAGCCGGTGTGGTTGACGATTTTGCTGGCGATGAACCCGGCGATCAGCCCCAGCACTATCCATGCGATAATACCCATTGGTCACTCCTAGTCTTGTCGCCTGACCTGAGCTTGGCGTCGTCGGTTAACGCGCGAAGTTGCGACTGGGGTGCAAAGCAGCTGCATCAATTCAAGCGGATGACCTTGGCGCGCGCAGCCCGCTGGCGAGCGCGAAGGCCGGCGCGAAGACGGCGGCCGAGATCGGCAATTATAGCAAGCCACGCCAGAGCCATGGCATGGATGCGGGGCGGGTCGGCGGCGCATGTGACCGCGCGCCCGGTCCGGCTAGGGTAGGGGATGCAGGATGGCGCCGACGTGACCGACCGCGCGACGCCCGCCTGGCTCGCCTGGCCCGGCGCGCCGCTGGCGCTGGGCTCGGCCGCGCTCTTCGGCGCCTCGACGCCCCTCGCGAAGCTGCTGCTGGGCGGCGGCGTCGATCCGTGGCTGCTGGCGGGGCTCCTTTACCTCGGCTCCGGGATCGGGCTCAGCCTGACGCTGGCGGCGCGGCCGGCGCTGCGGCTGCCCGCCGAGGCGCCGCTGAAGCGGGCCGACGCGCCGTGGCTGGCGCTGGTGGTGCTGGCCGGCGGCGTCGCCGGGCCGCTGCTGCTGATGATCGGGCTATCGACCACGCCCGCGCCCGCCGCCGCGCTGCTGCTCAACGTCGAGGGACTGGCCACGATGGCGATCGCCTGGGTGGTGTTCCGCGAGAACGTCGACCGGCGGCTGCTGGCGGGGGCGGCGGCGATCCTGGCCGGCGCGCTGGTGCTCTCGTGGCAGGGCGGCCCGGGCGGCGCCAGCCTCGGCGCGCTGGCCGTGGTCGGCGCCTGCGCCTGCTGGGGCGTCGACAACAATCTGACCCGCAAGCTCTCGGCCGCCGATCCGGTGCAGATCGCCGCCGTCAAGGGGCTGGCGGCCGGGGCCGTGAACCTGGCGCTCGCGCTGGCGCACGGCGCGCGGCTGCCCGCGGCGCCGGCGATCGCCGCGGCGGCCGCGGTGGGGTTTTTCGGCTACGGCGTCAGCCTCGCGCTCTACGTGCTGGCGCTGCGCCATCTCGGGGCGGCGCGCACCGGCGCCTACTTCTCGACCGCGCCGTTCCTTGGCGCGGCGCTGGCGCTGGCGATCTTCCGGACCGCGCCCGGCCTGCAACTCGCCACCGCGGCGGCGCTGATGGCCGCCGGGGTCTGGCTGCACCTCACCGAGCGCCACGAGCACGAGCACGAGCACGAGCCGCTCGAGCACGCGCACCGGCACACGCACGACGCCCACCACCAGCATGCGCACGGTCCCGGCGACCCGCCGGGCGAGCCGCACGCCCACTGGCACCGCCACGCGCCGCTGCGCCACGCGCACCCGCACTATCCCGACCTGCACCACCGCCACGGCCACGGCGCGTAGGCGCGTCGCCGCTCAGGCTTCCTCGAGCGCGAAAGCCTGGGCGGCTTCGTCGTAGCTGAAGAGCTCCGCGAAGCGGCCCCAGTCGACCACCGCCTTCAGGGTCTCCTCGGCGTAGTCCTCGCTCATGAAGTCCTCCAGCTCCTCCGAGAAGCGGGCGGCGCGGGCGCGATGGTTGGGCCGCTCCTCGAGCACGCGCTTGATGAGCGCGGCGAGCGGCACGTAGGCCACCAGGTGCTCGGCGAACAGCCGCTTGCGGTCTTCGAGGTCGCTCTCGGCGAAGCGCCGGCCGGCGCCGGTCAGCTGGATGTCGCCTTGCGCGACCTCGGCGAAGCGCATCAGCTGCAGCGTCTCGGCGATCGGAAACAGGTCGTCGACCTCGAAGTTCAGCTCCCCGGCCAGCGCCGGCAGGTCGGCGCGCCCGTTCGGATTGTCGGCCAGCGACTCCATCAGGCCGGCCAGCTCGCCGGTGGAGACCGGCGGCAGCGCCATGCCGACGCCGACGCCCTGGAAGCCGCCGCCGCGGCCGTCGCTGCGGTCGCCCGCCGCGCGCGCCGTCATGCGGGCGTAGATGTCGTCGACCTGCTGGCGGAAGCGCGGATCGTCGCGGTTGCGCGGGTGCGGGAGCGTGATCTTGATCTCGGCGATGATCCGTCCTGGGTTCGACGACAGGATCAGGACTCGGTCGCTCATCAGCACCGCCTCCTCGATGTTGTGGGTCACCATCAGCACCGAGCGGATCGGCAGCCGGCCCTCGATCCAGAGGTCGATGATGTCGGTGCGCATCGTCTCGGCGGTCAGGACGTCGAGCGCGCTGAACGGCTCGTCCATCAGCAGCAGCTCGGGGTGCACGACGAGCGCCCGTGCGAAGCCGACGCGCTGGCGCATGCCGCCCGACAGCTCCTTCGGGAACGCCGATTCGAAGCCGCCGAGCCCGATCAGGTCGATCGCCTCGCTGGCGCGGCGCTGGCGCTCTGGGCCTGGCGTGCGCTGCGCCTCCAGCCCCAGCTCGACGTTCTGCTGCACCGTCAGCCAGGGGAACAGCGCGAAGCTCTGGAACACCATGGCGACGCCCGGGTAGGGGCCGACGATCGGCCGCCCCTGCCAGAGCGCGCGGCCGTTGGTTGGCTTGAGCAGGCCCGCGATGATCCGCAGCAGCGATGACTTGCCCGAGCCCGAGCGGCCGAGCAGCGAGACGATCTCGCCGTCGTCGATGGCGACGTTGACGCCGTCGAGCACCAGCGGCCCCTTGCCCTCGGCGCCGTACGCCATGCGCGCTTCCTGCACCTCGATCAGGCGCTTGGCGTCGGGCGTCTTGGGCATCGCGCGGCCTCCTTCAGGCGAAGCGGTAGCGGCGCTCGGCCAGGCGATAGAGCGGGCGCCAGACCGAGCGGTTGAGGGCGACGACGAAGACGCTCATCACCGCCACGCCGAGCACGATGCGCGGATAGTCGCCCTTGGCGGTCGCGTCGGCGATGTAGGCGCCCAGCCCGGCGGCGCGCAGGTGGTTGCTGCCCCAGCTCGCCACCTCGGACACGATCGAGGCGTTCCAGGCGCCGCCGCTGGCGGTCAGCGCGCCGGTGACGAAATAGGGCAGGATGCCGGGCGCCATCACCGTGCGCCACCACTGCCAGCCCTTCACCCCGAACGACTGGGCGGCCTGCTTCAGGTCGGTGGGATAGGCCGAGGCGCCGGCGATGACGTTGAAGAGGATGTACCACTGCGTGCCCAGCACCATCAGTGGACTGAGGAACACGCTCGGGTCGAGCCTGAAGGCGATGATCGCCGAGACCACCGCGCCGTAGAGCAGGTTGACCGGGAAGGAGGCGAGGAACTGCGCCACCGGCTGCACCCGCTCGGCCCACTTCGGCCGAAGGCCGATCCAGACGCCGATCGGCGTCCAGATCAGCGAGGCGAGGGCGATCAGCACCACCACGCGCAGAAGCGTCAGGAACGCCAGCGAGACCGCGTGCCCGAGCTCGCGCCACGAGAGCTCGCGCGCCACGAACCGGAAGATCTCCAGCGAGGCGAGCGCCGCCAGGGCCAGCACGACGGCCAGCCACACGAGGTCGAACGCCCGCTCGCCGCGGCGCGACAGCGTCGGCGGCTGCGGCAGCGCCTGCACGAAGCGGAAGGACGCCAGCCAGCGTGCGCCTTCGCCGACCGGCCGGCCGACCCGCGCCATCAGCTGCGTGCGGCGCAGCACGCCCAGCATCCACGACTGCGGCGGGTCGGACGAGGCGGTCAGTTCCATGTGGAACTTCTCGGCCCAGGCCACCAACGGGCGGAACACCAGCTGGTCGAAGATCAGGATGGTCAGCGCCATCGCGCCGATCGCCCACGCCACCGCCCCGAAATCCTGCTTGTCGTTGGCGGCGGCGATGTAGGAGCCGACGCCCGGCAGGGTCACCGTCCTATGGCCGACGGTCAGCGCCTCGGAGGCGGTCACGAAGAACCAGCCGCCGGCCATCGACATCATCATGTTCCAGATCAGCGCCGGCGCGCCATAGGGCGCCTCGAGCCGCCAGAACTTCTGCCAGGGCGTCAGCCCGAACGCCCGCGCCGCCTCGTCGAGGTCGGCGGGCAGCGTCTTCAGGGACTGGTAGAAGCTGAACGCCATGTTCCAGGCCTGGGCCGTGAACACCGCGAAGATCGAGGCGAACTCGGCGCCCAGCACGTTGCCGGGCGCCAGCGCCATGAAGCCGGTCACCGTGAACGACAGGAAGCCCAGCACCGGCACCGACTGCAGGATGTCGAGCAGCGGCACCAGCACCATCTCGGCGTGCCGGCTCTTGGCCGCCAGCGTCGCGTAGCCGAACGTGAAGGCCAGCGAGCACAGCATCGCGGCGATCATCCGCATGCTGGTGCGCACCGCGTACTCGGGCAGGCGCCACGGATCGAGGCTGATCGGCGCCTCGGAAAGGCTCTGCAGCGGCGCCACCGTGCCGCGCGCGTTGTGGGAAATGGCCAGGAAGACGCCGACGATCAGCGCCAGCGCCACCACGTCCCAGAGATTGAACGGCGCGCGCAGGGCAGGGTGCGCGCGGCGCAGAACCGGCTCTGACACGCGGGGCTCCCTTCGCTTGCGGGCGAGCATGAACGGGCGGCGCGGCCCTAACCGGGCGCACGCCGGTCATCAAGCTTTGTTGTGTTACACGCTCGTGACACCGGGCGTCGTCGGGCGCTCGCGGCTGGAGGGGGAGTCATGAGGGCGCATGGACTCAGTTTACTGGCGGCGTTCACGCTGGGTGGGCCGACTTTTGCTCAAAGCCCCCCGACGTCGGAGAGTCCGCCGACTTCACTGCAAAGGCTTCCTGGCGGGCCCGACTACATCGATGCTCCCGCTTGGGCTCACAAGCCGAGTGCGCAGGATCTTTGGAACTATCGACCCGAGCGCGCCTATCGGGCCGGCGTGCCCGGCGGCGCTGTGGTCGATTGCGTCGCTAAGGCGGACGGCCAACTGACCGGTTGCAAGACCTTAGAGGTGCGTCCCGCAGGCTGGGACTACGAGTTCGCCGGTCAAAAGCTCGTCGAAAGGACCTACCGCCTCGAGTCGACGACCAGCGATGGCGAGCCGGTGGCCGGCAAACACGTCTTGGTCACTGTGATTTGGAAATGACGTTGGCTGGCCCTGCGTCAGGTGGCCTCTGTCTTCAGACGGAGGCGACGAGCCGTTCCAGCTGGCGTTTTCAGCGTCACGACCTTCGCTGAAGCCCACCGGACCTCCTTGGCGAAACAGCGGGCCATCACGAAAGCTCCGGCTCAGCAACACCACCGCGAGTGCTGGCCATCATTCGCCGCGGGCGGGCGCCGTCGCTATCGGATTTTCAGGCGGATGAACGGCATGTAGCCGGTCGGATCGCCGCCGTACGCCGCCTCGAGGCTGGACGGGACGAGGTTGAGGCTGCCCTGCACGCCGAAGCCCAGCGCCAGGCGCCGGGCGACCGGCAGGTCGTAGACGTAGCCCAGCGTCAGCGCCGAGACTCGGAACACCTGGCCGGCCAGGGGACTCGGCGCCTCCATCAGCTCATCCTTGGCGACGTTTTCGGCGCGGCCGAAGAGAGTGTGGCGGCCAAGCTCGAGGGACGATTCCAGCAGCACGCCGTCAAGCGTATGGCCAGGATGATCGAAGTTGCGGCCCCAGGCGAAGGTCGTCTGCCAGTTGCCGTGCGGCAGCGGGCGGTTGTAGGTGGCCGACGCCGTCAGCCGGTCCTGGTCGACCTCCGGCGCCAGCTGTTCCGGGCTCTTGATGAACCCGTAGCTGACCTGCAGGGCCCAGTCCGGCGTCGGATTGAAGCTCAGCCGGCCCGCGTAGGAGTCGAGCCGAAGCGGGTCGAAATCCCAGCGGTGCTGGTCGGGCTCGCGGCCGTTGAATACCGAGCCCTCCAACTTGAACGGCCCCTGCACGAACCCGGCGGTGACGACGCCGAAGGTGATGTGGGTCGAGTCGAGCCAGTGATGGGTGATCGGCGCGGCCGGATCGTCCATGCCCGAGAAGCGATGCATGAAGGTGACCGGTCCCAACGCCGGCTCGCCGGGGTAGCCGAGGTAGAGGAACGCCGAGGCGTGCGGTCCGACCGGCAGGCTGTAGACGCCGGCCAGCTCCATGACGAGGTCGTGCGGGTGCTGGCGGTCGACCAGCGGGTGGACGCCGTCCGCCGTCTCGCCGGTCTGCAGCAGCAGCGGATAGCCGGCCGGCCCCATCGCCGGGTCGAGCGAGAGCATCGAGCGCAGCGTCAGCGTCCCTGGCCCGAGCGGGTGCTGGGCCATCGCCATCAGCATGCTCTCGCTGAAGGTCTGGGTTGCGCCGCGCGGGCCGCCCTGGCGGTCGTAGACGAGGCTCGCGTAGCCGTCGACCATCCCGGTCCAGTCGCCGGACGCCCACGAAAAGCCTTGCATCGGGGTCGAGTCCGGCTGCCAGGCGGTGCCGGAGGCGTCCCGCATCATCGAGTAGTCGCCGAGCTGGCCGGCCATCATCGCCACGCCGCCCCTCGCCATCCCGGCCATGCCCTGGTCGCCTGCCGCCGCGCCGCCGGACTGGCCGGCCGGCTTCTGCGGCGACGGCGGCGGAGTGGCGGGGCTTGCCGGCGGCTGCGACTGGCCGTGCGCCATGCCTGGCATGCCCTGCATGTCCTGCGCCGCGGCGGCGGACGCGGCTGCGGCCACGCCGCAGGCGGAGAGCAGCGCTAGCGCGCGGCGCGCTCCAGGAGCTCGATCAGCTCGCTGGCCTTTTGCCGCTGCTCGGCCTGGTCGCCGCGCACGATCGCCGATTCGATGCAGTGGCCGAGATGGTCCTTCAGCATCTCGGTCTCCACCCGCGAGAGGGCCGCCCGCACCGCCTGCAGCTGGGTCAGCACGTCGATGCAATAGCGGTCCTCCTCGATCATTCGAGCGACGCCGCGCACCTGCCCCTCGATGCGCTTCAGGCGGTTGAGCAGGCGCGGCTTGTCGTTGCGTTGCATGTCTCGCCTCCGGGCCTTGCGTATACCATGGCAGGGTATATGTGCACATCCGCCATGGGTATCGAGGCTCGTTCGTCCGAAAACGAAGCGGCGCCGGTTCTGGCCAAGGATCCGGTCTGCGGCATGAGCGTCGATCCGGCGAAGTCGCCACACCGCACCGAACTCGACGGGCGGACATTCCATTTCTGCTGCGCCGGCTGCCGCGCGAAGTTCGAGGCCGATCCCGGCCGCTACCTGAGCCCGCCAGAGCCGCAGCCGCCGACCCCCGAGGCGCTCGGCGCCGTGCACACCTGTCCGATGCATCCGCAGGTGCGCCAGATCGGCCCCGGCGCCTGCCCGATCTGCGGCATGGCGCTGGAGCCCGCGGCGATTGCGCTGGACGATGCCCCGAATCCCGAACTGGCCGACTTCACCCGGCGGTTCTGGGTCGGCCTCGTGCTCGCCGCGCCGCTGGTTGCCATCGACATGGGCGGCCACGTCTTCGGCGGCGTGCTGGCGATGGCGCCCTGGACGCGCTGGCTGCAGGCGGCGCTCGCCAGCCCTGTCGTGCTCTGGGCCGGCTGGCCGTTCCTGGCGCGCGGGTGGGCGTCGGTGGCCCGGCGCCATCTCAACATGTTCACCCTCATCGGCCTCGGCGTCGCCGTCGCCTATGCGACGAGCCTCGCCGCGCTCGCCGCGCCGGCCATCTTCCCCGCCGAGGTGCGCGGGATGGGCGGGCCGCCGCTCTACTTCGAGGCGGCCGCGGTCATCGTCGTGCTGGCGCTGCTCGGCCAGGTGCTCGAGCTGAGGGCCCGCGAGCGCACCGGCGGGGCGGTCCGCGCGCTCCTGGCGCTGGCGCCGAAGACCGCACGGCGGGTGACCGCCGCCGGTCACGACGAGGCGGTCGCGCTGGAGGCGATCAAGGTCGGCGACACCCTGCGGGTGCGGCCGGGCGAGGCGATCCCGGTCGACGGCGAGGTGACCGCCGGCGAGGGCCAGGTCGACGAGTCGCTCGTCACCGGCGAGCCGATGCCGGTCGCCAAGCGGCCCGGCGATGCGGTGGTCGGCGGCGCGATCAATCGGATGGGCGGCTTCACCATGCGGGCCCAGAAGGTCGGCGCCGACACCCTGGTCGCGCGGATCGTGCAGATGGTGGCCGAGGCGCAACGCAGCCGCGCGCCGATCCAGCGCCTCGCCGACGTGGTCTCGGGCTGGTTCGCGCCGGCAGTCATCCTGATCGCGCTGGCGACCGCCGTCGTCTGGATCGGGGTCGGCCCAGAGCCGCGGCTGCCCTATGCGCTCAGCGCCGCGGTGTCGGTGCTG
>Ga0134125_10008548_pt1 | contig 11558 bp, 11 predicted proteins | sample KB31751_FD_96464 | JGI IMG/M metagenome (GOLD analysis project Ga0134125, IMG submission 96464) | Terrestrial soil microbial communities with excess Nitrogen fertilizer from Kellogg Biological Station, Michigan, USA - KB3-175-1 | ecosystem: Environmental > Terrestrial > Soil > Unclassified ... | reverse complement strand
GTCGACCATCCACTGCATCGAAATGCTTCCGGGCAAGGGTGCACAAATGGCTCGCTCCGCCGGTGCTTCGGCTGTCCTGATGGCTCGTGAAGGTACTTATGCCCAGGTGCGCTTGCGCTCTGGCGAAGTCCGTCGCGTGCATATCGACTGCCGCGCCACCATCGGCGAAGTCGGCAACGGCGACCACAGCCTGCGCCAGATCGGCAAGGCCGGTGCCACGCGCTGGCGCGGGATTCGTCCTACCGTTCGTGGCGTGGTCATGAACCCGGTGGATCACCCGCACGGTGGCGGCGAAGGCCGCACTGGCGAGGGCCGTGAGCCGGTCAGCCCGTGGGGCACTCCCACCAAGGGCTACCGGACCCGTCGTAACAAGCGCACAGACAATATGATTGTCTCGCGGCGCAAGCGGAAATAAGAGGCGAGCTATGTCACGTTCGATCAAGAAAGGCCCGTTCGTCGATGCGCATCTGATCAAGAAGGTCGATGCCGCCGTCGGGGGCAAAGAGAAAAAGCCGATCAAGACCTGGTCGCGCCGTTCCACCATCCTGCCCGAATTCATTGGGCTGACGATTGCCGTGCACAACGGCCACCAGCACGTTCCCGTCTACATCAACGAGAACATGGTCGGCCACAAGCTCGGCGAATTCGCCCTGACGCGGACCTTCAAGGGCCACGCGGCGGACAAGAAGGCCAAGAGGTAAGCCATGGAAACTAGCGCAGTCATTCGCGGCGTCCATATTTCCGCGCAGAAGACCCGCCTGGTGGCGGATCTGATCCGCGGCAAATCCGTGGCGCACGCCCTGAACATCCTGACGTTCAGCCCCAAGAAGGCCGCCGGCATCCTGAAGAAGGCGCTGGAGTCGGCCATCGCCAACGCGGAACACAACGATGGTGCCGACATCGACGAACTCAAGGTCACGACGGTCTACGTCGACAAGGCCCAGTCGATGAAGCGTTTTTCGGCCCGCGCCAAAGGTCGTGGCAACCGCATTGAAAAGCAGACCTGCCACATCGTGGTCAAGGTCGGGGCTTAAGGAGTCGCAATGGGACAGAAAATTCACCCGATTGGGTTCCGCCTCGCGGTCAACCACAACTGGACTTCCCGCTGGTACGCCAACGACAAGGTCTACGGCAGCATGCTCGCCGAAGACATCCGTGTGCGTGAGTACCTGAAGAAGAAACTCAAGCAGGCTTCCGTCGGCCGCATCGTCATCGAGCGCCCGGCCAAGAACGCCCGCATCACCGTCTACTCGGCGCGTCCGGGCGTGGTGATCGGCCGTCGCGGCGAGGACATCGAGAACCTGAAGACCGATCTGCAGCGTCTGATGGGCGTGCCCGTGCACGTCAACATCGAGGAAATCCGCAAGCCGGAAACCGATGCCCAACTCGTCGCCGATTCGATCGCCCAGCAGCTCGAAAAGCGCATCATGTTCCGCCGCGCCATGAAACGCGCCATGCAGAACGCCATGCGTCTCGGCGCCCAGGGCATCAAGATCATGAGCTCCGGTCGTCTGAACGGCATCGAAATCGCCCGTACCGAGTGGTACCGCGAAGGTCGCGTGCCGCTGCATACGCTGCGCGCCAACATCGATTACGGTTTTTCGGAAGCGCAGACCACCTACGGCATCATCGGGATCAAGGTCTGGGTCTACAAGGGCGACATGCTGCCCAACGGCGAAATGCCGCCCGAGACCGCCGCTCCGCGCGACGATGAACGCCGTCCGCGCCGTCCGCGCAGCGACCGCCCTGGCCGCCCCGGTGGCCGTGGCCGTGGCCCGCGTCGCGACGCTGCTGCCGCAGCGCCGGCGCCTGAAGGAGAATAAAACATGCTGTCACCCGCTCGCAGGAAATATCGCAAAGAGCAAAAAGGCCGCAATACCGGCTTGGCCACGCGCGGCGCACAGGTTTCCTTTGGTGAATTCGGTCTGAAGGCCACGGGTCGTGGCCGCCTGACCGCTCGCCAGATCGAAGCCGCTCGCCGCGCCATCAACCGCCACATCAAACGCGGCGGCCGCATCTGGATCCGCATCTTCCCAGACAAGCCCATTTCGCAGAAACCCGCCGAAGTCCGGATGGGTAACGGCAAGGGTAATCCGGAATTCTGGGTCGCCGAAATTCAACCCGGCAAGGTGCTGTACGAAATGGAAGGCGTGGACGAGTCCACCGCCCGCGAAGCGTTCCGCCTGGCCGCAGCCAAGCTCCCCCTCGCCACGACGTTCGTGTCGCGTCGCGTGGGCGCCTAGGAGTCCAACATGAAAGCCAGTGAACTGCGCGAAAAAGACGCCGCCGGGCTGCAGTCCGAGCTCGAGAGCCTGCTGAAGGCACAATTCAACCTGCGCATGCAGCGTGCCACCCAGCAGCTTTCCAATACCAGCCAGTTGGGGAAGGTTCGCCGCGACATCGCGCGCATCCGCACCATCGTGACTGAGAACGCAGGAAAGTAATATGACACCCTCAACCGAAAAGAGCACCGCCAAGCGTCAACGCACGCTGGTTGGCAAGGTCGTCAGCAACAAGATGAACAAGACGGTCGTCGTCAGCGTCGAGACCCGCGTCAAGCACCCCGTGCTGGGCAAATTCGTCAAGCGTTCCGCCAAGTACAAGGCGCATGACGAAAGCAACCAGTACAACGAGGGCGATACCGTGGAAATCGCCGAAGGCCGCCCCATCTCCAAGACCAAGTCCTGGACGGTGGTGCGCCTGATCGAGGCCGTCCGCATCATCTGATCGGCCCTACGGAAAAGCCGGCAAGTCCCGCCAGGGGCCTGCCGGTTTTTTTGTGGGCCGCGGGGGCCAGCGGCGCAAGCGCTACCGGACGTCCGCGAGGTTCTTCAGCTCCAGGCCTTTGGTTTCCGGAAGCAGCGTCGTGCAGATCAGGACCATGATGTAGGCGCCTCCCGCGTAGATGCCGATGGCGGCGGCCAGCCCCAGGCTTTCGCTCAGGTAGCCGACCAGTGTCGGGAACAACGCGCCTATGCCCCGCCCGAAGTTGTAGGCGAATCCCTGGCCGTTGGCGCGGATCTCGGTGGGAAAGAGTTCCGTCAGGTAGGCGCCCAGCCCGCTGAAGATGCCGGATGCGGCGAACCCCAACGGGAATCCCATGACCAGCATTTCAGCGTCGCCCAGGGCCACCTGGGTGTAGATGTACAGCGAGATCGCCGACAGGATGGCAAAGATGATGACGTTCATGCGCCGTCCCAGCTTGTCCGTCAGCCAGGCACCCACCAGATAGCCGCAGAACGATCCCGCGATGATGACCAGCAGGTAGCCGCCGGTATTCAGGACCGACAGGTGCCGGACGGTCTTCAGATAGGTGGGCAGCCATGTCGTGACCGCGTAGTAGCCGCCCTGGATGCCGGTGCACAGCAATGCCGAGAGGATCGTAGTGCGGATCACGCCGGGGGAGAAGATCAGCCAGGGCGAATAGCGTTCGGCACCGGCTTCATGCCGCTTGCGCGCCTGGACGAAGACCTCGGGTTCGCGGACGTGCTTGCGGATGTAGAAGACCAGCCCCGCCGGCAGGACGCCGATCCAGAAGAGCGCGCGCCAGGCGTATTCCTCGGGCAGGACCGAGAAGAGCAGCGAGTACAGCAGCGCCGCCACCCCCCAGCCGATGGCCCAGCCGCTCTGGACGGTGCCGACTGCCTTGCCCCGATTGGCGGTCGAGATGACCTCGCCCATCAGGACTGACCCCACGGCCCATTCGCCCCCGAAGCCCAGGCCCTGCAGCGCCCGGAGCACGAAGATCTGCCAGAAGTTCTGTGTGAAGCCGACGGCGACCGTACAGATCGAAAACCACAGGATGGTCACCATCAGGACCCGGACGCGCCCGAAGCGGTCGGCGAGGATGCCCGCGCCCCAGCCCCCGATGGCCGAGAACAGCAGCGTGATGGTTCCCAGCAGGCCGGCCTGTCCGCGGTCGATATGCCAGAGCTGAATCAGCGTCGCGATGGCGAAGGTGTACACCATGTAATCCAGCGCGTCGATCGCCCAGCCCAGAAACGAGGCCTTGAAGGTGCGCTTGCCGTTTGCGTCCAGCTCCTGGTACCAACTCATCATGATGGTTCCCTCATGCAGGTCAGTCTTGCGGTGTGTGGGCCTCAGTGCGTGTTGAGGCGGAGTGCTTCGAAATCGTAGAGCCGTGCCGGGTTGTCCACCAGGATCCGCCGGCGTTGCGCCGGGTCTGGCGCCCAGCGCGCCAGCAGGTTGACCAGATGACCGGTGTCGGGCATGCGCGGGATCGCCACGTGGGGCCAGTCGCTGCCCCAGACCATGCGGTCGGGCGCGGCGGCGATGAGCGTCTGCGCAAAGGGGATCACGTCGTCGAAGTCTCGGTCGAAATGGCTGCTGATCCGGTAGGCGCCGGAGAGTTTCACCCACCAGTCGTGGTCCCGCAGGCCGGCCAGCAATGCCTGGAAGCCCGGCTCCGACATTCCCAGGGCGACCGGCATGTGTCCCATGTGGTCGAAAACGCATGGCACCCGCAGCCGGCTCAGCCGGGGAACGAGGGGCGGCAGGTTCTGCACGTTCATCAGGAATTGAAGATGCCAGCCCAGCGGCGCGATTTTCTCGGCCAGGGTTTCGAGGGCGCCAAAATCCACGCCGCCGCCGAACAGGACGTTCAGCCGCAGTCCGCGCACGCCGGCGGCGTGCAGGGCTTCGAGTTCGTGATCCGCGACGTCCGCCCCGACCACCGCCACGCCGCGCAGGCGGTCCGGGTGGCGGCGCAGCACGCTGAGCAGATAGCGGTTGTCGGTGCCGTGCACGCTGACCTGCACCAGCACGCCGCGCGACATGCCGCACTTCGAGAGCATGCGCAAATAATCTTCTTCGGGGGCTGGCGGCGGGGTGTAGCTGCGTTCTTCCACGAAAGGATGGCGTATCCCGTCACTGATGACGTGGGCGTGCGTGTCGCAGGCGCCGGGTGGAACAGTGAAGGACGGACGTTCGATGTCGGGTCGCGGGCCCAGGCAAAGGGTGTGATCAGGAACTGGCATGCAACGGACCCAACGAAAAGAGGGGAACGATGATCTGTCGATCATTCGATAGATTATTGATACCTTGCGTTCGATTCGTCAATCGTGCATCCATCACCCGCGGGTCGGTAAGGCCGTCCGTCCTTTCGGGTCCGCGGTCCTGATGGCCGCCACCGTCGGCTGCGGGTGGTCTCAAGTCAGGCAGCTGGCATCGCAGGGGGCCTGTTGGTAGCATAAGGGCCGGTAGCCTGAGGGGAGGTGGCGTGGACGACGTTGATTGCGTGGTGGTGGGAGCGGGTGTCGTGGGGCTTGCCGTTGCCAGGACCTGTGCGATGGCCGGCCACGAAACCATCCTGCTGGAAGCCGAGTCGGCGATCGGTACGGCGACCAGTTCGCGCAACAGCGAGGTCGTCCACGCCGGCATCTATTACCCTGCCGGTTCACTGAAGGCGCGCTTCTGTGTACAGGGGCGCCAAGCGCTCTATGCCTATTGCGAAAGCCATGCGGTACCTCACTGGCACTGCGGCAAGCTGATCGTCGCGACGGACGAGGGGCAAATCGACAATCTTCGGTCATTGGCCGCCCATGCGTCGGCCAATGGCGTGGATGACCTGCAGTGGCTGGATGCCGCGCAGGCGGGCCGCGAAGAGCCCGCCCTGCGTTGCGTCGCTGCGCTCAGGTCGCCCTCCACCGGGGTCGTGGACAGCCATGCCTTCATGCAGTCGCTGCTGGGCGACTTCGAACGGGCCGGCGGCATGCTGGCCCTGTGTTCGCCGGTACTGTCAGGCCGCGCCGATGCCGAAGGACTGGTGCTCCGCGTGGGAGGTGCGGAATCCGTTGAAATCCGGGCGCGGCATGTGATCAACAGCGCCGGCTTGGAGGCGACATCTGTGGCCGCGCAGATTTCGGGCATGCCGGCTCCACTCGTCCCTCGCATGCGACTGGCCAAGGGAAACTACTTCGCGCTGTCGGGGACGTCGCCGTTTTCCCATTTGATCTACCCGATTCCCGTGAGAGGCGGATTGGGCGTTCACCTCACCCTGGACCTGGGGCGGCGAGCCCGCTTCGGCCCGGACGTCGAGTGGGTGGACCGGATCGAGTACGCCGTCGATCCCCATCGGGCCGAAAGTTTCTACGCCTCGATCCGAAGGTACTGGCCGGACTTGCCGGACGATGCGCTGCACCCGGATTACGCCGGCATCCGCCCGAAGATCGAGACGGCTTCGGCGTCCGATGCCGATTTCGTCATCCAGGGGCCTCGCGATCATGGGGTTGCGGGGCTGGTCAACCTGTTCGGCATCGAGTCGCCGGGGCTGACCTCGTCGCTGGCGCTGGCCGATGCGGTGCTGCACCAGATGGAGGTTCATCCATGAATGTTTTACGCCGAGTCTCGGTTGTGCGGGCGGTCCGCTCCTGGCTGCCGGCCTTGCTGGCGGCCGTCCTGTCGGTGTGCGCCGTGTCGGTTCCAGTTGATGCCGGCGCGGCGGCACTTGGCGCAGGTGGCCCGCTGGCGTCCCGCCCGCCCGCCACCACGCCCGCCGCGCGGACGGCTGCCGCCGCGTACGACTACGACCTGGACATCTTCCATCCGGTCGTGGCGCACCATGGCATGGTCGCGACCGAGAACCGGCTGGCGAGCCAGGCGGGGCTCGAGATCCTGAAGGCGGGAGGCAACGCCGTGGACGCTGCCGTGGCGGTAGGCTTCGCGCTGGCCGTGACCCTGCCCAATGCCGGAAATCTGGGCGGCGGCGGGTTCATGATGGTGCACGAGGCGAGGACTGGCCAGGATATCGCGCTGGACTTCCGCGAGAAGGCCCCAGCCCGCGCATCGCGCAACATGTATCTGGACGCGCAGGGCAACGTAGTCGATGGGCGCTCATTGTTCACGCCGCTGGCGGTGGGCGTGCCGGGGACCGTTGCCGGCCTGACGCACGCGCTGCAGCGCTGGGGATCGTTGCCGCTGGCGCGAGTCATGGCACCTGCAATTCATCTGGCGCAACAGGGCTATCCGGTCAGCGCGACGCTGGCCGAGGCGCTGGAGAAGTCGGCGAAGACCATGGGCCAGTGGCCGGAAACTCGCGCGATCTTCTGGCGCGACGGCCAGCCGCTGAAAGCGGGCGCTTCACTGGTTCAGCGGGATCTCGCAACTTCGCTGCAGCGCATCGCACAGGAGGGCAGTACCGCCTTCTACCGAGGCACCATCGCACAGAAGATCGCCGCCGAGATGGCGCGACATGGCGGCCTGATGTCTCTGGAGGACCTGGCTCATTACAAGGCGGTGGAGCGCAAGCCCATCGTGGGCGACTATCGTGGCTACCACGTGGTCACCATGCCTCCGCCCAGTTCGGGAGGCGTCCATCTGGTGCAGATCCTGAACATGATGGAAGGCTGGCCGGTCCATGACTGGGGTGCCGACAGCGCGCAGACGATTCAGCACATGGCCGAAGCCATGAAGCTGGCCTATGCCGACCGTTCCAGGTATCTGGGCGACACGGACTTCGTCACGGTGCCTGTCGCCGGCCTCACGTCGAAAGCCTATGCCAGGACGCTGGCGGCCACCATCAGCGCCACGCGCGCTCGCCCCTCGGCCGACATTCAGCCCGGCCGCCCGCAACCTTATGAGAGCGACCAGACCACCCACTATTCCGTCGTGGACGCGGCGGGCAACGCGGTTGCCGTGACTTACACGCTGAACACGAATTTCGGCAGCGGCATCGTGGCAGCGGGCACGGGGATCCTGCTCAACAACGAGATGGACGATTTTTCCGCCAAACCAGGCGTGGCCAACGTCTACGGATTGATCGGGGGGGAGGCGAACGCGATCCAGCCCGGCAAGCGGCCCTTGTCCTCCATGACGCCCACCATCGTGCTGAAGGATGGCCGCCCCTGGCTGGTGACCGGCAGCCCCGGCGGAGCACGCATCATCACGACTGTGCTGGAGACCGTGGTGGACGCCATCGACTTTGGCATGAATCCCGCCGAGGCCGCCGCCACGCCCCGCTTCCACCACCAATGGTGGCCGGACGAACTACGCGTGGAGAAAGGCATCAGCCCCGATACGCTGGCGCTGCTTCGCAGCTACGGGCAGCACGTGGTGGTCAAACCCACCATGGGCAAGACACAGACCATCCAGATCGTGGACGGCGTGCTCTATGGGGCGTCGGACCCCCGGAATCCCGACGGGGCGACGCTGGGGTATTGAGCCGGGTCCGCAAAGGGTCCTGGGCTATCGGGATTCCAGTGTGCTGTGGATTGCTCCGGGGTCCTGACGGTAGTCCAGGATCGCGATGACAGTGACGGCGTCGCCGACGAGCTCGTAATAGATCGCGAACGGGAAACGCTTGGAGCGTGTTCAATGTAGGCGGGTGCTGTGCCGAGGGTGGAGCCCAGCAAACAGCGCGAGGGAATCGATATCCGCGAACAGGCTGTCAAGAAAGTAGCTACCTATACCGGTCTGTTGACGTTCATAGAAGACGAAGCCGTTCAAGAGGTCGGCTTCAGCCGAAGATGAGATCCTTACCTGTTTCACGGAGTTTTGGTTCGAGACCGGATTCGCCGTTTGGCTTCATCCCATTCCGAGACCGTGTCGTCGCCGGCGTCCAGGCGGTCCAGGCGGTTTTCCAGCACGGTATCGTGCCATGGCGGTGTGGGCAGTGCGTCCGTTCCGCCCATGGAATCCCAGAGTTCTTCCATGAGTTTCAATTTCTCCGGCACAGGCAGCTTGGTGACATCGATCGTTTCCATACAGGGCTCCCTTCATGTCGGGTCCATCTTACCGAAGCTTGCGCGGGATCCAAAGCTCACCGCTCCACCTCATCCTTCAACTTCCGCCGCAGCACCTTGCCGATGTTGCTGCGCGGGAGGTCCTCGCGGAATTCCACGTACTTGGGCACCTTGTAGCCGGTGAGCAGGGTGCGGCAGTGCGCGATGACCTGGGCCTCGGTCAGCGCGGCGTCCTTGCGGATCACGAAGAGCTTGACGGCTTCTCCCGAGTGCTCGTCGGGCACGCCGATGGCGGCGGCGTCGCGGATGGCGGGAAGTTCCAGCGCGGCGGCCTCGACCTCGTTGGGGTACACGTTGAAGCCGGACACCAGGATCATGTCCTTCTTGCGATCCAGGATGAACACATAGCCTTGCTCGTTCATGGTGCCGATGTCGCCGGTCAGCAGCCAGCCGTCCGCGTCGAACGCCTTGGCCGTCTCGTCGGGGCAGTTCCAGTAGCCCTTCATGACCTGCGGTCCCTTGACGCAGATTTCGCCTTGCTCGCCCAGTGGCAGCGTGCGCCCCTGCTCGCGGATGGCGACCTCGGTGGAGGGCACCGGCAGGCCGATGGAACCGTTGAAAGCGACGTGATCCAGGGGGTTGATGGTGACGGCCGGCGAGGTTTCGGTCAGGCCATAGGCTTGGGCGATGGGCACGCCCGTCAGCTCCAGCCAGCGTCGTGCCACCGCGTCCTGCACGGCCGCCCCTCCGCCCAGGGCGACCTTGAGCCGACTGAAGTCGAGTGTGGCGAACGCGGTGTTGTTCAGCAACGCGTTGAACAGCGTATTCACGCCCGTCAGTGCCGTAAACGGGACGCTGCCCAGGCTCTTCACGAAGCCGGGAATGTCGCGCGGATCGGCGATGAGAAGATTGCGTGCGCCCAGCACGATGAAGGTCAGACAGTTCGCCGTCAGTGCAAAGATGTGATAGAGGGGCAGGGCGGTCACGATGCACTCTTCCTCCCCCTGGAGGAATGGACGCACCCAGGCGTGAGCCTGGCAGACGTTTGAGACGAGGTTGCCATGCGTCAGCATGGCGCCCTTGGCCACGCCCGTGGTGCCGCCTGTGTATTGCAGGGCGGCGAGATCCTCGTGAGTGAGGGTCGCGGGCTGGAACCGCGATCGGGCGCCCGCCGCCAGTACATCGCGCAATCGGTGGGCGCCAGAAATGCGCCAGGCCGGTACTTGCCGGCGGACATGGCGCACCACGAAATCGGTGAGCAGCCCTTTGGGGAATCCCAGCAGGTCCCCGATCGACGTGACGATGACACGCCGGACGGCGGTGCCTGGCATCGCCGCCTGCAGCGTGTGCGCGAAATTTTCAGCCACGACGACGGTTGTGGCGCCCGAATCCTTCAGTTGGTGAGTGAGTTCATGCGCCGTGTAGAGGGGGTTGGTATTGACCACCACGGCCCCCGCTGCCAGCGTGCCGAACAGACAGACCGGATATTGCAGCAGGTTGGGCAGCATCAGCGCCACCCGGTCCCCTTTGGCGACCCCCTGTGCCTGGAGCCACGCGGCAAAGGCGTGGGCCATTTCCCGCAATCGACCGTAGGTCAGCGAAACGTCCAGGCTGGTGTAGGCGACATTGTCCGCGTGGGCATGGCAGCTTTGTTCGAACAGATCGGCCAGTGAGCCGTACGCCGCTGCCTGGTCGGTGATGTCAGCCGGCACTCCCGTCGGATAATGTTCCAGCCAGATGCGGTCCATGATGGGGGCTCCTTGTGGCCATGCGGTTGCGTTTCGTCCCACCGGGCGGCGGGTTGTCTCGGTGGTCTCATGATCGGCGCGGTGCCTCGGTGCTGGAGAGCCCTTGGAAGTCGGGCGCGAAGTCGTCCACGGCGATCACTCGGTCGCGCAGCGCGTTGCGGGCTCGGATGCGGTCGTATTCCTCGTCTGTCAGGCCTCCCGCCGCGTGGATGGCGTCGGCCATGTCGCGGACGTTGGCCCGCGGATCGCCTGCCGGTATTCTGCCGGCCTTTTCGAATTCGCGCATCCGGGCATCCAAGGCCTGGGTGTCCAGCACCGCCTGCAGTGCGGCCTCGATGGCCGTGACGGGTTCATCCGCGGCGGCAGGGATAAAAACGGAACGGGTCAGGCGATCGCGGGCGCCGCCCGGCTGGCACAGCGCATTCGCCACCGCGGCCGACAGCCTGTCCGATGGCGCCGCGAATGGGCGGCCCCAGGGAAACAGCATCAACCGCAGCGCGCTGGCCATGAATCGGTTCGGCAGATTGGCCAGCACACCGGTGAAGGCGTCCTGCGCCCGGCAGAAGGCGTCCTGGATGGCCCAGTGTGCGAACGGGGCGTCCTCCGCCTGGCGGCCTTCGTCCTCGTAGCGTTTGAGCGTGGCGGAAATCAGATAGAGCTGCGACAGGACGTCGCCCAGTCGAGCGGAGATCGATTCCCGGCGCTTGAGCGCCCCTCCCAGCGTCAGCATGGCCACATCCGCCACTGTGGCGAATGCGGCCGAGAAGCGGGTGAGCTGGCGGTAATAGCGCGCCATCCCGGGTGCAACCTCCCTATCCGGCCGGGCAAAGACGGCGCCCGTCCACCCGTGCAGCTTCGCACGCCATGCGTTGCCGGCTGTGTGGCGCACGTGGCTCCAGAAAACGCGGTCGAAGTCCTGCAGGCCCTGGTCGGGGTCATCGGCTTGCGCCGCCTGCATCTCCGCCCGCACGTAGGGGTGGCAGCGGATTGCGCCCTGGCCGAAGATGATCAGGCTGCGGGTCAGGATGTTGGCGCCCTCGACCGTGATGCCCACCGGCACCTGCTGGTAGGCGCGTCCGAGGAAGTTCTGCGGTCCCAGGATGATGCCTTT
>Ga0134125_10008546_pt1 | contig 11559 bp, 10 predicted proteins | sample KB31751_FD_96464 | JGI IMG/M metagenome (GOLD analysis project Ga0134125, IMG submission 96464) | Terrestrial soil microbial communities with excess Nitrogen fertilizer from Kellogg Biological Station, Michigan, USA - KB3-175-1 | ecosystem: Environmental > Terrestrial > Soil > Unclassified ... | reverse complement strand
TCAACGTCGCGCCCGAGGGCGTCAGCAGCGCCTCGTTGGAGCCCTCAGCCCTGTTCACCACAGGCGTCGGGGCCGCATTGGCGTTCAGCATCGCCGCGTTCATGGGCTTCGAATCCGGGGCGATCTACAACGAGGAGACCAAGGACCCGCGGACCACAGCCCGCCGGGCGACCTACATCGCGGTCGTCGTCATCGCCGTGTTCTACGCTTTCTCCGCCTGGGCCATGGCAGTGGCGGAAGGCGACAGCCAGGTCATCGCCCGTTCGGGCGAGTTCGGGCCGGACCTGATGTTCGTGTTCCTGGCCGACCACGCGGCGACCTGGTTCGTGGACGTGGCGAACCTGCTGTTCATCACCAGCCTGCTCGCGGCACTGGTCGCCTTCCACAACGTCGTGGCGCGCTACGTCTTCGCGCTCGGCCGCGAAAGCGTCCTGCCGGTTGCGCTGTCCCGTGTCTCCCGCCGCACGCAGGCTCCCGTGGCCGGTTCCCTGGTGCAGTCGGTGCTGGCGCTGGCCGTGCTCGTCGTCTTCGCGATCGCCGGCACCGGGCACGAGTACGGGGCGTTGTTCCCGGTCCTGACGCTGTTCACGTGGCTGACGAACATGGGGGCGTTCGGCCTGGTGGCCCTCATGGCGCTGACCTCCTTCGCCGTGGTCGGCTTCTTCCGCCGGACCCCGTCGGGGAACGGGCCATGGACGACGACGGTGGCCCCCTGCTGGCCGGTGTGGCCCTGACCGTGCTGTTCGCCCTCATCGTCATCAACTTCGACGTGCTCATCGGCCTGGCCGAACCCGGGGTGCTCAGCTGGCTGCTGCCGGCGATCATCGTCGTCCCGGGCATCGCCGGGGTCGCCGGAGCCTACTGGCTGCGGTCGGCACGGCCCGGCATCTACGCGGGCATCGGCCGCGGCGGGTCCGACCCGGACGAACTCGACTAATCCGGCTGGTCGAGGCGATCGGGCCGTTTGACCTGGTGCAGGACTGCCCGGCCTGCAGGCCGACCGCTTCGTCGGATCCGGTGCGGCCAGGGGCGGTCCGGCGCGAGGACCCAGGACGCGGCCCCGCGGATCCGGTGCCTGCCGCCGGGCGGGGTCACCCGGGCAGGCCGATGTCCACACGCTCTGACCGGGCCCGCAGGATGGCCTTGACCGAATGGGCGGCGGAGCCGTCGGGGGAGACGGCGGTGACGACGTAGGTGCCCACGGGCGGCAACGCCAGGGTGTAGCGGCCCGCGGCATCGGTACGGGTGGCGGCGACGAAGTCCCCGGCCCCGGCGCTCATGGTCACCAGGGCACCGGGCAGGACGGCGCCGCCGGCCTCGACGGTCCCCTCCAGGGAAAGCTCCTCGAGCAGCTCCAGGTCGTGTTCGGTGTCGCCGCCGGAGAACTCCACCAACTGCGAACGCGGCGCCCAGCCGCCGGCATTGGCGACCACGACGTAGCGGCCGGGGCCGGGCAGCGCGGCGGTGAAATTGCCGTCGTGGTCGGTGCGGGCCCAGTCCCCCGGAATGCCGTCCTCGCGCACGAACGTCACGACGGCCGGGCTGTGCTGGCCCGGGCGGCCCTGCCGCAGGACCCGGCCGTGGACCAGCGTTTCGGCGACCGCGTCGGCCGCCTTGGCCGGGTGTCGGCCCCCGGGAATGAAGAGGGCGATGCCGATGCCCACGGCACTGGCCACGGCGGCGAGCCAGAAGGAAAGGTGCAGGGCATCCAGCGAGGGGACCGGGACGCCGTTGTACCGGATGACCAGGGCGGAGAGGATCAGGCCGGTCAGTGCGCTGGCCACCGAGGTGCCCATCGAGCGGACCAGGGCGTTGACCCCGTTGGCCGAGGCCGTCTCGGTGATCGGCACAGCCCCCATGATCAGCGTGGGCATCGCCGCATAGGCGAACGCGACGCCGACGTTGACCAGTGTGGCCCCGGCGATCACTTCCCAGACGGCGTTGTCGAAGAACACCCGCCCCACGTAGGTGGCCCCCATGATCGCGGTGCCGAAGACCAGGGCGGCCTTGCCACCCCAGCGGTTGATCATCGCCCCGGCCACTGGGGAGAGGACCACCATGGCCAGCCCGGAGGGGACCATCGCCAGGCCGGCGACCAGCACGGAGAGGCCGAAGGCGTAGCCGGTGCCGGTGGGGATCTGCAGCTGCTGGGTGGTGATGAGCATGTTGACGAACATGGCCACGCAGATGAAGAACGAGGCGACGTTGGTCAGCAGGACCGGGCGCTTGGCGGAGGTGCGCAGGTCCACCATGGGGTGGTTGACCCGCAGCTGCAACGGGATCCACCCGGCCAGCAGCGCCAGCGCGAGGGCCAGCAGTCCCAGCACGAGCGGGCTGGTCCAGCCCCAGCTGGCCCCCTTGGAGACCGCGAGCAGGGTGGCGGTGAGGATCGCCGAGAGCACCACCGCTCCCAGGATGTCGAAGCGCCCGGGGGTGGTGATCGACGATTCCTCCACCAGCAGCAGCACGCCGACGACGAACGCCGCGCCCAGGGCGGCCGAGACCCAGAACAGCGACTCCCAGCCGAACGCGTTGTAGAGCAAGCCGGACAGCGGCATGCCCAGGGCCGCGCCGATGCCCAGGGTGGCGCTCATCAGGGCGACGGCCGAGGCGACCTTCTCCTGGGGCAGCTCGTCGCGCAAGACGGAGATGCCCACCGGGATCAGCGAGGACGCGAAGCCCTGCATGGCCCGGCCGGCGATCAGGGCGGGGAATGTTCCGCCCAAGGCGGCGACCAGCGAGCCGACGGTCATCACGGCCAGTGCCAGCAGCAGCATCTTGCGCTTGCCGTACATGTCGGCCATGCGGGAGATGATCGGGGTGAAGATCGCCGCGGTCAGCAGGGTGGCGGTGACGAGCCAGGAGGAGTCGTCTGCCGAGACGCCCAGGATTTGCGGGAATTCCGGCAGCAGGGGGACCACGAGGGTCTGCTGCAGTGAAACGACCATGCCGCACAGGGCGAGCACAGAGGTGGTCGCCCATGCGGGGACGGAACGAAGCGGCACGGGCGGGGCCTTCCAGGGCAGGAGGGATGACGAGGACAAACGCGCGTTGACCCTCGGCCAGACAACACGCCCGGGGCCGGCCGCGTCAAGGCGGTGGCGTCACGCTAGGACGTGATGACCCCCGCGTCGCCGATGTGCCCCTCGGCCGAGACGTCGAGCACCCGCTGGACGAAGGCCGCGTATTCATCCATGTAGTGGCGCAGGAAGTCGGCGGTGGAGGCGTCGTTGACGGTGCCGTCCTCGCCGAAGACCTCCGGCTTGAAGCTGATGTAGGCCTCGGGGGAGTTCAGCTGCGGGGCGTCCAGGAAGCTCAGCACGCTGCGCATGCTCGACTGCATCACGGCGGTGCCGATCGCCCCGGGCGAGGCGCCGATGATTCCGGTGGGCTTGCGGGCGAACGAGTTCGTGCCCCAGGGGCGGGAGCCCCAGTCGATCGCGTTCTTCAGCGCACCGGGGATGGAGCGGTTGTATTCGGGGGAGACGAACAGCAGGCCGTCGACGGCCTCGATGGCCTCCTTCAGGGCCCGGCCCTCCGCCGGGTAGTCCGTGTCGAAGTCGTAGTTGTAGAGCGGGAGGTCCTTGATGGGGATCTCGGTGAACTCCAGGGTGTCCGGGGCCAGCTTGATCAGGGCCTTGGACAGCGTGCGGTTGATGGAGTGCGCGGACAGGGAGCCGATGAAATAGCCGATCTGATGCGTCGTCATGTCTCCAGTGCAGCACCGGGCCGGCGCGGCGTCCAGAGGCCCGGGCCAAGCGGGGGCGTCGCAAACCCTTGGGGCCGCCCGGGCGTGCGGCATAGGCTGGCCACAGGCCCGACGGGCCGACGCGGCCCACCGGGGCCGCACACGATCGAACCGAAGGAGCGTGCGATGACCACCCCAGCAAACGACCGGGACGCGGACCGCCCGGAGGACACCGACGCGCCGCTCTCCGAGCACGTCGCCGCCGAGGACGCCCGGCCCGAGGACGACGACGTCACCGAGATCGATGCCGACTCCATCCCCGTCGAGGGTGATGAGGACGTGGCCGACGACCTGGCCGAAAAGGCCTACGGGGACAAGGACGACGACGGGAACCCGGACATCCCGAACGCCCAGTTCCCGGCCTGACCGGACCCGGCGGCACCGACGCAATCGGTACTGATCCAGTCGGCGCTGATCCAACCGCATACTGTTCCAACCGGAACGCGAACGCCCCCGGAACCTGGAGGACAGGTTCCGGGGGCGTTCGCCGTGTGGCGGCCCGCTGCCCGTGTGGCTACGCGGCCAGGGCCGGGTGCCCGGCGGTGCCCGTGACCAGCAGCCGGTCCCCGTCGGCAGCCACGGTGACCGATCCGCCGTCGTGCACCTGGCCGGTGACCAGCAGGTCGGCGATTGCGTCGTCGACCTCGCGCTGGATCACCCGCCGCAGCGGACGGGCCCCGTACTCGGGCTCGTAGCCGTGTTCGGCGATCCAGTCCACCGCGCTGTCCTCGACGGTGAACGCGATGTCCTGGGCCGCCAGCCGGGCCTCGGTGCGGCGCAGCTGGATCGACGCGATCGAGCGCAGCTGCTCCCGGTCGAGCTTGCGGAAGAGCACGATCTCGTCGATGCGGTTCAGGAACTCCGGCCGCATCGTCTCGCGAAGCCGGCCCATGACACGGTCGCGCAGCGCCTTTTCCGAGCCGAAGCCGTTGGCCCCTTCGCCGGTTTGCGGGGTGAAGCCCAGGGCCCCGGTCTTGCTGGCCAGGAACTCCGAGCCGAGGTTGGAGGTCATGATGACCACCGTGTTGCGGAAATCGACCGTGCGGCCCTGGCCGTCGGTGAGCCGCCCGTCGTCCAGGACCTGCAGCAGCAGGTTGAACACATCCGGGTGCGCCTTCTCGACCTCGTCGAGCAGCACCACCGAGTACGGGTTCCGGCGGACCTTCTCGGTCAGCTGCCCGGCCTCGCCGTAGCCGACGTACCCCGGAGGGGCACCGACCAGCCGCGAGACCGTGTGGCGCTCGCCGAACTCGCTCATGTCGAAGCGCAGCAGGGCGTCCTCCGTGCCGAAGAGCGACTGCGCCAGCGTCTTGGCCAGCTCCGTCTTGCCCACGCCCGTGGGGCCCAGGAACAGGAAGCTGCCCACCGGCCGGCCGGCGTCGCCCATGCCGGTCCGGTTGCGCCGGACCGACTTGGCGATGACCGAGACGGCGTCGTCCTGCCCGATGACCCGGGCATGCAGCTCGTCCTCCAGCTTCGCCAGCCGGGCGCGGTCGCCCTCGGTCAGCCGCGCGGCCGGGATGCCGGTGGCGCGGGAGATGATCTGGGCGATCTGCTCCTCGTCCACCGTGTCGCTGCCGCCGGCCTCCGGGGCCGGCGCGGCCTCGGCCGCTTCGATCCGCGCGGTGAGGTCGCGGATCCCATCGCGCAGGCGTCCGGCCTCCTCGAAGCGCTCGGAGGCCACGGCGTCGTCCTTGCGGGATTGCAGGGTGGCCAGCTCGGCGCGCAGGGCCCCGGTGTCCACCACCGGGCCGCGGCGCAGGCTCAGCCGGGCGCCGGCCTGGTCGATCAGGTCGATGGCCTTGTCCGGCAGGAACCGGTCGGTCAGGTACCGGGCCGAGAGCTCGACGGCGGCACGCAGCGCCGCGTCGGTGTAGGCCACGCCGTGGTGGTCGGCGTAGCGCTGCTGCAGGCCGGCCAGGATCTTGACGGCGTCCTCCTGGGAGGGCTCGCCGACGGTCACCGGCTGGAAGCGGCGCTCGAGGGCCGGGTCCTTTTCGATGGTGCGGTATTCGCCCAGCGTGGTGGCGCCGATCAGCCGCAGCTCGCCGCGGGCCAGGCGCGGCTTGAGGATGTTGCCGGCGTCCATGCCCCCGCCCTCGCCGGAGCCTCCGGCGCCCACGACGGTGTGCAGCTCGTCGATGAAGACGATGAACTCGCCGTCGTGGGCGGCGATCTCGTCCATGGTCTTGGTCAGCCGTTCCTCGAAGTCGCCGCGGTAGCGGGTGCCCGCGAGCATGCCCGGCAGGTCCAGGGAGAGCACGCGCTTGCCGTGCAGCTGGGCCGGGACCTCGTCGGCGGCGACGGCCTGGGCCAGGCCCTCGACGACGGCGGTCTTGCCGACGCCGGCTTCGCCGATGAGCACCGGGTTGTTCTTGGTGCGGCGGGCGAGGATCTCGATGGTCTGCTCGATTTCCTGCTGCCGGCCGATCACCGGGTCCAGCTTCCCCTCGGCGGCCAGTGCCGTCAGGTCGGTGCCGTAGGTCTCCAGCATGGGGGTCTCCGAACCGGAGGCGGGCTGGCCCGCTGCGGGAGCCCCGTCCGCGCCGGAGACGGCGGCCTGCTGGGCGGCGGCGCCGATGTGCTGCAGGGAATCGGGGGTGACGCCGGAGGCGGCCAGCACCTGGCCGGCGGGGGAGTCCTGGTTGAGCACGAAGGCCACGAACAGGTGCTCCGGGTCGATGTAGGTGGAGCCGAAGGCGCGGGCGACCTGGCGGGCGTCCAGCAGTGCACGCTGGGCGGAGGCCGTCAGCGAGGGGGCACCGCCGTCGTACCGGCTGGACGACTGCGGCAGGCGCTGCTCGGCGTCGCGGATGATCGCCGCGACGTCGACGCCGGCGGCCTTGAGCTGGGCGGCCGGTCCCTCCTGGTCGAGCATGACGCGCAGCAGGTGCAGGGCGTCGAGTTCGGCGTGGCCATGCTCGGCAGCAAAGGCTGCCGTCTGCGCGAGCAGTTCGTGGGTGCGCCGGCTGAGCAGCCGGGTGATATCGATCGGGCGGCCTGCCTGGGCGGCCCGCTGGCCCTGCAGGTAGCGGGCCAGGAAGTCATCAAATGAGCCGTTGCCCGACCCGGATGGTCCGAAGAACGTTGGCACGTGATCCTCCAATAGAACTTGAGTGCGATGCGCTCAAGTATATAGTTGAGCGAATGTCACTCAAGTTAACGCCGTGGGTTCTGTTTTATTCCGGCCTCGGTTCGCGTGACACGAACCACGGCTCCCGGCCGTGGGCTCGATAGGCTGTCGCACGGGGAGCAGCTGTTGCGCGGGGAGCCCCTGCACAGGGCAAGGCCTCGCACGGGACGAACGGAAGGACGACGGTGGCCGACGAAAACGAACCAGCGGCACGCGGGTGGCTGGCCCAGCGGGTCCTGCCCGGGGGCGAGGAGCCGGATCCGCGGTTCACGCTGGCCAACGAGCGGACGTTCCTGGCCTGGATCCGCACCTCGCTGGCCTTCCTGGCCGGCGGCATCGCGCTGGAGGCCTTCGCCTTCGAGGCGTTCCCGCCGGAGTTGCGCAAGGCCATCTCGATCATGGTCATCTGCATCGGCCTGCTCGTCAGCGCCGGGGCCGTGTTCCGCTGGCTGCGCGTCGAGACGAGCATGCGCCACCACCGCCCGCTGCCGTTCCCGGCCATCGTCCCGGTCCTGGGCCTGGGAGGGGCGCTGGCCGCCGCCGTGATCGTCGCCGTCATCGCGGTGGCGGGCTAGCCCGCGATGTCCCACCCGGTCACCCGCGCCCACGACGACCCCGGCCTGCAACCGGAGCGCACCGTCATGTCCTGGGGCCGGACGACGCTCTCGCTCTTCGTGGTCAGCGCCGTGTTCCTGCGCTGGATGCCGCACTACGGGTTGGCCATCCTGCTCCTGGTGGTCGTGGCCGCCGGAGGGGCGCTGGCCATCTACACCACGCAGCGGCGGCGCTACCACCTCCGGGCCCGGGGCATCGCCGCCGGCCGGTTCGCCGCCGATGCCGTTGCCGTCTTCTCCACCGCCGGGGCGGTGTTCGTCCTGGGCCTGCTGGCCCTGCTGGTGGTCCTCGCCTCCTGAGGACCCGGACCCGCCGCGGCTACCGCACGGTCAGCCAGATCGTCTTCAGCTGCGTGTACTGCTCGAAGGCCTCGAGCCCGTTGTCGCGGCCCCCGAACCCGGAGGTCCGGTAGCCGCCGAAGGGCGTGGTGATGTTGCCTTCGCTGTAGCCGTTGATGGCCACCGTCCCGGCGCGCACTCCGCGGGCCAGCCGCACCGCCCGGTCGATGTCACGCGACCAGATGGTCGCCGCCAGGCCGTACTCGGTGTCGTTGGCCATGCGCAGGGCCTCGGCCTCGTCGTCGAACCCGATGACGGCGACCACGGGCCCGAACACCTCCTCGCGCGCGATCGGCAGGTCCGGGGCGACACCGTCGATCACGGTCGGGGCGATGTACCAGCCGCCGCTCTCGGCCAGCAGCGCCTTGCCGCCGGTGACGATCCGCGCACCGGCCGACCGGGCCCCGTCCACGTAGCCCAGGACGCGTTCCAGCGCCGGGGCCTCGATCAGCGGCCCGGTGATGGTCTCCCGCTCGGAGGGGTCCCCCACGGTGCGCCCCTCGGCCTGCCGGGCGAGCGCCTCGACGAAGCCGGACCGGATCGACTCGTGGACCAGGATTCGCGAGCCGGCCGAGCAGTTCTGCCCCGACGCCCAGAACGCCGCCTGGGCGAGGTCCTCGGCGACCTGTTCCAGCCGGTCCGCGTTGTCGGCCAACACGATCTGCGGGGACTTGCCCCCGCATTCCAGCGCGATGTTCTTCAGGTTGCTGTCGGCGGAGTAGCGCAGGAATTCCCGGCCGATCTCGGTGGAGCCCGTGAACGTGATCATGTCCACGTCCGGGTGCAGACCCAGCGCGCGACCGGCGATGTGGCCGAGCCCGGGCACGACGTTGAACACCCCGTCGGGCACCCCGGCCTCGGTGGCCAGTTCGGCAATCCGCAGCGTGGACAGCGACGCGAGTTCCGGGGGCTTGACCACCAGCGAGTTCCCGGCCGCCAGGGCCGGGGCCATCTTCCAGGCCAGCATGGCCGCCGGGAAGTTCCACGGCAGCACGGCGCCGACCACGCCGATCGGCTCGCGCACGATGAGCCCGAGCTCGCCGGCGCCGGTGGGGGAGACCTTGCCGAAGACCTTGTCCACGGCCTCGGCGTACCAGCGGATGGTGCCGATGGTGTCGGGGAGGTCGAATTCGTGGCAGTTGGCGATCGGCCGGCCGGCGTCGACGGATTCGAGCAGGGCGAGCTCGTCGGTGGCCGCCTCGATGAGATCGGCCAGGCGCAGCAGCACCGCCTTGCGGTCGGCCGGGTCGGCCTGGCTCCAGTCCCCGGCGTCGAAGGCGGCGCGGGCACTGGCCACGGCGGCATCGACATCGTCCGGCCCGCAGGCGGCAATGTCGGCGATCCGCTGCCCGGTGGCCGGGGCGAGCGATTCGAAGGTGGCGCCATCGGCCGCATCGCGGAACCGGCCCGCGATGTAGGCGCCGGTGCGCAGGGATTCGGTGGGGATCTGGGCCATGGTGCGACTCCGTCCGGACGGGCTGGCTGCGTTGTCCCCGATGCTAGTGGCGAGTGCCGCAGGAATCCATGGCCGGCTGCGTCGGCTGGGCGTCAGCCGAGGACGACGGCGGTGCCGGGCACCAGGGTGCCCCCGGCACGCACGTGGGCGTAGACGCCCAGGTTCGTGTGGCCGAACGCCTCATGCAGGGTGGCCAGCACCGGCAGGTCCCGCCGGGCCGTGTCGAGGCCGACCTCGGTGGCGGCGCAGCGGGCGATCTCCCGGAAGACCTCCAGCCGGGTCGTGCCGGCCTGCAGCACGGTGCCGATCAGCTCGCGTTCGGCGAAGGGGGGCAAGCCATCGAGGTAGATGTTGGCCCGGAAGCGCAGCGGGTCCACGTCCCGTCCGGCGGCCCGGCCGAGTTCGCGCACCGAGGCCAGGTTGATGATCGAGACCGCCTGCATGTTGGCGGGATCGCCGCTGCGCAGCAGGTCGGGGAAGCGGCGGCCCGGCTCCTCGGCGAACACCGGGTGCAGGTCCGCGGGCAGGTCCAGCAGGTCCGCGATGTACCCGGTGAGGGCTTCCCGGCCCTGGACGGTGGCGAGCTCCGCGCACAGGGCGGGACCGCCGTCGTGCACCGGGGATTCCGGCGCCGCGTCGAGGGGCCGCAGCTCGATGGTGTCCGTCGCCGGGAAGTACTCGCTGCGCACCCCGGCCAGGGCCGGTTCGCGCATCAGGACGTGGAATTCGCGCTTGCCGAGGTCCTGCCGCCCGCCGGGGACGTAGCGGCCGTCGGCGCGGGCGAGCGCGTATTTGCGGTCGTGCTCCACGCCGCGTCCGGTGGCGAGGACGACCGTGTCGAGCCGCTGGGGGCTGAGCCCCTTGATGGGGTAGTAGTACAGGGAGTCGATGGTGGGGCCGTGGCCGGGGGTCTGCTGCACCGGCCCAGTCTATGCTGGCGATTCCCCGCGGGCGTTCCCCGCGGACGGCCACCACGGGCAGCCGCCGCGGGCGTCTGACGTGGGCGGTTCAGTAGGCTGGACCCGTGACCTCACTGATCCTGGCAGCACTGCTTGCGGGCCTCTACGTCTGGTTGCGGCGCAGGGATCGGCGGATGCTGCGCAATGGCGTGGTGCTGGTGGCCGCCGCCTGGTTCGCCATCACGGGCGTCTCGGAGGTGCTCAGCCGCTGGTTCCCGCCATTCGGGTACATCGGCCTCGCCGTGCTGGCGCTGGCGCCGCTGGCCGTGCTGGTGTTGGCCGGTTTCCTCATCGCCAACGGCCTGACCATGCTGCGCAGCGAGGGGCGGCGGCTGGGGAACCTGTTGACCCTGGTCCTGGGTATCGCCATGCTCGCGCTGCCCGCGGTCGCGCTGCTGCTGGTGTTCACGTTGCAGCCGCTGCTGGTGGGCCTGGCGTTCCTGCTCTTCTTCCTCTGCTGCTACCTCGGGGTCGTGTTCGTCGTCTTCCTCTCCTATGCCATCGCGTACGGGCGCATGGACCACGACATCGCCCCAGCGGCCATCACCATCCTGGGCTCCCGGCTGATCAACGGCGCGGTCCCGCCGCTGCTGGCCAGCCGGCTCGACAAGGCGGTCGACCTCTACCGGGCCGCGCCGGGCACCAAGCCATTGCTGATCCCCTCCGGCGGGCAGGGCGCCGACGAGTCCCGGCCCGAGGGCGAGGGAATGGCCGACTACCTGCGCGCCGCCGGCATCCCGGAAGCCGACATCGCCGCGGAGACGCGGGCCGGCACCACCCGGGAGAACCTGCGCTTCTCGCGCGGTGTCCAGGAGGACGCCGGGCGGGAGGGCCCGCTGCTGGTGGTCACCAACAACTACCATGTGCTCCCTGCGGCCCTGTTGGCCCGCAAGGACGACGTCGATGCCCAGGTCGTGGGGTCCGCGACCGCCCGCTATTACGTCCCGAGCGCCTTTCTGCGCGAATTCGTGGCGGTCCTCAGCGAGCACCGGATCCTGAACGCGGTGATGTGCCTGCCGTTCCTGGGGATCTCCGCGCTGATCGTCGTGGCGGCGATGGCTAGCCGCTGACCGACGGCGCCTTTGCGGGCCGCGGCGTCCAGGGTTTCAGCCACGGGGTCTCGTCCAGCCCGTCGGCCGCCGCCATGAGTTCGAACCACGTGGCCCCGTCGAGGGATTCGCGGATGATGTCGGCGTGGCCGGCATGTCGGGCGACCTCCTCGATGAGGTGGCCGAGCACCCAGCGGACCGACCAAGCCTCGACGTCCTGCGGGAACCAGGGGGCGCTGCGCGGAACGGGTACCGCGGTGT
>Ga0134125_10008545_pt1 | contig 11560 bp, 8 predicted proteins | sample KB31751_FD_96464 | JGI IMG/M metagenome (GOLD analysis project Ga0134125, IMG submission 96464) | Terrestrial soil microbial communities with excess Nitrogen fertilizer from Kellogg Biological Station, Michigan, USA - KB3-175-1 | ecosystem: Environmental > Terrestrial > Soil > Unclassified ... | reverse complement strand
GGCATCCGGATCAATTCGTTCACATCGACTTTCGTGTTCATCGGGGCCGTGGTGTACCTCATGGCGGCGCCCAAGGGCCGCGAAGATCCCGAGAGCCTGCGCGGAAACCAATACGTCGACGAGGAATCCGCGGAACCCGAGCCCGCGGATGAGTCGGCGACCGTTGCGGCGGCGGCCGCTGCCGGTGCGGTGGGCGCGGCAGCCGGCGCTGATGACGCGCCGACCGAATCGGCTTCGGCGGGACCCGCCGAAGCCGCCGACACGACAGCCGAAGAACCGGAAGCCGAAGAGCCGGAAACGGTCCAGGCGGAGGCGCTCACCGAGGCGGAGCCCGGCGAAGCCGAGATCGAACAGCCCGAGGACGAAGCGGAGGCACAAGAGTCCTCGGGTGAGGCGATAGCCGATGAGGCCGAGGCCGAGGAATCCGAGGCCGACGAGCTGGAGGTCGGGGAGCCGGAAGCCGAGGCGGAAGTTGAAGAGCCGCAAGCGGAACAGCCCGAGGCGAAAGACGAGCAGCCCGAATCCGAAGCGGAACCAGAGGATTCCGAATCCGAGGAACCGGAGGCCGAAAGCGAACAACCCGACACTGAAGAGCCCGCCGCCGAAAGCACCTCGGATCAACCAGAAACCCGGCGGCGATGGGGCTCGCGGCTGCGCAACCGACTGTCGGGCCGCTGACTACCCGCCGACTACCCACTAACGACCGACGTGCCCGTTTCACCCGGCGGGGCACGACGAATCTGGCATGCTGGAAGACTGTGACCAACGCAAGGTCAGCCCGTTCGGTGATGCAACCTCATCCACTCGTGCAGGCCGGCCCACACGGCGTACGTCGTCGTCTCGGCTATTTCGGCGCCGGGACGGGCCTCGCGCTGGGCGGCGCGCTCGGCTATGTCGGACTAGCCGACCCGCACAACCCCGCGTCGATCTATCCGCCGTGTCCGTTCAAGTGGCTCACCGGCTGGAATTGCCCGTTTTGCGGCGGGCTGCGGATGACGCACGACGTGCTGCACGGTGACCTGGTGGCCGCTGTCCACGACAACGTCTTTGTGCTGGTCGGGATCCCGGTGCTGGCCGCGTGGCTGCTGGTTCGCCGAGCACGCGGCAAATCATCATTGTCACCACCGGCGTTGCTGACGGCCGTGGTCGCGACGATCGCATGGACGATTCTGCGTAACCTGCCCGCCTTTCCGTTGATTCCGACCGTTCTCGGTGGGTAAAAGCACACTGCGCGGCTGCCTTATGTGCGGGCCGTGGGGGTTGCACGCGACTATGCTGGGTCGGCGTGAGTAGACGCGGAAAGATCGTCTGCACCCTTGGGCCTGCGACCAATTCGGACGAGTTGATTCTGGCGCTGGTTGAGGCCGGCATGGACGTCGCCCGGTTGAACTTCAGCCACGGTGATTACTCCGATCACAAAGCCGCCTACGAACGGGTTCGGGTCGCCTCCGACGCCACCGGGCGCGCCGTCGGTGTGCTCGCCGATTTGCAGGGGCCCAAGATACGACTGGGGCGCTTCGCCACCGGCCCCACTTACTGGGCCGACGGTGAAACCGTCCGGATCACCGTCGCCGACTGCGAAGGCAGCCACGACCGGGTGTCGACCACCTACAAAAGACTGGCCGAAGACGCCTCGCCCGGTGACCGGGTGCTGGTCGACGACGGCAAGGTTTGCCTGGTGGTCGACGGCATCGAGGGCGACGACGTCGTCTGCACGGTCGTCGAGGGTGGCCCGGTGAGCAACAACAAGGGCATCTCGCTGCCCGGGATGAACGTCTCCGCACCGGCCTTGTCGGAGAAGGACATCGAGGACCTCACCTTCGCGCTAGACCTCGGTGTCGACCTGGTGGCGCTCTCGTTCGTGCGTTCGCCGGCCGACGTCGAGTTGGTGCACGAGGTGATGGACCGGGTCGGCCGGCGGGTACCGGTGATCGCCAAGCTGGAAAAGCCGGAAGCCGTCGACAATCTGGAAGCCATCGTGCTGGCCTTCGACGCGATCATGGTGGCCCGCGGCGACCTCGGTGTCGAGCTGCCCCTGGAAGAGGTTCCGTTGGTGCAGAAGCGGGCCATCCAGATGGCCCGGGAAAACGCGAAACCGGTCATCGTCGCCACCCAGATGCTCGATTCGATGATCGAGAACTCACGGCCGACCCGGGCGGAGGCCTCCGACGTCGCCAACGCCGTCCTCGACGGCGCCGACGCGGTGATGCTCTCCGGGGAGACCTCGGTGGGCAAGTATCCGCTCGCCGCCGTGCGGACCATGTCACGCATCATCTGCGCGGTCGAGGACAATTCCACGGCGGCCCCGCCGCTGACGCACGTGCCACGCACCAAACGCGGGGTGATCTCGTACGCGGCCCGCGACATCGGCGAGCGCCTCGACGCCAAGGCGCTGGTCGCCTTCACCCAGTCCGGGGACACGGTCAAGCGCCTCGCCCGCCTGCACACCCCGCTGCCGCTGCTGGCCTTCACCGCGTGGCCGGAGGTGCGCAGCCAGCTGGCCATGACCTGGGGCACCGAGACGTTCATCGTCGCGATGATGACCTCCACCGACGGCATGATCCGCCAGGTCGACAAGTCGCTGCTGGAGCTCGGTCGCTACAAGCGTGGTGACCTGGTGGTCATTGTCGCCGGCGCGCCACCTGGCACAGTAGGGTCGACCAACCTGATCCACGTCCACCGGATCGGGGAGGATGACGTCTAGCCCGACGACGATGCGGTCCGTGTGGCGGACCGAGGAGGAGTCGGGCGATCGGACCTAGCCCGACGACGATGCGGTCCGTGTGGCGGACCGAGGAGGAGTCGGGCGATCCGACCCAGCCAGCCCCTGAGGAGAGCCCGTGCCAGCCGGCGGTGAGCCGAACACCACGTCTGACTTCGCGGAACTGCTGGCGACACTCGACCTCCACCGTCTCTCCGATGACCTGTTCATCGGCTCGCATCCCAGCAAGAACCCGATGCGAACGTTCGGTGGTCAGCTCATGTCGCAGTCGTTCGTCGCGAGCAGCCGGAGCCTGATCCGCCAGGACCTGCCGCCGAGCGCGCTATCGGTGCATTTCATCAACGGTGGCGACACCGACAAGGACATCGAATACCGCGTGGCGCGGCTGCGTGACGAGCGGCGGTTCGCCAACCGGCGCGTCGACGCGATGCAAGACGGCACGTTGCTGTGTTCGGCGATGATCTCCTACATGGCCGGAGGACGCGGCCTCGAGCACGGTATCGATCCGCCTCAGGTGGCCGAACCGCACACGCAGCCCTCGATCAGCGAACTGCTGCGTGGCTACGAAGAGACCGTCCCGCACTTCGTGAATGCCCTGCAGCCCATCGAATGGCGCTACACCAACGACCCGTCGTGGGTGATGCGCACGAAAGGGGATCGGCTGCCGCACAACCGGGTTTGGGTCAAGGCTCTGGGCGAGGTCCCCGACGACCCGGTGTTGCACACCGCAACGATGGTGTACTCCTCGGACACCACGGTGTTGGACTCCGTCATCACCACGCACGGTCTTTCCTGGGGATTTGACCGGATTTTCGCTGCGTCTGCCAACCATTCCATTTGGTTTCACCGGCAGGTCAACTTCAACGATTGGGTCTTGTATTCGACGTCGTCGCCGGTGGCGGCGGATTCGCGCGGACTGGGTGCCGGGCATTTCTTCGATCGGTCCGGGCAACCGCTCGCCACGGTGGTGCAAGAGGGCGTGCTGAAGTACTTCCCGTCGTCGCGCCGGTAAACCGTTACGCAATAGCCGCAGGATGTCCGTCCGAATCACTCCCGATATCGCCCTGAACGGGCGTAGCTTTGACGTTGCCGGGTATTCGGTGCAGAGGCGGCGGACACGCCGCCCAGCTGTTGTCAGCGCATCGGGAGGTGAGTGTGAATGGGCCGGTAGTGGACGTCACAGCGAGACCTCGCGTGCGCGAACGTGTTGTCGTTTCGGCCGATTCGCTGGCGGTCCGCTTGATCGGTGCCCTGGCGCTGCTTTGCGCGACGTGCTGGTTCATCGAGATACTCGCTCGTCGCCACAGCAATCCGAGCTGGCATTTCGCCGATCGGCTGGCCTGGTCGCTGACGGTCCTGGCGGCGGTGGCGTGGATCGCGCGCGGCATCTTCCTGGGCCGCCCGGTGACGACGATGCACGCCATTGCGGCCGCGTTTTTCGTGCTGGCGGGGTTGGGCCTGCATGTGTTGTCCTTCGATCTGCTGGGTGACGTGGTGATCGCCGGCTCGGGCATGGTGCTGATGTGGCCGATGCCCTCGCACCCGCGGCCCGCCGACCTGCCGCGTATCTGGAAATTGATCAACGTGACCAGCGATGACGCGTTGGCGCCGTTCACCATGCAGACCGGCAAGAGCTACCACTTCACGGCCGACGGCGCCGCGGCGCTGGCCTACCGGACGCGGATGGGAATCGCCGTGGTCAGCGGTGACCCCATCGGCGCCGAGGAGCGCTTCCCGGAACTGGTGGCCGATTTCGCCGCGACCTGTCATGCCCACGGATGGCGCATCGCGGTGGTCGGGTGCGGCGAGCGCCGCCTCACACTGTGGAACAACTCGGCGATATTGGGACAGTCGCTGCGGGCCATACCTATTGGGCGCGATGTGGTCGTCGACGTGTCCGGTTTCGACATGGTGGGCCGCAGGTTCCGCAACCTGCGTCAGGCGGTGAAGCGCACCCATAACTGCGGCGTCACAACCGAAATCGTGGCCGAGCAGGGACTCGGCGAACAGCTGTTGGCCGAGCTGACCGAGGTGGTGCGGGAATCATCCAAAGGGGCGCGCGCCGACCGCGGATTCCACATGAACCTCGATGGCGTGCTGGAAGGCCGCTTTCCCGGCATTCAGCTGATCGTTGCCAGGGACGCCGCGGGCACGGTGCAGGCGTTTCACCGGTATGCCACGGCCGGCGGCGGCAGCGACATCACCCTCGACGTCCCTTGGCGCCGCCGCGGTGCCCCCAACGGACTCGACGAGCGGCTCAGCGTCGACATGATCATGGCCGGCAAAGACAGTGGGGCACAGCGGGTATCGCTCGCATTCGCCGCATTCCCCGAGATCTTCGACGACAAGAACCGCGGCCTGACCCAGCGCGTCTTCTACGGGCTGATCCACGTCCTCGACCCGCTGATCGCGCTGGAGTCGCTGTACCGGTACGTGCGCAAGTGGCATGCCCTCGACGCGCGACGCTACGCGCTGATCTCCATGACGCAGATCGTCCCGCTGCTGTTCGTGTTGTTGTCGCTGGAGTTCATGCCGCGCCGGCGACACCTCTGAACACAGGCACGGTGGTCGGGCCGCTTACGTGCTACGAGCCCTGATCGACGCGCAGTTCGCCGCAGCCAATTCCCTTGCCCAGGTGGTGAGTAGCCACCACCACCGTGCGCTCGGGGGACAACAGCCGCGACCCCGGTGTCAACAGGTCGCGGAGGACCTGTTCGGCGTCGGTGACATCGAGGTGTTCGGTGGGTTCGTCCAGCAGCACGATCCGCGCGGGTGAGATCACCGCCCTGGCCAGCAGTAGCCTCCTGCGCTGCCCCGCCGAAAGGGCCTGCGCACCACCGGTAAGCAGCGTGGACAAGCCCTCGGGTAAACCCGTGAGCCACGAGCCGAGCCCGACCGTGCCCAGGACGGCGGTGAGTTCGTCGTCCCGGCAGTCGCCGCGGGCGACCAGCAGGTTGTCTCGGATCGTGGTGGCAAATACGTGTGCGTCCTCCGCGAAAAATCCGATGGCGCCGCGCAAATCGGCCTCGTCGAACTGAGTCAAGGCGGTGCCGTCGAGCAGCACCTGCCCGTGCAGTGGCGGCAGCAAGCCGGCGAGCGTCATCAGCAGTGTCGTCTTCCCCGAACCGCTGGCGCCGGTGACGGCCAGCCGGGCGCCCGGCGGCAGGTCCAGCGCGATGCGGGTCGAGCGTGCCCCGCCGTGGTGACCGGAGCGAACGTCGGCCGACAGCCGGCCGGTGCCGACCGGCCTCGCTGGCGTCTCCCTCGTCTCGGTGGATTCACGCGGCCCTTCGGCCGCGGCCAGCTCGAGCAACCGGCGCGCGGCGATCCGCGACCGCGTCAACTGCACGGCCGCGGCCGGCAGCGGCGTCGTCGCCTCGAAAGCGGACAACGGCAGCAACATCAGGACGGCCAGCGTGGTGGGCGCGACCGCGTGCGCCAACCCGATCCCGGCCACCACCGCGCCCAGCACGCTGGCCCCGATGGCCGCGGTGGGCATCGCCTCGGCAATGGCGGCCGGTCTGGCCGCGGCGTCCAGGGCATCACCCCAAGCGCGTTGGCGGCGTTGCGATTCGGTGATGACGCCGGGAAGCAGGCCGGCGACCCGAAGCTCGGGCGCATGTTCGAGGGCGATCATTGCCGAGGTGTCGCGCTCGGAATGATGTTGCCGCGCAATGTCTTCCTGGTTCGCGGCGGCCCGGCCGGCGAGGCGGGGCGCGACGAAACCGGCGATCAGCAGGCAGACGGCCAGCACGGCGGCCGCGGCCGGTGAAATGGCGGCGACCACCGCGGTGGCCGCCACCGCCAGCACCGCCGCGACGCCGATCGGCACCAGGGCGCGCACCAAGACGTTGGCCAGTTCGTCGACGTCGGCGCCCACCCGGGCCACCAGTTCACCGCTGTGCAGCCGGACGGCGGCCGCCGCGGGCCCGCGCGCCAGCCGTTGGTAGACCTGCACCCGGGCGGTGCCGGCCGCGCGTAAGGCCGTGTCGTGGGTGACCAGGCGCTCGCAGTAGTGCAGCACGGCCCGCGAGATCGCGAACATACGCACCGCGACCGCCGCGACCGACAGGTCCAGCACGGGCGGCATCTGCCACGCGCGGGTGATCAGCCACGCCGCAACGCCGGCCAGCGCCAGCGCGCTGCCCAGCGACAGCACCCCGAGCGCGATCGCCGCCAGCACGCGGGGCAGCCGGGGACGCAGCAGGGCAGTGGCGGCCAGTAGAGGTTTATCGAGGCGACCCGTCGCGGTCGGCGAAGACGTGGAATCAGACTGGGGCATAACGCACTCCGCGGTCGGCGACCACGTCGACGACCTGGTCGCCGATGGCCAGCACCCGCTCACGATGCCCGACCACGATCACGGTCGCACCGGCGCGGGCCCGCTCGACGATCGCCCGCAGGACCCGTTCCTCGGTACGGACGTCCAGGTGCGCGGTCGGCTCGTCGAGCAACAGCACGGCGGCCGCCGATCCGAGTGCCCGCGCGAGGCCCAGCCGTTGCCGCTGCCCCAGGGACAGCCCGACCCCGCCGCGCCCGAGCGCGGTGCGACCTCCCTCGGGAAGCTCAGCCACCACGGTGTCGAAACCTGAGATAGCACAAGCATTTTCGATGTCCTCGAGCTCACCGAGCAGCGCCAGGTTGTCGTCGACGGTGCCCGGCACCAGCACCGGGCGCTGGGGCAGCCAGGACAACTGGCCCCACCACCGGGTCGGCTCCAGGTCGGCGACGTCGACTCCGCCGACGGTGACCCGGCCCGACGAGGGCGCGGTGATGCCGGCGATCACCTGCAGCGTGGTGCTTTTGCCGGCGCCGTTTCGTCCGGTCAGCACGGTCACCGTGCCGGGGTCGATCACCGCGTTCAGATCGCGCGGCGCCCCTCCGTCGCGGCCGGCGACGATGAGATGTTCGAGGCGAATCCGCGCACCGCGCGCGGTGACCGTCTGGGTCCTGGCCCTGGACGTTGTCGGCTGACCGATGAGGGCGAACGCCTCGTCGGCGGCGGCCCTACCGTCTTGAGCGGCATGGAATTCCACGCCGATGCGGCGCAATGGCCAGTACACGTCCGGCGCCAGCAACAGCACGGTCAAACCCGTGGCCAGCGTCATCTCACCGAAAACCAGGCGAAGGCCTATTCCGACGGCGATCAGCGCCACGCCCAGGGTGGCCAACAATTCCAGCACGAGGGCCGACAGGAAGGCGATCCGCAGGGTTGCCATGGTGGAGCGGCGGTGCGCGGCAGCGAGTTCGGCGATGCGCCGTTCGGGTCCCGCGCTGCGTCCCAGCGCCCGCAGGGTGGGGATGCCGGCGATCAGGTCCAGTAACCGGGCCTGCAGGGTGGTCATGGCGGCCAGCGCCGCCGCCGAGCGGTCCCGGGTCGCCAGCCCGATCAGCACCATGAAGATCGGTATCAGCGGCAGCGTGATCGCCACGACCGCCGTCGATTTCAGGTCGTAGGCCGCGATCACCGCGACGGTGGCCGGCGGCAGGATCGCGGCGAGCAGCAACGTCGGCAGGTATCCGGTGAGATAAGGACGCAGACCGTCCAGACCGCGGGTGACCACCACCGCGGCGGTGTCGCGTTGCGCCGCGAGTTCACCGGGCTGTCTGGCGGTCACCGCGCGAAGTACCTGGCCGGACAGGTCGGCGATGACGGCGCTTGCTCCCCGCTGCCCCAGCCGGGCTTGAAACCAATGCGTCACCGCGCGAACGACCCACAGTGCCAACAGGATTGACAGCGGCCCCAACCAGGCGCGCAGGCCGCCGGTAGAGGGGTCGCCGACGACTCGCGCGACGATGCTCCCCAACACGATCGCTGAGCCGATCGCGCAGGCGGAGATCAGCACCCCGCAGCCCACCGCGGCGACCAGATAACGGCGCAGCGCCGTCGATGCCCGCCACAGTCTCGGGTCCAGGGGCGCTCGGCTCGCGCCGTCTTCACCGTTCAGGACGGGCGCCTAGCCAGACCGATGGGCGCCGGTATCCGGTCGGCCGAGATCCGTTGCCGGAAAACCCAGTACGTCCACGCCTGGTACACCACCGTCAGCGGGGCCATGAACGCCGTCACCCACGTCATGACTTTGAGCGTGTAGTGGGTCGAGGAGGCGTTGTAGATGGTCAGACTCCATTGCTTGTTCAGCGTCGAGGGCACCAGGTTCGGATACAGCGAGCCGAAGAGCAGGATCACCACCGCCGCGACCACCAGCGCGATGCAGGTGAACGCCCAGCCGTCGGATGCGCGCCGCCACACCAGCAGTACCGCCACCAGTTGCGCGACCACGGCCACGGTCAGCACCAGCCAGGTCCAGTCTTTGCCGTAAGCCAGTTGCGTCCAAAGCCCGAAGCCCGCGACCAGTCCGGTGACCGGAAGTGAGAGCCATACGCCGAATCGGTACGCGTCGTCGCGGAGGGCGCCGGACGTCTTCAACGCGACGAACACCGCACCGTATAGCAAGAACAGACCGGCGGTGGCCAAGCCGCCTAACACCGTATAGGTGTTCAGCACATCGGTGATCGCGAGGTGAATGTGGCCGTCGGCGTCCACCGGGAGTCCGCGGACCAGGGCGGCGAACGCGACACCCCACAAGACGGCCGGCAGCCACGACCCGGCGGCGATGCCGAAATCGGCCCAGCGGCGCCATTTTGTGTCGTCGATCTTGCCGCGCCACTCGATCGCCACGGCCCGCACGATCATGCCGAACAGGATGGCCAGCAGTGGCAGGTACAGCGTGGAGAACACGGTGGCGTACCAGCCGGGGAAGGCGGCGAACATGGCCGCGCCGCCGACGATCAGCCAAACCTCGTTGCCGTCCCAGACCGGGCCGATGGTGTTGAGCGCCGTGCGGCGCAACGGTTCGGCTTCACCGATGCCGACGCGCGCGAACGGCTCCATCAACATGCCCACGCCGAAGTCGAAGCCCTCGAGGATGAAGAAACCCAGGAACAGCACCCCGATGATGCCGAACCATACTTCTTGCAGTCCCACTCCGATCAGCTCCTTTCGGCCCCGGTAAGCCCCATCACGCCTCAGTAGGCGAAAGACAGCGGCGCCACCTCGTCGTCGCCGGGCGCGTGCGGGGGAGCGGGTTCGGCGTCGTGCTCCAGTGGACCTTCGACGGTGTAGCGCTTGAGCAGAAAGAACCAGAGCACCGCCAGCACCGCGTAGACGAGGGTGAAGGTCACCAGCGACGTGATGACCATGCCGGGCACGTGGTTGGACACACCTTCGCGGACGGTCATCCGGACCAACTGGTCGCCGGTGGGGTTCGGAGCCACCACCCATGGCTGGCGGCCCATCTCGGTGAACACCCATCCCGAGATGTTGGCCAGGAACGGCGTGGGAATGGTGAGCAGCGCGAACCAGGAAACCCAGCGGCTGTTGGGGGTTCGCCCGGCGCGGGTCAGCCACAGCACGGTCAGGGCGAACACCACGGGGATCACCAGCAATCCGACCATCAATCGGAAGGACCAGTAGGTGACGAACAGATTCGGCCGGTAGTCGTCGGGCCCGAAACGGTATTGGTACTGCTGCTGCAGTTCGTTGACCCCTTGCAGGGTCACTCCGCTGAGCCTGCCTTCGGCCAGGAACGGCAGGACGTAAGGCACCTTGATCACCTCGGTGACGCTGCTGCAATTGTTGTGGGTGCCGATGGTCAGCACCGAGAAGTCGGGGTCGGTTTGTGTGTGGCACAACGCCTCCGCCGATGCCATTTTCATCGGCTGCTGGACGAACATCAGCTTGCCCTGGCGATCACCGGTGAAGAACAGGCCGAGAGCGGCGAGCAGCACCACCGCACACCCCAGCATCGCCGCGGGCCGAAACATGGTGCGGGCCTCGGTTTCCGCGACGGGGGTGGCGGATCCGGGCGTGTGTGCGCGCACCATCCACCATGCGCTGACGGCGGCGACGAAAGCGCCGGCGGTCAGCAGCGCGCCTGCCACCGTGTGTTGAAACGCCGCTTGGGCAGTGTTATTGGACAGCAGGGCGAAAATGCTGTCCAGCTCGGCGCGCCGCGTCACCGGGTTGTAGTGCGCGCCGACCGGGTGCTGCATGAACGAGTTCGCCGCGATGATGAAGAACGCCGACGCGTTGACGCCGATCGCGACGATCCAGATGCAGGCCAGGTGTAGCAGCTTCGGCAGCCGGCTCCAGCCGAAGATCCACAGGCCGATGAACGTGGATTCGAAGAAGAAGGCGAACAGCCCCTCCATCGCCAGCGGCGCACCGAAGATGTCGCCGACGAACCGCGAGTACTCGCTCCAGTTCATGCCGAACTGAAACTCTTGGACGATGCCGGTCGCCACGCCGATGGCGAAGTTGATCAGGAACAGCTTGCCGAAAAATCGGGTCAGGCGGTACCACTCGGCTTTGCCGGTGACGAACCACAGCGTCTGCATTACCGCGATCAACGGCGCCAGGCCGATGGTCAGCGGAACGAAGATGAAGTGGTAGACCGTGGTGATCCCGAACTGCCATCGCGATACGTCGAGGGCGTTCATGTGCATCGTCTCCCGGAGCTGTCGGGCGAGTCGTCTACGACAGAGTGTAGTAGTTGGCGGGAAGCGGCACCAGGCGGTGCTGCACCACGCGGGGATACACCGGGGCCACCAGGGTGTTACGGGGTGAGTGCCTTGGTCGCCTTGCGGATGCCGAACGACATGACAACCTCGAAGACGCCGATGACGATCAGCCAGATGCCGACGACCTGGGTCAGGATCGCCAACGATGCGAACGGCACGGTGAGCATGACGATGCCGGCGAGCAGGCTGACTATGCCGAAGAAGATTTCCCAGCCACGACCGGGCAGCGTCTTGTCGCTCACCGCCGAAACGGTCGTC
>Ga0134125_10008544_pt1 | contig 11560 bp, 6 predicted proteins | sample KB31751_FD_96464 | JGI IMG/M metagenome (GOLD analysis project Ga0134125, IMG submission 96464) | Terrestrial soil microbial communities with excess Nitrogen fertilizer from Kellogg Biological Station, Michigan, USA - KB3-175-1 | ecosystem: Environmental > Terrestrial > Soil > Unclassified ... | reverse complement strand
CGTTTTCCATCGCAAAGCGGACGTTGAGCGGAATCGCGATCTGGTCGAGCTTCGCAAACGGATAGGCGACGTCGAACCAGCGCTCTTCCTGCGCGAACAGTTCAGGAAAGGCGTGCGCGGCAAACGCGAGTTGCGCGGCGTGCCCTCGCGGCGCGATGAGCCGCAGCGGTGTCGGCCGGCTGCCGACGCGGCCGAGATCGGCGATTTGCCAGGGACCGACGGCGAACGCCACCAGGTACGACGGCAGCGGCTGGGTGACCGCAAACTGCACCGCTTTCATGCCGTCGCCTGCTGCGGTCTCCGACACGACGGGCGTGTTCGACACCGGCGTCGCGTCGCGCGGCACGCGAAGCGTGAGCTGCCAGGGCACCTTGAAGCCCGGTTCGTCGAAGCACGGAAACGCCTGGCGCGCGAATGTCGGCTCGAACTGCGTCATCGTGTACCAGGCGCCCCCGTCCTGCAGCGTGAATATGCCGCGGGTCGAGTTGCGGTTCTGTTCCGCGACGAACGTCAGCGTGAGTCGATGCGACCCCGCCGACAGCGGCGGATCGAATGCGAGGCCGACGAACTGATCGTTGTCGGTGATGATTCGCGCCTCGCTATCGGCAGCGTCGAGCGTCACCTTCGAGACCGACACCGCGACGGCGTTGAGCCACAGCACCGGATGCGGCCGGTCGAGGTCGAGATCGATCGTGATCTCGCCCGCCACTTTCGCAGCACCCGGGACGATCGTGAGCGTTACCGCGTAGCGCGTGGGTCGTGCGCCTGCGGGAATGCGCAGCTTCGGGGCAGCCGCGTCGTTCGAGGCCGGCATCTCTGAAAGCGCCGGCATCGCAAACGCGCATGCGACCCAGACCGCGATGACGATGGTAATCCATCGACGAATCGGCATGTCCTTCCCTTGCGAAAAACGACGGTCAATCGGAATTGGCCGGCGCGCTGACGCGCGCCACCCAGCGCGCCGTCAGCTTTTCCTGCACCGCATTTTGCCGAAGGCGCGCGGCGAGCGCGGGAAAATCGACGTCGTCGAGCGCCTGGTCCTGGTTGAAGCAGGAAAATACATAGCGCGTCCTGCCGGTGGCCGGATCGCGCTGCGGCTGCAGGCATTGCGCGCAGATTTCCTTCATCATGCATTGCATCGGCGAGTTGATCGAGCCGATCGCGCGATGCGATGGCAAAAGATACGGCGCCAGCACATTGTGGCGGGCGGATGCGACCGCCGCCATCATCTTGTCCGAGCCGATGGCGATGATGCGGTCGCAGGCGTCGAAGGGAATCGGTTGGTCGCCAAGCCGCCCGCTCGCGTAAGCGCGCATCGCCTCGACGATGTTGCCGACGAACGCGCGATCCTGCGGACGCGTCGGCGCGAAGCCCGGCCCTTCGTCGCAGCACCAGACCACGGCATCGGCGGCGGCCTCGATGTCATCGATCTTGTAGCGATCGACGATGCGCCGGTAACCGGCGAAATAGAGTACTTTCGAGCCGCTTTCACGATACGCGCGACCGATCGAGAACAGCACCGCATTGCCGAGGCCCCCGCCGACGAGCAGGACGGTCTTGTCGCGCGCGATATCGGTCGGCGTTCCGGTCGGTCCCATCAACACGACCGGTTCGCCGGGCGCGAGTGCTGCACACAGATCGGATGAGCCACCCATCTCGAGCACGATCACCGAGACGAGACCGCGCTCGCGATCCACCCACGCGCCGGTCAGCGCGAGGCCCTCCATCGCAAGCCGCGTTCCCTGCGTACGCGTGGCGAGCGACTCGAAATTCTGCAGGCGATAGAACTGGCCCGGGCGAAACTTGCGCGCGGCGGCAGGCGCGTGAACGACCACTTCGACGATCGTCGGCGTGAGGCGCACGACGCGCTCGACGCGCGCACGCAGCGTATCGTTCAGCATCGCGAAGAAGTCGGCGTCGGGGCGATTGTCGGCAGCGCTTGCACGCGCGAGCATTCGCGACACGATCGGATAGCCCTGCTTCGCACTCGCCATCGCCTTGACCACGTTGCCAAAGAACGACGGGTGCAGGTCACCGAAGAAGCTCGCCGCGCGGCCGTCGGCGGCGATATGCGTCAGCACGGCCGCCCGCGCGGGCTTGGCGAGACCGCGCGCAGGCTTGGCAACCGAGCCATCCTCGTGGCGAAGCTCGAAATAGCGCCCGTCCAGCTTGAAGTGCGCCGCGTCCTCGCGCGCGAGCACGGTGTTGGGTTGCGTGCCGGCCGCGACGAGAATCGTACGGGCGGGCAACAGCGTGCGCGCCTTCTCGACCCACTGTCCTTCGGCATCGCGATCCTGCACGGAGACGGTGAGCCCGATAGCATGCCCGGCCTCATCGACGTCGATCGCGAGCGGAGTCAAGCCTTCCGCGAAGCGGATGCCCTCCTCCAGCGCTTTTTCCACCTCCTCGTGGTTGAGCGTGTACGACGGGCTGTCGATCAGCCGCTTGCGATAGGCAATCGTGGCGCCTCCCCACGAGCGGAGCAATTCGGCGATCGCCGGCGCGCGACGTTCCGTGGCCGCCTTCGCCCGCTCGGCGCGAAGCGCGCGCGCATGCGACAGGAACTCCTCGGCGATCAGGAATTCGTGGTCGCTCCACGCGTTTTCCACTGCCGCGCGACCCGTGTTGTGCACGAGCGTTTCGTAGCGCGCGAGGAACTTTTCGACCTGCACCGGATAGTAGGCGAGCGCCTCGGTCGCGGTATCGATCGCGGTGAGTCCGCCGCCGATGACGACCACCGGCAGGCGGACCTGCATGTTGGCGATCGAGTCTTCCTTGGCGGCGCCCGTGAGCTGCAGCGCCATCAGGAAATCGGACGCGGTGCGCACGCCGTGCGCGAGCCCGTGCGGCAATTCGAGCACGGTGGGACGACCGGCTCCCGCGGCCACTGCGATGTGATCGAAGCCCATCGCGAACGCATCCTCGGTGTCGATCGTGCCGCCGAAGCGGACGCCGCCATACAGCGCGTAGCGGTCGCGCCGCTCGAGCAGGAGCCGGATTACCTTGAGGAAGTTCTTGTCCCAGCGGACCGTGATGCCGTATTCTGCGACGCCGCCGAAGCCCGCCATTACGCGATCGTCGAGCGGCTCGGCCAGCGATGCGAAATGCTCGATCGGCGCGAAAGGCACGCGTTCGCCGCCTGCCGTGACGCCCGATAACGCGGGATCGAGCGGCTCGATCTTGAGCCCATCGATGGCGACCACCGTATGGCCATCGTTGAGCAGGTGATGCGCGAGCGTGAACCCGGCGGGGCCCTGGCCGACGACCAGCACGCGCCTCCCCGTAGGCGGCAGCGGCTTCGGCCGGCGGAAGTCGAGCGGATTCCAGCGCGTCAGCAGCGAATAGATCTCGAAGCCCCACGGCAGCGCGAGCACGTCCTTCAGCACGCGCGTTTCCGATTGCGGAATGTCGACGGGATCCTGCTTCTGATAAATGCAGGCCTTCATGCAGTCGTTGCAGATGCGATGACCCGTCGCCGCCGCCATCGGATTGTCGACGCAGATCGTCGCGAGCGCGCCCACGGGCCAGCCATCGGCGCGCAGCTTGTTGAACTCGGAGATGCGTTCCTCGAGCGGACAGCCGGTGAGCGTGATGCCGAACGCGCTTTTCCTGTAGGGATTGTCCGTTTGGTCGGCGTGCTTTTCGAGCAACCCATGCGCGCACGAATCCTTGCCTTGCTCGTGGCACCAGATGCAGTAATGCGCCTCGCCGAGTCCGCCGACGAGATCGGTACCCGGATCGGTCAACCCGAAGCCATCGCGAAGCCGCAAGCCTTCAGCCCGGGGTCGCTGCAGCACGTCGATGCTGTTCAGCGAAACGGATTCGACGGGCACGAGCCGCACGAGGTCGAGCTTGCGCGGCGCGCGAAAAAGCACGCCGGCGCGATGCGCGGCCCTGCCTTCGTGCGTGTGCGCTGCCCAGGCGGCATAGCGCTGCGCAACGTCGAGCGACGCCGCCTGCGCGGCCTCATCCCTTTGCCAATCGATCACCGCGTTCGCAAAGGCCAGCTCGAACGCCGGCACGTCATCGTGGTGCGCCCCGATCGATCGGTCGAGCTCGGCGCGCAATCGGGCGCCGTCGAACGTCGCCGCGACGTCGGCCTTGTACGCGTTCATCGCCTTGCGCTGCACGAACTGGCGCCTGACCGCGAAAAGTGGCGCGAGCGTGTGATGCCGCGCTTCGAGCGCGCGCACGGCGTCCTCGATGCCGAACAGCTCGGCCAGAAAATCCTCGAGGTGTGGCGCGAGGTCGATCAGCAGCGCAGACTCGTCTTTCGCCGCCAGCGCGTCGGGCTCGGCGCGCGCACGCGCGAGGCGATCCGCGAGAATCGCATCGCCATGTGCGAGATGCGCGATGAAGCGCTCGTCGATGCGGGCTGCGCCGGCGACCGAATAGAGATCGGCGAAGGACAGCCCATGGGCTAGTCGAAGCATGGTGTCGTAAAGGCGCCCGGCCGATCGCGATGCGAATCCGTGTCCCGGACAACCCCGTATTTTAACGTTTCGCTACCGCGCGCCCACGGCGCTCCACCGGCATATCCTTATCGCAAATCCGCGTTTGTTACCATCCTGCACTAACATGGGAGCCCGAATGGCACGCCGATTCGTCATCCAGTTCGCCATCCTGCTTGTCGCCTGCGCCGGCGTTGCGCCCGGCTTGCAGGCGCAGACGATCAAGCTTGGCGAAATCAACGAATACAAGCAGTTTCCGGCATTCCTCGATCCCTACCGCAAAGGGATGGCGCTCGCCGCCGACGAAATCAATGCGGCGGGCGGCGTGCTGGGCCGCAAGATCGAAGTCGTGTCGCGCGACGACAACGGCGTTCCCGGCGACGCCGTGCGCGCGGCCGAGGAGCTGCTGACGCGCGAGAACGCGGCGTTGCTGATGGGCACGTTCGCGTCGAACATCGGCCTTGCCGTCGCGGATCTCGCGAAGCGCCGCCATGTGCTGTTCATCGCCGCCGAGCCGCTGACGGACAAGATCGTCTGGGAAGACGGCAACAAGTACACGTTTCGTCTGCGCGCATCGACGTACATGCAAACGGCGATGCTCGTGCCCGAAGCGGTGAAGCTCGCGAAGAAGCGCTGGGCGATCGTCTATCCGAATTACGAATACGGGCAGGCGGCGACCGCCACGTTCAAGCAGCAGATGCAGGCGCAGCAGGGCGCCGGCCTCGAATTCGTCGAGCAGCCGGTACCGCTCGGCAAGATCGAGCCGGGCGCGGTCGTGCAGGCGCTGATCGATGCGAAGCCCGACGCGATCTTCTCGTCGCTGTTCGGACCCGATCTCGCGCGCTTCGTTCGCGAAGGACGCCTGCGCGGGCTCTTCGATGGCCGGCCCGTCTTCAATCTGCTCGGCGGCGAGCCCGAATATCTCGATCCCCTGAAGGACGAGGCGCCGATCGGCTGGTACGTCACCGGCTATCCCTGGTATGCCATCGACACGCCGGAGCACAAGCGTTTTCGCGACGCGTACCAGGCGAAGTTCAACGACTATCCGCGCCTCGGGTCGGTCGTCGGCTACAGCGCCGTCAAGTCCGCGGCCGCGGCCCTTGCGCGCGCCGGATCGACCGATAGCGAAAAGCTCGTCGCCGCGATGCACAACCTCACGCTCGAAACGCCGTTCGGCCAGGTCACCTATCGCGCGATCGATCATCAGTCGACGATGGGCGCGTATGTCGGCCGCACCGCCGTGCGCGACGGCAAGGGCATCATGGTCGACTGGCGTTACGCGGACGGCAAGGACTACCTGCCGCCGGACGACGTCGTGCGGCGCCTGCGTCCGGCCGATTGAGCGCGGCGCGTTAGCGCGTGTCGCTCGCGTCGCTCGCCGTCCAGCTTCTGAACGGCCTTGCGTCGGCGTCGTCGCTGTTCCTGATCAGTGCCGGCCTCACGCTGATCTTCGGCGTGACACGCATCGTCAACTTCGCGCACGGCTCGTTCTACATGCTGGGTGCGTACGTCGCATGGTCGGCGGGGACTGCGCTGGGCGCGTTCGCCGGGTCGCCGTTCGGCTTCTGGGGCGCGGCGATTGTCGCGGCACTTGCCGTCGCGGCCCTTGGCGCGCTCGTCGAAGTGCTGCTGCTGAAGCGCCTCTACGCTGCGCCGGAGCTGCTGCAACTCACGGCAACCTTCGGTGTCGTGCTCATCGTTCGCGACGCAGCCCTTGCCGTTTGGGGACCCGAGGATCGCCTCGGTCCACGCGTGGCGGGTCTCGACAGCACCGTCCAGTGGCTCGGCAGCGCGGTGCCGCAATACGACCTGTTCCTGCTCATCGTCGGTCCGGTCGTATTGGTCCTGTTGACGGCGCTCCTGCGCCGCACGCGATTCGGCATGCTGGTGCGCGCGGCCTCGGAGAATCGCGTCCTCGCCGGCGCGCTCGGCATCGACGAGCGCACGCTCTTCACCGCCGTTTTCGCGCTGGGCTCATTCCTGGCGGGGCTTGCCGGCGCGCTGACGCTGCCGCGCGAGCCCGCGAATCTCGGCATGGATCTCGCGGTGATCGCCGACGCATTCGTCGTGACGGTGCTGGGTGGCCTCGGCTCGATTCCCGGCGCCTTCATCGCGGCGATCATCATCGGCGTCACGAAGGCGCTGTGCATCGCCGCCGGCACCGTCACGCTCGCGAGTATCACCTTCGCAATGCCGAAGCTCACGCTCGTCATCGAATTCGTGTTGATGGCGCTGGTGCTGCTCGTTCGGCCGGCAGGCCTGCTCGGGAGGGCCGCGGTTATTCCGGCGACGACAACCGTCGCTGCCGAACGGACACTTGTCAAACGGCCGCGCCCGCGCAGCGCCGTCGTTGCCGGAGTGCTCGTCGCGCTCGCGCTCGTCCTGCCATTCACGGGGGATCCCTACGCGCTCGTGCTTTCGACCGACATCCTGATCGCGGCGCTCTTCGCTGCAAGCCTGCAGCTCATCACCGCGACAGGCGGCATGGCGTCGTTCGGCCATGCCGCCTATTTCGGCGTCGGCGCCTACGCAAGCGCGCTCGCGACGACGCACGGCTATCCGTTCCCCGTCGCGGTCGCGTTCGCGCCGATCGCGGCGGCGCTTTCAGCGCTCGCATTCGGCGCACTGTGCGTGCGCGTGTCGGGGATCTACCTCGCGATGCTGACGCTGGCCTTCGCGCAGATCCTCTGGTCGGTCGCCGTGCAATGGGACACCGTTACCGGTGGCTCGAATGGCATCATCGGCGTCTGGCCGCCCGACTGGCTTGCAGCGCGCACGCGTTACTATCTGCTGGTGCTCGCCGTGGTGAGCGTCTCGCTGATCGCGTTGGCGCTGATCGCGTTCACGCCCTTCGGCTACGCGCTTCGCGGCAGCCGCGACTCCACGTTGCGCGCGGCGGCGTCGGGCATCGACGTGCGCGCGCGACGCCTGAAAGCAATGGTCATTGCCGGCGGATTCGCCGGCATGGCCGGCGGCCTCTTCGCCTATTCGAAGGGCGGCATCGCGCCGGATGCGCTTTCGATTCCGCGTTCCGTCGATGCGCTCGTGATGATGCTGCTGGGCGGCCAGAGTGCCCTCTTCGGCCCGTTGCTCGGCGCGACGGCGTTCACATGGCTTTCGGACGCGCTCGCGCGCTACACCGAATATTGGCGGGCGTGGGTAGGTGTCGGCATTCTGCTGATCGTCAGCGCTTTTCCCAACGGCATCGGCGGTACGTTACGGCTGCGACGAGCGCGATGAGTGCAATGGTGCTTAGCGTCAGCGCGCTCGCCAAGTCGTTCGACGGCGTCGATGCGGTGCGCGACGTATCGTTCACCGTCGCCACGGGCGAAGTGGTGGCGATGATCGGCCGCAACGGCGCGGGCAAGACGACGTGCTTCAACGTCATTCACGGCGAATTGGCGGCGGACCGCGGCGACGTCCGGTTCGATGGACACCCGCTCCTCGGACTCGCCACGCATCTGATCGCGCATCGCGGCATCGGCCGCACGTTCCAGGTCCCCGCAACGTTCGCATCGATGACGGTGCGCGAAAGCATCGCACTCGCCCTCGCCGCGCACGATGACCGTGACCGTTCAGTTGCTGGCGGCATGCTGCAGCCGAGGTCCGCCCGCGCCGATGCGCTGCTCGTGCATTTGCGCATCGACGACCTGGCCGACGCCCATTGCGCGGCGCTGGCGTACGGCGACGCCAAGCGCCTCGAGCTTGCGCTGGCGCTCGCCGGCGCGCCTCGCCTGCTGCTGATGGACGAGCCCACCGCCGGCATGACCGCGCGCTCGCGCCGCGATCTGATGCAGTTCGTCCGCGACACCGCACGCCGGGACGCGCTTGCCGTGCTCTTCACCGAGCACGACATGGACATCGTGTTCGGATTCGCCGACCGCATCATCGTGCTCGATCGCGGCAGCATCATCGCGACCGGCACGCCGGCGGAAATCCGGACGAACGCCGCGGTGCAGGCGGCTTATCTCGGCGTCGACGAACGCCCGCCGCTTGGAATTCACGACATTGCAAGGTAGATTCGGCGGGAGTGCAGCAATCGCTGACATCCCACGCGCGACGCGAACCGGAGCGTGAATGAACATCGAAGAGAGCAACCCGGAGCCCGTCAATCCCCTCGGGATGGACGGGATCGAATTCATCGAGTACACGACCTCGCAGCCGCAGGCATTCGGCGCGCTGCTGCAGAAGATGGGCTTCGCGGCCGTTGCGCGCCACCGCTCGCGCGAAGTGATGCTCTACCGCCAGGGGTCGATGAACCTGATCGTCAACGCGCATTCGTCGACGCATCGGACGCCCGCGCTGGCGGCCATCGCACTTCGCGTGCGCGACGCAGCGGAGGCCTTTCAGCGCTCGCTCGACCTCGGCGCCTGGGAAATGCCCACGCGCGCGGCGGCGATGGAGCTGCACATCCCGGGCATCCATGGCGTGGGCGAGAGCTTCATCTACTTCGTCGACCGGTACAAGGATTTCTCGATCTACGACGTCGACTTCGTACCGCTCGCCGGCACCGAACCGCGCCCGCCGGCGCTCGCGGGCCTGCACTGGTTCGGCGTGGTCCAGGCGATCCTCAACGGGCGCACGCAGGACTGGCTCGATTTCTACGGGACGCTTTTCGGCTTCACCGTGCTGCCGCGCGGCCTGTATTTCGGCGTTCTGCCCAAGGGAACGCTGCTCGAGAGCCCGTGCCACAAGTTTTACCTGCAGCTCATCGAGCCGCCGCCGGGTGCCGAGGATATCCGCTGGGACGAGGGCCTCGTGCGCGTCGGCCTCGGCGCGCCCGATATCGCCGCGGCGACGCGCGCACTGAAGGAATGCGGCATCGTGTTCATCGAACGCGGCGCGGTGCAGCCGAGCGACAAGGGCGCGCTGACGCAGCCCTATCTGGGAGGCGTGACCTTCGAGCTCGTGGTATCGCAGCTTGCGCCATGAATCTCGATCATTTCGGCATGGATACCATCACCCTGGCCGGTCCGCTGGAGGGCAAGCTTCGCGCGATCAAGGCCGCGGGCTTCACGCAGGTGATGCTCAACGCCACCGACATCGTCAGCCATCCGGGCGGGGAGGAAGCGGCGGTTGCTGCCGTCCGCGCGAGCGGATTACGCGTCACCGGCTTCCAGGTGCTGCGCGACTTCGAGGGGCTCTCCGGCCACCTGCATGCTTACAAGGTGGATGTCGCCAAGGCGATGCTCGCGATGTGCAAGGCGCTCGGCTCGAAGGTGCTCCTCGCCTGCTCGTCCAGCTCCGCCCACGCGAGCGGCGAGGCGGGGCTCCTGGTCAGGGACCTTCGCAAGCTCGCGACCCTCGCAGTGCCCCTCGGAATCAACGTGGCCTATGAGGCGCTTTCCTGGGGCCGGCACGTCAATCGCCTTGTCCAGTCCTGGGATCTCGTCAACGAGGCGCATCGGTCGAACCTCGGCTTGGCGCTCGACTCGTTCCACATCCTTGCGCACGACACCGACGTCGGCGTGCTCGATGAAATCGACGCCGGCAAGATATTTCTCGTCCAGCTCTCCGATTTCATGTGGGAAGAAACGCGCACGCGAGACGAGCGCATCGAAACCGCGCGCCACTATCGCGTTTTCCCCGGCGAAGGCGTCCACAGTGAAGCGCTTTCCAGCATGGTGCGCCGCCTTGACGCAATGGGGTATCGCGGCGACTACAGCTTCGAAGTGTTCAACGACGACTACCACCAGCTTCCGCTGGCGATGGTGGCCGAACGCGCGCGGCGCTCGGTGACGTGGATCGCCGGCGTCGTGTCGCGGCGCAGTCTGCCTGCGCGCCGCGCGGCGCGTTGAATCGGCTCATGCGGTCGCCGGCGCGATGATCGCCGCTTTCCTCCCGAGCTCGTGCATGGGGAGTTTCGACGTCTCCCGCGCGGTCAGCGCGGAGAGCGACGCGACCACGCACGCGCCGAGCGTGAACCAGGCCACCGGCATCCAGCCCTGCGGCCCCGGCTTCTGAATCGCCGCCGCGATCGTCGGGCCGAAGCCGGCGAGCGCGAAGCCGATCTGCGTGCCGATCGCCATGCCGGAGAGCCGCACGCGCGTGCTGAACATCTCGGCGTAAAACGACGGCCACACGCCATTGGAACCGCTGTAGAAAAGCCCGGACATCAGGATTCCCCATACGAACACCATCGTGACGTTCGACTGGCTGATCGCCGACAGGAAAGGGAACATCAGGATGCCCGGGATGATCGCGCCGATCACGAATACCGGCCTGCGGCCGAAGCGATCGGCGGCCATTGCCCACAGAGGGATCGCGATCAACGCGACGACGTTGGTGAGGATCGCGACCCAGAGCATCGTGCTGCGCGGAATGTGAACCGTGTTGACGGCGTACGAGAGCGCGTACACGCCGAAGATCGTGCTGACCGCCGACACCAGCGCGCACAGGATCACGCGCACGATGTCCGGCAGGTAATCGCGGAACAGCACGGCCAGCGGCATCTTCGGCACGTCGTGCAGCAACTGTTCCTCCTTGAACGCCGGCGTTTCCTCCAGCGTGCGGCGAATCCAGTAGCCGATGCCGACGACGACGACCGAGAGCCAGAACGGAACGCGCCAGCCCCATGCAAGCAGCTGGTCTTCGGGCAGCATCGAGATCGGCAGGAAGACCGCGGTGGCGATGATCAATCCCGCCTGCGTGCCGGACAGCGTGAAGCTCGTGAAAAAGGCCCGCCGATCCGCGGGCGCGTGCTCGAGCGTCATCGAGTTGGCACCCGCCTGCTCGCCCGACGCCGAGAATCCCTGGCACAGCCGCAGGAATACGAGCAGGATCGGCGCCCATACACCGACCTGGTTGTACGTCGGCAGGCATCCGACGAGGAACGTCGACGCGCCCATCAGGATCAGCGTGAATACCAGGACCTTCTTCCGGCCGAACCTGTCGCCGACGTGCCCCATGAAGAACGCGCCGATCGGCCTCGCGACGTACCCGACGCCGAACGTGGCGAGTGCCAGGAGCGTTCCGGTGGCAGGATCGCTGCTCGCGAAGAAGACCTTGTTGAACACGAGCGCTGCGCCCGTGCCGTAGATGAAGAAGTCGTAATACTCGAGCGCGCTGCCGATCCAGCTCGCGAGCGCGGCCTTTTTCGGCGTTTTGAT
>Ga0134125_10008543_pt1 | contig 11560 bp, 9 predicted proteins | sample KB31751_FD_96464 | JGI IMG/M metagenome (GOLD analysis project Ga0134125, IMG submission 96464) | Terrestrial soil microbial communities with excess Nitrogen fertilizer from Kellogg Biological Station, Michigan, USA - KB3-175-1 | ecosystem: Environmental > Terrestrial > Soil > Unclassified ... | reverse complement strand
TCTTATGCTCACTTCAAAATAACGCGATATCTTTTGCGCGTGACCCGCGACTCGCGTTACGGAGACAGCATGGAACGCGTCATGTACAACACTGTTCTCGGGGCAAAGCCGCTGGAGCCGGATGGGCACGCCTTCTACTACTCCGATTACAACTTCGACGGCCACAAGATTTATTCCAATCATGGCTTCCCGTGTTGCTCGGGCACCCTCCCTCAGGTGGCTACCGATTACGGAATCAACAGTTATTTCCGCGATAAGCACGGCGTGTATGTGAATCTGTACATTCCATCGACCTTGCGCTGGCAGCAGAATGGGACCAGTGTTTCTCTCACCCAACGCGGCTCCTACCCGAATGACGGTCTTGTTGAATTTGAATTCATGCTTTCGAAGCCGACCAACTTCGCCGCAAACTTCCGAATTCCGGCGTGGGCCGATGGCGCTTCGGTTTCGATCAACGGCAAGCGCATCACCGATCCGGTCGTTCCGGGAAGCTTCGCATCAATACATCGCGTGTGGAAAAACGGCGATCGCGTCGCACTCGACCTCCCTATGAAGATGCGTCTTCAATCGATCAACCCGCGGCACCTGGACACGGTCGCCCTCTTGCGGGGGCCAGTCGTACTATTCCCGATCGCGCCAGCTTCGCGAGCCGTTACTCGCCAGCAACTGTTGAGCGCAAGTAACGCAGGCAGCGGACAGTGGCAGGTCCAGACCGCAAGTACGCCAATAACGATGCTGCCTTTTACCGAAATCAATGACGAGCAATATTCGACTTACCTGAAACTCAGTGCATAACAGCCAAAACCGGCGAATCAGCGAGCGCCGCTAGGAATTCACTCCGCTCAAAAAGCCGCCCAGATGTGCTGTTACGCCGATAACAAGAACCCCGAGTAGTTCGAGAGGAATTCGATATCGCGGCAGGGGCATTGGCGATTTGCGAGTCCGCCAATGCACCCACCAGGACGCGATCACCAACACGGTGGCAGTTGAAGCTGCGAGAAGGTGCAGCAGCAGAAGACCTTTAATCTTCTGGTCTTCAAGAACGAAATGCCAAGCAAGCCAGCCGGTCAGCACCGTTGGAATCACAGCCGCCGCTGCAAGCGAAATGTTCCAATACGCAGCTCCCGCAAATTGCGAATCGCGTTCGCCGCGCGAGAGCAGGTCTAATCCAACTCCGGCCATGAATAATGCGATCGGAAAATGGATCAGTACGACGTGCTGTGCGTGCTTGGCCAGCGAAATCGTTCGCAGATCAAAAGGGTTCACCATATCTATTGGTCCTCTTTCTTAACCAGCCAACTGTGGCTGTTGCTGGACCGCGTTTACTTGACAACGATTGTGCCCACCATCTTCGGATGAATACTGCAGAAGTATCCGTACGTCCCCGCCTTGCTGAACGTGTAGGAAAATTTATCGTCGGTGTCGAGCGCTTTCGACTTGAACACGCCGTCATTGCTGGCGATCACGTGAGGAAGGTCATCTTTGTTGACCCAAGTCACCATGCTGTTGACCGGCACTGTGAGCGTGGCCGGCCCGAACGTGAAGTTGTCCACGCGAACTTCTAAAGGTGAAGCCGCGGTTTCGCCTTTTGCCATTGTGGGATGTAGGACTAAAACAGATGCAAGGCCTACGGCAAGAACCAGCGCTACTGCGCTCAAAAACAAATTTGTCTTTGTCATTTCATTTCTCCTTAGTAAGTAGGTTCAGATTCGGCAGCCTTGTCTCTATGCGAGCGATGAGTCCACCACCGCCAGCCCGTGCCGCCCCTGCACGAAATTCACATCAGTAATGCCGAGAATGCTGCGCAGTTTCTCGGCAGGCACCTTCATGGGACCTGGGCCTTCGCCTTGTCCGGGCGCAGGCTGGGGGAAAGCCGTCGAAAACGCAGTGTGAAAAGTCACATTGCCTTCGACCTTCTGCATGGTCTGGTGAATGTGCCCGTTGAGCACCGTCACCGAGCCGAACTTCTTTAGATAGGAGAGCGCTTGGGCGCTATCGTCCGTTCCCCATCCCCACTGCGGGTACACCGACCACAGCGGAATATGAGCGAACACAACAATTGGCGTGCTGTGCTTCAGGTGCTTGACGTCATCTTCCAGCCATTCGAGTTGCTCGCCTCCAAGCGTGCCCAAGCCGCCGGCTTTGAGGTTCATGACATTCACCAGGCCGATGAAGTACACTCCATTCTTCTCGAAGCTGTACCAGCCTTGTCCCTTAGAGTTTTTCCCGTAGCGCTCGCGGAACATGGCTCCGTCATCGTTTAGGACGTCGTGCTCTCCGGGAACGAAAAATATTTCTTTATTCGTGGACTTCAGTATCTGATCGACATTGTCAAACTCTGACGGTTTCGAGAGATGACTGATGTCGCCGGTGTGCAAAATAAACTCCGGCGCTTCGGGAAGGGCATTAATTTTGTCCACTGCGGCCTTCAGCGTCGCAATCACATCTGGATTTGCGGGCTTATTGAAGCCCATATGGCTGTCGCTGATCTGCACAAAGCTCAGCCCACCCGCGTTGTGAGACTTCATCCCCGAACCCATATGCGAGGCCAGAGCATGAGACTTCAGTACTCCGCCTTCAATTACGCAAAGCGCGCCGGTGCCGGCCCACGCCATACACTTCAGAAAACCCCTGCGATTAATTCCGTCATTATTGTGGTCATGCTCAATCAATCCGCCGGCATTTCTCTCCAACAAATTCGTTTTAGCCATTCTTCCTCCGCTCAGAGATGTAGTGCGTCAGCCGGCGACGGCGACGCGAACCATTGCGTTTTTCGGTTCGCGTCGCCTGCCAGGACGTGTTACACCTGCATAGACCAAGGAAGTGCGGCTTTTATTCCAACGGACAGAGTTTTCGGATGATAGAAATTATTGGCAGAGCAACGGGAATAAAATGCCACTCGCGATAGTTAAGTACATAAAGACACCTGGGAGACTAGTGACGTGCTAGACCCGCAGGACAAAATTCGTTTTGAGCAACTGGTGTTGCCACATCTAAACAGCGCCGCCAATCTGGCGCGATGGATGCTCCGAAATCGCGCCGATTCCGACGATGTGGTCCAGGAGGCAACCCTGCGCGCTTATCGCTTCTTCGTGAACTTTCATGGAGGAGATGCAAGAGCATGGCTGCTTCAAATCGTGCGCAATACTTGCTACACGTGGCTACAAAAAAATCATCCGTCGGAACTGATGACCGAGTTTGATGAAGAAGTGCATCAAAAGCCGTCTGCGAATCCTGAGACTCTTGCTGCACAGACAGATGAGCGGCAGCGGCTAACGGCGGCATTGGAATCACTGTCCCCGCGTTACAGAGAGGTGTTGGTGCTCCGGGAATTAGAAGGCTGTTCTTACAAGGAAATCGGCGAGATTACCGGGATTCCGATCGGCACGGTAATGTCGACTCTGTCTCGCGCCCGAGAGCGCATGCGGCAAACTTTGACCGGGGTTGCGGGCGCTGCTGCGAAGGGAGTTTCATGAACTGCGAACTGGCGGAAACCACAATTCACGGTTACTTCGATGGCGAACTGGACGCCGTGCGGTCGGCTGAGTTCGAGCGGCACCTGGAGAACTGTGCTCGCTGCCAGGCTGTTCTGGAAGGGCTGGAATCTTTGCGCACCCAGCTTCAACAAAGCGATTTATACGAGCGCGCATCGACTGACCTGCACGAAAAAATTCGCAAGCAGATCGCGCAAGAAACCACCACCGCGATCGTTTCTCCGAGGCTGTTATGGAGGCGATGGTTCCTTCTTCCGGCATTCGGCACTTTAGCGGGTGCAGCATTGATCGCGATCATGCTGTTTATTATCCCCTCGCATAGGCAATCGACGCTCACTGCCGAGCTGATTGACGCTCACGTGCGTTCGCTGCAGCCCGGACATTTGTTTGATGTGCAGTCGACCGACCAGCACACAGTGAAACCCTGGTTCGACGGGAAGCTGGATTTCATTCCGCCGGTCAGTGACTTTGCGGCGCAGGGTTTTCCCCTGGTGGGCGGGCGCTTGGACGTTATCGACGGCCACAATGTAGCGGCGCTGGTTTACGGCCGCCGCAAGCACTTTATTAATGTCTTTATGTGGCCGAAACGAGAAACTGAATCAATTGCCGATAGCTCAGGCTCGCGGCAAGGTTACAACTGGGTTTCAGGGCACTCGGGAGACATGCAGATTTACCTTGTCTCGGATGCGGCGCTTTCAGATCTCCGAGAGTTGAAAAATCTAATTCGTCCATAGTCGTTTTCTGCAAGAAGCTGCCACGCCTTTGGTGCCGGGCGAAGCACAAAGTCATGCCGCCAGCTTCACTTGTGCGAGTAAAATAGCGGAGTTCCCACCGGGGAGAGCTCTTGCATGGTATCCGCTTCCGCCCTTACACAGGCCGAGGAGTTGCAGAGTCCATTGACCAAGGCGGCCGCGCGCTGCGTGCTGGTCTTGTTTGGAGCTTCTGGAGATCTCACCAAACGCAAACTGGTTCCTGCTCTCTTCAATCTGGCGAAGGCAAATCTACTTCCTGATAACTTCGCCATTCTCGGCGTTGCCTTTGACGATCTAACCCTTGATCAGTTTCGCGATCAAGTCACCTCATTTCTGCACGCAGATGAAAATGTCGCTCAGGCGCTGAATTCATTCCGCCAGCGCCTCTACTACCAGCGCGCGGATTTCGGCGATTCGGCGATGTATCCGGTCTTGCAAAAACGGCTTGGCGAACTGGATCTTCAATACAACACTGAAGGCAACTATCTCTTTTATCTGGCGACCGCCCCGAAATTCTTCGGTCAAATTGTTCAGCAACTGGGACAAAGCCAGCTCTCAAAAGAGGACAACGGCCGCTGGCGCAGAGTGGTGATTGAAAAACCCTTCGGCCACGATCTTGAATCCGCCAAGGGCCTTAATCGACAAATAAAATCCGTGCTCGCCGAAAATCAGATTTATCGCATAGACCATTACCTCGGCAAAGAGACGGTGCAGAACATTCTGGTTTTCCGCTTCGATAATGCGATTTTCGAGCCGATCTGGAACCGTCGCTATATCGACCACGTGCAGATCACGAATGCGGAAACTGTCGGTGTGGAGCAGCGAGGCGGCTACTTCGACACCGCCGGCACATTACGCGATATGGTTCCCAATCACGGGATGCAACTGCTTAGCCTGACCGCAATGGAATCACCGGTTTCGTTTCAGGCGGATGCAGTCCGCGATGAGCAAGCCAAAGTTTTGCACGCAGTGCAACTGCTGGATTCAGAAGCGGTGCTGCACGACAGCGTCCGCGGTCAATATGGAGAGGGCGAGATAGCGGGCGAACGAGTTCAGTCCTACCGAAAGGAACCGGGGGTTTCGCCCGAGTCAAGGACCGAAACTTTTGTCGCGCTGAAACTCAATATCGATAACTGGCGCTGGGTCGGCGTGCCGTTTTATTTGCGTACCGGGAAGCGTCTTGCGCAGCGGCACACCGAGATCACAATCCAGTTCAAAAAGACGCCATTCGATCTGTTCCGCAATGCGCCGATCAGGAAACATTCGAACCAGTTGGTGATTCAGATCCAGCCGGTTGAAGGCATTTCGCTTAGTTTCGGCGCAAAAATTCCAGGGCCAATTTTGCGTGTCGGCTCCGTGGATATGAGTTTCGAATATTCCAAGTATTTCGGCGAAGACGCGTACACCGGTTACGAAGTTCTGCTCTACGATTGCATGATCGGAGACGCCACTCTGTTCCAACGTGCGGACATGGTAGAAGCGGGCTGGAGCATTGTTGATCCGATGCTCGATGTTTGGGCTGCTTTGCCGCCGCGCAAATTTCCCAACTACGCTTCCGGAACTTGGGGGCCAAAAGAATCCGACGAGTTGCTGCGGCGTGATGGGCGGGTGTGGAGGACGATCGAATGATTCTCGCAGGCGATATCGGCGCAACCCGCGTACAGTTGGCGGCCTTTCAGACCGAGGGCACGCAGCTCCATCGCGTGGTGGAGAAGACCTACAAAAGCCAGGAGCACGGGGGACTGGCAGAACTCATAAAAACTTTCGTGGGCACTGAAGGAATTCTTGTCCACAGCGCATGCTTTGGCGTGGCTGGCCCGGTGCGATCAGGCAAGAGCAAGATATCGAATCTTGAATGGACAATCGATGCGGGCGAACTGGCGTCACAACTGCGACTGCAATCGGTAGGTCTTATCAATGACCTCGAAGCCTATGCCTACGGGGTCGACGCGCTCGAGTCGAAAGATTTCGTTGCCCTGAGCGAGGGCGCGGAAGATGCGGAAGGGAATCGCGCCGTGATTTCCGCTCGCACCGGACTAGGCGTCGCAGGCCTTTACTGGGATGGCTTTCGCCATCATCCTTTCCCCTGCGAAGGTGGGCATGCCGACTTTGCGCCCAAGAACAATATGGAGATGGAACTGGCGCAGTATCTTCGCAAAAAATTTCAGCACGTGAGCTGCGAGCGAATTCTCTCCGGGCCCGGCATCAAAAATATCTACGATTTTCTACGCGACATGAAAAAGGCCGAAGAACCCGATTGGCTGCGTGACAAGATAAGCCAGGCCAAAGATCCGCCGGCATTGATCTCGCAGCTCGCACTCGAACGGAAAGCTGCGATTTGCGAACAAACGCTGTCGATTTTTGTGAGCGTATATGGATCCGAAACCGGCAACTGCGCTCTCAATTTCATGGCGACAGGCGGGGTCTTTATCGGAGGCAGCATCGCCGCGAAAATCGTTCCCAAGATGCGCGATCCCATCTTCATGAAATCTTTTCTGGACAAGGGGCGAATGCAGTCCCTGTTGCACGATATGCCGGTGAAAATAGTTATGAATGATGATGCTGGGCTGATCGGTGCGGCGCGCTACACGCTAATTCAGAAAGCATTCTCTCGCGACAAGCGGGCAATCGCATAGAAGCGCTAAGGATGTGGATCCGCAGCTAATCTAAAATCGGCAGGTTGAGGCAGGGCTGCACGTGGAATTTCAAATACGCAATTTGCGCCAGCGCCTTCTCAACCAATGATGCTGGGCAGGGTTCAAGCGTTATCACAAACGGCAGCTTCGATTTCGAGTATCCCGGCTTTTGAAAAACAGAATCGATGTTGATTCCGAGTCGCGAAAAAATTGTGGCCAACGACGCGATGATTCCAGGTTCATCCTGCACGGTAAATCGCAAGTAATGCCGCGAGGTGAAGTCGGCGCTAACCGGGACATCAGGGACCTCGCCTTCGCCAAGCACCGCTCCATTCACCTGCCGGGAGCGCGCGATCGCAATCAGGTCTGAAACCACGGCAACCGCCGTGGGATGTCCTCCGGCGCCATGACCGGCGAAAACCGTTTCACCGCCGAACTTGCCGGTGGACATAACCAGGTTGCGCGCCCCTTCGACGCGCGCCAGTGGCGAAGAGGCGTGAACCAGCGCCGGTCCGACAGTCGCGAATAATGTTTTTGAAGTTTTTCGAGCGCGCGACAGTTGCCGAATCGTGCAGTCGAGCAACTTCGCATATCCGAAATCGACCGGCTCAATGACCGAAATCGTTTGCGCAGAAATGCTTTCCAAATCGGCAGAAACTCGCAATCCGGTCCGCGCCAGAATGGTGAGCTTGGCCCGCGCATCGAGGCCGTCCACATCGTCGGTCGGATCAGCCTCAGCAAAGCCGAGCTTTTGAGCTTCCTTCAGTGCGTCGGCGAAAGTCACACCGGCGCTCTCAATCCGGGTCAGAATGTAATTGCAGGTCCCATTCAGTATTCCGCAAATCTCTACCAGTTCGTCGCCCGCAAGCCCTTCCTGCAAGCCGGAGATAACAGGAACGCCGCCCGCCACCGACGCTCCGAAAGCAATATGTTGCCCGTTCTCGAGCGCCAACCTGACCAACTCCGCCCCATGCCGTGCGATGAGCTGTTTGTTTGCGGTCACCACCGACTTGCCGGATTTCAGCGCTTTGCGAATCCACTCGCCCGCAGGTTCGAGGCCGCCGATGAGTTCGACGACAATGTGCGCATCGGAGGAGAGAACATCATTAATATCCTCGGTCCAGTGAATTGCCGGCGAAAACGAGCCAACCCGCTTGCGAGCAACCTGTCGATTAAGGATGTGTGTCAGGCGAAGGTCTTCGCCCGCCCGCTCCGACAAAATGCGCGCGACAGAACTGCCAACTGTTCCAAAACCTACGATTGCAACCTTCAACCCTTCCCCGCCTTCTGCGAAGGAAGTTGGGGCCGTTTCTGAATCAGTTAAATTGGTGACAGGTTTCATGTGGTCGATGAATTACGAATGTAGTTGCACCGCGATCTCTCCACCTTGCTCGGTGCTGGCCCTGGTAGCGCGAACTCGTGGAGTTAGGGGGCCTCGTCCATTTGCGCGCGCACGCTTGCTGTTTCCATTCTTCTTCTGCGCTGAGATGGCATTCGCCGGTGCCGGGAAAAATTGCGCATGCAAATGTTGGACAGCCTTTGGAACATCGCTTTCCTGAATCACGAAGCTGATGTTCAATTCTGAGGCGCCCTGCGAAATCATTCGAATATTAACTTCTGCGGCTGCAATAGTATTGAACACGCTGGCTGCGATTCCCGGCTTACCGTGAATATCTTCGCCGACGAGACAAATAATCGCCTGCTTGTCATCGCAAGTCACGTCCGCAATCTTTTCCAATTCCGCCAGCAACGCCTTCGATAGCCGCTTGCTTTCCATGGTGAATGACATGCTGACTTCAGAAATCGCCACAATGTCAACCGATGTGGAGTGACGGTCCATGGCCTCGAACACGGTACGCAGAAAACCATGCACCATGATCCCCCGTGAAGCCACCACGTTGACGATGCTCACCCCAGTTTTCGCGGTGATTGCGCGAAAAACATCTTGGCTGCGAGGAGCGTGGGCGGTGATCTCGGTGCCAGTGCTTTTCAGATTGCGCGAGTTGAGCACGTAGACCGGAATATTCTTGTGGATGGCGGGAAGCAAAGTGGCGGGATGGAGGACCTTCGCCCCGAAGTATGCCAGCTCCGCCGCTTCGTTGAAGCTGATCTGCTTAATGGTCTTGGCGTCTGGGCATAGCCGCGGATCCGTGGTCATCATGCCTTCGACATCGGTCCATATTTCAATGCGATCGGCGTCAAGCGCCGCGCCGATAATGGCCGCAGAATAATCTGATCCGCCACGGCCGAGAGTCGTCGGCACACCCGCGGTGGTTGCGGCGATAAACCCTCCCATCACGGGAATTTTTTTCTTCGCCAGTAAAGGCGCGATTTTTTTCTTCGACTTTTCGCGCGTTTCCGACATTTGCGGGGTCGCGCGAGTGTGCGTGGCGTCGGTGACCAGACAGGCCCGTGAATCGACCCAGGCGGCGTTAAGCCCTCGAATCGCGAACGCATCTGCCACGATCAGACTCGAGAACAGTTCGCCGAACGAAAGCAGGTAGTCGCTGCCACGAGGTGTGAGCTCGCGCACCGCGGCTAAGCCACGCAAAAAATTCTCCAACTCGGCAAAATGTGGATTGAGTTTAGGCACCAGGCTGGCGGCGCGTTTTGGTCCGAGCAAGGCATTTGCTGTCGACAAATGCCGTTCGCGCATCGATCGAAATAGTTGAAGGCTGGCGTCAGCCTCGCCGGAGGCCGCCAGTTGGCCCATGGTCACCAGATTGTCTGTGACCTTGGCCATGGCGCTGACCACCACCAGCGGCAAGCCGTCTCGCCGGCTGGCGACAATCTTCGCAACTCGTTCAATGGCTTCGGCGCTTTCAACTGAAGTGCCGCCGAACTTCATTACAATCATGTGAATACCTTCTAAAAGACTATACCCATCCTAAGTGGCGAAGTACTGGGTACAAAAAACGAAAGACCCACTCGCCATCTGGGCTGTGGGTCTTGAGCAGATACTTAGGAGTCGCTCAACGCCCACGCCAGACAGTAATTCGTGTGCCCGATGTGTACATGGGCATTCGCGACATTGTCTGGAGCGCAGGCGACATATCGAACATTCAATATACCGGAATCAGAGGTGCGGCCCGAGCCGCTTTTTCGATGTGACAAATCGAAAAACTTGCGATCAGGGTGACGGGAGCGCTAAGTATTGAGGAGTAGCGCGAACTTGTGGGATTCGCAAAATTTCCATCCGCCGAATCGAAATTCTGAATTGTACTTTTGCCCTCGAATCGCGGTACCAAATAGATACATAGCTATTGTTGTGCGCCACGCCTAAGGGGAATTCCACTGCAGCTTTGGAAGACACAAAACGGATTGCCGCCGCGCCAGGGTCTCTATAACCCGGCGAACGAGCACGACGCCTGCGGGATGGGCTTTGTAGCCAGCATTCGCGGCGAGCAAAGTCATCAAATCATCGAACAGGGAATTCAGGTGCTGGTCAATCTGACGCACCGCGGCGCATGCGGCTGCGATCCTGAAACCGGAGACGGCGCCGGAGTCCTGATTCAAATTCCTCACAAGTTTTTCGTCCGCGAGTGTGGAACCCTCGGAATTGAATTGCCTGCACCCGGTGAGTATGCCGTTGGCATGACTTTTCTGCCGGTTGAGAAGCATCCACGCCTGAACTGCGAAGGCGTACTAGAACGAATCATCCGCGAAGAAGGGCTCAGCGTTCTGGGCTGGCGAGACACACCCGTAAACGGCGACGCCATCGGCCGCGTGGCTCGTGCGTCGCAACCTTACATACAACAAATATTCGTTGGCCGTCCTGCTGAGATTGACGAAGACGCTTTTGAACGGAAACTTTATGTGGTCCGCAAGCGCGCCGAAAAAGAAATTGCTGAATCGGACATTGAGGACAAGGAATTCTTTTACATTCCATCGCTGTCGGCACGCACTATCGTTTACAAGGGACTTCTGCTGGCGCCGCAAATCGCCAATTTTTACGGTGACCTTTCCGATCCCGACGCGGCCAGCGCCCTGTGCCTTGTCCATCAGAGGTTTTCGACCAACACTTTTCCCAGTTGGAAGCTGGCCCATCCGTATCGTTATGTCGCGCACAACGGCGAAATCAACACTCTGAAGGGTAATGTCGCGTGGATGCACGCGCGGCAATCGATTCTGGCCAGCGAACGTTTTGGCGATGACATCAAGAAGCTTTTTCCGATCATTGAGCCTGCGGGAAGCGATTCCGCCAGTTTCGATAATGCCGTGGAGTTGCTCTTCCAATCGGGACGCAGTCTGCCGCATGTAATGGCAATGCTGATTCCAGAGGCATGGGCGGGCAATCCGCACATGAAGCCGGAGAAGCGCGCCTTTTACGAGTATCACTGCTCGCTAATGGAGCCGTGGGACGGACCGGCGGCAATCGCGTTTACCGACGGCAAAATGATCGGCGCGACGTTGGATCGTAATGGACTGCGCCCCGGCCGCTACGTGGTTACGGATGACGACCTGGTTGTAATGGCGTCTGAGGCTGGAGTACTTTCCGTGGCGCCGGAAAAAGTGAAACGCAAAGGCCGATTGCAGCCGGGAAAAATGTTTCTGGTCGACACTGTCGAAGGTCGAATCATCTCCGACAGAGAAATCAAAACGCGCCTTGCCGCCCGTCAGCCGTACGAACAATGGCTGAAGGAAAATCAGATCACGCTTGATCATCTGCCGGAACCGG
>Ga0134125_10008542_pt1 | contig 11562 bp, 6 predicted proteins | sample KB31751_FD_96464 | JGI IMG/M metagenome (GOLD analysis project Ga0134125, IMG submission 96464) | Terrestrial soil microbial communities with excess Nitrogen fertilizer from Kellogg Biological Station, Michigan, USA - KB3-175-1 | ecosystem: Environmental > Terrestrial > Soil > Unclassified ... | reverse complement strand
CGGTGCGCGCCATGCTGGGCCTGGCCGATCGTGGCCGGGTGCTGGACATTTTCGAGAAGTTGATGGGCGGCGACATCCCCGGCGCGCTGGCTGATCTCAAGACGCTGTATGATGCCGGTGCCGAACCCCTGGCGGTGATCCAGGATTTGCTGGAGACCGTGCATTTCCTGACCCGGCTGAAGGTAGCACCGGATGCCCAGGGCTTTTTCGACGGCGGGTCGGACGAAGCAAGGCGCGCCGCCGCCTTGGCGGGCAAGCTGTCCGTCGCTTCTCTCACCCGCGCCTGGCAGATCCTGATGAAGGGCTTGTTCGAGGTGCGCGACGCCGCCCGTCCGATTCTGGCCTGCGAGATGGTGCTGATCCGCCTGGCCTATGCCGCCGAACTGCCGCCCACCGACAAGCTGGTGAAGGACCTGATGGAGGGCGGCGCAGCGCCCGCGCCGCGTAGCGGAGCAGCATCGTCTTCGCCTGCGCCATCGCGCGGCCCCTCCGCCTCACTGTCGGCGTCGCCCGCCCGCGCCGCCCAGCCCGCCGTCATGCCCGAAGGCGCGCCCACCTTGCGCACGCTGGAAGACGTCGTCGCGCTGGCCGCCGCCAACAACGCGCCCATCCTGAAGGTGGCGCTGGAGAATTATGTGCATCTGGTGCGGCTGGAAGCGGGTCACCTGGAATTCCGACCCCACGCGCGCGCGCCGCGCACCCTTGCGGGCGATCTTCAGCAAAAGCTGAAGGACTGGACCGGCGTGCGCTGGAGCGTCGCCATCGCGCGCGAGGGCGGCGCCCCCACGCTGGCGGAACAGAAGCAGGCGGCCAAGGCCGCTGCCCACGACAGCGCCGCGCAATTGCCGATGGTGCGCGCGGTGCTGGACCGGTTTCCCGGTGCCGAAATCAGGGAAGTGCGCCCGGTCGCCCAGGACGACATCGCCGCCGCCATGCCCGACAGCGACAGCGATTCCGACAGCTGATGGCGACAGGCTCCGAAATCGAGCGGCTGATCCAGTTGCTGGCCCGGCTGCCGGGACTGGGCCCCCGTTCGGCCCGGCGCGCCGCGCTGGTGCTTTTGAAGAAGCGCGACGTGCTGCTGGAGCCGCTGGCCCAGGCGATGCAGGACGCCGCCGCCGCGATTCAGCCCTGCGCCATCTGCGGCAATCTCGATACCGTCAGCCCCTGTTCCATCTGCACCGACCAGCGGCGCGATCCACACCTGCTTTGTGTGGTGGAGGATGTCGCCGACCTGTGGGCGCTGGAGCGGGCAGGGGTGTTCCGCGGCCGTTACCAGGTGCTGGGCGGCGCTCTTTCGGCGCTGGATGGCGTCACGCCCGAACGGCTGAACGTTGCCGCGCTGCTGGAGCGTGTCTCCTCCGATAAAGAGGGACAGGGCATAGAAGAAGTGATCCTGGCGATGAACGCCACCGTCGAAGGCCAGACCACGGCGCATTATCTGATGGACCTGCTGGAAGACAAAGGCCTGAAGGTCACGCGCCTGGCCCATGGCGTACCGGTGGGCGGCGAGCTGGATTACCTGGATGAAGGCACGCTTTCGGCCGCCTTCAAGGCGCGGCGCGGATTCTAGGGCTTCGCAGAGCCCGCTACCCAACTGTGAGGACGCCGCCGCCGGCACCCATACCCTAATTTATGTGGGGCTTACCACGCGGTGTAGAATGTCTGACGCGTTTGCGGCTTTCCGGGCTCGCCTCGGGAGAGGCCGATAGAAATGCTTCCGCGCGTGCGGCGCCGGCCTCTGGCTTGCCTGGCGTTCCTGACAGTTGCGGCGGGCACTTGCCTCGCGGCGCCGGCTGCCGCCGTCTCACTCCAGGGCGCGCTTGCCGCCGCCTACCAGACCAATCCGCAGCTCATGGCCGCGCGCGCGCGCCTACGGGCGACCGATGAAGGCGTCGCGCTGGCAACCGCCCAGACGCGGCCAAGCATAAGCGCATCCGGCTCCTATGGCGTCAGCCAGGGCAGCGTTACCGGAATAGGGTCGGCTTTCAACAGTCATCCCCTGGTGGGACAGGTCACCATAACCCAGCCGATCTATTACGGCGGGCGGATCAGCGCCGGGATAAGCCGCGCCAAGGCGGACGTCGATGCCGGCCGCGAAGATCTCACGCTCGCCGAACAATCCGTCCTGCTGGATGCGACGCAGGCATATATGGATGTCATAAGGGATGAGGCCGTCGTCAGGCTCAACCAAGATTATGTGCGCACGCTGCAAGGCAGGCTTGACGCCGTGCAGACCCAGCACGATGCCGGCATGGTCACGCGCACCGACGTCGACCAGGCCCGGGCGCGGCTTTCGCAGGCCAAGGCGGGAGCGGCATCCGCAGAGTTGCAATTGTCGGTCAGCCGGACGGCATTCGAGACGGTGACAGGTCTGCCCGCCGTGGCGCTCGACGACGTGATCGCCCCGCCATCCCTGCCCGCCTCCCGCGAAGCGGCGATTGCCGTCGCGGTGGGCGACAGTCCCATCCTGACGCGCGCGCGGGCCCAGGCCCGATCGTCAGACTATATGGTGGACGAAGCCATCGGCGCCATGCTGCCGCAATTTTCCCTGTCCGCGCAGTATCAGTATCTGCGCGACGCCGCTGGAACCAACATCTATGCGACCAGCGGCGTTCAGCAAAACATGGCGGTCCTGGGTCAACTGACCATCCCGATCTATCAGGGTGGCGGCGAGGAAGCAGGGGTGCGCCGGGCCGAGCAGGTGCGCGCCCAGGCCCAGGCAGCGATTGTCGTCGCCGAGCGCAGCGTCCGGCAGGACGTTGAGAATGCCTGGCAGACCCTGGCGTCGACCGGGGTTGCGCTGGACCACAATCGCGCGCAGGCGCTCGCCGACCAAAAGGCCGTCGAAGGCGTGAGCCAGGAGCAGCGCGGCGGCGAAAGGTCGGTCGTGGAAATTCTCAACGCCCAGGCCGAGCTTCTGGTGGCCCAGGTCGCGGTCGAAGCTTCGCGGCATGACTCGATCCTGGCCGCCTACCGGCTTCTCGCGGCGATGGGGCAGATGAATGCCCGCTCGCTCAGGCTGCCGGTCAAGCTGTACGACCCCCGCGAATATTATGAAAAGACCGCCACCGCGTGGTTCGGATTGGGTGATTGAGCCGGCCATGCGGACCGATCCGATAAAGACTGCGGTCGAGGCGAACAAGGATCTGTTCATCGCCGCACTGGGATTCAGCGCGGCGATGAGCATCCTGGCGCTGACCAGCTCCTTCTACATGCTGCAGATATATGACCGGGTGCTTACCAGCCGCAGCGAGGACACGTTGCTGCTTCTCACCGTCATTGCGGTGGGCGGCATAACCGCTTTCGCGGCGCTGGATTCGTTGCGGGTCCGGCTTTTGATGCGCGCGGGCCTGCGGGTCTCGAACGCATTGGCCGGCGATGTGTTGCGCGCAATGGTCGCGACCGCCTGCAGAAACGGCGGCATGCAGGTCCGTGCCGGCCTGCGCGACGTCGAAACAATTAGACACTTCGCGGCCAGCCCCTGTTTCACGGCGCTGATGGACCTGCCGTTCGTCCTTGTCTACCTGTTCGTGCTGGCGCTGCTGCATCCGGTGTTTCTTGCGATCGTCCTTGTGGGCGGCATGATCCTGGTGCTCGTCGCGCTGGTCAGCGAGCGCATGGTTACCCCGGTGCTGGCCGAAGGCATGGGGCTATCGATGCGCGCGCACGCCTTTGCCGAAGACGGGCTGCGCAATTCCTCCGTGCTGGAAGGAATGGGAATGTCGCGCACCTTTTGTGCGCGTTGGCACCGGCACTGGCTGGACTCCCTCCAGAAGATGACCCAGGCGCTGGATCGCGACAGCCGTCTTTCATCCTTGTCGAAGGCCGTGCGGATGCTCATTCAGATCGCGTTGCTGGGCGCGGGGGCGATGCTCATCCTGGATTTCCGCGCCACCGGCGGCGTCATGATCGGCGCTTCCATCATCGGTGCGCGCGCCCTGGCGCCGATCGAAACGATCATCTCGACCTGGAAGAACCTGATTGCGACCCGCCAGGCCTGGAAGCGGCTGTCGCAATTGATGCATTCCGCCCCGGATCGCGAGGAAGGAATGGCCTTGCCGGCGCCCAGTGGATGGCTGCTGGCGGCGGGCCTGCATTTTGCATCGCCGGCAACCCGCAGGGCCATACTCTCCAACGTCAGCTTCGATCTGGCGCCGGGCGAATCACTGGGCATCATCGGGCCGTCGGGGTCGGGAAAATCGACCCTCCTGCGCCTGCTGGTGGGCGCGTGGCCGTGCAGCAGCGGAATTGTGCGGCTGGACGGCGCCGACATCTATGCCTGGCCCCGAGAGGCGCTCTGCCGTTTCGTCGGTTATTTGCCGCAGGATGTCGAACTCTTTACGGGAACGGTGCGCGAGAACATAGCGCGCATGACCGAGGGCGATCCCGAAGCTGTGGTGCGCGCCGCATGCCGCGCCCACGCCCATGAGATGATCCTGGGGCTGCCGCAAGGCTACGAGACCCAGATCGGCGAGAACGGCCACGATCTTTCCGGCGGCCAGGCGCAGCGCATCGGCATTGCCCGCGCCTTTTATGGCGATCCGCGGCTGGTCCTTCTGGATGAGCCGAACGCCAATCTCGACAGTGTGGGAGAAGACGCGCTGGTCACGGCCATCGCCGATCTGAAAAGGCAGGGCGTCACACTCGTCATCGTCGCCCATCGGCCCAGCATTCTGTCGTCGGTCGACAAGATGCTGGTCCTTCGAGCCGACGGTACCGTGGAGGCATTCGGGCCCAGGGCGGAAATCATGCAGCGTTTCACCCGCCCTGCCATAATGCCCTTCGCAACGGCAGGCCGCTGATGCGCCCGGCCCCCGAAAACACTTTCGACAGGTTGCGCGAACGGCTCAATAAGCTGGTGCAGCGGCTGGCCAGGCCAGTCCGCGGCTGGTCGTACCGTGTTCGCGGCACGCCGTCCTGGCAGCTTCTGGCCGCTTCCGCCGGCACGATCGGCGGGTGGACCTACCGGGTAATCCTTCCGCGCGAGCCGCAATTGCCGGACGATCCGGCCACGCGCTTCATGAGCGCCCGCGACGTGATCGCCAGGGGGCGGTTGATCATGCTCGCCTTCTTCGCGGGCTTCCTGGGTTGGGCGGCGCTGGCCCCTCTTTCAAGCGCGGTGCTGGCGCCGGGTGTTATCGTGGTGGAATCGCATCGCAAGCCCATCCAGCACCTGGAGGGAGGAATTGTCCGCCGGATATTCGTCGCCGACGGCCAGTATGTGAAGGCGGGACAGTCGCTGATCCGGCTGGACGATACCCAGGCGCGGACAAGCCTGGCCCTGCTCAAGGGACAGGGCGATGCCCTGTCGGCGCAGGAAGCCCGATTGATGGCCGAGCGGGACGGACGCGAGGGCATCGAATTTCCCGCCGATCTGATTGCCCGGGCGTCCGATCCGAAGGTCGCCGAGGCCATGCGCGGCGAGGAAAGCACCTTTCTGACGCGGCGCCAGACATTGGCCAAGCAGATCGAAATCCTCAACCAGCGCAGCAGCGAGAATGAAAGCATCATCGCCGGCATAAAAAGCCAGCAGTCCGCTCTGGCCCGCCAGATCCAGCTGCTGGAACAGGAAGCGGCAAGCGTGCAGGCGCTTTACGCCAAGGGCCTGTCCACGCTGCCCAGGCTGTTGACCTTGCAGCGCCAGGTGGCGGAAGCCAATGGACAGCGCGGGCAGCTGACCGAAAAGATCGCCGAAATGAAGCTGGCATCCGGTGAAAACGGACTCCAGATAATGAACCTGCGCAACCAGCAGCTGAGCGATGTTGTAAGGGACCTTCGGGACGTACAGACGCGCCGCTTCGAACTGGTCGACCGGATCAATGCCGCCGCGGACATCCTGGCGCACGAGAACATGACGGCGCCTGTTGCCGGCAAGGTCGTCGGGCTTGCCGTGCATTCGCAGGGCGCGGTTGTACGGCCGGGCGAAACCATCATGGAAATTGTGCCGCGCAACGACGCGCTTGAGGTCGAGGCGCGCGTGCGTCCCGAAGACGCCGATGGCGTCCATGTGGGCATGACCGCGGGGGTCAATTTCAGCGCCCACCAGCAGCGGCGCCTGCCGGTCATCCAGGGCGTCGTCAACAATGTCTCGGCGGACCGTCTGGTCGATCCGCGTACCGGGCAGGCCTATTTCGCCGTCGAAATCACGGTCGACCGCAGCGGGCTCGAGGGGCAAAAAAACGTCAGGATCATGCCGGGCCTGCCGGTTGAAGTGTCGATCAATACCGGATCGCGAACGGTGCTGGAATATTTTGTCGAACCCATCTCGGACGTGTTCCGCCGCGGCATGCGCGAGCGATAGAGGCCGCACATACCAAATGGTGGGTATACGAATTTCGCGATTGCCCGCCGAACGTGCGTGTCTATCCGGTCGACCGTTATTATGATGGGCCAAAAGAGAACGGGGAATGATTCATGGCAGGCACCAATGTCTTGCCGGTTGCGTTGCCGGATACCGCGTCGGTTTCCGTGGGCGGCACGACGCAGGTATCGGGCGACGTTCTATCCAACGACAGTGACGCGGACGGCGACGCCATCGGCGTGACGGCCGTCAATGGCCTGACCGCCAATGTCGGTCAGACGCTGACCGGGACCTATGGTTCGCTGGTGCTTGGCGCCGACGGCCAGTACACCTATGTGCTGGCCGCCAACCAGGCCAATGTGCTGGCGCTGGCGCCGGGGCAGACCGTCACCGATGTCTTTCACTATTCGATTTCGGATGGCGTCGACCATTCGACGACCACAAGCGTCGTCCACCAGAATCTGCTGACCCAATCCGAAGCGTTCGACAGTGCCGCGTGGGTGAAGTTCGCCGATTCGGGCTCCGCGCCGGTCGTTACCGCCAATGTGGCCGCCGGGCCGCAGGGCGGCGCCAGCACCGCGGACCAGATCGTCCTGTCGGGCACCGATCGCGGCATCTTCCACACGACCAACGTGTCGGGGCAGTACACCTTCAGCGTCTGGGTAAGGTTGGTCAGCGGCAACGGCAATTTCGCCTTCAACTATTATGACGGCGCGGACGGCGAGGGTACGAAGACGGCAGTCGCCACCGGGACATGGCAGCGCTTCAGCTGGACGTTCAACGGCACCGGCAACCCCGATGCCAATGTGGCGCTGATCCACACGGGCAACCAGTCGGCCGCGGGCACCTTCCAGTTATGGGGGGCCCAGCTCAATCCCGGCGCGGTGGCTGATGATTACGTTCCGACCTTGGGTGCGCCGGGCAGTGTGACCACCACCACGACCGTCGATCCGCCCCCGGTAGTCGCCGACCTGACCGTCAGCGTTCATGGTCCAGCATCCTCCGGCGGCGGTACAAACGCGCCTCCGGTTGCGGTGGCCGACAGCGCTTCAGTCACCGTCAATGCGACGACCCAGGCGGCGGGAAATGTCCTGGCAAACGACAGCGATCCCGAAAACAATTCGCTGACCGTGGCCAGCGTCAACGGCGCGGCGGCCGGTGTCGGCGCCACCATCGCGGGGACCTATGGATCGCTCGTGCTGGGCGCCAACGGCCAATATTCCTATGTCCTGGCCGCCAATCAGGCCAATGTCCAGGCGCTGGCGCCGGGGCAGACCGTCAACGATGTGTTCCATTACACGATCTCGGATGGCTACAGCCACACGACCACGACCAACGTCACAAACCAGAACCTGATTTCGCAATCGGAAGCGTTCGACAGTGCGGCGTGGGTGCGGTTCGCCGATTCGGGCTCCGCGCCGGTCGTTACCGCCAATGTGGCCGCCGGGCCGCAGGGCGGCGCCGGCACCGCCGACCAGATCGTCCTGAACGGAATCAACCGGGGCGTCTATTATGTGACGCCGGTTTCCGGCCAGTACACCTTCAGCGTCTGGGTCAAGCTGGTCAGCGGCGACGGGCACTTCGACCTGAACTATTATGACGGCGATGGCAGCCACAGCCAGGCCGGTGTCGCGACCGGTTCCTGGCAGCGTTTCAGCTTTACGTTCAACGGCACCGGCAACCAGTACGCCAACGTCGCCATCATGCATGACGGTACCCAGTCTGGTAACGGCACATTCCAGATATGGGGTGCGCAGCTCAATCCGGGCGCGACGCCGAACGATTACGTCGCCACCACAGGCACGCCGCTGACGGTTACGACGCCGGTGACGACCGATCTGGTGATTGGCTCCGATCTCACGATTGCCGTTCATGGCCCTGCGGCATCCGCGGACGCGCCGCCAGTCGCGGTGGGTGACCATGCGGCCGTATCGATCTTGGGACCGACGCAGGCGAATGGAAATGTCCTTGCCAATGACAGCGCGCCCAGCGGCGCGCCCCTGTCAGTCAGTGCCGTCAACGGCCAGGCGGCGGGCGTTGGCGCGACGGTCGCCGGCACCTATGGCACGCTGACATTGGGCGCGAACGGCCAATACAGTTACAGCCTGGCGACGGGCCAGGCCAATGTGAATGCGCTGGCGCCGGGACAGACCCTTACCGACACGTTCCACTATACCTTGTCGGATGGCGCGACCCACACCCAGACCACCTCTGTCATGACGGGCCAGAACCTCATTCTGCAGTCGGAGGCGTTCAACGACCCCAGCTGGGTCCGGTTCGCCTATTCAGGCGCGGCGCCATCCTTGACCGCCAATGTGGCCGCCGGGCCGCAGGGCGGCGCCAGCACCGCGGACCAGATCGTTCTGAACGGCGTGAACAAGGGTCTTTATTACGTCACGCCGGTCAAAGGCCAAAATACCTTCAGCGCCTGGGTCAAGCTGGTCAGCGGAGATGGCCACTTCGACCTGAACTATTATGACGGCTCAGCAAGCCACAGCCAGGCCGGTGTGGCGACAGGCACATGGCAGCGGTTCAGTTTCACCTTCAACGGCACCGGGAGCCAGTACGCCAATGTCGCCATCATGCATGACGGCTCACAATCGGGAAACGGCACCTTCCAGATCTGGGGCGCGCAGATCAACCCGGGCGCGTCGCCCGGCGACTATGCGGCCACAGCGGGCCACTACAACGCCGTCTTCACGAACGTCACAACCTCAGCCCCGCCGACCGCGGACCTGACAATCAGTGTGTCCGGCGGCGATCCCGCAGCGGTGGCGCCGAATACGCTCAGTTTTGCCGGCGGCACACAGGGTGTCGTGGTCAATCTGGGCAACGGAACATGGGCCCATGCGCTGCAGGTGATGCCGCTGGGCGATTCGATCACCTATGGCTGGACCAACCTCGATTACCAGCAAGGCCAGACCAATACCGAAGACGGATATCGCGGCCCCTTGTGGTGGAATTTCGCGGCCAATTCCATGCTGATCGACATGGTTGGACCAAACGTTTCCGGCGATGTGTACCTGGCGGACCAGAATCACGCAGGCTATCCCAACTACCGGTCGGACCAGATCAGCGCCCTGCTGCCGGGCCTGCTGGCGGCCAATCATCCCGACGCCATTCTTCTCATGGCCGGAACCAACGACATCTTCCAGGAGGTCCAACCGGCGCAGCATGTCGCCCAATCGATCGCCGACATGATTGAGACGGTTCGCGAAATGAGTCCCTCAACCCATGTCTATGTCGCCACCCTGATGCCCATCAATCCGGCCAAGGAAGATCAGGGCGGGGATGCGCCGATGGTGGCGACGGTCAATTCCGCAATCGCAACCGCTGTCTCGCAGGCGATTGCGGCCGGCAACAATGTCAGCCTCGTCGACATGTCGGCCATGACCCTGAGCGACATTTCCGACGCCGCACATCCCACGGCGGACGGCTACGCCAAGCTCGCGCAAATCTGGTACAACGCCATCCTGGCCCAGCAGCCCAACAATGGCGGAACACCGGGCGGTACCTCCCACGCCATCGCAGCGGGTACAAACACGGTGATCGGTACCGAGGGCAACGACCTGCTGATCGGAAGCGGGCAGTCGGACACCCTGAGCGGCGGCGGCGGCAATGACCGGCTGGTAAGTGGTGCCGGCTCCGACCAGTTGACGGGGGGAACGGGCGCCGACCAATTCGTCTTCTCGCCCGCTTCGGGCCATGTCACCATCACGGACTTCAGTCATGCGCAGGCAGATCATATAGAGCTGGATTCATTTGCGGGGCTTACTCAATTCTCCCAGCTCGCCAGCCACATCTCCGTTTCCGGGACGACCACCTCCATCGATCTGTCATCCTTCAGCTCGCACACGGTCATCGACCTGGCGCACTTCACGGGGTCGCTGGCCGCAAGCGACTTCTGGATCTGATGTGGCGTTGGAAGCGGCCTTGCCGGCCAGGTTGCTGTCCGGCGGGCGGCTTGTTGTAAGGCCGAGCGTCGCGATCCCTGGGGATGACCTAAGAGGCTATGTCCTGCCCTCCTGGAAAATGCAGGGTTTCCTTCACGATCTCTTCCCGGATTTCTTCGACCTCTTCCTCGGGGCGCCTTTCGAGTGCCACGAGCGTATTGTGAGCCTGCTGGGTCGCCCGGATCAATTCGTCCAGTTTGGCCTGCAGGGCGGCCCCTTCCCGGTTTTGGGTATTCTGGATCAGGAAAACCATCAGGAAGGTGATGATCGTCGTGCCGGTGTTGATCACCAGTTGCCAGGTGTCCGAATAATGAAACAGCGGCCCACTGACAGCCCATCCGACGACGATTGCGCAGCAAAGAATGAAGGTTACCGGCTTTCCGGCAAGGTGGGAGACGGCATTCGCCATGCGTCCGAACAGGGAGAGCCTGGGAAAGGGCGGCGATGAAGCCGAACGCGATTGAACGCTGCGGAGCGGGGCTGGCATTGAAGGTCCTCCCCCCCTAGAAGATTCCTCTCATAATTTGGTTCCACGCCGTCTGTTCCGCTTCGGCGGATCGCCCGAGGGATGCCTGCTTTCCACCCCGGACCAGAGCCATCCGTCTTGCGGCACAAGCGGCAGGATCAACCACATCAAACATGATCCGTGCGATGCCTTTCAGAATTCACTTCGAGGGGGTCGCGGCCGTGCCGCATGACCGCAAATTGTTGGCTGGGATTCAATTTCTGCTAAGTTGGCGCCACACCCGATACACGGGATCAGAGGGCGGATTTTCCCGATCACGATGTTCAATATCGCCGAGTTGAACTGCTTTGTGGCCGCGGCTGAGGAGGTGCATTTCGGACGCGCCGCAGCCCGGCTGAACATGACTCAACCGACCCTGAGCCGTCAGATAGACGCGCTCGAACGGGTACTGGGCGTCAGACTCTTCGAGCGTGCCAATCGCCGCGTCACCCTGACCATGGCGGGCCGCATCTTCCTGCCCGAGGCCAAACGCATCCTGGTGCAGATCGAGAATGCCACCAATCTGGCGCGCCGCACCTGGCGGGGCGAGGCGGGCGTACTCAGGCTGGGCTTCACCGCGACCGCCGCCTTTGTCGATCTGCCGCTGATCCTGGGCAGGGCGGCGATCATCCTGCCCGACGTGAAAATCCTGCTCAAGGAAAGCTACAGCCTGGTGCAGAAAGACGCGCTTCTGGCGGACATGTTGGACGTCGCCGTGTTGCGCCCACCCGTCGACCGCACAACCTTCGGCATCATGCCGCTCAGACGCGAACGATTCATCGCCGCCATCCATGCCCGCG